>SXGS01164677.1_pt1 | contig 19666 bp, 14 predicted proteins | sample 3174681 | NCBI WGS metagenome assembly SXGS01 (sample SAMN11356861, study PRJNA531348) | freshwater metagenome | isolation source: freshwater sample F1-80 | place: China: Fuxian Lake, Yuxi | collected 2017-12-25 | reverse complement strand
GCGGCGGCGTCGGCATCGGCAATTCGATTCATGCGGGTCAGGTGATCGTCGCCGACGGAACCGACGCGGCGGCGAAACGGATCGAGCGCGTGCTCACCTGCGACCCCGGCATGGGCGTCATCCGTCACGCCGATGCGGGCTACGACGACGCGACCGCCTTCGCCCGGAAGGCCGGCGTGCGCATCCCGATGAACGAACTCTGAGACGAAGGGCTATCGACCATGTGGAACATGCTGCTTGCCGTGCTGTGCGCCTTGACGACCGTCGCGCCGCAGGACCCGCCGAAGAAAGTGCGTGAGATCAAGACCGAAGTCGTCGCCTACGCCGACGGCGACGTCGCGCTCGAGGGCTACCTCGCGTACGACCCGACCGTCTCCTCGAAGCGTCCCGGGATCATGGTCGTTCATGAGTGGAAGGGCCACGGCGCCTACGCCCGTCGTCGCGCGGAGATGCTCGCGCAAGGGGGCTACGTCGCATTCGCGTGCGACATGTACGGCAAGGGCGTCTTCGCCAAAGACCACGAAGAGGCGGGGTCATTAGCGGGCGTCTTCTTCAAGGACCGCAGCAAGATGCGCGCTCGTGCGAACGCCGGACTCGCCGTCCTGCGGGGCCGGCCCTTCGTCGACGCGTCGCGGCTCGCGGTCATCGGCTACTGCTTCGGCGGCACGACTTCGCTCGAATGCGCGCGAGCGGGATTCGCGGGCGTGCGCGGCGTCGCGAGCTTCCACGGCAATCTTTCCGCGCCCGAGCCTGCATCGGCCGCGACGCTCAAGGCGAAGATCGCCGTCTTCCACGGGGCCGACGACGCAGGCGTCGCCAAGGGCATCCCTGCGTTCGAATCCGAGATGCGCGCCGCGAAGGCGGATTGGCAGTTCGTCACGTACGGCGGCGCCGTTCATAGTTTCACGGTGCCCGAGGCCGGAAACGACCCCGCAAAGGGAGCCGCTTACGACGCGAAGGCCGACCGTCGCTCGTTCGCCGCGCTCAAAGCGTTCCTGGCGGAATGCTTCTCCGACGACTGAAATCGGTCCGACGACGCCTATCGTGAGCCTCGCCGCCGCGTAGGAATGTACGGCGGCGGGCATCCCCTCGGCCTTCCGCAAGTCGAAGCACGGTCACGCCGATAAGTCCGACCGGCAGGCGGCGGCGAGGCTCTCTTCTCGGAGCTCCGCGCCGCGTCAGCGGTCGGGCGGGAACCGGATCTTCCGGAGCTTCGGGGAGGCGGGCATGGACGGACGAAAGTCGTTGACGGGCGGGCGGCCGATGCGGTCGCTTCCCCCTTTCCTGCTGCGCGGACTCGTTTTCGTTGCGGGAGCTTTCGGCCTTCTGTACTACGACGGACATCGGGTCCGCACGGAGACCGAACTCGCGACGCAGAAGAACGCGCTCGTCGCCGTCCGCGCCGAAAGCGAAGCTCGACTCGCCGCCTTCGAACGTCAAGCTGCGGCGGCCGTCGAAGACGCACGACGCACGGCGTCGGCCGCCGACGAAACCTCCCGGCGTGCCTCGGCATTGCTTCGCGCCGAATTCGACGCTCAGACGGAGCGGCTCGTCGCGCAGGCGAAACGTCTCGGCGAACTCGACTGCCGTTACGAAGAGGGCTTAGGCAAGACCCGCGACGACCTCGAACTCCGCCTTCGGCGGCTGATCGAACGCGTCGATGCGGACCGCGAGGCGGCCGGCGGATCCGACCGTCGCTTCCGGGCCGTACAGAAGCGCGCCGACTCGGCCGTGTTCCTCGTGCACTCCTCCTTCAAGTACGAGTTGAAGGAGGACGACGCCTGGATCGAACGCGACGCGACGGCTTGGGGAACGGCGTTCCTCGCCACCAAAGACGGCGTCCTCGTCACGAACAAGCACTTGGTCCATCCGTGGAAGTTCGACGCGGACCTCTGCGCGCTCGTCGCCATGGGCGAGGCGCGCGTGAAGCCGGAGTCGCTGAAGCTCGCGGCATGGCCCGTCGGCGACGTCTGTCTCGACAAGGACAAGCGACCGCTGTTCGAGAACGGCTTCAACACCGACCGCGGCGACCTTGCCTTCGTGCTGGCGGCCGAAGACCGGAACATCAAGCGCACGGCGGAGTCGTTCCATCGTTCGGTCGAGTATGAAGCCCACGCGTTAGACGACCACGATCTCGCCCTGCTGTGGATCGCAGGCGGCCCCTTCGAACCGCTGCAGATCGCGACCGAAGCCGAAGAGCGCGCGCTGAAGAAGCTCGATCCCGTCATGACGCTCGGATTCCCGCGCGGCAACTCCGGGCTTGAGTCGAGCATCGCCGAGTCTTCGGCGAGCGTCGGGGTGGTCCGGAAGATCGAGAATAGCGTCCAGATCACGGCGCCCATCATCGCCGGGAACTCCGGGGGGCCGCTCTTGGACGAACACGGCCGGGTGGTCGGCGTCGCGACCCGCATCTACAGCGAGACCCTCGGCATCTGCATCAAGGCGGGCCGAGTCCGCGAACTGCTCGCCGAAGCCGATCGACGCCGCGAAGCCGCCTATTCGGCGTTCCTCCCCGGCGCGGGTAAGTAAGAGTCGGCGGACGTCAGCCGCGGAGGCGGTCCAACAGGATCGCCGCCGCGGCGGCGACGTTCAGAGATTCGCATCCCGGCGCGAGCGGAATCGTGGTGCGAAGCACGCGCTCGGAACCGAGCGGAATGCGCGTACCGGCGCCTTCGTTGGCGATCGCAAGAATGCGGCGCGGGAGCGGCGCGATCCGGCGATAATCGACGCCTTGCCGCACGTCCGCGACGACGACGACGTGCCCGGTGGCCGACGCGGCGTCCAGAAGAACTTCGATCCCGACGTCGCGGGCATAGGGGGCGTCAAGCAATGCGCCGGCCGAAGCGCGCAGCGACTTCGGGGCCGTAGGATCGACCGATCCCGGACCGAAAAGCAGCGCGCCGACGCCGAAAGCCGCCGCCGTGCGGGCGACGGTCCCGACATTCCCCGGATCCTGCACCGCTTCGAAATAGACGAGCACGTCATGCTCTCGCAACAACGCCGCCGCGGCCTGCGGCGCGTTCCTGCGGGCGACTCCGACGACGCCGGCCGGCGTCCTGACCTCCGCCATGCGGTCAAGATCGGACGCGGTCGCGGGTTCGCAGGCGACGCCGCTCTCCTTCGCCGCCCGTGCGAGTTCGACGCCTTCCCGACAATCGTCGGCGATGAAGAGTTCGAGCAGGACGCCGCGCCGCAAGGCTTCGAGCGCAAGATGCGGCCCCTCGATCAAGACGCGCCCCGTCCGTTCGCGCTCGGCGGCGTCGCGGAGTTCGGCGACCGCCTTGACCACGGCTTTGCTCGGCATGCTGCAGGATACCGAGCGGAACCTTCGTCGCCGTCGTGCGTTCAAAAGTCCGTCGGAAACCGTTTCGCTTGAGCAGCGAAGCGTACGCCGACGACGGAGACCCCTCATGAAGATCGCGCTTTGGATCGGATTCTGCGTCCTAGCCGCATGGCCCGTGGCCGCCCAAGACCGACGAAAGACGGACCGCCCGAACGGCAGGCCCGCTCCGGAAGCCCGCGGCGAAGGTCGAAACGGCCGGGCAGGCCCTGTTCGCGAACGCCTCCGCGAACGCCTGCGAGAACGGGCCGATCGGAACGGCGACGATCGCATCTCGCCGGAAGAGATCCGTGCATTACGCGCCAAAGTCGCCGAACTCCGCGCCAAAATGCAGGCCTTCCGGGACCGTCGGGACCGGTCGGGGTCGCCGGAATCCGGCGAACGCCGCCAACGTGCCGACCGCGGCGACCGCGGCGAACGCGGCGAACGCGGCGAACGCGGCAGGCGGCAAGGCGCCGGCGACCGCCCGATGATGAACGGCAGAGGCCCTTCGCCGGAACTGCGCGAACGCGTGCGCCGGATGATGCAGGAGCGCATGCAGGGCCGGGGCGGCGAAGGCCGCCGCAGCCCCCGCGACTAAGCTCCCGATCCCGAACGCGCTACAACGCGGGCCTGATGACGCGCGACTTAAGCCGACCGAGAGAGACCCTCGAACGACGCGTCGGGGGCGCTTGGGTCGGTCGCCGGCTCGACGAATTCCTGTGCGCGTGGATCCGCTGGCGCGACCGCGAAGACGTCCTTCTGCGCATCGCCAAGGGCCGGGTCGAGCGCAACGACACGGTCGCCTCCGGGGACGAAATTCTCGTCCTCGGAGACCGCGTGCTGCTTAGGGTCGATCCGCCGCCCGATTGGAACGTCGACGTCGGTGCGATCCCCGTCACGGTCCTGCATGAAGAGGAGACGTTTCTCGTCCTCGACAAGGCGGCCGGCACGGTCGTCCATCCGGTCGGAAAATTCGTCTCGAACACGCTGATGAACGTGCTCTTCGCCCGCTACAAGCGGCCGGACGGGACGCTCCAAGCGACCCCGATGGTCGTCCATCGGCTCGATCGTCAAACCTCCGGCGTCCTTGTCGTCGCGAAAACGGACGAAGCTCGACGAAGGCTCGGCGCCGCATTCGAAGACCGCCGCGTCGAAAAGGAATATCTCGCGATCGTGCGCGGTTGCGTCGGACCGGATCGGGCGACGGTCACGGCCCCCATCGGTCCCGATGACCGGGGACTGAACCGCACCATGATGGCGGTCCGCGAAGACGGCAAATCGGCGCACACCGAGGTCGAAACCCTCCGGCGCTTCCGCGGGGCGACTCTCGTCCGATGCCGCCCCTTGACCGGTCGGACCCATCAGTTGCGGGTCCATCTCGCGTCGCTCGGCCATGCGATCTGGTGCGATCCGCTTTACGGCGACGACGGCGATCCGGGGAATCCGGGGGCCATCCCACCCGCCACCGCGGCGGCGATGCAGATCCCGGAACTGCCTCCGTCCGACGTCCTCTTGTCGCGGCTGGCGCTCCACGCCGAACGGCTTTCGTTCGCGCACCCGTTCACCGGCCTGCCGCTCGTGTTCAGCGCCGAAGCGCCGCGGGATTTCTCGACCGCGCTCCGCGCCCTCGCCGCATCGGAGACGCCTCCGACGACCGGCGATTGAAGGTCAGAGCAATCCGCGCTCTTTGAACCAGGCCGCCGTCCGAACGGCGCCGTCCGGAAGCGCGATCGAGGTCCGAAAGCGGAAGTCGCGCGCCGCAGCGGAGACGTCGCACGCCCAGCCGGGCGCGAGCACTTCCGGCAGTTTGTCGAGCGTCAGAAGCGGCGGCCTCTTCAGGAAGGGCTTCAGGGCCGAACCGCAACCGGCGGCGACGTATCCGAGCCAACGAGGCAATCGGACGACGCGCGGCTTCCGGCCGACGGCGGCGCCGAGGAGAGCGAAGATCTCCCGTTGTGCGTAGTCGACGGCCTCGGCCAAGTAGTACGTACGGCCGATCGCGTCCGGACTCGCGGCGGCGGCAAGGATGCCGCGAGCCAAGTCCTCCGCGTGGATGATCGAATAACGCTCCTGGCCGGTCCCGAGGCACGGCATGAAACCGGACCGCGCCGCCTTAAAAAGTTGAAGAAAGTCCTGGTCCTCGGGGCCGTAGACCATCGGCGGGCGCACGATCGTCCACGGACTCGGACCGGCGAATTCCCGTAACCGCTCTTCGCCGGCGAGCTTCGAGCGACCGTAGGTCGAAACCGGGCGGCCCGGATCCGACTCCCGGACGGGTCGGCCGTCGAGGCTCGGCCCTCCGGCCGCGAGACTCGACACGTAGACGAACCGCGTCGGTCCGGCCGCCGACCCACGGCAGGCCCGGACCAGTCGGGCGACGCCTTCGGCGTTGGCGTCGAAGAAGGCGGCCTCGGTCTTCGCCCGCGTAGCGCCCGCCAAGTGGAGAACGACGTCGATACCGGAAACAGCCTCCCGGAGCGAGACCTCGTCGTCGAGATCCCCCGCGCGAACCGCCCCTTGGAACTCCGCACGACGCGCCCGATCGGAGCGCCGGCGCACGAGGGCGAAAACGTCGTAACCCTGAGCGGCGGCAAGGCGCGCGACGTGGGACCCTATGAACCCTGTCGCTCCTGTAACGAGGGCGCGAGGGCGGGTTTTCTCCAAGGGCATGCGGCAGAGTCTACGGCAGGCGACGGATGAGGCCCCGCCCTCCCCGGGCGACCGGAACGTCCCCGGTCTCCTTCGGGTTGGCGGGCGGCCCCGGCGCGTAGTAACGTCCGGCCGGTGGTCGCCCCGCCATACTGCGGGGTCGGAAAGTCCGACGGGGGTCCAGAGCCCTTGCAAGCAACCGGGCCTTCGGGCCGTTACGGGGATCAGATAGGTGGATGTCTTTGAAAAGTGCCGGCGGTTTACGCGCGCCAAGGAGCTGATGGCTTCGGGGTACTACCCCTATTTCCGCGCGCTCGCCGCCAACGAATGCACCCGGGCCCGAGTCGACGGCAAAGAAATGATCATGGTCGGCTCGAACAACTACCTCGGGCTGACCCACGATCCGCGGGTCGTGGCCGCCGCCGAGGACGCCGTCCGCCGCTTCGGCACGAGTTGCACGGGCTCCCGCTTCCTGAACGGCACGTTGGAGATGCACGAAGAGCTCGAGCGAAAGCTCGCCAAGTTCCTCAATAAGGAAGCAGCGCTCGTCTTCTCGACCGGATTCCAAGCCAATCTGGGCGCCATCTCGGCCATCGTCGGCAAGGGCGACGTCATTTTCTGCGACCGCGAGAACCACGCGTCGATCATCGACGGTTGCCGTCTCTCGTTCGGCGACATCAAGAAGTTCCGGCACGACGACCTCGCCGACCTGCGCCGTTTGTTGGAACAGACCCCGGCCGCGTCCGGCAAGATCATCATCGTGGACGGCGTGTTCTCGATGAACGGCTCGATCACCGACCTGCCCGGCGTGCTGAGCCTCGCCAAAGAGTTCGGCGCCCGCATTCTGGTCGACGACGCCCACGGGCTCGGCACGATCGGCGCAACGGGACGCGGCACGCTCGAGCATTACGGCCTCATGGCGAACGACGAAAACGAAGTCGACCTCGTCACCGGAACGTTTTCGAAGTCCTTGGCTTCGCTCGGCGGATTCGTCGCAGGCCCGGAATCGGTCATTCATTACATCAAGCACAGCGCTCGCAGCATGATCTTCTCGGCGTCCGCCACCCCGGCCAGCACGGCGTCGGCGTTGACGGCCCTTGAGATCCTCGATGCGGAGCCGCAGCGCGTCGCGCGCTTGAAGACCATTTGCGACCGTATCCGTCGGGAGTTCAACAACCTTGGTTACGACACCATGGGTTCGCAGACCCCGATCGTGCCCGTGATGATCGGCGACGACTGGGACACGTTCGTGTTCTGGAAAAACCTGACCGAACGCGGCGTCTTCGCGAACCCCGTCGTTCCGCCGGCGACGCCCGCGGGCAAGGGTTTGATCCGCACCTCCTACATGGCGACCCACGAAGACCGCGACATCGATCGCGTGGTCGAAGTGTTCGGAGAACTCGCCCGCTCCCGACCGACGCCCGCGCCGGCCGCCGTCGGATAAGGTTTGCGGCGGGTCGCACCGCCGTCATGTCCTTTCCGCCCATGCCGACCGGCGACATCGAGGTCACGGAAGTCCTCACGAAGGCCGATCGGAAAGCCTTCGTCGAGTTCCCCTATCTGCACTATCGCGGGGATCCGAACTTCGTTCCGCCGCTCCGTGCCGACGTCAGGCTCCGCCTCGATCGCGACCGACATCCGTACTTCGCATTCGCGGAGGCCGCGTGCTTCCTCGCCCGGCGCCGCGGCGTCGTCGTCGGCCGCATCGCGGCGACCGTCAATCGCCGGCACAACGAGTATCACGCCGAGCGGACCGGCTTCTTCGGCTTCTTCGAATGCGTGCGCGAGTTCGAACCGGCGAGAGCCCTTTGCAGGGCGGCCGGCGACTGGCTCAAGGCCCGCGGCATGGAGGTCATGCGCGGCCCCGCCTCGTTCTCGACGAACGACGAGTGCGGACTCTTGGTCGAAGGCTTCGACGGCCCGCCGGTCGTCATGATGGCCTACAATCCTCCTTGGTACGCGGACCTTCTCGAAGGCTACGGCTTCGCGAAAGCGATGGACCTCCTCGCCTGGCGGACGAATGCGGACGAAGCCTCGCTCGATCGATGGTCGCGGGTCGCGGGCAAGATCATGGCGCGGGACGGCCTCACGACCCGCTCGCTCGACCCGAAGCGCTTCGAACGCGATCTCCGCACCGTTCAGGACATCTACGCCGATGCGTGGGCCCTCAACTGGGGTTTCGTGCCCATGACGGACGCCGAGATCGATTTCATGGGACGGCAGTTGAAGCAGGTGCTCATTCCGGACTTCTGCATCTTTCTCATGCAGGGGGGCAAAGAAGTCGGCTTCGCGCTAGCACTTCCGGATCTCAATCAAATCATCCGGAAGCTGGACGGAAACCTATTCCCGTTCGGCTGGCTCCGCCTACTGCTCGGCAAATCCAAGATCCGCTTCGGCCGTATTCTGACGCTCGGCGTCCGGCGCGACTTCCACGGCAAGGGTTGGGATTCGCTCCTCTACCACGGGATCTCGAGCAATATGATCGCGCGCGGCGTCCGGTCCGGCGAAATGTCGTGGATGCTCGAGACGAACGACGCGATGAACAACGCGATGGCCCGAGCCGGCGCCGAACTCTACCGGCGCTATCGCATGTACGACGTCGCGTTGTAGACCGCGCGGCCGCCGCGCCCGCCTCGTAGACTGCGTCGACTCCCGAGGGCACGACCTTGCTTCGCACCGACTCCTCCCCGTCCGTTCGACTTCGCGCCGTCCTCTTGATCGGCTTTCTGGGCGCAGGCGCCGCGGCGCTCGTCGTCCTCGGCAACCCCGGCAACATGGGTCTCTGCGGCGCTTGCTTCCTCCGCGATCTCGCGGGCGCGCTCGGATTTTCGACCGAAGGCAAAGGCCCGGCGATCTTCCGGCCCGAGCTTGCAGGTCTCGTCCTCGGCGCGACGCTGCTCACCCTACTGCGACGCCGCTTCGTCGCGCGCTCCGGCTCTTATGCCGCGTTGCGCTTCGCGCTCGGGATCGGCATGGCGATCCTGGCGCTCGTCTTTCTCGGCTGCCCGTTCCGCCTCCTGCAAAGGCTCGGCGGCGGCGATCTGAACGCGTGGTTCGCGCTGCCCGGCCTCCTCTTGGGCGTCCGCGTCGCTATGCGGTTCGAGGCGCAGGGCTACGCGATCGGTACGACCGCTCCGGCCCCCGCACCGGTCGGACTCGCCGGTCCGATAGGCATCGCGCTCCTCCTCGGACTCTTCTTTAAGGACATGCTCTTCGGACCGGGACCGGAATCGACCGGCGGACCGCCTCATGCGCCGTGGGCCGCGGCGCTATCCGTCTCGACCGCGGCGGGACTCGTGTTGTCAGCCACCGGATTCTGCGCCGTGTCGGCGGTCCGCGGAGCGTTCAACGGAAGACGAGCCATGACGGTCGCGGCGCTGGTGTTCGTCCTCGGCTACGGGCTGACGCTGTTTCTCGCCGGGAAGCCGAACCCCGGCTTCTTGAGTCCGATCGCACATTCGGATCACTTGTGGAACTTCGCGGCGGTCTTCGGTCTCGGTCTCGCGGGCGCCATGGCGGGAGGCTGCCCGATCCGTCAGCTCGTCATGACCGGCGAAGGCAACGGCGACGCGTTCATCACCGTGTCCGGACTGGTCGTCGGCGGAGCTTTGGCCCATAACTTCGGCCTCGTTTCGCGCGCAGCGGGCCCGGCCGGCCCGGGAGGTCCGACCGAATCCGGACGTATCGCCGTCGTCGCCGCGATCGTCCTATTGTTTCTTGCCGCCGCATGGGTGACCGCGGCTCGGCGACGGGCCGCTTCCACGGGCGAAAGCGCGCAGGACCGCGCCAAAGCGATCGGATAACGCTCTCGTCGAAAAGGACTGAATTGAGTTGACGCCGCGGGCTCGCTCGCCGGTATGATGCGCGCCGCGCGGAGCCTCCCCGGCCCGGCCTTGCCGTCCCTGCCCCCCTCGTCTCGCCCAATGCACCAACATCCGCCCGTGCGGACGCTCATCGCCGCGTCCGTCGCCGTACTGGCGCTCCTATTCGGTTCGTCCTTCGCCTTCGCGCAAGAGCCGGAGATCCCTTCCGGCTGGGTGCAGGTCGACGATCTCATCCTGCCGTCCGACGTCGTCTTCGGCGATTCCACGTTTTCGGCGACGACCTGGACCGGCGCCGTCGTGCCGTACATTTTCGACGCCAACGTCTCGGCTTCGGATCAATTGATCGGCATCGACGCCATGGCGGAATGGTCCGCGGCCGCGAACGTCGCCTTCGTGCCGCGCACGACCGAAGCCAACTACATCCGCTTCTTCACGACGAACAGCAACTCGAGCTTCGTCGGCATGATCGGCGGCCAACAGACGATCAACATCTTCAATTGGAACTACCGGTTCATCGTCTGCCATGAGATCTGCCACGCGCTCGGCTATTGGCACGAGCAGTCGCGCCCTGACCGCAACACCTACGTGACGATCAACTACGCGAACATCAACCCGAGCTACTCGTACAACTTCAATATCGTCGGCGGCGCGACGATGAACGGGGCGTACGACTTCGATTCGATCATGCACTACGGTCCGACGGCCTTTTCAATCAACGGCCAACCGACCATCACGATCAACCCCGGCTATTCCGGCGTGATCGGTCAACGCCAGCACCTAAGCGTCCTCGACGCCCAAGGAGTCGCCGTGCAGTACGGCGCTCCTCCCGCGCCGAGCGCGACGTCGATCACCCCGACGCAAGTCCCCGCCGGTAATCCGACCTTCACGCTGACCGTAAACGGAACGCGCTTCTGCCGCGGGACGAACGACGGAAACGGCGTCGCCGGCACCGTCGTCGAATGGAACGGCGTCGCGCTCGCGACGACCTACGTGAACCCGACGCAACTGCTCGCCACCGTGCCGGCATCTTTGGTCGCGACCGCCGGGTCGGCGAACGTCACGGTCTACAACGCGGCGCCGGGCGGCGGCGTTTCGACCGCTCTCGTCTTCAGCATCGGCACGCCCCCGCCGACGATCTCCTCGCTCGCTCCGAACAGCGCCGCCGTCGGCGCGGCGCAGCTGACTATGACCGTCACAGGGGGCGGTTTCCAACCTTCGAGCCTCGTGCGCTGGAACGGCGCGGATCTCCCGACGACTTTCGTTTCCGGCACGTCGCTGCAGGCGACCGTCGCGGCCTCGTTGCTGGCCTCGGGCGGCGCGTACCCGGTCACGGTGTTCACGCCCGCCCCGGGCGGCGGAACTTCCGGCTCCCTCAACTTCAACGTCACGAATCCGGCCCCGATCCTCCTCTCGATCTCGCCGACTTCGGGGACGGCGGGCGTCGGCCCTTTCACCCTCACGGCGAACGGCGCCGCGTTCAACGCGCAATCGATCGTGCGCTGGGCGGGCGTCAATCTCGCGACGACGTTCGTCTCGTCGGGGCAATTGACGGCCACGGTTCCTGCGGCGCAGAGCGCGACCGTCGGATCCGTTTCGATCACCGTCCAAACTCCGAGTCCGGGCGGCGGCACGAGCGCCGGCCAGACCTTCACGTCGTCGAACGCGACCCCGGTCCTCACGGTTCTGTCGCCGACGGCGGCGCCGCAGTCGGCGGGCGCGTTCACGCTCACGGTGACGGGAACCGGATTCAACGGCAACTCGATCGTCAAGTGGAACAACGCGAACCGGACGACCACTTTCGTCTCCGGAACGCAGCTGACCGCCGCGATCCTCGCGACGGACGTCCTGTCGGTCGGGACCGCGACCGTGAAAGTCACGAACAGCGGAACGGGCGGCGGGACCTCGGCGACGATCGTCTTCACGATCACCGTCCCGGCGCCGACTTTGACCTCCGTTTCGCCGGCTTCGGTGGCGGCCGGGGCCGCCCAGTTCACGCTTACGGCGACCGGTAGCAGTTTCCAGTCAGGTTCGATCGTGCGGTGGAACGGCGTCGATCTCGCGACGACATTCGTCTCAGGCAGCCAGCTCACCGCGACCGTCCCGGCCGCGAACATCTTGAACCAAGGAACGGCTTCGGTCGTCGTCTTCAATCCGAACGGCGGCTGGATCTCGGCCTCGCAGACGGTCACGATCAACCCGGGCGCGCCGGTGCTCGGGTCCTTGTCGCCCGCCGCCGTGCCGCTCGGATCGACCGCGACGACCGTGTCGGTCTTCGGTTCGTCGTTCGGACCGCTGAGCCTCGTACGACGGAACGGCGTGAACCTCGCGACGACGTTCGTCTCCCCCTCCCAATTGAACGCGACCGTTCCCGCCGGCGACTTGGCTGCGGTCGGCACGGCCTCGATCACGGTCCAGACACCGGCGCCCGGCGGCGGCACGTCCGGAGCGTTGACGTTCTCGGTCGAGTATCCGGCGCCCGCCGTCAGCACCCTCCTACCCGCGTCCGTGAACGCCGGAACGCCGCAGATTACGCTCGTCGTCAACGGGTCCGGGTTCTATGCCGGCGTCAGCCAAGTGCGCTGGAACGGCGCGACGCTGACGACGACCTTCGTGAGCGCGACGCAGGTCACGGCGATCGTCCCGGCGACGCTGCTCGCCGTAAACACGACGGCGAGCGTCACGGTCTTCAACGGGTCCCCCGGCGGCGGCTCCTCGCCCGGGTCCTCCTTCAACGTGCTGAATCCGGTCCCGTCGCTCATCCTGATCGGGCCCGCGCAAACGATCGCGGGCGACGTCGGATTCACGTTGAGCGCCGTCTGCTTCGGCGCCGTCGCAAGCTCGCAGATCCGCTTCAACGGAACCCCGCTTTCGACGAGCTACGCCCCGGTCACCAACCTGTCGGCGTTCGTTCCCGCCTCGCTCATCGCGAAGCCGGGCAGCGCCGCGATTACGGTCTTCAACCCGGGGCCGGGCGGCGGCACGACGTCCGCGGCAACGCTCACCATCCAAGCGCCGTTGATTTCCTCTACAGCGCCCGCGACGACGGCCGTCATGGCTCCGGCTGCGGCGCCGTTGACCGTGACGATGACGGGACAGCGCTTCCTGCCGACGTCCGTCGTCTGGGCGAACGGCGTCGCGCTCCCGACGACCTACGGCGGTTCGACGTCGTTGACGGCGACGCTCGCCGCGAGCGTCCCGGGTACGCAAGTGCCGGGGGGCGTCGCTTTGACCGTCCAAAACGGCGGGACCGCGCTCTCGAACACGAAGGCCCTCGTCGTGGGCGGGGTCGGCAACTTAGGAACGCAGATCACCGATCCGCCGTCGTCGACGCCGAACTACGGCGGAGTCTTCAGCCTGATTCTCGAGGGCGGCGCGCCGAACCAACCGTTCACATTGCTGCTTGATGTCGCGGCGACGCCGACGATCACAGGCTTCCCGACGCTGACGGAGAACTTCGCGCTCGAGATCAGCTCGCCGCTCTTGGCCCCGATCTTCGACGGCCTCGGCTTGTTCGGTCCGCCCGGCGGTTACGCCTTCGGTCCGGCGACCGGCGCCACGGCGCCCGGCGGCACGTTCGTGCTGAACGGACTTCCGGCTCCGATCGCCCCGTCGGGAGCTTCCTACGCGCTGCAGACGCTCTACGCCGATCCGACCAGCCCCGTCGGCTGGCGGCTCAATTTCGCCGCTGAACCGCGGTCGTTCTAGCGGCTGAAGGCCCTCCCGCCCCAAAACGCTCGGGAGGGCCGGTTCGGCGCCTTAGGCGGAAGCGAGCGGTCGGCGCCGCAGTACATGTCGTACGAGACAAGCCGTCGCCGCCGCGGCGGCCAGATGTTTCAGGCCATGTCCCGCCAAACCGCCGTTCGTAAGGTGAAAAACCGCCCGGTCGGAAGCCTCGAGCACTTTCGCGGCGGCGTACCAGAGCCCGGCGAAGACGAAGTCGCTCGTCCGGTCGTAGTTCCGCGGAAAGAACCGCCAAAGGGCGGGCACGAAGAGGATCGGGAAGAACTGGACGTAGCCGTACCAGCGAAGATCTCCGTCGCCCGCGCGCTCCGTCATCGACCAATAGACGACGGACCCCGCGCCGAATCCGAGCAACGGCAGCAGAATCCGTTTCCCCGCGACCGGTCCGACGCACTCGGCGATCTGCGCCGCCGTCAAAGCGCAGAAACAGACGGTCATCGGCAACCGGTCCCATCCGAGGGTCTCGTTGATCGGGCGCAGATGGTAGTACGCCGAGCCGAAACCGGTCAGCAGGACGCCGAGAAACGCGACCCCCCAGGCCGTCCGCTCGGACCCGTTCCGTACCCTGGCCCCGCCGTTCTTCCGGAGAGCCCGGAGCCCGACGATTCCGACGAGTACGAACGGCGCATTGGAGACGACGTCGTTGAAATTGGGCACGCCGAGCATGGCCCGGCAATCGGCGAACCCGTGGTATCGGACGTCTTGCGGGATGCGCGGGAAGGCATGAATCACGGCAAATACGATCGCCGCGAAGGATCCGAGCAGGATCAGGCGCGCGCCCCGGCCGAGCGGAAGTCGGGAGGTTGTCACGCGACGATGTTACGTTCCACGGCATGACTACCGCGACGGCGCCGCAGGTCGGAATCATCATGGGCAGCAAGTCGGACTGGGAGACCATGCGGCACGCCGACGAGACGCTCGCGCGTTTCGGCGTCCCGCATGAATGCCGCGTCGTCTCGGCCCACCGCACGCCGGACCTCATGCGCGACTACGCGCAAGGGGCCGCACGGCGGGGGCTCAGGGCGATCATCGCGGGCGCCGGCGGCGCCGCGCACCTTCCCGGCATGACCGCCGCATTTACGACTTTGCCCGTCCTCGGCGTGCCGGTCGAAAGCACGGTCATGAAGGGACAAGACTCCCTCCTTTCCATCGTCCAGATGCCGGCCGGAATCCCGGTCGCGACGTTCGCCGTCGGCCGTGCGGGCGCCGTGAACGCCGCGCTGTTCGCCGTCGCGATGCTCGCGGTCGACGATCCGAAACTCGCACGGGCCTTGGCGGACTATCGCGAGGCCGAGCGCAACCGCGTCTCCGCCGAGACCTTGCCGTGATCGGACCGATCCTCCCCGGCGCCGCCGTCGGCGTGCTCGGTTCCGGCCAACTCGGCCGCATGTTCGCGATCGCGGCGCGTCGGATGGGTTACCGCGTCCATGTCCTCTCTCCGGACGACGACACGCCCGCCGGTCAGGTCGCCGATGTCGAGGTCCGCGCACCGTATGAGGACTCCGACGCAATACGCCGTTTCGCACGCGGCGTCTCCGCCGTGACTTTCGAGTTCGAGAACGTCCCGTCTTCGGCCGCGGACGCCGCCGCCGAGATCGTGCCCGTTCGCCCGAGAGGGTCCGTCCTCCACATCGCGCAGCACCGCCTGCGCGAAAAGACGTTTCTCAGCGACCACGGCTTTCCGGTGACGCCCTTCGCGCGGTCGACCTCCGCCGAAGAGACGGCTTCGGCCGCCGCGCGACTCGGCTTCCCTTGCGTACTGAAGACCGCCGGCTTCGGCTACGACGGCAAAGGCCAGATCAAGCTCGCCGCGCCCCGAGACGTGCCCGCCGCTTGGGCGAAACTCGGCGCGACCGAGGCCGTCCTCGAGGCCTTCGTCGATTTCGAGCGCGAAGTCAGCGTCGTCGCGGCGCGCGGCGCGGACGGATCGTTCGCGCATCACGGCGTCTTCGAGAACCGCCACGCCCGGCACATCCTCGACGTCACGACGGCTCCGGCGGACGTCCTTCCGGAGACCGCCGACCGGGCGGCGGAGATCGCGCGCGGCATCCTCGAAACCCTCGACGTCGTCGGCGTCCTCTGCGTCGAGTTCTTCCTCTTGCGGGACGGCCGCACCCTGCTCGTGAACGAGTTGGCGCCGCGGCCGCACAACTCCGGCCATTTGACGTTCGACGCGAGCGTCACCTGCCAGTTCGAGCAACAATTGCGGGCTGTCTGCGGCCTGCCGCTCGGCGATCCGTCGCTGCTCAAGCCCGCGGCGATGGCCAACCTTTTAGGCGACCTCTGGGAGCACGGCGTACCGGATTTCGCCGCGGCGCTCGCGACGCCGGATGTGAAGCTGCATCTCTACGGCAAGGCCGAGGCGCGCCCGGGCCGCAAGATGGGTCACTTGACCGCATTCGGCCGGACGGCGAGCGAAGCGGCCGCCAAGGTCGTCTTCGCGCGGGACGCCCTCGTCGCCCGCCGTCTGCATTGACGGCGGAGAGGCGCCGCTCTTAGCCGACGTAGCGGCCGCAAAGGGCCGCGAGGCCGAGTCCCGCGCCCGACACGACCAACGCCGCGAGGCCGCCCAAGAGGAAGGGCTTCGGACCGAGCGACCGCAGTTTGGCGAACGAGGTCGTCAGCCCGACGGCCGCCATGGCGGCGGCAAGGAAGCGCGTCGCCCAAGTCTCGCCCGTTTCATGGACGAAGCTCTTCCAAGCGGCGAGATCGCAAAGACCGAGAGCCTTCCCTCCGCCGGAAAGCCCCGCATCCCCTAAAGAGCGGAGGCAGGCGGAGGCCACGAAGCCCACGACGAACAACGGCAGCAACGTCGAGAAGCGCGCCGCCTTCGCGGCGCCGCCGCGGCGGCGGGCGTCGAGCCAACCCATCAGCGGCACCACGCCGACGAGGCAGCAGTTGCGAGCGAGTTTGGCGATGATCGCGATCTTCGCCGCGCGGTCGTCGCCGAAAAGCTGGGAGTAGACGGCGGCGGCGCCCGTCACTTGCGACGTGTCGTGAACGGCCGTGCCGAGGAAGAGCCCGACCGCGCCGGAATCGCCGGAAAAGACGGCATGCGCGATCCAAGGGTGGACGAACATGGCGAGGAGCCCGAACAGGGTCACGTTCGCTACGGTGCACGCCGTGTCTTTTTCGTCGGCGCCGACCACGGGCGCCACGGCCAAAGCGGCGCTGACGCCGCAAATGGACGTCGAAGCCGCGGCCAACAGCCCGAGGTTCGTCCCGACGCCGAGCAATCGCGCAATGAGCGGGACGACGAGAAGCCCGGTCAAGACGACGCCGAGGACGGCCGGCAAGGCGCCGAGACCGAGTCCGAGGACGTCCTGCACCGACAGCTTGATGCCGATGCAGATGATGCCGAGCCGGAGCAGGCGCTTCGTGCAGAAGTCGAGGCCGGAAGCGAAAAACGCCGGCAGTCGGACGACGTTTCCGACGACGAGACCTAAGACCACCGCCGCCATCATCGGCGACAACGGGTTCTTGGCCTTCGGCGACGTCGGATCGACGCCTTGCATCCGAAGCACGGCTTCGCCGCCGTAGCGCGCGAGGGCGACGGCCAAGAAGACCGCGACCGCGGCTAGGGCGATTCCGGGCAGCAGACGATGAAGCGATCCGAGCCGGACGCCGAACCAGTACTTCTCGATCCACGTCAGCGGACGCGGAGCGTGCGAGGATTGCGCCGTCATACGGGGGGGAACATAGCAGCGACGGAGGAACCATCGGGCGGCCCGCCCCCGGAAAGGCGGGGCGGCGGGCGGCCGGGATCAGCGCGCCAGCGCGGACCGCCAGATTTCGAGCGCCGCACGGATCTCATCGGGCGGCGCCGACGGATCCTCGACGACGACGCGGCCGAGCAACGCGTTCAGCGCGTCCAAAGCGGAGGTTCGCGCGACGATAGAAGCGTCGTTCGTCAGCGCCGCCGTCGCCGCAAACCGCTTCTCGTTCGGCGCGAGACGCAGCGCCGCGCACCGCGCGGCGGCGCGAACCTCGACGACGGAGGAGGCTTCGGCCGCGGCATCGAGCCGGCCGGCGTCGCTCGCGTCGCCCACCGCCCCCAACGCCTTCGCGGCGGCCGCGACGACGCTCGCGTCCGAGTCGGTCAACATGCCGCGGACGAGGTCCGCGGCGCCCGGGCCGCCTCGCTCCGCGGCGGATTCGAGCGCGCGGGATCGGACGGTCGGGTGCGGATCGCGGAGGAGTTCGGCCAAGAGCGCCCGCGCGTCTTCGCCGGGAACTCCCCCGAGAACCTGCGCCATGCCTCCGCGCCAAGTCGCCCCGCGATCCCCCGCCGCCTTCGGCAGCGCGTCACGGAGAAACGCGACGGACGCGGCGCCGAGCCTCCGCAAGAACTTCCGGGCCTGCTCCATGTAGAGGAATTGAAACCCGCCGAGCAATTCGACGTACGACGCGATCCGACGGTCGGTTTCGGGATCGTCGCCGCGTCGAAACGCCGCGCCCTCGCCGCGAAGCTCGGCCCCCGTAACGGAGAACGTCGCCCACCACGACCGCCAGCGCGCCACGGCTTCGGCCCGGAGCTTCAACCCTTGGTCGGAATCGAATCCGAAGTCCTCCCCCGAAAATTCGATCAGGAAGCGCTCGGCGTGCTCGTTGGCGTAGGCCTTGCCTTCGAGCGCATCGATCAACGAAACGACTCCTGCGCGAGCGCCGAGCCGCACGAGCGCGCGCGCCGCATGAACGCCGACCAACTTGTCGCGGTCGTCGAGCGCCAGCAAGAGCTCAGGCAAAGCGCGGGTTCCGCCCGCGGCCTCGAGCCGCACGATCGCCGCGATCCGCTCCAAGGAGCGGTCGGTTTCGTCGCCGAACGGGTTTTCCTCGATCCGTGCGCCGCCCGGCGACACGGCGTCGTCGACGACGACGAAAGCCGACTGACTGCGATCCTTCATGAGATAACGCAGCAGCGCCACATCGGCCGGTCCGGAGCCGATCGCGAGGATGAGGTCCGCCCGGGCGCGCGTATCCCGGCCCGGGTCGAGATAGGGTTGCGCAGCGCTCGCCACCGGATCGACGGTCGTCCTGGCTGACCCGTCCGGAACGATCGGCGGGCCGCCGGTCTTCTCCGGCGCCGTCAGGAACCCGTCCTTGCCGAAGACGCCGTCGCCGGGCTTCACGGCTTCGAACGTCTTCTCGAAGAGCAGCGTCGCCTCGTCGTAGGTCGCCGGCGGCTTCAGCTTGTAGTACACGCGGACCGCCGCCGTCTTCACGCCGCGAGGCAGGAAGATGCGGTAGCGACGGGCCTCCCCGGCCGGGATCTGGCGGTTCTCCGGAAAGAACGGCTTGCGATCCGGGTTGAAAGCGGACGCGATGCGCGCGACGCGGACGTCGGCGTTGCCGGCCTGACCTAAGGCGAGCGGATACTCGCGCGTGCTTCCGGGAAGGGGCAGCGGGTTCTTCTTCAAGTGGAACTCGTCGCGATACGGGTTCCGGTACCAATCGACGGTCGTGACCGCCGACGCGCCGTCTTCGGTCTCGGTCGCCAGAACGAGCTCGACGGAGCGATGCCGCTCGTCGGCGGGAAAATTGTGTCCCGTTCCGTCGTTCTTCACCTCGAACTCGAGCGCGCCGTCCGGTGCGAAGGCCGCCCGGAACGACGCGGCGGTCTTCAGATAAGCCGCGTCATGGGCGCCGGGGCAGGCGTGAGACTTGCCGACGTACGCAGGCCGCCCGTTCGCCGCGGCGCGCGGCGCGGGGGGAAAATGACAGCTCGTGCAGTCCTTAAAGCCGGATCCCGGCACGGCGAACTCGGTCTGCCGCCAATCCTTCACGACTTTATGTTGGTCGTGGCACGGGGCGCAAAGCCCGACGTCGCCGACTAACGGGTAAGGACGCGGGTTGCAGTCGGCCTGCGACGCCGGATCGACGTGAGCGCCGCCGAGGATCGCGTCGTGATGCCGATGGCAAGCGAAGCAGTCGACGCCCTCTTCGAGCCGCACTTGGCGCTCGAGCACGCGGTTCTCGAGGCCGGTCTCGAAGACCGGCTGCGGTGCATGGCACGGGAGGCAGTCGCGGTCGCGGAAGTTTTTGGTCAACGACTGCACTTCCGGATTCACGTACGCGAGCCCGTGGTGCGACCCCTTCCACTCCTCGTAGACCTCGACGTGACAGGGCCGGC
>SXGS01700772.1_pt1 | contig 19668 bp, 27 predicted proteins | sample 3174681 | NCBI WGS metagenome assembly SXGS01 (sample SAMN11356861, study PRJNA531348) | freshwater metagenome | isolation source: freshwater sample F1-80 | place: China: Fuxian Lake, Yuxi | collected 2017-12-25 | reverse complement strand
GCCGCCACGATCTACCGCAACTACCTCGCGCCGGTGGCGGGCGAGACTGGTCAGACGGCTGAACGGCAGCTCGACGGGCTCGCCGACCTCGGGGATACCCTCGCGCAGCGGCTCTGCACCGACCGCGGTAGCCTGTGGGCGATGCGCAACGGCTACGCGCTACCGAACCGGGCAAGCCTGGATGCTATCGCCGGGTACCTGAGCGCGGCCGACGAGGACACCCTCGACGACCTGCGCGGCAGGCTGCGGCTCGGTCTGCACCGAGATGTCGAGGTCTCCGACGGGCCGGCGCCACGCCCACTCGTCAGCCAGATCTTCTGCTCAGCGCTGCCGGTGGCCTACGCGGGGCTGCCTGCCACGGCGTGGGCGCCGTTCGCCCGCCTCGTGCTGGAGGCGGCATATGAGGGCACGCTGCTGGCAGCGGTGCTGAACGCGGCGCGCGGTGCCTCGACCCGCGTGCTGCTGACGCGGCTCGGCGGCGGTGCCTTCGGGAATGCGGATGCCTGGATCGATGCCGCCGTGCTGCGGGCGCTGCGTTTGGCCGGTGACGGCGACCTAGATGTCGCGGTGGTGAGCTACGGCCGGCCGTCGCCGGGGCTGCGCGAGCTCGTCCGCCGGTACGACGATCCAAATGAGGCGCGGTAGGATCGACCCAAACGCGATCCGGTCGTCGCGGCATATGGGCCTTTGCCGAACGGGGTCAGGGGCCCGCATGGGCGGCTTTCACCGCTTGAACGCCTTCGTCCACCAAGCCCATCGCGGTTCTCAAGCAAGAGACCGTCCCGTCGAGATCGAGCAGGCCGTCGGCGTCGAGCTTCATCCAATCGTCCCGTTCGACCCGCGCCACCGTCATCCACTTGCCCGGCTTGCGGCTGATCGGCCGGATCGTCTGCCCGCCGCGCTGCGCCGCATCGACCAGCGTCGAGCGCCAAGCGTCGCGTGGGCCGACCTTGTCCGTTTCCTCCCCGACCGCGATCTTGAAGCAGACCGGACCTTGCTCGATCTGCAAGTAGACGTCGTACGTCCGACCCGTCCTCGGATTCGTCCACGACCGTCCGTGCCACCATGCGCCGAGGAAACCGCCGCTGGGATTCGCGACGTAGTCCCAGTCGAGGTCGTCGAACGCGGCCTGCAGGCGGGTGTACATCCCGACCCAAGGCCACGATCCCTCCCAACTGGCGGGGGGCGCAGACCGGAAGGATTGCACCGCCGCCTCCATCTCCTCCAGCACGGCGACGAAGTCGTGAAGGATGGGGTGTTTGCTCAATGCGCGGGCCGGGCGCAGGAAATCGAGGAGCTTGTCCCGGCCGACCCGGCTGAACCCCGCCTCGACGACCTTGTCGTACCGCGCCTGGTCACCTGTCTTGAGGAACACGGGCGCGACGCGCCGTCCGGGAAATGCCTCGGCGACGCGGTCCCTGTACCGCGTGAGCTGATCGCCGTGGATGCCAGCGTGGACCTTGTCCTCGATCAGCAGGATCAGATCGTCGCCGACCTCGACGAGGATATCGACATAGTTGTACTGGCGGTGGACGACGACGCTGCCTCGGTCCCCCATCGCGAGATCATGCTCGGCGAGCAACAGGTCGATGAAACTGCGACCGATCCCGTGCAAGCTGTTGTCCGTAGCCCTGCACACATCATCGGCCCACGCTAGCAGCCAGCAGAAGAATGCGTCCTGCGACAGCTCCTTGGTGGCATACTTGAACAGATTCGGCGACGCCGACGTCGGGGCTGCAGCAGATGTTTGCAACGATTATCTCCCTCAAAGCTCAACGATAGTCCGTATCTAGTCTATGTAGGCCGTGCAGGTTCAGCATTCATCGGAAGGTCCGCCTGCGCTCGCCCTCGCTCTTCGGCCTCGTATCGCCGTGCTGCTGCTTCCAAGTGGCACGCCTCTTCCTCCAAGTAGCGAGCGTAGTCCTCCGAGATTCGCTCGAAGGTGCCGTCCTCGACGAGCGACTCCAGAACGGCGCGAGCCGAACCCGTCGCGGCGAGCGTCCCTTCCGCACGGGACGCGATCTCGGGTTGGTTCTCGACGAGGAAGGCCAGGTACGGAACAGCCTCGCCTTCCTCGGCGGGGATGCAAAGGCATTCGACTATGGGGCCGAACATGGCACCGCTCCATCAAGACGTATGAAACATGAACAGTAGATCGTTGATGGGCAACGATTTTATTTTCGGTTCGGGCCGCTGAACTAACCCGCCAGGAAGGGTTCGGTCGGTTTGTCGGAACTGCTCGAAGAGCCTCGCGGCTAGCAATCCGAGCTACCTCGCGCCTATCGGTAGTGCGGATCGCCGCGCACGACGACGGTGGCCGCGTCCAATCTGAAGGCCGTGCACAGGGCGGCGAGCGTCGCAGGCTGTTGCAACCGGCGGTCGGCGTAGAGCACGAACCGCGCTCGGCACCTCGTAAACCACCCGCCCGCGCGGCCACTCGTCGTACTCGGTGACAAGGATGGCGCCGGGGTGACCTTGCTCGCGAAGGCCGCGCGGGCCGAGCTGCTGCCACGCCTCCCAACGCTCGTAGTGCCCAGGCCCGTGGGTGAGGCAGTCGCCGTAGGGTTCCGCGCGCGACAGGGGCGTGCGATCCACGACGAGAGCGCCGGCCACGCGCCAGAAGATGCCAACCGCCGGCTCAGGCCTGGTGCCGGTGTCCTGCGGGGCGAGCGTGTTCATGGGATCGTCCAGGTCTCGCCGTCGGCCAGACGCCGGACCCGCTCGAAGCCGGTCGCCGCGCTGTCCCAGTTCTCCCCGTGCACCGGGATCACCGCCTTCGCGGCGATGGCGGCGGCCAGCGCGCGCAGGTCGGCGGGGGCGGCGTGGCCGCTGCTGTGCAGGTAGGCGATCTCCGCCCCCGCCGACCGGCACCATTCCAGCGGCTCGGCGTAGTACGGCGTGCTCAGGTAGCCGCGCCACATCGACAGGCTGAAAGTGTCGCGCGCCGTCGGGACCAGCCCGGCGCGGGTGTAGTCGCCGATCAGCGAGCGCCGGAGCATCACCACCGCGTCAGGCGGCACCGCGCGGGCGGCCACGCCGTCGCGGGCCATCCGCGCTACGAAGTCCTCCCGGCCCCGGCTCGCGTACATCCGGCGGAGGCCCCTCGTGACCACCACCTTCAGGTTGGCGAAGCCCGCCCGCGGCAGTCGCGTGCCCTCGGCGATCCGGTCGAGCACGTCGGCGGTGTACAAGTCGATCACCAGCGACCGCCCGGTTTTCTTGGCGGCCCGGTAGAGGGTGACCGTGCGGTCGATGTTCTGGCCCTACCACGCCACGAACACCCGCCCGGCCGTGCGCCCAAACAGCGCAACGAAGGCGTCCTCCAGCGCCGCCTCGGTCTGCACCGGCTTGTCGGTGCCGAGGTTCGTTCCCTCTATGATGAGCGCGTCGATGTCGGCCGGCGGGCGGGCGAGCAGGCCGTCCACGAGGCCACCCTTGCGCCCGTGCCGCCAGAAATCGCCGGTGTAGAGCACGCGCCGGCCGGCGCCCGCGACGAGCAGCATGTAGGCGTCGAAGGCGCTATGGTCGGTCAGCATCGGGGTGACCGTGAAGGGGTCGATTGGGAACGGCCGCGAGCGGCTGTCCCAGCTCTCGAAGGCGCGCGAGGCCGGGCGGCACCCGATCTCACCGGTGAGCGCGATCAGGCGTGCGGAGGCCGCCCCCGTCCACACCGGCCAGTCGGCGGGCAGTTCGTCCACGAGGCCGTGGTGGTCCTGATGCTGGTGGCTGATGAGCACGGGCGCCGGCCGCGACAGGTCGAGGCTCGCCGGCAGTAGGCCGCTTGTCCCCTCCGGCGCGTCGAGGGGGCGGCCGGCGTCGAGGACGAGGCGGGCTCCGTCCGGGTGGGCGATCTCGATGCAGCTGCCGCCGATCTGGCAGGCGCCGCGGTGAACGGTCAGGCGCAGGCTCACCCTCAGACCCTGATGTCCACGGGCTTGCCCTTCGCCTGGACGTCGCCGATGGCTTCGCGCAGCTTCTCCAGGTGCTTCTTCCAGCGCGGTTCGCTCTTTTGGCCGCTGTCGAAGCCAAAGACGAGGAGCCCGACCTTCGGGGTCTCGCCCAGCGTCAGGCGCCGCTCACCGCGCCCGACCGCCTCGATCAGCGGCGACAGCGCGCGGGCCCAACCCATGTCCTTGAACGCCACGAGGTTGGCGGCCACCGCCGCGTAGCTCGCCTCGATGTCCGCCCGGTGCTGGGTCAGCGCGAGGCGGTAGGTCTCGATCTGGCTGCAGACCGGCGCGGCGCCGTCGCTGAGTGGGCGCAACTCGCCGTTGGCGTAGGCTTTGGCCTCCCAAAATACGAGGCGCATGTCCTCGCCCTCCGCCTCGACGCTGGCCAGGTCGATGCGCGGGGCACTCTTCTCCACGCCTTCGGCGACGGCGTAGCGCCCGGGAAAGGCGATCTCGACGTCGAGCACGGCCGCGTTGCCCACGGCGATCTCGTGGCAGCCGCTCTTCTCCTCGCCCGAGAACAGGGCGGCGGCGCGCTTCATCTTCGCCAGCGTGGCCGGCCCGTCGTAGTCCCGGATCAGGGCGCGCTCCAGGTTCGCGGTCGTATCGAAGCGTCCGCTCACCAGCGGCACCTGCCCGGCCAGCGCGGGATCGACGAGGAACTTCTCGTGCGTCGAGACGACGAGCTGACCGCGCGGGCAACGGACGTTGAACAGAGCCTGCCCGCGCCAGTACACGTTCAGGTTGGTGCAGCGCGGCGCAATGAGCAGCTTGGGGTCGGCCAGCACGTCGCGCCACCAGCCGCCTGCAGCAGCCTCCTCGGCAAGGCGGTGGACGAAGGTATCGTTCAAGGCGCGGTCGAAGATCACGGCGGGCTCCTGGGCGGCACTCCCTTATTCCCGCGAGGGCCCGCCGAATTTACAGCCGAGGTTACAACGTGTGCCCGATGTCGCGACAGGGGCGACACCGGTCATTCCGCGAAGCCAGACGGTTGGCGGGCGGATCGGGGAAAAATCCGCCCGCCGCCCTTCAGTTCGGCAGGCGGAAGGTGATCGAGCGCACCTTCTTGCCGCCCTTCACCCACCGCGGCCACGAGACCGCCCAGTCGTGACCGCCGCCACCCGGGGTGCTCTCCGGGTTGGCCTTGCGCAACGCTCCGGTCCGGTCGAGCCACGTCAGGATCGCCGTGAGCTCCCGCTTCTCGAACCACGACGCGAACGAGGTCGCGTGGATCGTCACGTGCTCGCAATCGCCCTTGGCCGACCGATAGCCCAGGTCCACGCCGGGGCGGACGCCGTCCCGATCAGGCAGGTCGAGATCGAGGAGTCGGGCGTGAAGCCGCTCCTTGGCCTTCAGCAGCACCGGATCGCCGAGGCGGGCCGTCCGCTGCGCTTCCCGGAAGCAGCGCGTGATCGCCCGGCGAACGCTGACCGGCCGCCACGGCCGTGGCAGGAGGCCGACGTCCATCGCGATGCGCGCGCCCGCGTAGATCACGCCGAAGCACTTGGCGGCGTGCTCAATCTCGCTCTCGGCATCCTGCAGCTCCAGGGCGTGCACGAACGCGTCGGCGTACCGCCGCGCCCGGACCTCCACCTCGTCGCCCAACGCGATGAGGCGTTCGAGATAGGCATCGAACACGACACCGTGGTTGGCTTGGCAACCCTCGCGCATCTTGACCATCTGCCCAAGCGCCCAGCGATGGAACTCGTCCTCGCCGACATCGCCGGGACGCCCGTCGAACACCGTCCGGCGTCCACCCTGCAGCGCCGGCACGTCGAGGCACCGCGCCCTCTCCCCACCGGGACGTTCGCGCCCGATCTGGCGGGCCAACTCATCGATGGACCGCTCCGAATTGAAGAAGAAGATCGTCGAGAAGCTCGACTGCTCGATGTCGCTTGCGAAGGTCGAGGCCTTGTGGCGGGTGCGGTCCCGGCTCTCGCCCAGCGCGTAGATCGCCGGCCCGAGCTGCTCGTAGGCCTTGGGCCCGAGCAGCGCCATTTCGTTGAGCGGGAGGGCGCAGTCGTTGAACACCCCGGCGAGCTGCAGAAGGCCGGCCGTGGTCGTGTTTAGGTTGGGCAGGGCGGCCTCGTTCGGCAGGCCGATGATCGAGCCCGCCACGGTGGTGATCGTAGACTTGCCGGACTTGTTCGCCCCGAACAGGTTGAAGCCGAAGGACGGGAACCGGAGGATGCGCAGCAGCGGCGCCGCGAAGGTCGCCGCGATCACGAGAATGGCCCGCGAGGAGAAGCGGGCCGGCATCGCGACCTCGTAGATCCAGCCCTGCACCGTCCCGGCCTTGCGGAAGGTGATCAGGACGGGCTCACCGTCCTTCGGCCGGGGCGGCTGTATGCAGCGCAATCCGCCGACGCGGCCGACGACGCCGGTCTGGCGGACGAAGGCCCGCCGCTGCGGCCCGTACCAGCCGTTGCGGGCGGCGTGGCGGATGTGATGTTCGGGCGGGGTGGCGATGGCATCCTCGATCTCCGCCAAGTCGGCGGTCGCGAGGGCGGCGCCCTTCTTGCGGCCCTCGGCGAGAACCTGCTTCGCCGACTCGGAGCGTTCGTGGGGCACGTCGAATTCGACGGTCCCGCCCAGCACGGTGGGCGCGCGGAAGCGGTCGTGCGCGTTGCCGGTCGCCTCGTCCTCCACGTGGGCGATCTTGAGCACGGCGGGCGCCGGCTCGGGCTGGGTGCTCCAGTCGATGTCGAGGGGGCGTCGGCGCGGGTCCGACGGCTCGATCTTCATGATGCCGCGTCCTGGCATGGCTCTTCTCCTGGCCGGCCGTGCCGGGCGGCGTCGCGCTGAGGTTACGGGGGGTGGCACGCCCGGCACGGCCGGCACGCTCGGCGAGCGCAATGTGGCCGTGGATTCACGGTGAAACGGACGTGCTGCAGTTCACACCGTTTTCGTGCTGATGCTCCTTCTCGCTGCGGGTGGCACGGTTCTCGAAGAGATCGCCGCCATGGTTTTGAGGGACGGTTGGGACAGGCTTGTCTGTGGCTGGCCGACGTTCCCTTTGATCGGGGTGGCACGGCGCTCGAAGAGCATCGTGCCTGGGCGGTGAGCGATGCGGTCACCGGGTCCGCGTAGGTCCTCCTTCAGGTCAGGGGTGGCGCGCTGCCGTGGAGGGCAGGGTTCGGGATCGGCGGCGGGCGGGGCGACTCCGACTGGATTCCTTCCTCAGGTTGGCTGCGAGCCTCTCAGAGGCTGCACGGGTGGGATCGAAAGGTTCGCGGTCACCGCGACCGCCACGCTTCTCCTTCTCGGGGTAAACGGCACCGCGCCTCACGGAGGACTCGTGCCGGGGCTACGGGATCGTTCGGGTAAGGGGTGGACCTCCTCTTCGCTGCATCAGCACAAGGTGGGGGCAAGTTCGCTCGCGTGGGTCGAGGGCGCCTCCTTCAGGTTCGCGGGGCACGCCGAGGCCGCGCGATGGGCACTGGCTCGAAATGCACGCCGAGCAGCACGATCCGCCCCGTCAGCCCGGCTCGCGCGAGCGCCCGAACGGCTCGGATCTCCTGCTCGACGGTGAGGACGCGATCCCGGGTGGTACGAACCGGGCTCGCTCGGCGAGGATCATCGCGCAGGATCGTCAGGCGCCGGGTGAAGCGGGGCTTGTGGCTGTAGGCCAGGGCCGCCGGGTTGCCGTCGAACCGCTTCCGCCGGACCGGACGGCAGACCAAGTTAGTCGCGGGCACGAGGCGCCGCAGCACCGGCAGTGCCGCCTCAACCTGCCCCGCCGGGGCGATCCCGTAGAGGTGCACGCAGGGGTGGGGGGCGAACCGGTCCGCCTCGGACAGCATTCGGCGGTCGTCCTCGTTGAAGCTCAGGTCGAGGCCGAACGCCCCGAGACGCAGCCCGGCCCGCCGCAGCACGGCGGTGTAGCGTGCCCGCTCGGCGGCGAAGTCGATCTCCCGGCCCGGATCGAGCGGCGGCAGGATGAGCGACAGCATCACCCACGGTCCGAGGTGCTCGTTGGCTTCGAGGAAGCGCACGAGCGCCCGCACAAACAGGCGTTGAACCGCCCGGCCGCATTGCGGGCAGGCCGGATGCAGACAGCGGTGACGGCGGTCGCAGTTCCCGAGCTCAACGGCGATGTTCAGAAGTTCCGGATCGACGCCGCCGTTTCGCTCCAGGCGCTTCTTCAGCTTGCGAGCGGCTGCCTTCACGTCCCGCGGGCGGGCCGCCGGTCGCTGGCGCTTGCCCTCGCGCCAAGTCGGGCCCGCGATGCCGTAGCCGCTGCCCCGGCGCAGCATCCGCTGCACCACCACCTCGGCAGCGCGCCGGACGGGCTCATCGGGGTCGTTGCAAGCGAGCCCCAGGCTCGTCTGCGAATGCAATAGATTGCGTTGAGGAAACAAAGGCATCACCGGGCGGCCGAACAGGAGTCGGGTAGCCCGTGAAGCTACGGCCGGGTGATCATGCCCAGGTGCGAACCTGAGATGCGCCACCAGCCGTAGTAGCTGCTGTGCCCGCGCACGTCAGCCACTGATCCACGTATCCGGGTGCCTACCGTGAGGTTGGCGTAAAGATCGGAATGCTCTGAAATTATACCCAGAAGCCTCAACAAGCAAGCACGTATCGCGACTTATGGGTAAAGCGCTGTAATTAAATGCTCTCGAAAGATGGTACACAGCATGTTATCACTGATACACGACGCGCCGGCGTAAGCGGTTGATTCAGTTTGAACAAATTCTTCGCGTGCCCGATCCTTTCCTGGGCACCAACTGATCTGCAAGTTGCTGTAATCAGTTGGTTTTCCGCTTTCGATCCCCTACCATCGCCACCGGTACGGGATTTCTGAAAGCCTCTCGGGCCTCGCCCGGCTCGCGGTCCGCGTGTAGACCGCACTCTCTCGGCTCCCATCAGCCCATCCAAGTAGAGCATTCAGCTGCGCCTCGATGACGCCTGCTTCCGCTGCTCTGCGCGCGCCAGTCTTCCACAATCCATGCGCTGAGCCGGGACAATCGGCCTCACGGCAGACCTTCCCGAACCATGTCCCAAAGCTTTCTTTGGTGAAGGGCGTCCCCCGCTCGGTGGCAATGAGGGTGAGTTCCCCGGTTGGCGCCGCGGCAATCGATTCGGCCAGCTGCGGGAGGATGGGCGCGATCACCGGCATGCGGGTTTTCTCGGTGCGAATCGTGAACTCGCCCGCGCGAACATGGGGCCGCCCCAGGCGCACGGCGTCGCCGCGGCGGAGGCCGGTGTAGAGCAGGAGGTCGAAAGCGAGGCGCTGACGGGTGCCCAGCGCCCAGCGGGCTTCGAACCGCGCGAGCTCCTCCTCGGTCCAGGCATGGAAGCCAGCTTCGTCGTTCTTGCCTGCCAGCAGCTTGATGCCGAGCGTGGGATCCACCTTCACGTAATCGGCCGCTAAAGCCCAGGCGAACAGTGAGATTGGCCAGTAGAGCCCGTGCCCCGGGCAACGGACGGATCTGTGAGGACAGCCGCCCGTACGCCTCGGCATGGAGGCGGCCGAGGCGCGCGATGCGGTTCTCGCTGATGTCCTGACCCGTTTCCCGCGGGAGCTGGTTTGTGAAGAGGCCGCCGCTCATGCCAATCTTGCGGTGGATCCGCCAGACGGACAAGGCGATCCCCTCCTCGTCCAGCGCTTGGCTCCAGGCGAGTACATGCTGGTGAACGCTACCGACGAGCGTGCCGTCCAGATCGAACAGGAAGCAGGTCTCGACGCGCATCGCTGCCCCCTTCATGCGGCCGCGGCCCGGGATTGCTTCGAGGCCAGCTCCACAGCCTCGATGACCCGTGCGGGCGCAAGGTGGTGAATCATGTGCCCCATGCCGGGAACCACGATGAGCGTGCTGTTCGGCAATTCATCGTGCAGCCGCTGCGACTGTCGTCCGACGTCGGCGATCTGGTCAGCGCCGCCGACGACGACCGCGACGGGCAGGTCCAGGTCGCGATAGTGTCTCTGCAGTTCAACCGTGACCGGCGTCATCATCGCCGCATCCTCGGCGGACGCGCGCAGCTGCAGGGGCCGCAGCATCATGTCTGTCGGGAACTCCCGGTCGAAGCGCTCGGGAATGGCGGCCGGCGCAAACATGCCCTTGATCATTGCAGGCAGGAGCGCGCGCCCGACCATGGGCGAGACGGTGTGGCGCAGGAGGTCGCCGAGGATCGGGATCGCGCTCGGGGACGCCAGAACCACGTCCGCCCGCAGCGTCGGGTAGTAGTAGCCCGAAGCCAGAACGAGGCTGTGCACGAGGTGCGGCGCCTGCAGCGCAAGGGCGACGGCCACCAGCGCCCCCCAGGAGTGGCCGAGCACCACGGCCTGGGTGACGCCGAGGTGCTGAAAGGCCTTCTGGAACAGCGTTGCGTGGGCACGCGGTGTCCAGACGCCGCGCGGCCGATCGCTGTACCCGTAGCCGGGGCGATCGATGAGGATGACGCGGAAGCGTTGGGCGAGGTCTTCGACGAGGCCGCTGCTCAGGAAGTCCTGGATCATGGTGCCGTTACCATGGATGAGCACTAGGGCCTCGCCCTGACCGCGCTCGACGTAGTGCAGGCGCACACCATCCACGGTGATGAAGTCTCCGATCGGGGGCGTTCGGCGCTCGGCCTCCCGGGCTCGGGAGACCGCATAGAGTGCGGATGCGCCCAGCGCGGCAGCGGAGCCGAGGAGCGCTGGGATCAGCCAGGAAGTTCTTGGGCGGTCTGTCATGAGTCGTGATCCTGTGTGAGCGGAAGGGCACGGGCGATCAGATGGCGGACCGGAGGGGGCGAGCCCGCTACGGGGCGGGAGCACCTTCCAGCAGCCTCGGCGTCATCGCGGCGAGGGCCAGGAGCGGCCCGGGCATCACGACGCCGGCCCGGCGCATGGTCTGCGCAGCCGCCCGACAGGCCGAGAGATCGTTAGCCTGCGCAGCAGCTTCGATCTGCGTCACGTTCTCCGCGGAGGGCTTCGACGTGTCCGGCAGCTGGGACGAACCGCTCCGCTCCGATCCCGCGGCAGTGGCGGTGGAGCCCGTAGGTGCTGCCGCGTTCTGCGATTGCCCCTGCGGGCCGGCGACTCCCGGGCCGGACGCAGTGATTTGACCGCTCTGTCCGGAGCTGTTCTGCGGGGTCTCCTCCGCGGCGGGCTTTGCCGACGTGTCGCCGGCGTTCTTCGCCGACACGGCCGTTGCCAGACGCGCTGGTGTGTCGGTGGCCTGCGTGCCGGCCGCGGGCTGACGCACGAAGGCGACGAGTTCCTGGCAGAGATTTGCCGGCCGCCCTGTGTCGGGCGTCGAGACATCGGATGGTTGAGCTGCAGCTGCGTGGCTGAGCAGGCAGACCGACACGGTCAGCCTCAGCATTCTCGCGACCAGCATGGTCATCTCCTCGGATCGGACGAAACGGGGCGGCAGCACGAGACTGCCGTGGGCCCTGCGGTGCGAACGGGATCGTTACACTGCATCCAAAACGGCAAAGGGTGGGATGCGAGCACGTGCATCGGCAGCATCACTGCTGCAGGAACGAGCTATGCCATCGTGGTCAGGATTTGGATCCGCCAAAAGTAACGACGGAGATCGCGCGCTGCAGCGTCATCTGGCGCGTGCTGCGCTACCCTATAGGGAAGGGAGCAGGCCGCAATTTGTTCCACAGAACCCCGATCTTGTGCCAGCGCTTGGGATAAATCGGGTTCTGTTTGGCTAATCGATCGGATCGCAACGTTTGTTGCTCCTAGCGACACTCTTGCAGACGCCTTCGACCCGGCCGCAACCACCTTGAGCAGACTGAAGGCCATCACAAGGTGCCTCGATCACGCCATAACGCAATTATCCATCACGGGCAGTGGAAGCCGACAGAAAGGACGATGACGCCCATCACGGTCGCTGGCTGGACGCCGGGTCCCGGCCCAATGCGGGGCCTAGAAAGGTCCGCATGGTGGCGCGTTGGTTGACGATGTCCCGCGACTCGGATGGGTGAAATTGCGACAGTCGCCTTCGGCGCAACTCGAAAGCAGAGCGGACGCCGTTCCTTATCTAAATAAACGTTAGGCTCTGCACCGAAAGGCAGCATAAAATCGGATTTTCAAAGCATTTCAGCGCTTCTACGGCCGCTTTTTGCAAGCCGTAAAACAATCAAAACATAATTTTTAGATAAAATAATGTTTTTCAGGCGGCAGAGGAACAATATTCAGCGAGAGATGTTTGTATCATAATCGAACATGGGGACAATCCAAAATATACGGCTGCGAGTTCTCGCGGCCGGCGCCGTTTGGAGACATGTCATGCAACGGGAAACACGCTTCGGACGACTCACACGGCTTCCCTCAAAGGCCGAGATTAAACGGGATCTCAGAATGATGTCGGCCGCTGACACACTTGTTGCTAGCTTGTCGAAGCAAAGCGGCACTCGCGAGGAGCTCGCAGGCATCATCACCGGGCTCATGGATCAGTACCATATCTCGCCAGATCGAGCGCACATGCTCATCGACCGCTTCGGCCGGACTCAGCCTGCTTTGGCGAATGCTGGGAGCGAGCTCATGGCAAGAAAGCAGGGCTACAGCGAAAGGCAGCCTGGCTATATGCCCCAGTGAAGCCGGCCACCTCGTAGTCTTAGGGCATAGGCCGCGCTCCTATTCGCGGATTAGTCATACGCTGCTCTCAACGCGAATCACGCGCGATATGGGTGTCGTTGTCCGCCCCTGCTCGGCGCCGCGAAATAGCTTCAGCGTCTTCAAGGCGCTGGCGCTCCCAGATTGTAAGCATACGTTCAATCAGGGTGCTTGTACTGACCTTCTCACGGCGGCCGATGGCAGCGATCCGGTCGAAAACCTCGGCACCGATGCGGACGCGTCGGCGCTGCCGAGCACCGGGACATGCGTGGCTCGTGCTGTAATCCATCGCCTCTCCTGTGTGCCGGGCTACCTCGTCCGCAATGGCCCGGTCCGCGAGGCTGAATGCATGATCCGCGCGTGTGACTGTCTCACGTTGCGTGTCGGCCTGCTCGGACAGTGTCGGTGCGGCGGAGTCGACAATCGGCAACATATCGCCGTCGGCATTCGATCCGTCAGCCCGCTGCTCGATTGGCAAGTCTGCGGTCGAGTTTGGAAAAGGCAACAGCCCCGACCTAGTTGGGCTGCTTGGCTGCGTCACGCGCTTGGGCATTTTCATTCACCGTCTCGGTTGCAACCGGTGTCTGTGGATGAACACGCTCTGGCACGGTTTCATGCGCTTGCGGCATGTTCGGCGACTGCGCACGGCTGTGCTGTGGCGAGACGGCAGTTTGAGCCGCGAGAGGGGCAATCATGAGCCCGAAGAATGCAAAGGACATTTTAACGGCACGCATCGAATGCGCCTCCAGGCTAATTTGGAAAAACGACCTCGAGCCTCGATTTGTTCCATCGCACGCTACGAACAGCCGGGAGCGAAATTTGACTTTTACGTCCTTCTTCGTTGAAAGGCGCAGTGTTATACCTTCGATCAGGCGAGGTAGCGCCCGTTTCAGTTCTCTAAGCCCCACGGATCGTTGTCGACTGCGAAGAGCTACTTCGAGCATGCGCGTCTCCGGGCATGGTCCAGTCCTTCATTGACCGCGCGGAAGCGGCGTTCCGGCCATCAGGCCTTCGACGCGTAGCTTCATCCGGGCTGCCCGGATCGCCTCAAGTGTCCGCCACGGCGCATCCTGAGCGATGCCCTCAGCTTCAAGATCCGTAAGTTGATCGATGAGTTGTCCCCGCTCCAGAAGGCCAGGAAACTGCGACCTTTGAACAATCAGTGTGATCATTTTCTGCATCACCGGGCATATTCGCGGTCGGCTTGGCTCTATCATGCAGAAGCGCCATGGAGATCGAACACCGGCTCAGCCTCGACCAGCGGTCTTCGTGGCAGGTACGACGGTGCCTTTCGTTGAAGGCGCCGCGGCATTGCTCTTAGGCACGGGCTTCTTCGGCTTCTTCGTCTCGCGATTGCCGCGCTTCTTTTCCGTCGCCATGGTCTCGCTCCTGGGAATGTCGTGAGGCCGGGCAGAGGCGTCCTCACTGTTCGGTCGTCGGTCGTTCCGCATGCAACCGGATCGCGCTCGCAATCGGGTTCTCGAACGCGCCGAATACGGCAACGAGGCGGTCACTGGCCCAGAGTTCAGTACGGTTCCCCGCGGTCAAGCCTGCCGCCTGCCGCTTGGCGTCACTGTCGTCGCGGGCCGTGATGATGCAGGACGTTAGCACGCAGCCGCTCTTGACGAACCGATGCACCTGATACGCTCGGCGCACGTGCCGCGGGCGTGAGTTGGCGGGGAACTTGAGAAGATCGGCCATGCCTGCCTGTCCGTCGCAGGCGGGGGCACAGGCCCTCAGCCACCGAAGCCTGGATCAATCCATTCGGTGATGCGGGTACTGTGCGCCTTCTCGGACGACAAAGATACCCCCAACGGCGAGGGGTTTTCCTCTTGCCCGTCCCGAACTTCCGGCCTTCTCGTTCAACGAGCCATTGCTGGACTGCGCGTCGGAGCCGGCGGAGGACGAATCTGAATAGTGTGCTCTCGAAAGGCGAAGTTCCGCGTCCGTAACGACCCTGGGTGGCAACGGACTCCATACCGAGATGAGTCCAAGGCGGAATGTCTGCTTGCGGGCGGCAAGCCAAGCTCCGCTGCTCACCCAGAAGGGCCATTCAACCCGGGAGCGACGAACGTTCGCTGAAACGACTTTGCGGAACTGCAGCCTTGCGATCTCTGTAGACATCGACGCCAGAGAGGCTGAGGAGCTGGTAGATCATGGCAGGATCGGCGGAAGAGCGGCTCGACGCCCTGAATAGGGAGATCGCAGACCTGGAGGAAAGGCAGGATGCTTATGTCTCGGTCATCGCGGCTTTGACGGACCAGGGGCTGAACACCGCCGCAGCCAAGACTGTGCTAAAAAAGATCGAGGATCAGCTCGCGGCGCTTCGGGTCCGCACAGCAACTTTCGAGGGTGACGCGAGGCACGTTTGAGCGCGCCCAAGCAATGCTCGAACAGGATGCGTCACGAACCGTGTCAGCGCTGCGCCGATCGGCAACTCACGGTGCCGTGAACGGTTGGGGCACCTCACAGTTGGAGCACGCCCATGCCTGCTGATATCAGCACATGACCGCGGCTGAGGGCCGGATCACCTTCAAAGGCAGAGAGTGCTGCTATCTCCGGGAGTAGAACTCGTTCTGTATGTCTGCCCACTGCGCTCACGCCTATGCTACAAGAAGACTCTTAGTAGCTGTAGATGACGGCAAAGAGCTGCAATTTCTCACCATGGCTAATAATTGCATTTTTGCATGAGGCCCAGTTGCATCTCGATATTGAATTGAACCAAATACCTTTGCGTTTGTGATCGGCCTCACATATCGGACAGAGACAGTTTAATATCTCTTCGTACATCCTTGGAGGTATGGGCATGAAAAATCCCGGGCCGCAGTCCAAAAAATCTGCGCAACAATCGTACTAGTTGCTGCTTTTTCGCAAAAAATCTGACATAAATGACAATGTCGCGCTCTATATTTTTCGCCAGGATGGAGGTTCAGGTAGAGGTGGCGCGAACATCCGGAGATTTGGCAGTGCAAATGCTGGCCGTGTCTTAGTTTCGACTTTGAACCCAGTTCGGGCCGTCCAGCCTTCCTCCCTCGTACCCTCGCATGATCCACCGCGCCGGCGTATGCTTGGCGCCAAGCAGGGGAGCTCGTGTCCATAACCAACAGACGAGATCGGTACCGTAGTCCGAACGGGGATTGTTGGTTTCTCGGACGCGAGCCTGAAAACGGCCGTGCCTTCGTGATCCATCAGCCGAACGGGCCCTCTGGCGGTCACCTAACTCACATCGAATTGGGAGCCTTCCTGCAACACGGCGCGTAGGATCCTGAGCATCAGGCTGCGATCCAGCAACCGTCCTCTGCCCAGTGCGGGACACCAACGGCGTCCCCGTCATCGTGAACGGCGAGCCGGCGGCGGATGATCTCTGAGCCATCCAGCCGAGTGCTCGGGCCACAGAGCATCAAGCGGAACGCTGCCGCTCACCTCCGGTTGGTCCTCCATCGATACGAGGAGGCGATCATGAAGGTCCTACTAGCATCCTCGCTGCTCACAGTTGGTCTTCTCGCCACTGACCCAGCGTCCGGCCAGCGTCTTGAGATCGGCCCCGATGGCCCCTCGGTCGACATGCGCTCACGCGGTCAGCGGGAGCGGGACATCGAACGGCGGGAAATGCGCCGTGACATGCGACGTGACGAGGTGCCGCGCGACCGGCGGGACAGATCTGTCGATCCCGACGACGATGATGAGGACTAGCGCCAAGATTGTATGGGGGGCCACCTGTCACGAGCGTGACAGCATCCCTCAGCCACGGTTCAGGAGCCCTAGCCCAAGCTCTCACTAAATGGGCCGTTCTGCCAAGCCCGACGAGTTCCAAAGGATTCTACGATGATGCGTGCGAAAGTGCTTGGGTTGGCCGCCGCAGTTGCCGGCGGCCTTGGCATCGCAACGGCGGCCAACGCTGCGCCTATAAGTGTTGGTCCGATCCAGAGCAAAGAGTTGATCGAGACTGTGGCCGGCGGCTGTGGTCCGGGTTGGCACCCGAACCGATTTGGTGACTGCCGTCCGAACGACCGTGGCCCTGGGTACGGGTACGGTGGGCCGCGCGGTTACTACGGCGATCGGCCGGTCTATCGGGGCGATGGCTATGGCTACGGCCGCGGTGGCTATGATCGACCGCGCCGGTTCTATGACGGGTACTGAGACCCCAGGGAACAGCTGGGCGGATGAGTATGGGGCGGTCCGGGGATACTCCCGATCGCCCCACTGCGTTGTGAACGCCCCTCAGAGCCCGGGCATCCCCATCAGGTGCTCAATCTCGTGAGTGACGTGTGCCTTGAGCTCCTCGCCCATGACCTGCATGAGCGCCGCCTCGGTCGCGCCCTGCAGCATCTCGTCTGGGATGTAGACGCCGGAGTTCTGCAGGTCGGCCTTGCCCCGCCACCCGTGGTTCGGGTCGATGTTCCTGCAGACGTGCCCGCCCATCACGGGGCCGACGCGCTTCGAGAAGCGGCCGCCGTGAGTGAAGGTGCCGGCGAACATTTGACGCCGACCGCGGGGTTGGCCGAGACGCCGCCCTTGACCACCTTCGGGTCGAAAAACTTCAGGCTGATGTCGCCGCGCTTTGTGCTCAGCGTGTAGGTGAGGCGCCCGCCGTACCCGAACTGCTCGGCTGCGGCCGTCGCCCGATTAACCTGACCCCTTCACGATCACCGAGCGCTTGAGCCCGGTTTGCTTCGTCAGGTTGCGGATGACCTGGGTAGGAGGGCTGACGCCGATGTGGTTGAGGGCGCGGGACAAGGCGATTGGGGCATTAGCTCCGAGCACCGCGAGCTGGCTGGCGAAGCGGGCGAGCAGGCCGTCGCCGGTGAAGGTCAGAGCGGACACCGAATGCCCTCGTAATCGGGCCTGAGCGTAGCCATCTCGGAATTACCCCCCGCGCAATCCCGTGCTCTGGGCAACGATGCGGAGGCTCATGATGGCCCGTACCCCTACCAACGGCAGAGCGACGTCCGTCTCGACCGAGGACTTCAACGAGCGCGTGAAGCGTCTCGTGGCCGATAAGCCTGATCCGCAAAAGGCGGTCGATCGACGGACGAGCGCTTCTGGCTGGAGAAAGTCCGGTCCCGGTCGGTAGGCCGCAACCGGAAGTGTGTTAAGGTCGCACTCAGCCCCGCATCTGCTGCCGAGCTGATGGAGGGTCTCCCCCATGCGCTTCGATTGCAATGCCCGCGGCGAGTGGCTGGTCGATCCCAGTGAGCTCGCGGACAAGCTGGGCATCTCGCTCCCTCGCCTCTTAGAAGAGCAGAGGCTTGGCCTTGTTCGAACCCGGGTCGAGAGCGGCCGTCAGAGCGATGCCGGCCGCTCCCGCATCACGGTCCAGAGCCGTGAGGCTGTCTGGCAAGGCGTCTTCTGTCCGAAGGGCACGCTGATAAGCGAGCGCTCCGATAACGACTGACCCGGCGGAAGTTTTTCCACTGAGCAATACCGCAACGCAGGATGCCAACCCATGCGCCTGACGATCGCCCTCGTCCTTCTTACGGTCGGCACGCTTGTCGCCGGATCGTTTCTAAACGGGGCGAAATCGGCCGAGACTGTGACATCCGCAACCAAGGGCGCCGCTTCCAGAACGCCTATGGCGGACGCGGTGAAGAAGCGGCTCAAGCTGGAGGCTGACCAGCGAGAGGCCGCAGACAGAAACCGCCAAGAGCGCACGGAGCGGCTGACGAAATCCGTGTGCGTCGGCTGCGGTGGACCGGTCGTACCGTTCGATCCGAGCGGCGGCGAGGCTGCACGGAAGGGGATCCCTGCCGCACGTCAGAGCAAACGCTGAACTTGGCGGCCGCTGCTCCAGCCTCAGCTACCGACGAGGCCGGATACGAAACCGTCTTCACTTAAGAATGAGCGTGCCTAGTTCGAGGCATGCTACCAAACTGGAAAGCCGTCCTTTGACGATGCCCGAACCGGTACGCAAATGTCCTTTCTCACGCTGCTCAAGGCCAAGCTGAACTGGCTTTTATCTGGAACGGGAGCTGAGCAATCCAGCCGTAAGATGGCGGACGCCGTGGAGAACGGCGCCTCACCGGGTCGAGGCGCTTATCCAGGCCGTGGCTTCGAGCAGAACTACAACGCCGCGTCCGCCCTGCTGAAGGAGCGGATGAACAAAAACTATCCCGACAGCTACCACGCGCGGCTCGGAAGCCAGGGTAACAACGCCTACGATCACGGAGAAGAACGCGCCTACGCTATCGATATGGTATCGGCGGCGATAGCTCAGGCTCTTCGTAACGGCGCTACGGTCCGTGAAGCCGCGGAAGCCGGGGCGGCGAGCGTCGGTATTTAGAAGACGACGTAAGCCACAGCGATGCGGGGCTGTGCGGAGAACAGTGAGGAGTTGCGGCTCGCGTCGAGCTATGAGACCGGGATCGGGAGATAATTCTTCCATTGTAAGGAAGCGGCAGGGCCATTGGCGGCCTCACATCCGTCCTCATCGCTGGCCCGCGCATATTCTTCGTCGGCCAGCGATGGGCGAATGACATAAAGCTGCAACCTTCCCAGCCGCCGGATGGTCGAAGGCCTCGCTGATTCTAGGCGGAGTGCGCTGTCCGCGCGGCGCAACTCTCGACGGGATGGATATCGCCCTGATCTGCTGGACGGCCATGCTCAAGGTTTGCGAGGGAGGTGGCCAAGCTGCGACGGGCCGACAAGGCGACCGCCTGGGAGGATGGGCAGGCGCCTGCCCCATCACGGGGCGAATCTTTCCGTATCAGGGATGCGCCGGTTGCTTCCCGGCGAACCGGTGGAGCAGCATTTCCCCGGCCATCGCCGCCACAAACAGTGTGACCTGCTACAGGGCGAGGGCCAGGCCCGCCAGGGCGGGGCTGGGGCAGAACCCGGCGAGCCCCAGCCGACCCCGAACAAGGTGGCGCCGCCGAGCAGGCGGACACCCTCGCGCTCGACGCCGCACCCGCCGGCAGCATGCCGTAGGCGCGGGCGATGCTCATGGCCGAATCCTCGCCGATAGGGAACGGCACCCGGACGCCGAAGCGCTGCCGGCTCGGCGGCGCCGGCCGGTCCCGTCCTACGGTTCCTTGAAGCCGTACTCGGGCACGCCCTCCTCGTTGCCGTAGTACTTGTACGGGAGGAACTTGCCGGAGAGGTTCATCTTCACGCGGTCACCCTTGTTGTTGGGTTCGCGCTCCATGGTCATGTTGAAGTCGATCGCCG
>SXGS01678979.1_pt1 | contig 19681 bp, 17 predicted proteins | sample 3174681 | NCBI WGS metagenome assembly SXGS01 (sample SAMN11356861, study PRJNA531348) | freshwater metagenome | isolation source: freshwater sample F1-80 | place: China: Fuxian Lake, Yuxi | collected 2017-12-25 | reverse complement strand
GAACCCGTGGCTCGGTTTACGGTCTCAGTGCCACAGCCGTTGCTGAACAACTTCGATGAAGTCTGCGCCGAAAAGGGATACGGGTCCCGATCGGAAGCAGTTCGAGATGCCCTCCGTGATTACCTCGTCAACCACCAGTGGCAGCACGATCGTGCGGCTGGTCAAGTAGTAGGCGCGATCGTCCTCGTGTACGACCACGAAATGCGCCGGCTGTCCGACGAACTGCTCGAACGACAGCACCACCATCACCACCAAGTCCTCTCGAGTATGCATGTCCATCTCGACGAGCGAAACTGCCTGGAAGTCATCATCGTCCGGGGCACCGGCGAACAGGTGACTCAGCTCGCGGACGCGCTCATCAGCCTGCGCGGCGTGAAACATGGACGCCTGGTTTCTACCACCACCGGGTCCGACATCGCGTGAACTAAACAGACACTCCGAAATCGGAATCGCTGCAGCCGCCCAGTGCAGCGGTCCGGGATCGTCCCTCTACGCGAGCAGGCCCTTCGCCACATTTCCATACACGTCGGTCAGGCGGAAATCCCTGCCCCCGTACCGGAAGGTCAGCCGGGTGTGGTCCAACCCCAGGAGGTGCAGCACGGTCGCGTGCAGATCGTGCATATGGACTTTGTCCTCCACTGCGTAGTACCCGAACTCGTCCGTGGAACCGTGCACCAGACCGCCCCGCACGCCGCCGCCCGCCATCCACACGGTGAAACCCTGGGGATTGTGGTCCCGCCCATCCTTACCCTGCGCGGTCGGAGTGCGGCCGAACTCACCGCCCCAGATCACGAGGGTGTCGTCGAGCAGGCCGCGTGACTTCAGGTCGTGCAGCAGGCCGGCGATCGGCTGGTCTACCTCCCGTGCGTTCGCTTCGTGTCCCCCCCTCAAATTGCTATGCTGATCCCACTTGGTGTGACTCACCTGCACGAAGCGGACCCCGCGTTCCAGGAAGCGGCGGGCGAGGAGGCACTGACTCCCGAAGTCGTCCGTAGGGCTCCGGCCGACACCGTACAGGTCCAGCGTCGCCTTTGACTCGCTTGCGAGATCCAGCACTTGCGGTGCGTGTATCTGCATGCGGAACGCCAGTTCGTACGCTTCGATCACCCCTTCCAGGGCCGACTCCTCCGGAGCCTGTCGTGCATAGTCCCGATTCATCTCCTGGAGCAGATCCAGTTGTCGCCGCTGCAGCGCGGCGCTCGAAGCCGCCGGGGTGAGGTGCGGAAATGCTGCCTGTTTCACCGGTTGTCCCTGAATGCCGAGGGCGGTACCCTGGAACACGGCGGGGAGGAACGCATTCCCATACAGTTGGGCGCCTCCGGTGTCCAACGTGGGGCTGATGGTCACAAAACCGGGCAGGTTCTGGTTCTCGCTCCCCAGGCCATACAGCACCCAGGCCCCGAGGCTCGGGCGCACAAATGCGGCGTCACCGGTGTGCAATTTCAGCACTGCCTGGCCGTGTGCCTGCCCTTCCGTATGGACGCTGCGCACGATGCACAGATCATCCACACATCGCGCCACGCACGGGAACAGATCACTCACCGGAATCCCGGACTGCCCATAGCGCCGGAATTCCCACGGGCTCTGCATCAGCTTCCCCTCGGGGTCAATGATGCCCACGGGATGCTTGAACGGCAATGCGCTGCCGTGATCCCTGGCGAGGCGCGGCTTGGGATCGAAGCTATCTACCGCCGACGGCCCTCCGCCCATGAAGAGAAACACCACCCGCTTCGCTCGTGCTGCCCCGTGGGCGGGGCGCGCCGCCAGTGGACTGTGCGAGCGGCTCGTGGCGCTGCCGGAGACGCCGGCAGCCTCCGCCTGCTCGGCGGCCAGTGCCGCAAACGCGAGCGACCCGAAGCCCGCCGAACAGACGCGCAGCACGTCCCTGCGGGTCGTGGCCCGTACTACGTGACCGCTCATCGGATTCTTCTCTCCCGGGCCTTCGGCCCACTCCGTCTATTCGACATATCGGAACTCGCCGGCGGCGAACAATGTCTGGCAGAACGAACGCCACGCTTCCAGCCGCTGCTTGCCGGCATCCCCGCCGGATGTGGACAGTCCCACGAGCGCTTCATCCAGATAGCGCCGGGCACGCAGCACCTCGCCGGCACTGGCCTCCCGGCCGAGGGTCAACCGGTAACCCAGTCCGATACGCTCCTCGTCCGAAGACACGGGCGCCGCCAGTACCCGGACCGCCAGGCGCCGGGACTGCTCCACGACCCACGGGCTATTCAGCATCACGAGGGCTTGCGGGGCCACTGTGGTGACATTGCGCCGCCCCATAACGATGTTGGGGTCCGCAAAATCGAAACTCTGGAAAAAGTCGTACACCCCGTTGCGCACCACCGGCAGATACACACTCCGGCGAGCCGCGGAGAAATCCACTGGGAATTCGCGAATCGGGAACCCGCTGGCCTTGTTCACGAGGGTGCCCCCGGCGGCGCGGTCGAGGTTCCCGTTGGCGGCCAGCATTGCATCGCGAATCGCCTCCGCTTCCAGGCGCTGCCGGTTCATGCGCCAGAGCCACCGATTGTCCGGATCCTGCATCGCGCCCGACGCCCCGGCATCGCTGGACATGCGGTACGCGCTGGAGGTCAGGATCAAACGGTGCAACTTTTTCAGCGACCAGCCGAGGGGGTACGCGGAGGGAGCTGCCGTGTTCGAAGCGGACGGTTCAGCGCGCTCGGCCCGAGCCGACCCCCCCGACCGATCTGCACCAGGCGAGGGCATGACAAACGACGCCGCCAGCCAGTCGAGGAGTTCGGGATGGGTGGGCCGCTCGCCCTGAGCACCGAAGTTGTCCGGCGTACCCACGAGGCCACGGCCGAAGTGGTGCTGCCAGACGCGGTTCACCGCCACGCGGGCCGTGAGCGGACTCTCCGGGCTGGTGATCCAAGCGGCGAGCTCCAGGCGCCCACTGCGATCACCGGGTATCGGCGCGACGCGGGCGCCCCTCAGGATCGCGGGAATGCCGCGCGGCGCCGTTTCCCCCAGGTGCTCGTAGCTGCCGCGTAGATGCACGCGCATGTCCCCGATGCGCGCCGGATCCGCCTCCGCCACCGCCATCGCCATCGGCGGCGTGGGCGGCGCCGATTTCTCCAGACGCGTCAGTTCGGCCGCCAGGCGCGCCTTCTCGGCATCATCCTTGCATTTCTTCACCGCGTCCTGCATCGTGCGCACCGACTGCTCGTGTGCTTTCCAGGCTGCCAGGTTGGCAGGCGGCGCCAGGGGGCGTTCGTGCCAGTACATCACGCGGTTGTTTCGCGGGAGGGTGGCGCCCAGGGTACGCGTGCTCTGGAAAATCCCCGCCAGCGCGTAGTAGTCTTTCGCCGAGATGGGATCAAACTTGTGGTCGTGGCACCGGGCGCAGCCGAGTGTGAGACCCAGGAACGCCTTGCCGGTGACATCCACCTGCTCGTCCACCACATCCAGGCCGAGTTGCACCCGGTCCTGTTGGGCCAGGAGCTTTGGACCCATCACCAGGAAACCGGTAGCAACCAGACGCGCGTACCGCTCTGAGTCGGATCCGCCCGGCACCAGGTCTCCGGCAACCTGATCGCGGATGAACTCGTTGTAGGGGCGATCCTCGTTCAGCGAACGAATGACCCAGTCCCGGTATCGCCACGCATTCGGGTAGATCTCGTTCCAGTCGCGCCCGTTCGAATCGGCATAGCGCACGACATCCAACCAGTGCCGTCCCCACCGTTCCCCATATGTCGGGGACGCCAGCAGCCGGTCCACGACTTTCTCCCAGGCATCGGGTGCGGAATCCGCCACGAAGGCATCCACCTCTTCGGGAGTGGGAGGCAACCCGGAGAGGTCAAACGTAATCCGACGCAGCAGCGTGCGGCGGTCTGCCGGAGGATTCGGCTTGAGGCCGTTCGCCTCCAACCGGGCGAGGACGAACGCATCAATCGGGTTCTTCACCCAGGCACGGCGCTGCACACCCGGAACCGCCGGGACACGCACCGGGCGAAATGCCCAACGGGCCTCTTCCGACTTCGCCCCGCCGCGAACCGTGGGGGTGGGCCGGGGTGGGGCAGCACGCCCCTCGTACCCCCAGGGCGCACCCATCCGCACCCATTCTTCCAGGATCGCGACCTGCTCAGGCGGCAACTTACTTTCGGGCGGCATCTTCAGACCGCCCTCATAGCGTACGGCCCGCGTCAGGACGCTGCGCTGGGCATCACCAGGGACCAGAGCGGGCCCGAACCCGCCTCCACGACGCGTCCCCGCCTCGGTCTTCAGATCGAGCCCGCTTTGCGGGCGGGCGCCGGAGTGGCACGACACACAGCGCGAGGCAAGCAGCGGACGGACTTTCTTCTCAAAGAAATCCGCCCCCTCCGGTGATGCCGGAGCGGAGGGTGGTGTGCCGGCCAGCACTCCCGTGCTCCCAGCCGCCGCGCCCATGATCGCCAGGGCGCCCGCCAGAAGCGCCGCGGGCAAACCGTGAGGGGCGATCCGAAGTGATGCCGAATGTCCGTTGATCATGCTCGCTCTCTATCGAAAGGACCGAACCGGCAGCCGATTCGTCACTGCTGCCTGGGACCCGGGGGGGCGGGCTGCCAGGGAACTCTCCACCCGGGTCAACTCCGGCAGGACGCGCACCGGCGCTGGGGTTGTTTCTCGGGCCAGTAACTGTACCACCATCTCAGCCGCGCGGCGGCCGACCTCCAACCCGCTGGTGGGCAGGCGCCACACGCCCGGGTCATGGAGCCATTCCAGGTCGGCATTTCCCACGACCACTCGCTCCACCCGCGAACCCACCGGATGCCCCGCCAGCCGGCAGGCAGCTCCGGCCCCCAGGCCCACGGGGTCTCCGTAGCAGATCAGCGCCTCGGGGCGAGGCAGTTCCTGCAGCCATCCGTAGACGGTGTGCTCGGCCTGGCTGCGGCTCGTGAGTGCGCGGGTCCAGGGACGCCACTCCAGCCCCATGCGCTCCGCCACCGTCTCCCAGGCGTGCCACATCAGCGCGCCGAACCGGGTGTTCCGTGGGGGCGCCAGCAGACCCAGGCGACTCATCCCTCGGGAACGAAACACCTCCGCGGCGCTGCCGAGCATGCCTGGTACATCATGCGCCACACTCGCGAGGCGATCATCGGAACACTGTCCGATCACCACCATCGTAGCCCCCTCTTTCTGCAACTCCCACAGGCGGGCCCAGAGCGGATCAGGGTCATCGAACACTCTGAGGATCGCCCCATCGCAGACTCCGGCCGCGAGACGATCCGCCACAACTTCGGCTGCGTGCTCCCAAGTCGCAACCGTTTCGACCAGAACCCGGTATTCGTGCCCGGCACAGGCAGCGACGGCGCCACCCAGAACCGGTTCAGCCAGCGCCTGCCGGTGCTCGTCCTCCGGCTGCAGCATGAGGTAGAGAATCACCCGCGAACGGCGGAAGCGGAGCGCCTGGGCGGCAGCGTGCGGCCGGTACCCGAGGCGGTGCGCGGTTTCCAAAATGCGGGCGCGGGTGGCGGCACTGACCCTCCCACGCGGATGATTCTGCAGCACATCCGACACCACCGCCTGGGAAACACCCGCTTCCCGCGCAATGTCCTTCTGAGTTGCTGCCATCGAGTGTCCAGTCAGTATGCCGATTCGTAAAGGCAGAGCATTCCAAGATTGTGTCGCACCAGGGCGACCATTGTCAACTATGGATTGATGTCCACCGGAGCCGTTGTCCACCATGTGCAGGAGTGACAGGCAGCGACCGGGAACTCCGTTTGCGGAAAGGAGAACCCCATGCTTCGCCTGGATGGGAAAGTCGCGCTGGTAACGGGCGCCTCGCGCGGGATCGGAAAGTGCATTGCCGTGGTGCTGGCCCGCGCCGGCGCCGATCTCGCGCTCGCCGCGCGGGACACCGAACTGCTGGAGGAGACCGCGGCGCTGATCCGCGCGGAGGGGCGGCGGGCGGCCGTACTGCCCGCCGATCTGCGCAGCGTCGAGTCCTGCCGAACACTGGTCGGACGCGTCATTGAGGAACTCGGGCGCCTGGATGTCCTCATCAACAACGCCGGCGTCGGGGGAACCGGGCGCGTGGAGACGGTCACGGTTGAGAAGTGGGACGAGATTCTGGAAACGAACCTCCGTTCCGCCTTCCTTCTCTCCCAGGCGGCGGCCCCAGAGATGCAATCTCGAGGCTGGGGCCGGGTCGTGAATATCTCCAGCATCGCCGGCCACACCGGCGGAGTAGCCGGCTCAGTGGCCTACGCTTCGTCAAAAGGGGGAATGAACGCACTCACCAAGACCCTGGCCCGCGATCTGGCGCCCTACGGGATCACAGTCAACGCGATCGCCCCGGGACAAATCGAAACGGACATGGGGCGAGTCCCGCCGGAACGTCTGCCGGACCTCCTCCGAATGATTCCTATCGGACGTCTGGGTATCCCGGAAGATATCGGCTACGCAACCCTCTATCTGGCGAGTGACGAGGCCGGCTACGTAACCGGCGCCTGCCTGGATGTGAACGGGGGAATTCTCCGGCGCTGACGTTCGCTCAAGATGTGGGTGCCGTCCGGTGCGAAAACGCGGCCAAGAGGCGCGATGCTGTTCGACACCAGGGCGGCTGAGTCGACAGGTGAGAGGAACAGCAACGGCCGTGCCTCCTCCTGTCGGCCTTCGGGTCGGCAACCGGAGGCAAGCTCGCCGAAATACCTCTTCCATTTGTGGTTGTGCCACGGTGGCTGCACCCGCAACATCCGGCATCTGGCCGGCCGTGCTGGTTGGTTTATTCTGCCCGGTTCCCTTGGTCCACAAGATGTCCCGTGACAGCTCTTCCAAGACACGATCAATCATACTGGTGGGCGAAAGGATGGCGACGAGTTCCGTGTCGGAACAAAGGGTCAAGTGACGATTGCGAAGGGGATCCGCGATGCACTCGGGGTGCAACCCGGCCGGCGCGCCCGCTTTACGCCGGCCGAGAAGCTCTACGACGCGTTCATCGCTTTCCCGGCCGGCGCCGAGAGTAGGGTGGAGTTGAACACCCACCTGCGCGCCGCACCCGGTCCCCGATAGGCGTTCGGCCGCCGCGCTGGTGCGGTCCATCTGGGCCGAACTCAGGTCTCAGCGATCCGCGGCACTTTCGCCGCGCACGACCGTGAGGGCTGCGCCGTGCCGATCTGGTACGATGGACGGGGAAGGAGGCTGCATCCTGGCGAGGAGATCCGGCCGAATCCGAGGTTTCCGCAGACCCCGTGGAGACCTCGGCTTCGATACCTGACGCGGCCACCTGACTCGCGAGGAACGGGCATGCCCGTTCCTCGCTCCCCGTTCCTCGCTCTATGAACTCAGAGGCCGATGTTGACGTCGGAACCCGCCGCGCTGACCTTGTAGCCGTAGGCGGCACGGAAGAGGTCGGCCGGCACGTAAAGGGTCCCATCTTCCACATACGCTGCGCCGGCAATCTGCACAGTGGTGCCGTTCACATCGGCGCTGGTATCGCCGAGCGAGAACCGGCAGGTCCACTGCGCAATGGTGCCGGTGGCTTCCTTGGCGGCGTTGTCCCAGGACACCGATCCACCGAGCGCCTCCACCACGTCCCGCCAGGGCACGTAGGTCACACCACCCTTCACAACCGGCGCATCGCCCAGTGCCACCGAGTTGCCGTTCAATACGTAAGGCATGCTGTTCTCCTCCAGGCACCGCTTCGCGTTTCGCGAAGCCCACTCCGGCGGTCCCGAATGCCCCCGGCCCAGTCCTGGCACCGTGGTAGTTCGCCATCTTCGGCCGCAGGTTCCTTGCCGCAAGTCCTGCGGGCAGGGACTTCAGAATTCACCGGCGGCACTGCACCGGAAGTCGGTCCGGTGGCGCAGGTAGGATTGCGCGGGTTCTGCGATCAACAGGAGTGCGGACGCAGTGTGCTAAGCAGCAGGTACCGACCGGATACGGAGCAGCAGACGAAAATGGGATGCAAGAACGCGGCATGGACGGCGTGGCTGCCGGTACTCGCGCTTGGTTTCTGCCTGGCAGCGGGCGTGCGGACCAACGCGGGCGCATTTGCGCTCTCGCGGGACGGCAGCCCACAGGCTGCGGCTCCCCCGCGCCGTCCGAACGTCCTGTTCATCCTGGCCGATGATCTGGGGTACGGGGATGTGGGCTGCTATGGCCAGAAAGAGATCAAGACACCCAATCTGGACCGCCTGGCTGCTGAAGGACTACGCTTTACCCAATTCTATGCGGGTTCGACGGTCTGCGCGCCGTCTCGCTGCGCGTTGATGACCGGGCTCCACACCGGACACTGCTACATCCGCGGCAACGCGAGAATCAACCTGCGTCCCCGGGACCGCACGGTGGCCGAGGTTTTTCGCGAGGCAGGTTACGCCACCGGGCTGTTCGGGAAATGGGGACTCGGGCAGGAGGGTTCTACCGGTGTGCCGACTCGAAAGGGCTTCGATCGCTTCTTCGGGTATCTGGACCAGGCTCATGCGCACAACTACTACCCGACCTTTCTGCTGCGCGGCGAAGAGCGGGTGCCGCTGCGAAACGTAGTGCCCAACGAAGGGCCTGCCGGGCAGGGGGTCGCCAGCCGACGGGTGGACTATAGCCCGGACCTGCTGGCCGACGAAGCCATCCGGTTTGTGGAGCAGCACCAGGATAGGCCGTTCTTCCTCTACTTTGCGCCCACACTCCCACACGCCAACAATGAGGCACGACAGCATGGTCTGGAAATCCCCGAACCGGGGATCTACAAGGATCGCCCGTGGCCAGAGTCGGCGCGCAATCTGGCAGCAATGATCAGCCGGCTTGACCGCGATGTAGGTAGCCTGCTGGATCGCCTCCGCGCGCTCGGGCTGGATCGTCGGACGCTGGTGCTGTTCTCCTCGGACAATGGCCCGCATCGCGAGGGAGGCAACGACCCCGACTACTTTGACTCCAATGGCCCACTGCGGGGCATCAAGCGCGCACTCTATGACGGCGGCATCCGGGTCCCGCTTCTCGCGCGCTGGCCCGGGCGCATCGCCGGAGGAAAGACCACCGATCACATCGGGTATTTTCCCGACCTGCTCCCAACCGTCGCGGAACTGGTCGGTGCGCCGGCTCCACAAGGCACGGACGGCATCAGCTTCCTGCCAACCTTGTTGGGCCGCCCCGGGCAGCCGCAGCACCGGTACCTGTACTGGGAATTCTACGAGCAGGGCTCAGCCCAGGCAGTGCGCATGGGGCCCTGGAAGGCGGTGATGCACCCGTTCGGCGGCCGGGTCGAACTGTATCACCTCCCGAGCGACCTCGGGGAAAGCAAAGACGTGTCCATCAAGCACCCGGAGGTGGTAGAACAGGCGCGTCGCTTCATCCGTGAGGCGCACGTCCCTTCGCCGCTCTGGCAGGTGCGGGGAAATGGGTAATCTGGAAGCAAGAGGGGGAGAAAATGCAGCACATCCTGGTCGGGTACGATGGTTCGGATGCGGCCACCCACGCGCTGGAACGGGCCAGCCGTCTCGCGTTGGCGTACGGCTGTCCACTCACAGTCCTCACCGCGGCGGCTGACCGCCTGGTGCGGAAAGACGGAGTGGTCACACCGGCGCTCGATGAGGAACTGGGTCAACACACGGCGGAACGAGGCGCAGCCCACGCGCGGGACCTGGGGGTCGTGAGGGTGGACGCGCGCGTGTCACTGGAAGCTCCCGACGACGCGCTGGTGCAGACCGCGTCGGAGGGATATGACCTGGTGGTCGTCGGTCATCGAGGGTTGGGGGCGCTCCAGGAGTTTTTCCTCGGCAGCACAGCGAAGTCAGTTGTAGACCGCCTTCGCACGTCGGTACTGGTGGTCCGGTAGCGCTCCCGTCTCGTTCCTAACGGCCGGGAGCCCTGGGGTCTACGTTCCCCTGGCCCTGCGCGGTGGCCGGGGGAAACCCCAATTGGGCCCCCACCATATCGCCCATATCGGCGGGTTCTTGCATGGATTTGATGTTCGGAGAAAACCAAACCACTCGCAGGTCTTTGGTCACTCGGTAGACCCGCGGGCAGGGATGCCCGCGATAGGTCTCCATCACCGGTCCGTTCTTCTTTTCGTAGAGAATAGTCTGGGGAAGATTGGTGCGCCGGATCCAGGAATCCTCGGCGTCCTTCGACATCGTGGTCACGTTCAGTATGGTGGGACGCTCTTGCTTCATGCCCGCCATCTTCTTATAGAGCGTACCGGTGTAGTGCATCAGCATTTCGCACGCGCGGCAGGCACACGAAAAGAAGACGAGCGTATCCCCCTTTACTAGTTCCTTCAGCGAATGCGGGCGGTCCCGTCGGTCGCGGAGAGTAAAGTCGGGCGCGAACTCGCCGACCTTGAACGTGGGATCGGTAGACTGCGCGAGGAGGCGTTCCGGCGGTGGGGCGTCCCCCGTCAACTGCGCCCGCACGACCTCAAAGCCGATGACTCCCGCCAGCAGGAGCAGGGTGCCGAGTACCCAGACGGTCGAACTGACTTTCCGGCGCATCTTCTTGTTTCCTCCGATTGCCCGAACGGGCTACTGATCCAGACCGGACGGGAAGCGGGACTTGAGTTCCGCTCGCACCTGATCCAGTTTTTTCTGTACACGGGTGTCCCCAGGAAACCGCTTGAGGCCGCGTTCAAGGACAAAGGCGGCGGCTTCGGGCCGTTCCTGACGCCGGTAGACCTCGCCGAGAGTCACCGTACTGGCGGAGTCCTTGTCCTCACGCGCACCGTGTTCCAGGTCACTGAACACCACGCCGCGGGGCCCCAACTGCTGGCTCTGATTCGTCAGGCGCAGGCCCTCTTGCATCCGACCCGACCGGCCGAGGGCCTGGCCGAGCGCCCGCAGCACCAGCGGATCACGCGGGGAGGCCTCCCGGGCCTGCGACAGGAGCGAGATCGCCAGCGGCGCCAGCCCCCTCCGCAGCGCAATCTCGCCCTGCAGATAGAGCGCTTGAGCATGCCCGGATTCTCGCAAGCGCACACGGCCGAGCGCAGCGAATGCCTCACGATCGGTGGCCACAGTCTTCTTTGGACCCAATAGCGCATGCGCCAGCATCAGATTCGCGGTGGGTTCTGCCGGATTGAGCTTCAACGCACGTCGCAGCGCCACAAGAGCATCGGCATGGCGGTTCCGACCGATGAGAAACTGACCCAATGTCGTCCAGTTGACCAGATCGTTGGGCCCCAGATCGCATGCCTTCCGCGCATACTCGAGGCTCCGGTCGAAGTCCATGAGATCCGCATAGATCGTGGCCAGTGCCCGCATGACGTGCGGATCGGATGGCTGAATTTTCTCCGCCTCCCGGACAGCCTGCAGGGCCCGATCCAGGTCGCGATATTCGGCGCACGCCCGAGCCAGCTCCAGCAGAATCTGCGGCTCCTGGGGGGAGATGCGGCGAGCGCGCTCCAGCGCACCAGCGGCCAGGCGGGGCCAGCCGAGCCGAAGCCACATCTGCCCCTGCCCCGTGAGGGCCGGGACGAGCTTCCCGTCCAGGGATTCGGCTCGACGGAACCAGCGCAGCGCAATGATCGAGCGACCGCGATCTCCGGCGATGCCTCCGGCTTCGAGGGCGAGGGTAGCATCCTTCGGGTTTCTCTGTGCCGCAAGAGCAGCCGTCTGGTACTCCTGATCGGCCAGCGGGATGCGTTCGGAAGCGACCAACCCCCCGCCGGCGGGCTGTGCGGCGGCGGCGTTCCCTTGCGCGCCACTGCGAACGGCGGCGCTGCCGAGAAGCACTGATCCGACCGCCAGCGTCCAGAGCCTACCGCCGGATGGCCCCGCATGGATGCCGCGACCCCTGCTGCCCGAATGCGTCTCAGCGCAATTCATGCTCACCCTCCCTGGCGGTCCAGTACCGATCTACCGGCAGATCCCGGAACTCCTGTGTGAGCCCTGACGGCCATCGGAGCGTCATCCGGCTTACCCTGGTCTGCCCGCCCAATCCGAGGAGCAACCGGGGATCGCCGGCCGAGAGGTAGCTGGAATTGGCGCGGGTTTCATCCACCTGCCGCTGCTCACCGGCCTCCAATGTCACCCGCACGTTCAGTCCGGAACGATTGCTCTTCTTTCCAATACAGCGAAGGCCAACCCAGTGGTTCCGCGTGGGGTCCTCATTCTGCAACAGCGCCGGGCCCTGCCCGTTGTTCGTGACCAGAATGTCGGTATCCCCGTCGTTGTCGAAGTCTCCGAACGCGGCCCCTCGCCCGACACGCAATTCGCGAGCATAGGTACCCAGTGCGGGCGTGGCATCGTCGAAGTAGCCTCGACCGCGATTGTGAAAGAGCTGTGCCGTTTGGGCAAGCGGCCCACCCGGCTGGTTTGGATCGCCATCCTCGTTTACGTGGCCATTCGTCATGAAAACATCGGGCCGGCCGTCGCGATCGTAGTCGAGGAAACCGATGCCGAAACCGAGGCGCTGCAGCGTCATGTCACCCAGACCCTTGCCGTCGCTGTCGGGAAGAAAGTACCCGTGACCATCATTGACATACAGGGTTTTCCGCACATTTTGAAAGTCGGTTTCAATCACGTCCAGTGACCCATTGCCATCTACGTCCACCACATCCAGCCCCATCCCAGCGCTGAATGCACCCTTCCCGTTCTCGGCAAAGTTCGCGACCGAGGCGTAGTCGGTGAACCGGCCCTTCCCGTTGTTGTTCCAGAGGAAGTTTGCCGTTTCGTCATTGGCCACGAGAATGTCTGTGTCACCATCGTCGTCGTAGTCTGTCGCCACCACGGCCAGACCTCTCCCGAGCTTGCCCGCAATTCCGGCGGACCGGGTTACATCCTGAAACTGCGCTCCGCCCAGATTGCGGTACAGCCGGTGCTCCATGCTCGGATAGACGTGAATGGTGCAATACTCAGGTTTCCCGTCCGGGCCCGGGCACACGTGGTCGTCTCTCAGTCCCGACCAGGGGACATAGCGACACACATAGAGATCCAATCTCCCGTCGGCGTCATAGTCAACAAATACGGCACTGCTGGAGAAATTGCCCGCCGCGACACCTGCGCGATCCGTTCCATCGAGAAAACGCCCGCGTCCGTCGTTGAGGTACAGGACGTTGTTTCCCAAGCGGGTGACGTACAGATCCTCGTCGCCGTCGTTATCCACGTCGCCGACGGCCACGCCCATTCCATATCCCACCCCGTCCAGACCGGAATCGCGAGTCGCGTCTCGAAAGCGACCACCCCCCTGATTGAGGAACAAGCGTGAGGGACGCGCCACCGTGGGTCGGGGGTTTCCAGGCAGCGGCGCTCCGTTCACCAAAAACACGTCCAGAAGGCCGTCCCCATTCACATCCACAAAAGCAGCCCCGGAGCCCATTCGTTCCGGAAAGAGCTTCCGGCCGTATGCACCGTTGTCGTGGACGAAGTCCAAACCTGCCTGCTGCGTGACGTCCCGAAACACGCCGACAGCCCCGGTTCCTCGCGACGCCGGTCCGGGCGAAGCCGTGGGGGACCCGCATCCGGCTGAAACGAGTGCCAGGGCTCCCAGCCACCCAGTACGGCGCACCCACTGCCGCATCATTGTGATGTCTACCACTGTCCGCACCCCCCGCCTGCTTTCCCGTGTTCTCCGTGCCGGGCACACGCGTGAGGGCAATCTACCCCCCGGGGACCGCCGTCGTCCCGCCGGCCCCGTGCCGGGCACACGCACGGAGGCAACCCGTCCGCAGGGACCTCCGGCGGCCCGCCGGCCCGTGCCGGGTGCGCACGCGGAGGCAACGCCAATCATTGTCGGATCACTACCGGATACCCGCGCGTCCCCCTCGCGCGGGAGAGCGGGCCACAGGGACCGCCGGACTCCGGCGGGCATCATCATTCCCCCCCCGGCATCACCGCTTCCCCACACCCGCTGGAGCGTTGTTCGGGGTGACAGCCGGATCTCCCTGTGGCCCGGATGACTGCCCCCCGAAGCGGCGTAGGTCGGCTGGATCAGGGGCGGAGTGGTCCACCGCACTCGAGTGCTTGCTCCGATGGCGCAGTGTCTGCTTCAGTGAAAATCCGATCTCATAAAGTGGGGCGCGGGCGGGGCTGTCTCCGATGGTGATGATGATCATCCCGTCGCCGAAGTGGTGGAATCTGGGCCGGGGATCTGCCTTGTAGGCCGTACCGACGCTCCCACCTAACTTCTCGTACAGGACGACTTGCTTCAAACCGGTCTCCCGAAGCCACGCAGCCTCCTCGGTGGGGTCAAAGTCTGCGATCGTGACCACGGCGGGTGCCGGCGACTTCGTCTTGCGCCGCCGTTCCAGCAGCGTCGCTGCGTACTTCAGCAGCGCCCTGGATTGCTCTCCACCGTCCACGAAGAAGAGCAGCGTCTCTTCCCCCACCAGTTCCGAGAATTTCCGCAGCTTCCCCCGCCCGTCGCGCAACGCGAAGTCGGCGACTTTGCTCGCCTCCTCATAGTCCGGCGCATAAGGGTCCTTCGTTACCTTCGGGATCAGCGGCGGCTCCGCCGCCTTCTTCTGTGCATACTCGATCACCGCGATCACAAGCACCACCCCCAGGACGATGAGAATCCACCCGTTTGCGTCCATCCGCCTTCTCTTCATCTGGCCATTTCCTTTGCCCCGCCCGGGCGCAGCCGGTGCTCTCGATCTCCTGCCAATGGCTCCCACACCTCGGCGATCTTCTGCGCAGGCCAAGTGACCTCGACGCGCGCGGAAGCGGCATCGCCCAGGCCGAAGGTGAGCGCTGCGTCGGATTGTGATGCATAGCTGCCTCCACTGCACACCTCCTGCGTTTGGGAACGCCCCCCGGCAGTGACCCGCACGCGGGCGCCCAGTGCCGCGCGGTTCTTGCCGGTCCCCTGCAAGCGCAGCCGGAGCCAATGGCCGGCCCGGGCTAGGTCGTTGCGCAGCAGATCGGGTGCTTCCTTCCAGTTGTTCACCACCAGGTCCAGATCTCCGTCTCCATCAAAATCGGCGACTGCCAGCCCCCGGCTGGCCCGCGCCTGGGTCACTCCGTCGCCCGGGTTCGCAAGTGGGTCGAAACCGCCGGCTGAGTTTTGCAGCAGGCAGAGATTCGGCTGGGCCATCGTCACACCGGGGTAGAACTGCTCCGCGGCCTCGGTCACGTGCCCATTCGCGACAAATAGATCCGGCCGGCCGTTCAGATCCAGGTCGGCGAAGCAGAGCCCGAAGCCGACAAACCGGTTGGTGGCGCGGACCAGTCCGGCGCGGGCGCTCACATCTTCGAAGGCGTTCCCTCCGAGGTTTCGATAGAGCGCCAGATACTCGCCGCTGAAATTGGTCACTGCGAAATCCATCCAGCCGTCGCCGTCGAAGTCGGGCGCCGCCACGCCCATGCCGGCATGTGTCTTCCCACCCTCGCCCAGCGCCACTCCCCGTGCCATCGCTTCTTCGCGGAAGTGCCCCTTCCCATCGTTGACGAAGAGGAAGTTGGGGCTCATGTCATTTGCCACGAAGAGATCCACATCCCGGTCGTTGTCGAAGTCCGTCCACAGGCAACCCAGGCTCCGCGCCGGCGTTACCGCCAGACCGGAGGCCCGCGTGGCGTCCCGAAAGCGACCCGACCCGTCGTTCAAGTACAGCACGCCGAGATCCGCTGGATACACGGTGGGACGGCAGTACACCTCTACCCGGCGATCTCCCTGCTGCGCCTGGCACGGTTGGTCCGTGGCGGCGCTCCACCTGACGTAGCGGCAGACATAAAGATCGAGATCGCCGTCGCCATCGGCATCGCCGAAGGCAGCGCCGGTACAAAAGCCCGTCAATCCTACTCCCACTGCCGCGGTGACGTCCGAGAAGACACCGCCGCCCAGATTGCGGTACAGCGTGCAACGGCCGACGTTCGTCACAAAGAGGTCGGGTCTGCCGTCTGCATCGTAATCCCCTACGCAGCAACCCATTCCATAACCGGGATCGCCCAGGCCCGCAGCATCCGTCCGATCCTCAAAGGTTCCGTCACCCTGATTTACATAGAACGCGTCCCGCAGCGGCGCTCCCGCCGGCGCTCCCGGGAGACGGGCGCCGTTCACGAGGTAGATATCGGGGCGTCCATCGCCGGTCAAGTCCGAAAACGCGACCCCCGCGCCCATACTCTCCGCGAAATAGCGGCGTCCGGAGGCCCCGTCCTCGTGCCGAAACCGGATTCCTGCGGCATCGGTCACGCGAGTAAACGCGGCGGCGGAGGTTGCGGCCGGTCGGACGTGCCCCGAGGCCCGCGGCGAAGACTCTCCGAGCGACGCTCCCCGATCCCCACAGCCACCGGCAAGCGCCACCCAGAGCAACCCCAGCGTGATCCCGGCACGAACTCCGGTCACAGGCCCGTGGCCCGCGGCAGAGATTCAGCAATCTGACTCTCCCGGTCGGCGCGAGCGCGGTCTTGCTGTGCCTCGAACAGCTCCACCCGCAGTTCGCGGGCCGCCCGCAGGTCGGGCTGCGCCAGAACAATCCGCGAGAGCGCCCGTTCGGCATCCTCCAACGCCCCCACATCCAGACAACGTCGGGCAAGACGCAAACCGACCGCCACCTGCTCGGGCCGAGCCATCACCTGGGCGAGGAGTTCGTTCAACTCCCGCTGCTGCGCCTGTGCTTCTGCGACATAGGCCTGGTGGCGCGCCGCTTCCTTCGGCTTCCCTTCCCGCTGCGCGACCTGCGCCAGACCGTACCGCGCCTCTCGCAGACGGGGAGAGGTCCGCAGGGCGGCCTCGAACTCGCTGCGGGCGGGGGGCAGGAGCCCCTGGCGCAGGTAGAGCTGCCCGAGTGCGGCGTGCACCCGATGCGCCTCCGGATTGTTCATCAACGCGGCGCGCAGGTGTTGTTCGGCACGGGCCTCCTGACGGGCGTCTCCTCCCAACTGAAGCAGCGTCTGCCCGAGAAGCAGATGAGTGCCCGGATCCATGGGATTTTTGGGGAGGCCCAGTTCGAGGACTTTCAGCGCCTCGTCGTACTGCTGCGTCTGGAAGAGGATGAAGCCCGCCTTTTGGTAGGCCAGCGCGAAGTCCGGCTCCAGCTCCATCGTCTTCCGGAAATCTTCCAGCGCTTCCTTCAGGTTGTCGTCCCGGAGGCGCTGCTCACCGCGCACGGCATAAGCGAGTGCCAGCTTCGGATTCTCCTTTAGTGCGAGTTCGACCAGGGGAAACACCTCATCTCGCCGTCGGAGCTCCACCAGGCACTGAGCAAGCCGCGCATAGGCGGACGCCGGCTGGCTGGCGAGGAAAGCCGCAGTTTGAAACTCCGCCACCGCCGCGTCGTAGGCACGCGCCTCCAGATAAAGATCACCCAGATCTGCGTGGTAGTCCGCCTGGTCCGGCTCCGCTACGATCGCCTCCTGCAGGCGCGCGATCGCACTCTGGCTCTCCCCACGGTCTCGTGCCGCCAGAGCGTCGCGGTACCTATCTGCGCCGGGCCCCACGGGCGGGCGGGTCGCCACCCGCCACGCAGCGATGCAGACCAGAAGTGCCAGCGTCGCCAGCAGAAGTTTCAGTCGTCGCGGTATCACAGGGCGAGCATCCCCCGCAGAAGTTCCAGCCATCGTGGTATCATAGGACCCCGTATCCTTTACGAAGAACTACCCCTCCAGGATTTCAGAGAGTCTATGGGTCGAGCTCGCCGGTTCCGTTGGTACCATCTGGCGCTGCCGCTGGTGGCGGTAGCGCTGCCGTTTGCCCTGTACTACATGGCGGAACCGGTAAGGGCGGTGCATCGCGTCGGAGATGAGTGGCTCCCGGACGAAGGCGAGTACGCCGGTGCTGCGGCGTGTCGCGACTGCCACGCCGACATCTACGCGAAGCAATTGGCGAGTAGCCACGCGAACACGGTACGCGACCTGTCGCGCAGCAAGCCACACGCTCCGTTCGGTACGGGCCAGAAGGTGCCGGACCCGCTTACCGGAGCTGAATACCAGATGGCGCTGGTGCAGGGGCGTCCCACACTTCAGGTCACTCTCGGCGGACAGAAAGTGTCCCATCCGGTCGGTTACGAGTTCGGTTCGGGCTACCATGCGTTCGGCTACCTCCTGCGCCTGGATGAGCAGGAGTGGGTCGACGCGCGGCTGAACTGGTACCGCCGACCCAATGCGTGGGGGTTCACTTCCACGCAGGAGAAGCCCCAGGCGCACCTCTCCTCCCAGCCGCTGGGTCGCCCCAACGACGCCATCCGCGCCGCCCAGTGTTTCCAGTGCCACAGCACCGTGTTGCGCGCCCAGGGCGTCGGCAAGCCGCCGATGGATGGGTCCCAGTTGCGCCTGCGCCCGGAGAAGAGTGATCTGACCATTACCTGCGAAGCTTGCCACGGGCCGATGGGTCGCCATGTCGTCGAACGCCGGCAGCGCCTCCCGGTGCAGCCGCGCTCCCGCTGGTCGGCCGACGAACTGAACCAGGTCTGCGGTCGCTGCCACGGCATTAAGGACATCAATCCGTCACACCCGGTTGTCGCACGCTTCCAGCCGTATGGCCTTTCGCGCAGTCGTTGCTTCCTCGCCAGTGGCGGTGCGATGAATTGCAATACTTGCCACGACCCGCATGACAACGCATCCCGAGACGCGGTTTTCTACAACGAGCGCTGTTTGCATTGCCATGGTACGACACCGCCTACCGCAATCCCAAAGACTCCGCGAGTGCAGGCGCGTCCGTGTCCGGTGAACCCGAAAGCGGGTTGCACCGGCTGCCACATGCCGGTTGACTCGACCAGCATGCCCCACACTACCTTCACGGACCACTTCATCAGGCCGTTGCCTCGGAAATGAGTGCGGCGCCCTCCTGGGTCAACAGGTCCAGGAACGCCTGCTGCGGCCGAGACAGCGCCTTTCCCTGCCGATGAATGATTGCCAGCGGGCGCCGCACACTGTGATTGCACACGCGCAGCACGTGAAGGGCGCCGGTACGCGCCTCTTCCCGTACCGCGAGGAGCGGCACGAACGAGATCCCCAATCCCACTTCCACCATCTTCTTGAGGATTTCGATGTTGTCGCACTGCATGCGGATCCGGACCCGCACTGAGTGCTGGGCGAACAGGGCGTCCACAGCGCGCCGGGTCGGAATCTCGGGTTCGAAGGCGACGAATGCCTGTCCATCCAGCTCCGGCAGCGACACTTCCGCTCGTCCGGCCAGGGGACTTTCTTGATTGCAAATGATCACAAGCTCGTCTTCCAGGAAGGGGAAGGTGACGATGCCGCGCCGCTCTTCCGGATAGGCAACCAGCCCGAGATCCGCGCCGCCGTCCTGGATCGCCCGGTACACCTGCTCCGAAAGCTTGTAGTCAATGTGGAGATGGACCTGCGGATAGCGTCGAATGAATTCTTTTAACGGCGCCGGGAGCTCGTACAGCCCCACACTGTGGACGGTCGAGAGCCGGATGGTACCCACGACCTGGTCCTGCCGCTCCCGCAGCACGCTGCGCAGTTCCTCCACCCGCTCGAGGATGTCGCGTGCATATTCGTACACGACCTTTCCCTCTTCCGTAACCAGTACCTTCCGCGTGGTGCGCTCAAACAGACGGGCGCCCAGTTCCTCCTCAAGCTTTTGCAGGCTGAGGCTTACCGCGGGTTGGGTCACGAAGTTCCGGGCGGCCACCCGCGTGAAACTCTGCTCGCGCACGAGATCCACAAAGAGCCGCAGTTGATCCAATTCCATCAGTGGATGCTCCAGTACTTAGAGCCTATCCCAAAACCCCGGCGGCGCGGAAGGCGATGACCGCGGCGGCAAACTGGAGTGCCGCAAGATAGTTAGCGGCTTTACGATGCCAGCGGAGAAAGACGTGGCGCCACTGATGGAGCCAATGGTGGGTGCG
>SXGS01059784.1_pt1 | contig 19685 bp, 20 predicted proteins | sample 3174681 | NCBI WGS metagenome assembly SXGS01 (sample SAMN11356861, study PRJNA531348) | freshwater metagenome | isolation source: freshwater sample F1-80 | place: China: Fuxian Lake, Yuxi | collected 2017-12-25 | reverse complement strand
GAAAAACCCGTCCCTGTGTACGATGGGGCATAGTGGCCTCCTTGCCGGTTTGGGATTTCAAGCACCCCTATTAAGGCAAGTGAGGCCATTTTTATAAACCACAGTCTGCACGAAGCTTAAGTCAAACTACGTGCCATTCGGTTCGGAGTACGCCGTGTTCCAAAGTTGCAAAAACGGTAGAACATTCTTGTCGCCGGGATTGCGTGTATTTCGCAATTTTGCGAAGATAACGTGGGGGGCAATCCATGCCGAAAGTCGCCTTGATCGGTTTTCGCGATGAGGATGGCGCGGTCCCATTTGTCGAGTGGCTTGATTCGCTCCCAACAAAGGCCCAGGCACGATGCAGCGTCCGTCTCGATCGCTTGCGTGAAATGGGCATCGAGTTGCGCCGCCCTGAAGCAGATTATCTTCGAGACGGCATTTACGAATTGCGGATCAAATACCTGCGCATCAACTATCGAATCTTGTACTTCTTTCATGGCCGCACTTCGATTGTCGTTTCACACGGGCTAGCGAAGGAGAAAGCAGTTCCACCGAAAGAGATCGAATTGGCGATCAATCGCAAGAGTCTCTTTCTCGCCGATCCCGAGAAGCACTCAGCTAAGGACGAACTCTCATGACCAAAAAGAAATCGACCACCGACCTGATTGAGATCATTCACCGCCGATACTTTGAGGGGAAACCGGAGCGGCTTGCTGAATTAGAGGAAGCGCGTGAAAGTGCGCGCATTGCCCGTACGATCTACAAACTTCGAACCAAAGCCCGCCTGTCCCATCGCGAATTGGCCGAACTCGTCGGCACCTCCACGTCCGTCATCTCCCGACTCGAGGACGCCGACTACGAAGGCCATTCCTTGACGATGTTGCGCCGGATCGCCAAGGCGCTCAACCGCCGCCTCGAAGTTCGTTTCTTGCCTTTGACCTGAAGTAAGGATCCATCGACATGCCTGACACGCACACCACCGATCTCGTCGTCCTCGGCGGCGGTCCCGGCGGTTACGCAGCCGCTTTCTTGGCGGCCGACCGCGGCGTCCAAACTACCCTCATCGACGCCGCCCCGAAGCCAGGCGGCACCTGCTTGCACTTCGGCTGCATCCCGTCCAAGACGCTGTTGCACGTCGCCGAGATCATCCATGCCGCTCAAGACGCGGCCGAGTTCGGACTGGCTTTCGACAAGCCGAAGATCGACCTCGCCAAGTTGCGCGCCAAGGGAGACAAGATCGTCGAGACCATGTCCGCCGCCTTGCTCAAGGGCTGCAAGGATCGCGGCATCACGCACATCGTCGGCCGTGGGACATTTGTCGACCGGAACACCATTCAAGTCGATAAGGGTCCATCCGTAAAGTTCCAGAAGTGCATCCTGGCGGTCGGCTCGATCCCGGCGCAGTTGCCCTTGTTCGACATCGGCAGCAAGCGGATTCTCGATTCGACCGCGGCGTTGCATGTCGATAGCGTGCCGAAATCGCTACTCGTCGTCGGCGGCGGCTATATCGGCCTGGAGTTGGGAAGCGTCTACGCGGCGCTCGGCAGCGCGGTCACGGTCGTCGAGATGACGCCAACGCTATTGCCAGGCGTCGACGCCGATCTCGTGCGACCCTTACACGCGAGGCTGCGCGCGCAGCTCGAGAAAATTTACCTGAGCACCAAGGTCTCCAAAATCGAAGAGACCAAGGACGGCGTCAAGGCGCACTTCGAAGGCGAGGCCGACATCAAGGACGCGACCTACGAGAAGGTTCTCGTCGCCGTCGGCCGACGCCCTAATACCTCGAACATTGGCCTGGACAAGATTGGCGTCGAGATCGAACGCGGCTACATCAAGACGGACGCGCAACGCCGCACCAACATCCCGCACATCTTTGCGATCGGCGATGCCGCGGGCGAACCGATGCTTGCGCATAAAGCGGCGCATGAAGGGAAGCTCGCCGTCGAAATCATTACTGGCGATAATGGGTCGGCCTGGGACGTGCGCGCGATGCCGGCCGTCGTCTTCACCGATCCGGAGATCGCCTGGTGCGGACTGACCGAGACCGACGCGAAGAAAACCAATCGCGTCGTCAAGATCGGCGTCTTCCGCTGGGGCTTCTCCGGCCGGGCTTCAACATTGGGCCGTAATGATGGGCTGACGAAGGTGATCGTCGATCCGACGACCGATCAAGTGCTCGGCGTCGGTGTCGTCGGCCACGGGGCAGGCGAACTAATCGCGGAAGCCGTTGTTGCCATCGAAATGGGCGCGACGGCGAAGGACCTGGCGATGTGCGTCCATCCGCATCCGACGCTCAGTGAGACGATCGGCGAGGCGGCCGAATTGTTGCATGGATTGTCGTCGCACGTCTTCATGCCGAAGAAGAAGTAACCGCTTGCCGTTTAGCGTTCGCAGAGAAGCGCCATGCAATTCGACGCTCACTGCGAACGCTAAACGGCAAGCGGTTGGGAGGGGCGGATGATCAGCAAATGCCCGTCATGTCAGGCCCCGATCCAGGTGCCGCCCGAAGCGGTCGGGAAGAAGGTGCGCTGCACGGGCTGCCAGGCGATTTTCGTTATCGAGCCGGAGCCTGTCACTGCGCCGCCGCCTCCACCGGTCAAGCGGCACGCCAAAGAGGAGATCAAGCCCAAGAAGATAAAGAAAACGACGGATGCAGACATGAAGCCTGCTCCGCCGCCGAAGAATGTCGAGCCCAAGACCAAGCCGATCGAAGCCATCAAGAAAGAAGAACCCAAGAAGAAACCAGCACCGAAGCAAGCCTCCGGCAATCCATTCGACTTCGGCGGAGGGTCCGTCGCTCCCGCCGGGCCGGCAGCCGATTTTAGCTTCGCGCCGCAGCCTGCCGACCAGGTCAATAGGGGCGTCCGCCTGCGCGCCAGCGCGGCGGCGAGTTTCATGAATTATGGCGTGGCGTATGCGCTGATTCCCGTTCTTGTGCAGATCGCGTATTCCGTGGTGATGACGCTCGCCTTGGAGAAACCGATCTTTGCGGCCGTTGGCTGCTGCGCGCTGTCCCTCTACATCGTGGCGGCCGTGTTGATCGTTATTGGCGCCCGTCAGTTGGAAAAAATGCGTTCGTTCGGCATGGCAATCACCGGGGCGATCTTCAGTCTCTTCCTGGCCCTGGGGGGGCTACTTCCGAGCGTTGGGTTGTCCGTTCTGCTCGGTCTGGCGATTGTGGCGGGCATCTTCGTTATCAATCCGGGCACCTTGCTCGCGATGGGCGTTATCGTGCTCTGCTTCATCCAGTTCATCTTTTCCTTCTGGGGTGGCATCCGGACGATTATGGTTCTGATGAACGCCGAAGTTCGCAAGGCGATGGGAACCAAGCCTGAAACGCCCCCGTGACAATAGCGCGACAAAATTCGCCATTTCTCATGTGATTCTCATGGCCAAAATGGTATTTTCATACACCGTGTTCTTTTGCGCGCAGATCGCACGCAGTCAACTATCAGAACATCCCGTCACCCAAGGAGAAAGCCATGCAGGTCATTGCCAGGTTGCCAGGCTTGCGAAGCCGAACAATCGGGATCGGCGTGGTCGCGAGTTTGCTGCTCGCGGCGACCATGTACGCCGACCCGCCGACTCAAGGCGATGCCAAGAAACTCGAGGCGAAGAAAGCGGAAGTCCAGCTGCCGGTCGGGAATCTTGACACCAAGGAATGGCTGAAATTCTCCACCGATCCCCTCAAGGCAGGCGAGATCGATCGGCTCGTCCTCGCCGAACTGGCCAAGGTCAACGTCAAGCCGGCTGCGAAGACGACCGACGAACAGTTCATGCGCCGAGTCTACATCGACCTGACGGGCAAGCTTCCTTCGGCCAGCGAGATCATCGAATTCACCAAGAATCCCGCCGCCGACAAACGTGCCAAACTCATCGACAAGCTACTTGATAGCGACGAATACGCCACGCACTGGGGCAAATACTGGCGCATGGTCATCACCAGCCGCACCCAGGCGGACTTTCGGCTCAACGCTTTCGTGCCGCACTTCGAGCGCTGGATCATCGGCCAGATCAAGGATGGCAAGGGCTGGGACCATATCACGCGCGAGATCCTGACGGCCAAGGGCAAGATGATGAACGACGACCGCGACACCAACGGTCAGGCGTTCTTCCTCGTCTCCCGCAAGGGCGCCGACGCGACGACCGAAATCGCCGCTGAAACGTCGCGTATTTTCCTGGGCGTGCAGATTCAGTGCGCGCAATGCCACGACCATCCGAGCGACGTGTGGAAACGCCATCACTTCCACGAATTTGCTGCCTATTTCGCTGGCATGCGTGAACGGCCCATCATCGAGGAAAAACGCTTCACCGGCTCGCAGCTCGTCAGCATCGGCGGCGAACACCGTATGCCCGACAAGGACAATCCCAAGACCGGGACCATCATGAACCCGAAGTTCCTCGACGGTAAACAGCCCGCCAACGCCAAACCGGTCAAGCAGACCAGCGGCCCCATCGCCAAGGGCAAGGGCTTCTTCCCCGGCAAGGGCGGCTTCGGCGGCGGCAGCGGCGGTCTGAGCGATGAAGCGCGCCGTAAAGCCCTCGCAGATCAGATCACCGATAAGAACAATCCCTGGTTCGCCGCCGCCTACGTCAATCGCATGTGGGGCGAGTTCATGGGGCAATCGTTCTATGCGCCGATTGACGATCTCGGTCCGCAGAAGGACGCAATGATGCCAACCGTGCTGGCGCGCGTCTCCGGCTCCTTCCGCGGCAACGGCTACGACACCAAACAGCTCCTCCGCGATATTCTCAACAGCGACACCTATCAACGCCAAATTCGGCCCGGCGAATCGGGCGACGAACATCAACTCTTCGCGGCCCATAACCCCGTGCGCATGAACGCCAACGCGCTTTGGTTCTCCCTCACCGGCACGCTCGGCCCCATCGGTCCCGGCGGCGGGTTCGGCGGCAAGGGCTTCGGCGGTTTCGGCAAGGGTGGCTTCGGCGGACTCGAAACGCAGTTCAAGGCTGAATTCGCCTATGATCCTTCGACGAAAGCCGAGGAAATCGAGGGCAGTGTCGCCCAGGCCCTCATCCTCATGAACAATCCGCAGATCAATGCCAAGATCAAGGCCAGCGCCACCAACATGCTCGGTCGAATCCTTGCGAACAACGAGGATAACGATGAGGCGCTCAAGGTCGTCTATCTGCGGACTCTAGCGCGGCGCCCAACCGAGCGTGAAATGACGCGCCTGCGAGAGCACATTCGCACCGTCGGCAACCGCGCGGAAGCCTTCGAGGACATCCTCTGGGCGCTGATTAATTCCACCGAATTTCAAATGAAACGCTAAGCAATCGTTTAGCCGCGGGTCGTAGACCCGCGCGGGTCGGCGACCCACGGCTAAACAAAAAAGGATAATATTCATGACGACCCAATCCCTCATGCACGTGCAAACCAACCGCGACGGCGTCTGCAGCCGACGCAGCTTCCTGCGCACCGCCGCCGTCGGCGCGGCCGGCGGGCTGGGCTTCAACTTCATCGACCTGCTGGCCGCCAACGCGCAAGAATTGCGGCGCCGCCAGATGTCGTGCATCTTGTTGTTCATGAACGGCGGCCCCAGCCAGTTCGAGACGTTTGATCCCAAGCCAGGCCACACCAACGGCGGCCCGACCACGGCGATCCAGACGGCTGTCAACGGCACCCGCATCGCCTCGCCATGGACGAACGTCGCACGCGAAATGAACGATATCACCCTCGTCCGCTCGATGACCAATCGCGAAGGCGAGCACCAGCGCGCCACCTATTTCATGAAGACCGGCTATCTCCCCGTCGGCGGCGTGCGTTTCCCAAGCATCGGCGCCCTCGTCGCCAGTGAAATCGGGCCGCGCGATTTCGATCTGCCGCACTTCGTCAGTGTCGGCGGGCGCGGCTTCGGCGGCGGCGTCGGTTCGGGTTTCCTCGGCATGCAATTCACGCCGTTCATCGTCGGCGACGCCAACCAGATGCCCGCCAACGTCCAGCTCCCCGCGGACACCAATGCGGCACGCTTTACGCGCCGCTTGAACCTGATGGAAGACCTCGAACGCGATTTCGCCGAGGCGGGCGGTCAAGCGCGCGTCACCGATCATCGCGCCCTGGTCAACGGCGCCGCCAGCATGGTGCGTAGCCCGCGCATCGAGGCGTTCGATCTCGCACGCGAAACCGCCGCCACCCGCGATCGCTATGGCCGCAACGGCTTCGGCCAGGGCTGCCTGTTGGCGCGTCGCCTTGTCGAAGCGGGCGTGACGTTCGTCGAAGTGGGTCTGGGCGGCTGGGACACGCACCAGAACAACTTCGACAGCACGACTCGCTTGGGTACGCAGGCCGACGCCGGCTTCGCGAATCTCGTGCGCGATCTGCGTGAACGGGGCCGGCTCGATCGCACGCTCATCATCTGGACGGGCGAGTTCGGCCGCACGCCGCGCATCAACGCCAACAACGGCCGCGACCACTACCCGGCCGCGTTCTCGATTGCGCTTGCGGGCGGCGGCGTCCGTGGCGGCCGCGTGCATGGCGCGACGGACGCCGGCGGCTCTTCGGTCACCAACGGCCGCGTCACCGTCCCCGACCTGATGTGCACGGTCTGCCACGCGATGGGCATCGATCCGCGCAAGGAAAACCAGACGCCGATCGGCCGGCCCATTCGCATCGTCGATGGCGGCCAATACGTGCGCGATTTGTTCTAGGAAAATCCCAATCCGCTTGCGGTTTAGCGCTCGCAATCCAATTTGCGAACGCCACGCCGCAAGCGGTTCACTTCGTCTCTCGCAATGCACGTCCTACGCCAGGCGGTGCAGTTGCAAATCATTGCAACGCCACCCATCGCTCTAGCAATCGCTGCAACTCGCGCACGCGCTCGGCGTCCTTTTGCGCGAGATTGCTGCGTTCGTGCGGATCGTTCGCCAGGTTGAACAGCTCGATCTGCTTCTTCTCCGTCAGGTGCACGATCAGCTTCCAGTCGCCTGCGCGGACCCAGCGGTGCGTCACGTCGAGCCGCGGCATTTTGAGGTTTGTGGACGTGTGCACGTAGATCTCGCCGAATACCGCGTCGCGTTTGAGCCGGCCTCGGCCGGCGGCGGGTTGCATCAGGTCCATGCCCTGCATCGCGTCCGGCACCTTGACGTTGCAGGCGCGTAGGATCGTCGGCGTGAAATCAATCGTCAATGCCAGATCGCTGTACCGGCCCGCGCGCGTGTGGTTCGGCCAGCGCAGGATGAACGGCGTGCGGATGCCGCCATCGTACGGACTGCGTTTGCCGCGGTCGGCGCCGAAGGGGGATTTCTTGTCTTCCGCCACCGTGGGTGTGATCCAGCCGTTGTCGATGCAGAAGACGATCAGCGTGTTGTCCGTCAACTTGCGCTTGTCGAGATGATCGAGCAACTGCCCGCATGTCTCGTCGAACCATTCGCACATGGCCATGTATTTCGCGATGTTCAGATCGCGGCCGCCGACGTTGTAACGCTTCAAGAATCGCTCCGGCGGATTGTGCGGCCGGTGCGGCAACATCGGCGCGTACCAGATGAAGAAGGGCGAACGCTCATGTTGATCGATGAAGTCGGTGATCGGCTGCATCGTCGCCCGCCCAATCTGCGGCGTCTTGATGGCGATGTGCCGATCGGTGTTGGTCGTCTCGCCGTGCGTGAAGCCCGCGTTGGCGAAGCTGCCTTCCCAGAACTTGCCCGTTTGCAGGCTGTCGTACTTTGCTTCACGCAGCAGGCGCGGAATCGTCGGCGAGTTGCGGATGAACGGGTGCATCTGCGTGCGATCGATTCCTTGCGGCGGATCGTTGCAGCAGATGCGATGCTGATGCGGATACAACCCGGTGAGCAGCGTCGCCAACGACGCCCGGCACAGCGACGTCGGCACATAGCCGTTGGCAAAGACGGCGCCTTCACGGGCGAGCCGATCGAGCCGCGGCGTCTGGATGACCTTGTGCCCCATGAAGCCGAAGTCGCCCCAGTGCATGTCATCGCCGACGATCATGACGACGTTGGGCGTTTTGCGCTCGCCATCGCCGGCAAAAGAGGGGAGGGCGACAGCGAAGACGCCGAGCGAGCCGAGGAAGGTGCGGCGTGTAATCGAAATAGGCTGCATAGTTTCTCCTGAGAAATGAGGGGACGAGAACAGTATACGGCGCAAACGAGCTCCGCCGCGTATGATGATGATGAAGCATCGCGGGAGGAATGGCAATGAAAACCAAACGCAAACGCAAACAGGGCAAGCCGGACCCGGCGATCCTGGCAGACATCATCAAGCGCGTGGTGAAGGCGGCCAAGCCCGAGAAAATCGTCCTGTTCGGGTCGGCGGCGCGCGGCACGATGAGGACCGACAGCGACCTTGACTTGTTAGTCATCAAGGGGGGCAAGTTTAACCGCCGCCGGGTCACGACTGCGATCTATCGCCATTTGTCCGGGGAGATAGGAGTCGATGCACTGGTCGTTACTCCTGAAGAAGTGGAGCGATATCGAGATTCCCATTGCCTGGTGATCTGCCCGGCGCTGAAAGAAGGCAAGGTTGTCTATGAAGCGTGAGCGATTCCCGCCGGACGATCCGCGCGAATGGACCAGTCGGGCCAGGAGCAATCTGGCGCTGGCTCGAAACGTCATCCCCGACGCTGATTTGGAAGATCTCTGCTTTGACGCCCAACAGGCCGCCGAGAAAGGCATCAAGGCGGTGTTCATCCACCGCGGCGAGACGTTCCCTTTTAGCCACGATCTCGATAAGCTGCTTCGTTTGCTGGAGCGAAACGGCCACCGAATTCCAAAGTACGTGAACGAGGCGAAGGAATTAACTCAATATGCCCATGAGACACGGTATCCCGGCATAACGGACCCGGTCGCGCGGCGCGAATATCGCCGCGCCGTCCGCATCGCAACGGCGGTGCTGCGCTGGGCCGAGTTGCAGATTGCGAAGGCATGATCCCGGTGCGACGCTTCTGGACGATGCTCATGAACCAGCTACATCCATAGCATACGCGTGTGCTGTTTGTCGAAATCAGCCCCCTTCCGTTCCTGGACCCGCCATGAGCCAATCAAGAGACGACGACGAGCCGCCGAAGAAGAAAAAGAAGAAGCCGCTGTCCGCGAAGCAGACCTACAACACCGTTGCCGACACGGTTACTGGCGCGAACGTACGCTGGAAGGACAATCTCTTTCAAGCGATCGGCATGGTATTTTTCGTGCTGGCGGGGGGCGTGATCGGCGTGTTGGTTACTTCGGAGTGGATCGTCGGCATTCTGCTGGGAGTCCTGGCCGGCCTGGTGCTGGGATTTCTGGTCACGGGCGGGATCCTCATGATCTACCGAACCGTACAGCATGCGCGCGGCGAACATGATTGAGGCGACAGCTGGCAGCTGGGCCGCGCCGGCATGGCTACGATGTTTATCTCTAAGATTATATACCTATAATTGGCGGCGCGGCGTGCGCCTATACGAACAACATCTTACTTCCCCGCTTGCCCATTCGCCGCGCGCGGCGAAATTTCGCAAAAAGCGCGCAGAACGCGCCCATTCACTATTGCATATTCTTATCACCAGTGTACTATCTTACCGTTAGACGTGGTGACGCCGACGCCAAAGGAACGTCGGCGGACACTTGGACATCTGGGTCCTGTCGGAGGTCACCGATTTTTTATGTTCGACATCGAAGAGCGGTCCGGGACTAATGGACATCAAGCCGCTCGTCAGCATGAAAGCTGCACGTTCGACGACGAAGAGCCTCCCGGTAAACCGAAGCGCCATCCGCTCTGGCGCAAAGTCCCCAAGAAGCTATGGGACGACTGGCGCTGGCAATCGCAAAACGCCATCCGCTCGGTGCGTCAGCTTCGCGACCTGCTCCCCTTTTCTCCCGAAGACCTCGAAGCCATCGGGGCGCTCGAAGCGGAGTACAAGCTCGCCATCCCGCCATACTTCTTCTCTCTCATCAATTGCGACGATCCGAACGATCCGATTCGGCTGCAATCCGTCACCTCTCCTCTCGAAGCTAAATCCACCTTCGAACTCGAAGACCCTCTCGAAGAAGACAAGGATTCGCCGGTGCCGGGCATCACGCACCGCTATCCGGATCGTTGTCTGATGGTCACCACCCACGTTTGCACCATGTACTGCCGTTTTTGCACGCGCAAACGGGCGACCATGGTGCGCGGCGGCTGGGACGCCGTCAGCCGCGACGACGAACGGATGATCGAGTACGTCCGCGAGCATCCGCAGATTCGCGACGTCATCGTCTCCGGCGGCGATCCGCTGACGTTGCCGACCGCGAAACTCAAGTATTTCCTGCACAGCCTGCGTGATATCCCGCATGTGGATGTCATCCGCATCGGCACGCGCGTGCCGACGACATTGCCGCAGAAGCTGTATGACACGGAACTTCTCGACATTCTGGAGAGCGCCGAGAAGGTGTGGATTCAGACGCACTTTAACCACCCGCGTGAGGTCACGCCGGAGGTGGCGCGCGTGACGAAGAGTCTTCTCTCGCGCGGCATGCCGCTCAATAACCACACGGTTCTCATGAAGGGGATCAACGACGATCTTGAGATCATGCGCAAGCTCATGCGCGCCTTGTTGCGCGTCAAGATTCGTCCCTACTATTTGTTCCATGCCGATCCAGTCATCGGCGCGGGGCACTTCCGGACTTCGATCTGGAAGGGGTTGGAAATCATGGAAGGTCTGCGCGGCCACATGTCGGGCCTGGCGATTCCGACTTACTGCGTGGACGCACCGCACGGCGGCGGGAAGATCCCACTGTTGCCGAACTATTTGGTGTCGGCATCGGACGACTGCGTGATCTTGCGCAACTACGAGGGCATGCTGGTTCGCTTTCAGGCCGAGGACAAGGAAATGACGACGAAGCCGACGGCCAATCGCGGTGTCAGCCAGCTGATTCAGGGGACGACGACGGCTCTGGTCCCGCCCGGCAGCGAGCGGATGGAGCGTCGGCGCCAGTACATGCACAAGAAACGCGCGCAGAAGAAAGAAGCCGAGTGCTGCGACACGAAAGACGCGGAAGAGCCGGTCGCCCGCAAGACGCTGGCGGCGTTGCCGGTAGTCGCGGGGTGAGAAACTTTACCTGCCGTAATCGAAGAGGATTCGGGTGATGCCGGATCCTCTTTTTTTGTTTTCCACGCAGAATCATGTAGCGACGGATATTCGACGGCATAGTCGCTTTAGTCAGAGATTGTGCCCAGCACGGCCAAATCATTCCTTCCAAGGAGGCCACCCCAGACGCGGGAGGAGTCTGTAAGTTCCTTTCATTTTTGCGCAGGTCTCCCAATCTCCCAAGGCGTTCCTGAAAGCTAATAATCCAAACTGCCCCTGAGCGCTTTGGAGTTGCCTATTCTGGCCCAATGTGCGAACAAGATATTCCAGAATGGGACGCAACCCCGCACGAGAAAACGAAAATGGATGAGACCGGCCAGCCCTCTGGCATTTCCGAACGGGCATCGCCCTCGTCGGATGGCGCAATCCCCTTTCTCACCCCTGGTCTGACGGTATTCTTCGCGGCACTGGTGGTTCTGGTTCTCCTGATCGGCAATGCGACGACGAGCCTCTGGGATCAGGATGAGGCAGCCTACGCCGGTTTCGCGCGGACCATGATTCGCACGGGCGATTGGGTGGTGCCGCAATTCACCTGGTCGGAGCCACACCGAAAAACTCCGCTTCTCTTTTGGTGCATCGCGGTTTCGTTCATGGTGTTCGGAGAGAACGAATTCGCGCTCCGGTTCCCCACGGTCTTGGCCGTGCTGTTGACCTTCGTGTCGATCGCGACCATCGGCCGTTCCGTGTTTGGCAAACGGGTCGCGTGTCTGGCCGCGGCAATTCTGGCCGCGACGCTCTTCATTCCCAATCTCGGCAAGATCGCCGTGACTGATTCTCTCGTGATGCTCTTTGAAACGCTGGCGGCACTGGCGCTGATGCGCATCGTCGCGGATCGCCCCGAGGCGAAGAGGGTATGGCCGTGGACGTTGCTCTTCTGGGTCTCGGTCGCACTCGGCACGCTCGCCAAGGGGCCGGTGATCTTGATTTTTTGTGGCGGCATGGGCGCCTGGCTGACGGTGTTCCACGCCCAGCGCGTCCGCCTCCTGCTTGGATTGCAGCCCTGGTTCTTGCTCCCCTTGTCGCTCGTGCCGATTTGGTGGTGGGGATCGCTGGCGTGGGAACGGACGGATGGCGAGTTGATCCGCTGGATGTACGACTGGTACGTGAAGAACCGGGCGACCCGTACCGTGTTCAACCAGGGAGGGCCGCCCGGCTATTACTTGATTACCTTCTTCTGGACTCTGTTGCCCTGGGCGTGTTTCATCCCAGCCGCGCTGGTGCGCGTGTGGCAGCGCCGCAAAGAACCCGTGTATTGCGCGCTCGCGGGCTGGCTGGCCGCAGGCTGGGTGGTGTGGGAATTCGCAGCGAGCAAATTGCCGACCTACGCGCTCGGGGCCTACCCCGCATTCGCGCTGCTCTTCGCCTACGAAGTCCTCGATTTAGATGCCGTCGCCTTGTGGAAACGCCGCTCCGTCAGGATTGGCGTGTGGCTCTCCCTTGTTACCTCGTTCGTGTTCGCGACCGGGATTCTCGGGGGCGCGGTCTTTTTTCTGCATGAGCCGCGTCTGGCTTTTGCGGCCGCGCTTCCGGCGGCGATAATCCTCGTCGTACCCATGTGGGCGATGGCCCGTCTGCGCTCCGACCACGGCGACATCCGCAGCGCGGTCCGCTTGCTGCTATTTGGTCCGGTTACCTGCCTGCTCTCCGCTTGGATTCTCACCATCCCGCAAATGGAACCGATGCGTTCGCAGTCTCCGCAAATCGCCAAGGTGATCGAAGCCGAAGCGCCGGCCGGCGCCGCAGTGATGCTTGGGGGTAACTTTTCCAGGCCAAGCCTGCCGTTCTATCTGGGGCGAAATCACGATCCGATACTGATGAAAGAGGCGAGCGTGGCAGACATGCTACAGCGGGCCGACGGCGAGCCAAGCGTTCTTGTGCTGAATGAGGAAGGGTATGCGGACATCCAGCAAAGCCGCGGTGCTCGGGATTGGCGTTCGATTCATGTCCCTGGTTTCAATTTTGACCGCGGACACAGATGCGAATTCTGGGTGTTTGTTCGCAACGCTCCCGCGGCTCAAGCAAGAAATGTCGGCGCAAAAATCGCCCAGAAGTAGCCAGGCTCCTCGTCGTTCCTATTTTGGCAGTGTCGGCAGAGAATTGTCGCAATTCACGCTTCCTTCTGCTACGATCTCCCCTCGTCCCCCCGCCACACTCGGAGAACCCGCCATGACGAGGACATCGTTCGTTGCCGCACTCGTTTGCCTCGCGTTTCACGCTCACGCCGCCCGCGCCCAGGACGCCAAGCCGAACATCATCCTCATCTTCGCGGATGATCTCGGCTACGGCGACGTCGGCTGCTACGGAGCCAAGGGCTACAAGACGCCGAATCTCGATCGCATGGCCGCCGAGGGGACACGCTTCACCTCGTTCTACACCGGCTGCTCCGTCTGCTCGGGCTCCCGCGCCGCCATCATGACCGGCAGGCACTACCAGCGTGTCGGCGTGCCCCCCGTGATGTTTCCCGGCAACAAGAACGGCCTCAATCTCAACGAGATCACGCTCGGCCGACTGCTGACGCGGCTCGGTTACTTCACCGGCATCATCGGCAAATGGCACCTCGGCCATCTCGACCGGTTTTTGCCGACGCGGCACGGCTTCAACTCCTACTACGGCATCCCCTACTCCAACGACATGTCCATCGATCCGGTCAACGCTAAGTTCGCCAAGGACATCCTCTTCCGCGAAGGCAAGACCGAGGAAACCGTCCGCAAAGAGAAAGCGATCAATGGCAAAGCCCCCCTCATGCGCGGCGAGGAGGTCATCGAGTATCCCGTCGATCAATCGACGCTCACCAAACGCTACACCGAAGAAGCGATTCGGCTCATCAAGGACAACAAGGAGAAGCCGTTCTTTCTCTACATGCCGCACACGATGCCGCACGTGCCGTTGTATGCGTCGAAGGACTTCAAGGGCCGTACGAATTCGACGTTCGGCGATGTGATGGAAGAGCTGGATTGGTCGGTCGGCGAGGTCTTGAAGACGGTGAAGGACCAGGGGCTCGACCAGAAGACGCTGGTGCTGTTCACGTCCGACAACGGCGTGCATCAAGGCTCGGCCGGAGTCTTGCGTGGCAAGAAAGCGACGATGTACGAAGGCGGCTTCCGCGTGCCGTGCATCGCGCGCTGGCCGAGTAAGATTCCCGCGGGCGTAGTCAACGACGAGGTCGCCGCCACGGTCGATCTCTTGCCGACGTTCGCGAAGCTCGCAGGCGGATCGGCGCCGGACGATCGCCCCATCGACGGCAAGGACATCCGCCCGCTCCTGTTCGGCGCCAAGGACGCGAAAAGCCCGCACGAGCACTATCTCTTCCCGCATCAAAACGGCGCCATGCGCTCCGGTCCGTGGAAGTTCTATCCCTGGCCCGAAGGAGCCGGCAAGAAGAAGGACAAGACCGATCCGCCGAAGAAGGGCGTGCAGCTCTACGACCTGTCGAAGGACATCAGCGAGACGAAGAACGTCGCGCTGGCGAATCCGGAGGTCGTGCAACGCTTGAGTGCGGTGTATCAGAAGATGACGGAGGATTTGAAGAAGGGGAAGGTGGAGGGAGCGAAGGAGAAAGGGAAGTATACTGCGCTCGGGCGGAAATGACACATTTGCCTCACTAGCCCGCAGCGCTAGCAAGGGCAACCACGGACATCCCTTGCTGGCGCTGCGGGCTAGTGAGTGAGTCAATCCTAACCGCGTGCAGTATAGCACGGATCCAACAAGTCGAATGCCGTTGCGATGTTGAACTCGGATTGTTGAATCGGATCGGGTATAATAACCATGGCTGTTTTGCCGGATGATGCTTTGGTTGTGCGCGGCGGCCTGAACCTACCCAAGAATTTTGAGCAAGGGTCGGGAGTCGACACGGATAGTGACGGCAAGCTCCACGAGGTCTCGGTCAACAGCGCCGTGGGCGCTTCTGTGGCCGAACTGGCAGCGCCGAATGCGGCGACCGGTTATCCAGGCATCCTCAACAACCAAATCGGCGCCACGACGGTCGGGAATGTTCGCGTGGCGGGAGGTGATGTTGCTCCCTCCCCGACCAAGAAGAACCCGAATCACGCGACACTTAAAGGTCTGACGCCGGAACAGGCGCGCGAGCTGTTTCGCCCGACGATCCACAATCCCGCGCGGCCCAAGAATTAGGGAGAATCTGTGATGTTGCCGAAGATCTATGCGGATTTCCACAATCTGGACGATCAAAATCGCATCCGTCTGACCACCGCAGGGACCCTGGAAGATTTGCAGCGTCTTGGCATCGACCTGGTAGAAGGCATGTCATTGACCTTCTACATGGACGACGCGGACGATCTCGGCAATCCCGACGACATTATGGTTGACGGAACGGTGCATTTCTCCGAGGCCGAGAAATGTTGGTCGGCGTCGGTGTATTGGAGCGGCGTCTATCATGCTTCGGATTCGGCGACCAAGGAAAGCGCCAACGGCCGACAAGGCAAACATACCGCCACGAAAGGATGAATGCACCACACACGTACCTCTAACGGACTGGTAATGTCTGCTGCAACGCGCGAAACCGGCTCCGGTCAAGTTCAACGAGTGGTTATTCTCCGCCCCGATAGTAGGCGCGAACATATGGCGGCAACTCGCTCAGGGGCTTCCAGGGATGGCCGTGAAGTGAGTTCTTGTCGCCACGCACCACCGACTGCCAAATGCGCACCAGCTGCTCATCCGGGATGTCCCGAAGGTGCATCTCCTCAGGCAAGTCGGACTCCTCACCTTCAAGCAGGGCCATGTTGTCGAACGTGATCAGGCTGCTGACCTGCGCTGTGACCGCCCAATGCTCATTGCCCACGGAAACCTGCGTATGCTCGTTGTCTGGCTCGCCAAATTGCTCGGTTCGGAGTTCGGCTATCAGCTTGTGAGTGATCCATGGATCATTGGGATCGCTGACCGGCTGCGAGTACCCGTATCGTGTGTTGATGGATGCCATTGGGGTGCCTATTGATGGTAGCGGTGGTTGGGTGAAGTGCAAAGCAGCGCCCACTATTCCTCGCCCTTTCGAGTCGCGCTCGCTCCCAAGATCTCGTTCAATCCTTCGATTAGCTTAGCCAACTCTTCGTCCGACACGCGGCCGATACGTTTGCCGAGCCGGTCCACGGACAGAGTGCGAATCTGGCTGATCTTCACCCACGAACGCTTGGGGAGTTTGACGCTGGTCAGTTCGAGCGTGAGCGGGAAGCCGGCGCGTTGCGGCTGGCTGGTGATGGCCATCGCTATGACGGTGTCCGAGCGTGCGTTGAAGACATCCTCGCTGAGGACGACCACTGGCCGCGCGCCGCCTTGCTCGCGGCCGCGCACCGGCGTCAGATCCGCCCACAGCACGTCGCCTCTCAGTATTCGGGCCATTCGTTGTCCCCTGTCAAGCCCTCCTCGGCGAGCGCCTTTTCTTCCTTGGCGTCGAGCTTCGCGCATTCACTGACGAGCCGGCTGCGCTTCATCCGCTGCAGCTTGTCGCGAATCGCTTCCTGCACCGCCCGGCTGCGATTGGGGAATTTGTCCTCCGCGACGAGTTGGTCGAGCCGGTCGAGAAGTTTCTCTTCGATAGTGATCGCGATCTTGACCGTTCGCATAGAGCGCCCCTTGGTATGATAAATCATCATACCGGGTCTACAGATTGAAGTCAATCAACGAGTTCTGCGCTGTACCATCGTAACCTCCGAGCTAAAATTGTTTTGCGTCGTTGCGACCGCATCGAAACGGAGATTCTCGACGTGCGTTCCCAAACGGAGTTTGGGAACGAGAGGAAATGATTGGCTACTTGGTCCCGCTCAACTCGGCGATGCGTTTCTGCGCCTCTTGGGTGCGGCGCGGATCGATCTCGTGCGTGGTGACTTCCCGATATAGCTCGATTGCCTTGGTGCGATTTTGCAGTTGCTTGTCGTAGATGCGCGCGGCGCGCATGCGTGCCTCGTACGTCGTCCTCGAGTTCCACTGGTAGCAGCGCTGGTAGTACTCCACGGCCAGATAAGGCTGCTTGTACGCCTTGCTCTCGTAGATGTCGCCCAGCATGAACGCCACGTCGGAAATCTTGTCGGAGTTTGAATACTTCGTCAGGATCTCTTGAAGCACCAATTCGGCCCGGCGTTGATTGTCGATATAGTCCAACCCAAAGCCCTTGTCCTTGAACTGCATCGCCCAGGTGAAGAGCTTGTTCGCCTCGGTGATGTTCTGGTTGCCGTTGAGGTTGGGCGGCGGCACCGCGAGCGCGAGGATGAACGCGTGCTTGGGGCCGCGGTGGAAGTGTTTGAGTTCTTCCTCGGCCCAACGGGCACGTTCCTTGTCCTGAATCTGATGATAATGAACGTGGAGCTGTTCGAGAATTTTCTGATATTCGCGCCGATGCAGGAGCAGTTTCTGCACGAGTTCGAGATCGCCCGCGTTCTTCTCGCCGGCGGGCGGACCCTGAGCGAAAGGGACACTCGCCACCAGGACGAGGCCGAACAGAACCATCAGCAACGCTAACCCGCGATGGGGCACGATCAATCTCCTGGCCGCCCGTGGCTTAGCGTTCGCGTGGGATGCGCCTGGCGCCAAGCTGCAAGCGTTATTTGGGAGGCAGGGCAAGGTGTTCGCCCGTGCCGCCGATGCGTCCGAAAATCATACGTCCCGCCGGCGTTTGCAAAACGCTGGTGACCACGATGATCACGTCCTGGCCGACCGCATGGCGTCCCTGTTCGACGACGACCATTGTGCCGTCGTCGAGATAGCCGACGCCTTGACCAGGCTGATCGCCGGCCTTGGCGATCTTCACCGGCAAATGCTCGCCCGGCAGCGCCACGAGCTTCAGGGCATTCGACAGCTCGTTGAGGTTGATGACCTCGACCCCCTGAAGCTGGCAAATCTTGTTCAGGTTGAAGTCATTGGTGACGACCCGGCCGCTCATCGACTTCGCGAGCACCACCAGGCGTTCATCCACTTTCTGCACCTCTCTCAGTTCCGGGAGGTTGCCCTCGTGCATTTGCAGTTCGACCTTCGGGTTCGACTGCATTTTCTTGAGCACGTCCAGCCCGCGCCGGCCGCGGTTGCGGCGAATCTTGTCGGAGCTGTCGGCGATGCCTTGTAATTCTTGCAAAACGAACCGCGGCACGATCAATTTGGTGTCGATGATTCCCGTATCACAAATATCGGCAATTCGCCCGTCGATAATCACACTGGTATCGAGAACCAGCGGTTTTGCCCCTTTGAGCTGCTTGGAGAACTCGATGTAGGGAATGATGAAGCGGAACTCGTCTTTGGTCTGCAGCAGAGTTGAAACGACCACGTAGCACGAGAAAATATTTATCATCAATTGCAGCAAATACTTGACGCGCGTCTCGTCGAGATTGACCATTTTGAGGTAGGATTCCATGAGCGGCGCCATTGCCTGCCAGAAAAGCTGGCCGATCAGGAAGCCCATGAGTAAGCCGAAGTAAACCGCCGACAGGGTCGTGATTTGCTTGTTGCGGGTGATGGCGTCCAGCACGATGACGCCGAAGCAGAACGCGAGCGTCATGCCAGACAAGACCAACCCCAGCGAGAACCCCACCAAATTACGTTCTTCGAGCCTGTCGAGCGAGAAGATAAATGAATCGGTCGCGATGCTGACAACCATGAAGACAAACAATACGCGGGCGATCCACAAGAGCTTGTTGGATCCGCCGAACAATTCGTCGAATTTTGTAGCCAAGACAACCTCCTGGGCGAGAGTCATTGAAGTTGTTGCAGATCATGACGCAGGGGGCATCGAAAAGCGGGGCTTTTGGAGTGGGGGCCCTTACGAACGGTTCGGGAAAACGGCACGATTCATTTTCCTCGCGTCTATCTTACACAATTGACGACGGCTGGAAAAGCCTCATATATTCGTCCTCGGCATATCGGTCGGTCATGCCGGCAAGGTAATCACAGATCGTCTGCTCTAGTTCGCCCTTCTCGGCACGCTGGCGATAACGCGTGGGCAGGGAGCGTGGATGGCGGCGGAATTCGTCGAACATCGCCTCGAGGATCCGCTGCCCTTTGTGCGCCATGCGCATCACGCGATGGTGGCGATAAACATTTTCGTGCAGGAACGCTTCCAACTCGGCCTTTAGATCGCGCACGGCCGCGCTGGGACCGACGAGGATTCGACTCGAGCGCCGCACGTCCTCGATGCTGCCGATCTTGTCTGTCGCGAGGTTTAGCCGCGTCGTCGCCAATAGGTCGTCGACCTGCCAATCGATGAGCTTGCGAATCACCGTGGGCTGCAATTGCTTCGGCTGAACGTCGCGATGCTCTTGCCGAACGCGTTCTTGCGCCAGGTTCCAGAACGGGACGCTGGTAAGCTCGGCGGGCGTGATCAAGCCGACGCTGAGGGCGTCATCGACGTCATGGCAATCGTAGGCGAGGCTGTCGGCGGCATCGACGACCTGCGCTTCCAGGAGCGGTTGGCCAACGCCCAGGTAGGGCTTCACTTCCGGCGCCTCGGGCTGTTTGCTGTGGAATGCCTGGGCTTCCAGCACCTCCCAGGTCAGGTTCAAGCCGGGAAAATCGGGATAGCGATATTCGAGCAATTCGACGATGCGCAGCCCGTGGCGGTTGTGCTCGTAACCGCCGTGCGCGCGCATGCACTCGTTCAGGATCCGCTCGCCGGCATGACCGAACGGG
>SXGS01493994.1_pt1 | contig 19696 bp, 17 predicted proteins | sample 3174681 | NCBI WGS metagenome assembly SXGS01 (sample SAMN11356861, study PRJNA531348) | freshwater metagenome | isolation source: freshwater sample F1-80 | place: China: Fuxian Lake, Yuxi | collected 2017-12-25 | reverse complement strand
CAATTCGCGCTGACCGCGACCGATCGGAATCATCGAGTCGATAGCTTTGATGCCCGTTTGAAGAGGCTCGTGAACCGGCTGACGAAGGATGATGCCGGGAGCTTTCAATTCAACAACGCGCGTGTGTTCAGTCTTGATCGGACCGCGACCATCGATCGGGTTACCGAGCGGGTCAACAACGCGTCCAAGGAGCGCTTCGCCTACGGGAACTTGAACGATACGCTTTGTGCGCTTAACTGTGTCGCCTTCTTTGATACCACGGTCTTCACCGAAGATAACGACACCGACGGATTCGCTCTCAAGGTTGAGAACCATACCGAAAGTTTCGCCGGGGAACTCAACGAGCTCACCTGCCATTGCGGTTTCGAGGCCGTAAACGCGAGCAACACCGTCACCCACGGAGAGGACGCTTCCGGTTTCCGTGACTTCGATCGTCTTGCTATAGTTTTTGATCTGTTCTTTAAGGATCTTGCTGATCTCGTCGGCGCGGATTTGCATTTCCATGATTAAACCGTTCTCCTCTTCAATTCTTCATTCATACGACGAAGGTGGGACGAAATGCTGTCGTCGAAAGTAAAGCTACCCACCTGTGCCACCAGACCGCCGATCACCGTCGGATCAACTTTGTAAGTCATGATGACTTTCTTGTTCAGTGCCTTTTCTACTGTTTCTTCGATGCGCTGACGCTCGGCCTGGCTGAGGGTCGTTGCAGAACGTACGGTGCCGCGAGCGACTCCGTTAGCTGCATCGGCCTGCGCTTCGAATGCCTGGACGATTTCTTGGAACAAGCTGAAGCGACCATTGCGCGCCAAGAGCACGAGAAGATCGTTCGCCTCTTTAGAAACGCCCTTGCCCGCAAGAGACTTCTCTACGAGGGCAACGTGTGTTTCAGCTTTCACGGTCGGATCCGCCATGAAGGCTTGGATGTCAGCATCCTTCGAGAACGCTTCAGCGAGAGCGCGAAGATCAGCGAAGACTTTGTCTTGCGTGCGATTCTCGGCAGCGAGCTCGTAGACCGCCTTTGCGTAGCGCTGGGAAAGTTCGGAAATTTTCATCAGCGGACCTCCGCGGTCTTGGTCGCGATCTTATCAACAAATTCTGTTTGGAGTCGCTTCTGGTCCGGCTCTGCCATTTTCTCTTCGAGAACTTTCTTTGAGAGGGCTACGGCCTGAGTCAGGAGCTCTTCGCGAAGTTCGTGCTTAGCGCGCTCGATCTCGAGACCAGCCGAAAGGCTCGCTTCGTTGCGAAGACGCTGCGCGAGCTCTTGAGCTTCTTTCTGGATCTGCTGCATGAGAGCAGCTGATTCAGCACGTGCGCTTTCGATCGAAGCCGCTGATGTCGATTCAAGCTTGGCGAGACGTTCCTGGATTTCTTGTTTTTTGCGCTCAGCCTCTTTGCGAGCTGTTTCGCCTCTCATGACCGCTTGATTGTAGCTCTGCTCTCGGGTGCTGAAAGCATTACGGATCGGCTTGCGGAGGAAGTAGAACAGCAGCCCGACGAAAATCGCAAAGTTGATGACCTGGAACCAGAGGACAGTCGGAATACCTTCACCGTGGGCTTCGCCGCCCGCCGCGAAGACTACCATCGGCGCCGCGAGGATCGCGAGCGCGAGGAGAATCGATTTTGTCATACGGAGATTTCCTTACCTGCGAGTTTGGAAGCGATCGCAGCTGTGACCGCGGGGATTTCGCCTTTGAGGGCCTGGCGAGCTCCGGAGATTTCGCGCTGGATCTCACCCTGAGCGTTTTTCAGAATCGAGTTGGCTTCGGTGCGAGCACCTTGAACGAGCTGGTCGTATTTCGCCATCGCTTCTGAACGCGACCGGTCATAATGACCTTTGATCTCCGAGTTGATCGCCTTCGCCTTTTGCTCGAATTGCGATTGGAGATGATTGGCTTCATCGATGAGACGAACGGCTGTTTCCTCGTTCCCGACCGTTCTGTTCTCACGCTCACGAAGCGCAGCCATGTAGGGCTTCAGAACGAAAGTCGTCAGGAAGAAATACGAGATAGCAAAACAGACGAGGTGGACAAAGAGGGTTGAATCAACCCCGAGCGCGCGCAAAATTTCCATTGAGAAATCCCGTTAATTTTTGCGGATTTGGTAGCACTCTTAGGAACATGCGGTCAAGAACTATGTCCCACCGCGCCTTTGCGGCCTTAGGCCTTGGGCATGTAAGAGGCACCTTCGAACATCACGCCTTCGTCAATTCGGAGACTCGGGCAGGTGACGCTCCCGCGGAAAACCGCTGGTGGGTGCATGATGACTCGGCGTCGAGCAAAGATGTTTCCGACGCAGTGACCACTGATTATGACAACGTCGGCTTCAATTTGGGCCTCTACGTGGGCGCCTGGATTAATGACTAGGGTATCCTGGGTGAAGATCTCACCTTTGAAATTACCCCCAATTCGGACCGTACCTTCGAAAGTCAGTTTGCCTTCGAAAGTGGCTCCTTGATCGAGCAATGCCGTGAGCTGGCCAGGATCGATTCCTGGCCGCTCATCTAAGAAGTCATCTTGAGGAAGTCGGTCTACTTCTCCCATGCTCTCCGCATTTTCTCGACGATGGAGGAAAGTTGCTCGTCCGAGTAGAAGTGGACTTGGAGCTTTCCTTTCTTGTTAGCGTAATCAATCGAGACTTTTGTTCCAATGAGTTTTTGGAGTTCGCCGGAGAGACTATCAATTAGACGTCGAGAAACATCGACATTGATGTTAGCCGGAGTTCCAGGCTTTGGAACAGCTCGGGCATCTTCCTTCTCTTTTGCGACTAACTTCTCAGTCGCGCGGACCGACAGCTTTTCCTCGATGATCTTTTGGGCCAAAGCGATCTGTTTGTCGGCTTGGTCGAGTCCAAGAAGGACTTTTGCGTGACCAGCTGAAAGCTCGTTGTGACGGATCATCAGCTTCACTTCAGCCGGCAGGACCAAGAGACGAAGAATGTTTGCGATACTCGAGCGGTCCTTACCCATCTTGTCCGCGACTTGTTGCTGGGTAAGTGAGTAGTCAGACATCAAGTTGTCGTAGGCTTCCGCTTCTTCCATCGGGTTGAGGTTCTCCCGTTGGATATTCTCGATGATCGCAAGCTCAAGCGAATCTTGTTGAGAAACCTTCTTAAGAATTACGGGCACTTCATGCAGCCCGGCAAGCTGTGCAGATCTCCACCGGCGTTCGCCGGCGATGATCTCAAACTGCCTTTCACCCAAGCGTCGCGCGACGATAGGCTGGAGAATGCCCTTCTCTTTGATTGAAGCAGTCAGGTCTTTGAGGGCTTCAGGCGAGAAGATTTGACGAGGCTGTTGAGTATTCGGGACTAGACGATCGATCGGGATCGTCCAGATCTGGGCTTCGTCCGCAATAACTGGGCGTGGAGCTTCAACGACAGGCGCTGGAACAGCCGCTTGGGTACTCACATTCGCTGGAGCCGTGGGTGCAGCCGCTGCAGCCGGTGCGACTGTAGGCTTCGCGGGTTCAGGAGTACTCAAGTCGGCAGGACTTCCGCCAAGAAGACTACCCAACCCTCGACCGAGGGATCCCTTTTTCTTCGCCGGAGGAGCGTTGTTCGAATTTTTCGGTGTAGTTTCAGGCATCTAAGTTCTCCTCAGCAGGCTGTTGTTGAGACTTATTTGCACCGAAAATCTTGTTATCCAACTCTTGAGCGAGCTCCATATATTTGAGAGCGCCGATTGAACGCTGATCGTACTCGATAATTGGCTGGCCATGTGAAGGCGCTTCGCTTAGGCGAACGTTCCGTGGAATGACCGCATTGAATACCTTCTCACCGAAGTGAGTCTGAATCTCGGAGACTACCTGGTGACTCAAATTGTTCCGTGTGTCGAACATCGTGAGTACGATACCTTCGATACGAAGCTCGGGATTGATATTCTTCTTCACCAAGCCAGCTGTGTTCAGCAATTGGCTAAGACCTTCAAGGGCATAGTACTCACACTGGAGCGGCACGATGAAAGTGTTCGCTGACGTTAGAGCGTTCAAAGTGAGTAGTCCGAGAGATGGCGGGCAGTCGATGAGTACGTAGTCATAACTGTCGTGATGTGGACGCAGTGCGTCTTTGAGTCGGTACTCACGCTTCGGAGTATCCACGAGTTCGATCTCCGCGCCGACTAAGTCTGGATTAGCAGGAGCGACATCAAGATTGGGAGTATTCGTTTTTCGGATAACCTGCTCAAGCGTCTGCTCACCGATCAGGACGTGATAAATATTCGAGTCTTGATACTCAAATTTTTTAAGGCCTAGTCCGCTCGAGGCGTTTCCTTGAGGATCCAAATCCAGCAAGAGTACTCGCCGACCTTTCGCCGCTAAGGCAGCCGAGAGGTTAACGGACGTTGTTGTCTTGCCTACTCCGCCCTTTTGATTCGCAATGCAGATGACTCTCGCCATGAAGTCTCCAAGCTGTGATTACAAGATTCTTTCTTTTTTAGACTCTTTGGTTATCAATATTTCAAGTATTTTTGCCGATTGTTCCACGTGGAACAAGATCAGATCATGAAACGCGTCTTTTCACTAATTAAGTCTGTGGCTCTCTGCTGTTTGCTCGTTTTGTCGAGCTGCAAGAAGCCTATGGAAAATCCCGAAAGCATCGACCCGATCTACAGTGATCTCGAAAGCGAAAGAAAGATCGCTCAGGCCGCAGCCGAGGCAGAACAAAAGCAGATCCAGGAACTTTCAGCCAAATTGAAAGCGATGGAGCCTCGATCTACCGAGAAAAGCCAAAGCTTGCGCGAGATCAGCAAACATCAGCACTTACTTACTACTTATAAGCAACAAGCCGAGTATTTTGAGATTCGGCGGGATCAGCGCAAGGGTTTCGCTCGCGAGCAGTACCTGAAAGCGTTCGAAGCGGAAAAACCGTGGCCAAACCCGGATGAGTTCGCCGAATACAAGAAAATCAAGCAACTTCGGGGCGCAAGTCGCAGTTGGGACGATCGCGTGCCCAAAACGGATCGCTACAACCGAAAAACGGCGGATTCCGGCGGTAAGAAGGAAAAGGCCTCGGCTGAGAGCGCCCCTCCATCGCATTGAGCCTGATTTCGTATGTTCCACGTGGAACATTGGCCTATCCAGGACATAGAAGGCATTTACAGCCCGATTCTCGTTCGAACGAGATGCATCTCGGCTTTAAAACTCACTTCTCCGAAGAGTGAACCGCGACAGAGGACGTTTTCAGCGAAAAACTCCCTATTGGACTCCCCTTTTCAGCCGTTTAATCGAGTTGAAGGCATTTAGCTGCTAAACGGGTCATTTCGTCGAAGGAATCGGGCGAAATCCGAGCGCGCGCACGGTTCTTTCTCTTCAAAAGTGTATCAACATCGAGCAGAGGACTCGAAACGACCAATGTTCCACGTGGAACACCATTTAATGCCTTAAAAGCCTACGCAGAGACGCTGTTCGCCGCTGAAAGAGGACAAAACCGAGGCTTTATACGCTAAGTTCGAAGCACTTCAGCTCATCCCTGTATGTCGACCGCGCTTTGTTCGAGTGTTACGAGGCTTCCCGCGGTTTGATCGAACCTCCTGCTCGTAGTTCTGTCTCTAACCAGCGTCTTTGCGGCGAAACGAGAAACCCCCACGGCGGTTTAAAATCCCTTCCGCGTGCAAGCAGGATTAAAACGCATGTTCCACGTGGAACAAGTGACTTTCCGGGCCCCGCCGCCAACTTTCCACGTAAAAAGCAATGTTCTACGTGGAACATTCATAGAATGGTCGGAAAACCACTCTAAAGGGTGATGTTCCACGTGGAACACTGCTCAAAGGGACTTGTGAGGAGCAAAGGCTGCGAATGTATGGGCTTCAAACTGACAAGAACGATCAGACAACGCTAGGCCGTCCGAAATCCGGAGAACTCGGTCAATCCGAGGTTTTTTCCGTCTGAACGACGAACATATCCGTCGTCGTCTCTGGTTGGCGGTATTTCCCGATCATACTCGGGCTCCAGTGCGAGAAAAGCTGTGAAGGAAGGCCTGCAAGCTCGTTCGCCCAGCCATCTGACTTCAAATGGAAGAAACGACCCTTCTTTGCCATCTGTTTTCGTGCGGCGAGAAGAATCTTCGAGAACGGCACGAACCCGCGGGCGCAAGCGTTCATCACACTCCCCGCCGGAAGTTCCTCTAACGATTTCGAAAGAAGAGTTACATTCGTGAGCCGCAATTTCGTGAGGCACTCTTTAACGAACTCCATCTTCTTCGTGTCGCGGTCTGCGATGATGATCTTCAGCTCAGGATTGAGAATCCCAAAGACAACACCAGGAAGCCCGTTGCTGCTTCCAAAGATGTAGAGCGGATGTCCGGGAAGGAGGTTCTTCGAAACGAATCCATAAGCAAGTACGGAGTCCGCAACATGAACGGAGTGAGCATTCTTCACTGACATCAGCGGAATGAGATTAAGCGTTTTGTTTTGCTTCATTAACTCGAGATAAAACCACGTGAGACTTTCGATCTGCGTGGAACTCAAATTCGGGAACCACTTCCCAATGGAGGCACTAAAACTACCAGCATCAAGCATCTCGCCTTTTGGCTGGTCTGAATTCTCAGGCGTTTTGTTCCTCAAGTGAAAACTCCCGGAGCCGCTTTCGACCTTTCAGGTGAACCAAGATGGCCTGAACCGCCGAAGGATTTACCCCACTGATTCGTTGAGCCTGGCCCAACGTCAGCGGTCGGACCAAAGTCAACTTTTCCACTTCTTCGCGGGAAAGTCCTCGGACCAATGCATAATCCAAATCGGAAGGAAGCGTTAACTTCTCAAGTCTCTTTGTCTGTTCAATAACTTCCGTCTGTCGAGTGATGTAACCGGAGTACTTTACCTCGATCTCGACAGGCTCTGCGATTGCCGGGTCGAGATCGAGCTCCAAACCGAATGCTTGAAGAGCCGAACTCTCCATCTCAACCCGACGCAGCAACTCTTCTGCTGTAGCGGGTTTTAGTAAAACTGCCGTATTCAAACTGCGGAGTTTTTCCTGGTTCTCAGCGGATGGAGCGATCACGTGAGAACGCAATTTTGTGAGCTGATCCTTTTGCCTTCGACGAACGTCGCGAGCTTTATCGATTTCAGCTGATGTGAGCAAACCGAGGCTCTCGCCGACATCACTTAAACGCTCGAGAGTATTGTCTTCTCTTAGAACAAGCCGATGTTCCGCGCGCGAAGTGAACATGCGGTATGGTTCTTTCGTTCCTTTCGTTACTAGATCGTCAACCAATACACCGATGTACGCTTGATCACGACCAAGGATCAACGGATCCCGTTCGAGAAGTTTCAGTCCAGCATTCACGCCGGCGATAAAACCCTGCGCTGCCGCTTCTTCATAGCCACTGGTCCCGTTGATCTGCCCGGCGAGATAAAGCCCAGTCACCGCACGCGACTCGAGCGTGTGCTGGATCTGAGTAGGCTCGATAAAGTCGTATTCAACTGCATACCCAGCACGGAGCATCTTGACGTTCTCGAGTCCCGGGATGGTTTTCAAGAACTCCATCTGAACATCAGCGGGCAAACTCGTTGATATTCCTTGCAAATAAATAGACTCGGTTTGCAAACCCTCAGGTTCGAGGAAGGTTTGGTGATTCGCCTTCTCTGCGAAGCGAGTAATCTTATCTTCAATGCTTGGACAGTACCTCGGACCTTGACCTTCGATGTGGCCACAGAACATCGGAGATTTATCTAAGTTCCGGCGGATGATTTCGTGAGTTTGCTCATTGGTGTAACTCAAGAAGCACGAAACCTGCGGCAAGCCCAAGGTCCGCTCGCTCCGGTAGCTGAACGGATAGAAAACTTCGTCGCCTCTCTGTTCGGAAGTCTTGGACCAGTCGATTGAATCCTTGTGGAGTCGAGGCGGTGTCCCGGTCTTCAGACGACGAACGACAAAACCCATCGCTGCAAGTTGATCGGAGATACCGATCGTCGCCTTATCGCCGACTCGACCACCGTCGTGTCGCTCTAACCCGATGTGCATCACCCCGCGCATGAAAGTGCCGGTCGTGATAATCACGGCGCGCGCGCGGATCACCGAACCATCTTCGAGAAGCACACCTTCGCATCGAGAGTTTTCGAGCAAAAGCGATTTTACTTCTCCGCCCAAGACCGAGAGGTTCGGCTGCGAGCGAAGTTTGTTCGACATATATAGAGAGTAGAGGTCTTTATCGTTCTGAGTCCGCGATCCTCGAACTGCGGGACCTTTCTTCGAATTCAATCTTTTGAATTGGATGCAGGTCTGGTCAGCCGCGCGACCCATCTCCCCGCCCATCACATCGATCTCTCGAACCATGTGACCTTTTGCAAGACCACCGATCGAAGGATTGCAGCTCATGAAACCGATGCGGTCGAGATTCGTCGTCACCATCAAAGTCGAGAGACCCATGCGAGATGTAGCCAAACAAGCTTCGATCCCCGCATGGCCGGCACCGACCACGACGACATCATAATGGAAATTGTGCGAGGCCATGTCTTACTTCCCGAGGCAGAACTCTTTGAAAATGCGGTCGATCACCTGCTCGTTGAATTCCTTCCCGAGTAGTTCGTGGATCGCACGCACGGATTCCTGAAGTTCAAACGCGATGAACTCAGGACTTGAGTCCCTTTTGATTAATCCAAGGGCAGTACTCAAACAAGAGTGTATTTTCTGCAGGAGCTCTAGGTGGCGGGCTTGGGTCACGACATTCGAAGAATCCGAATCGACCGAACCCACAAGTTCCGAAAGCATCGACTCGATTTTCTCAAGACCACTTCTTTGAGCGGCCGAAACCCAGAAAATCCGCTCCTCGGGAACACCCTTTTCGGTGAGCTTTTTCTTGAGAATTGACTGCTTTGAGCCGGCTGGATCGAGATCGACTTTGTTCACGATAAGGTAACTGTTCGCTCGACCGTCGGAAACGAAGGCATCCACTTCGGTAGCCGCGTCTTCCATGAGGTCGACGATGTAGAAAATAAAGTCGGCTTTTTCCATCGCCGAGCGGGAACGTTCGATGCCGATCTTTTCGATCTCGTTTTCGGTCTCCCGAATTCCTGCCGTATCTACGAAAGTGACCGGTACACCCGAGATCGTGTGACGACCCTCGATCGTGTCACGGGTTGTACCCGCGTGCGGAGTCACGATTGCTCGGTCTTCTTTCAGGAATGCATTCAGCAGACTGGACTTCCCGGCATTCGGCCGTCCGACCAGCGCAACTTCGATTCCGTCTTTGAGCAGACGCCCTTGGCGATAAGTCGATATCAGCTTTCCGACGTGCTCGATAAGGGCTAGCGTTCGGCCTTGGAGTTTTTCCGAAGGAACAACTTCGATTCCCTCGGTAGAAAAATCGATGCTCGCCTCGAGATGCGCAAGGACCCAGACCAAGTCATCTTCGATTCGATGGAAGTCCGAGGAGAGATGCCCTTGCAGCTGACGGAGAGCTACTTTTGCCGAAGGCTTCGACTGGCTTTCGATCAAACTCAAAACGGACTCGGCTTGCACGAGATCTAGCCGACCATTCATGAAAGCGCGGTAAGTGAACTCTCCCCGCTTTGCTGTTCGGCAACCAACCTTTACGAGCTCTTTCAAAATCGAGGTCGTAAGAACCTGGCCTCCGTGGCAGGAAATTTCGGTCGTCTCCTCGCCAGTGAAAGATCGGCCATCCGCAAAGCAGGAAACGAGAACTTCGTCGATTGCTTCAGTGCGATCTTCGGAGCGAAGGATGCCGTAATAAATGCGGTGGGATTCAGGCTTTGGCGGAAGAAATGGACAAATCTGGCGCGTGAGCTCGAAGGCTTTCGTTCCACTCACGCGAATGACGGCGATTCCGCCGGTTCCGGGCGCGGTCGATAAGGCGCAAATCGTGTCCTCGTCTTCAGCCCGGAACAACATAGAGATCCTTAGTTACTTAAACGGACTCGCCGAGTTCGGCGTTCGACTCGTCGGCGTCATCGCGGCCACGGTCGTTGTTCGCGTCTTTCCCTTGGGCTTTCACCGGGAAGATTTTGATCTTCTTATAAAGACCGTCACCTACCGAGCGGCTGCGAATACGATCGTCGTTTGCCAAGTACTGGTGAACGATTTTGCGATCTTTAGGTGGTAGCGCGCGCAGGTAAACCGAACGACCTTGCTCGAGCGCTTTTTCTTTCAACTTCTCAGCGAGTTCAACGAGCGACTTGCTCGACTCTTCACGGAAGTTATTGCTGTCGAAGTTTACGTTCACTCGAGCATCAGGCATTTGGTGCTGAAGCACACGCTTGATGAAGAGTTGGAACGCATCGAGAAGAGCGCCTTCTTTTTCAGTGAGCAGAGTTTCGTCCGCACCCGAGAGTTCAACCGTGATCTCTTCGCCGTCATCCGTACGATCGCTGCGCAGATCGATTTTCACATCGAGTTGAGCTTTCTCGATCAAACCTTGCATGACTTCTTGAACGAGAGCCGCTGCCGAACCTGCTGCCGTCGTCGCAACGTTAGCCGACTCTTTTTTCTTTCCACCGAAGAGCTTGCTGAAAAATCCGGTCATGAAAATTTCCTCCTAGGCTTTCGCCGCTTTGACAGATTGAACCGGTTGGCTGTCTCTCATGAAGATGTACTGCTGAATGATACCGAAAAGCGTGCTCACGAAGATATAGAGCGCGAGACCGCTGGGGAGCGTGATCATAAAAACTGAGAAGATCACGGGGACCCACAACATGATCTTCGCCTGCTGCGGATCCATTGTCGTGGGAGTGAGCTTCTGCTGAATGAACATCGTAATGCCCATAAGAATCGGCAATACGTAGTAAGGATCTTTCACGCTTAGATCCTGGATCCAAAGGCCGAAGGGCGCACGGTACAACTCGATACTCTGACCGAGAACTTGGAAGAGCGCGAAGAAGACCGGAAGCTGAAGAAGCGTCGGCAAGCACGAGCTCAGCGGATTCGCTTTTTCACGCTTCATGAGATCCATGATCTCTTGGTTCATCTGAAGACGCTGCTCAGGTGTGCCGTCTTTGTACTTTTCTTTGATGCGAGTCATCTCGGGCTGGATCTTCTGCATCGCTTTCATCGCTTTGAATGAGTAAGCGTTGAAAGGAAGTACGATCAAACGAACGATGATTGTCAAAACGATGATCGCCCAACCCCAGTTGCCCATAAGACCAAAGAGAGCCTTGAGCAACCACAGAATCGGTTTACCCAAGAAACCGAAAATGCCGAAATCGATAACGAGCGGAAGGTTCGAATCCACATTGCCGAGGATCTCGAAGTTCTTCGGACCTGCATACGCTACGTAATTGACGTTGAAAGCCTCAGGCTTCGAGACGGGTTGGTAAACCAAACGACCCGTCACGGTCGGAGCACCTTGAACAACGTTGCTCTCGAATCTTGGCAAAAGTTCCGAGCGATCAACAACCGCGAGTGTGAAGTAGTGCCCGCTCAATGCTGCCAAGGTAACGTTTGGATGTGAGACTTGAACCGCATGTTCCGCCGAAATCAGCTGACGATTCTTCGTATTGTCGTGGCGAATAAACCAATCTTGATGATCGTAGTTCGAGCTGAAAAGCCCCCCGCCCGCAGACTGCTGAAGAGGATCCGACAGAGTTGTCGAGAGGCCACCAAAACCTTCAGGAATATTCGTCGCTTTGATTTGCGTTTCGATTGAGTAGTTCGCGGCCTGAACTTTCATCGTCTTTTCGATGACCATGCCGTTGATCGTTGCCCGGCCGACGAAGATTTCGGGAGCTGTTTGCTCGATCACGAAATCCAAAGGCTTCTCGGACCCAACGAGGTAAGTCGCGAAAGGAAGATTCGCGGAAACTGCGCCGAGGATAATGGGTTTTTCGTCGCGCGTTTTATACTTCTTCACGTCGACATTCTTGAGGCCCATTCCTTTTGAGGAGATTTGAAAGGAAAGGTTCTCGTTATCGTAGGTTACGAAGCGTTCTTCTTGATCCGCCGGTGCGACAGCTGCAGCAGCTCCTGGCTCAGAGTTTGTCGGGGCTGTCGTCCCACCCGTGTTTGATGCTTGGTTGGGCGCTGCATTTTGCGCTTTTTGCTGAGTGGCCGAAGTGTCTGCAGGAGCAGGAGGATACTTCGAATCCATGTATTTGGACCAACCAATCCAAACAACCAAGATGAGAGCGAAGGCGATGATAGTATTGCGATCGAGGAAGTTCGGCTTATCGTTGGGATTCATCTGTCATCTCTCCTACTTCTTCAATCCATCGCTTGCCGTATCTACCGGAACCGGGTCGTAACCCCATGGTCCACCGGGACGACATTTCAGCAAACGAATCGTGATTAATCGAACCGCCTTGCCAGGCCGGTGGGCATGCAAAGCATCTACGGCGTACTCGGAACAGCTCGGTTCGAACCGGCAACCACCGCCAAAATGCGTGGTTCCAATGGTTCTATACACGCCGATCAGAAGCAGGAGAATGGCCTTCAAGCCTTCTCTCAATCTGTTTCCAACCTCTGTCGAGAACTCGCGCAAACTTCTCATAGTCGAGCTTCTTATAAAAGTCGCCATCCGCTTTGCGGAACACCAAGTTCACATCGATGGGCTGAGAGCGTTCGGCCAGAAGAAGATCACGAAACCAAACTCGTGACCATCGTTTGAGACGATTGCGAATAACAGCCGGCCCGACGTGTCTGGGCAAAGTCCAACCACATCGCATGCGGCCTTCGCGATTGACGTAAAAGTTCATCACGAGCCAATCCGTAGGACGGGCCCGTTGACCATTTTTTAGTAAGGCGAGGAAATCACCGCGACGAGTGAGGACCGAAATGCGAGGCTTACTTGCCACTCACTTCTACTGTCAGGCGCTTGCGGCCTTTATTGCGGCGGCGAGAGAGAACCTGCTGACCATCTTTGGTAGCCATACGTGCACGGAATCCGTGTGTAGTTTTGCGACGGCGACGGCTGGGCTGGTAGGTGCGTTTCATTGGAAACCTCTGAAAGAAATAGTGAGCTTTCTTACGACAATACTATACGTCAGACTTCTTTTTTTAGTCTCTGGTTTTAAGCTCAGGAAAACCGGAACCCGGGATAAGACCACATCCCCGCCGCATCCGTCAAGATGTTGAAACTTTAGGCCATGCCTGCTAAGACCCTTCTCCTCTTCTTAGTATCGCAGCCGGCGAGGGTCTTTGCTGGTCTCGAAGGTCAATTTCAACGCATCTAAAACGCGTTAAATCCCACCGAGACCTCTCGAAACCTCGAAAGAGGGATTCGAAATCGATCAAAGATCTCCCGAGGGCTCAATCGAGAGAGCCATGGATGTCCACGGAGTTGGGCACAAAGGGACAATGGAACTGAACAACGGGGTCGTTGGGCAGTGTTAGCGGAAATGAGGCCCACCAGTGGAAGCAAACGTCTCTGAATTCTGGAATGTCGTTAAATCGAATCTCAAAGCTAAGAACTCAGAGAATAAGCTTTTGCAGACCTGGTTTGAACCGACGGAGCTGATCCGTTATGAAGATTCGGCTTTTGGTCGACGTTTCCATCTTGGTGTTCCCACCGAGTTGCATAAGTACTGGATATCCGAGAACCTTTTCGATCGTCTCTGCTCGGAGATTTCGTCACTCTATACACAGCCTTTCCAAGTTGAACTTGTGGTCACAGGTCAGCAAGGACGAGTGGAACCAGAAAGTCCCTCGGCTCTTGAAGAAGCTATGAACCAACGGTCGGTCGCTGAGGCACCAAAGCCAACGATGCCATTGGACGCCGCCGCCCGTAGAGATATTCTTTCGCCTGATTACACGTTCCACACATTTGTCGTCGGACGTTACAACGAGTTCGCACATGCGGCTTGTTTCAACATTGCCGAGAATCCGGGAACCGAGGGCTACAATCCCCTCTTTATCTGTGGACCGACCGGTATGGGTAAAACGCACTTGCTCAATGCTGTGGGTAACCACATCCGTCAGAAGCATCCACATTTGCGCATTTGCTATCTCTCGGCCGAACGATTCCTGAACGAATGTATTTCGAGTATTCGTCGCGGTGAAATGGAGAAGTTCCGTCTCCGTTACCGTGAACGCTGCGACGTTCTTTTAATGGATGACATCTATTTCTTGGGACGCGGCGAAGCCGTTCAAGAAGAGTTCTTCCACACGCTGAATGACTTTTTCGAAAAAGGTCGCCAAGTCGTCGTGGCCAGCGACCGGATGCCCAAGGATATCAAAGGCCTTGAAGACCGGATACGCACACGTCTTGAGTGGGGGCTCATCGCGGATATCCAAATGCCGGATATCGAAACTCGCGTGGCTATCCTCCGTTACAAAGCGGAGAGAAGGAATCTACGCATCCCTGAGGATGCAGTAGCTTACGTAGCCAGGATATCCAAACGCTCCATCCGTGAACTCGAGGGTAACCTGAATAAAGTGAAGATGTACTCTGAGCTTCAGGGTTTGGATATCAATCTCGATCTGGCTAAGCGCGTCCTCTCGACTCATGACGACACGGCATCGATCACGGTTGAAGACATTCAACGCTTGGTTTCGGATCACTACCGCGTACGTGTTGTTGATCTTAAGTCGGCAAATCGCTCGAAGCCTTTGGTGACAGCGCGCCAGGTCGCCATGTTCCTCATCAAAAAGAATCTCGATAAATCGTTGGTAGAAATTGGCCGTTACTTCGGCGGCAAAGATCATACGACAGTGATCAACGCTCTACGTCGGGTCGAATCTCAACTGCAGAAAGATTCCGATTTGAAAAAGGATATCGACGAGTTACAAGGGCGGATCCACAATATCACAGGACTGTGATTTGGGGACTGTTGGTAAGTCTGTGGAGTAGTGTGTGTAACTAAATGGGGACTCGGGTTTTCAACATTTTCGATGGTCAAACCCCCTCCGATTTGCCATAACTTTTCCACGAAATAACTGAAGTGTTTCTCAGGGTTTAGATAGTGAGTGGAGTTGCTAACGCCCCTACTACTCCTACTGGTTTTAAATATATAAAAAATAGTAATACAGAGAAATCCAAAGAACGTTTTTTAGGTCATTCAGGGAACATTTAAGAAAATCAGAGCAGAACTCGGAACGCTCGTAAGACTCAGTGAGAGTTTTTAGAAAAAGAGGCCGTTCGTATGATGATTGAAGTCGAAAAGAAGGATCTCATCTCTCTTCTCAGTAAGACTCAGAACATTGTCGAGAAGAGGAACACGATGCCGATTCTCGTGAATGTCCTCTTGGAATGTGACAACGGAAAACTCCGTGTGTTCGCAACCGATCTCGAAGTGAGTCTGACGGATGAGATTCCGGTCATTCGCGAAAAGAAGGGACGCGTCGCTGTTAGCGCGAAGAATCTTTTCGACATCATCAAGGAACTTTCCGAAGCACCGATCACTCTCACGAAGAAAGACAACAACTGGCTCGAGATCCGCCAGAACAAATCGGTCTTCAACATCGTTGGCATCAGTGCGGATGAGTACCCAGTCTTCCCGACTTACGCGACTCAAGAGTTCTTGAAAGTAGAAGCGGCTGTTCTCAGCGACATGATCGAGAAAACGATCTACTCGGTTTCAAACGACGAAACTCGATATCACCTCAACGGCGTTTACTTTGAGCGCAACTCGACAACGGGCAAAGAAACTTACCGGATGGTTGCAACCGACGGCCACCGTTTGAGTCTTGTTGATCGCCAAGCAGAATTCAAAGGCAGCGGAATGCCTGGCAACGGCGTCATCATTCCTCGCAAGGGTCTCTTTGAGATCAAAAAACTTTTGGATACCGTCGGTGGAGAGTTCGAGATGGCGGTCGAAGGATCGCAACTCATCGTTCGTCACGGCTCGACCGTTCTGATGGTGAGATTGATCGAAGGGAAATATCCCAACTACCAACAGCTTATTCCACAAAAGCTCACTAACCACGCCCTTGTCCACAGAGAGACACTGCTCGCTTGCTTGAAGCGAGTATCCTTGCTCTCGAATCAAAAATACAAAGGCGTTACGTTGAGCCTCTCGCAAAACCGCATGGAGATTACGTCGAACAATCCCGAGCTTGGTGATGCGAAAGAAGAAATCGAAATTCGTTACAAAGGCAGCGACATCAAGATTGGTTTCAACGCGCGCTACATGCTCGATGTTTTGAACAGCTTTGACGACGACGAAGTGGATATCGAGCTGAACGATCAACTCTCGCCCGGACTCATGCGCCCGCATAACGACAGCAGCTATACTTGCGTCGTAATGCCGATGCGGATCTGATTCCGCGCGGCCGGTCGCGATGCGAATTTCGAGCCTTCAGCTGATCGACTTCCGAAACTATGAGCGGCAACGCGTGGATTTTCGACCACGCGTGAACTTCCTGCTCGGCGAAAACGGCCAAGGTAAGACCAACTTGCTCGAAGCCGTGTTTCTCCTCTGTCGGGGAATTTCGTTTCGCGCCTCGGATGCGCAAAGTCTTTTGCGCAAAGGTGGAAACCGAAAATCACGGATCCACGGACATTTCCTCAAAGACTCTTCCGGCAGCACCCTGGATTACTCGGTGGATATGACTCTCGAGTCCGGACGAAAGAGCGCCACGATCAACGGGAAGAAGGTTAACTCCGCGGGGTTGATGACCCACTTCCCCTGCGTTTTATTCTCGCCAGAGAGCCTCTCAGCCATCAAAGAAGGCCCAGATCAGCGGCGCCAGCTGATCGACGAGCTTTTGATTAGCCACGATCCGCGACAAGCTCGGCTTTTGCGCGAGTTCTCAAAAGCTTTGAAATCGCGAAATCGGTTACTCAAAAACATCGCGGAAGGGATCGGATTTCGTTCGAGCCAAGAAGCCTCACTCGAAAGTCTGAATAAGATTTACTTCCTTCTGGCTACTCACCTGACTTCGGCGCGTCTTCGCGCGTTGAATGATCTGCAGCCGTGCATTCAAGAAGCGATGCGCTCGATTCTCGACGAAGCTGATGCGGATATCTCTGTGGACTACGTGATTTCGGGAGAATCAGCGCTCTCGTGGAGCGATTCTCAAGTGTTTGATGCGATCCGAAAAAGGCATCAAACACTCGCTTTGCAAGAAGCCTCTGCGGGCTCGAGTCTCGTCGGTCCGCACAAGCATGACATCAAGCTCCTACTCGCTGGAAACGACTCGCGTTTTTATTGTTCGCAAGGACAGCAAAGAGCCTTGATATTGGCTTTAAAAATCGCTCAAATAGTGTATCATCACAGGGTTCACCAGACCTACCCCGTTTTGCTCCTCGATGACGTGATGTCAGAGCTGGATGCGAAGAAGCGGGTCAACTTGATGAAGTTCCTGGAAGGGATCTCCGCGCAGATCTTGATTACGGCTACGGATCTCACGTGGTCGAATCAATTTGCGCTCGATCGAAATTCGATCTTCGGAGTGAACGCCGGTAGCATCCGTTCCGTCGACGCGGGCCCTGGTTTCGGCCCCTGACCAGTTTGCGGAACGCGAATTCAGCAGCTTGATACGTGCTTGGGGCGAAACCCAGGGACGGTGAACGACGGACGAAACACTTCTGTTTGAGGGATTATTCAGTGTCTGAAAGCAATCTTCAGCCTAGCACCCCCGCGGTGACTCAGGCTTACGGCGCCGATTCGATTCAAGTTCTTGAAGGTCTCGAAGCGGTTCGCAAACGCCCTGGTATGTACATCGGTGATACTGGCATCCGCGGTTTCCATCACTTGGTCTACGAAATCGTGGATAACTCGGTGGACGAATCGCTTGCAGGATATTGCCGTCACATCAACGTGACTATTCACGCAGACGAGTCGATCACGGTCGAAGACGACGGTCGCGGAATTCCCGTTGCCCAACACAAAACGGGTAAGTCGACTCTCGAGGTCGTCATGACGGTTCTCCACGCAGGTGGAAAATTCGACGGTGGCTCGTACAAAGTTTCCGGTGGTCTCCACGGTGTCGGTGCTTCCGTCGTGAACGCACTCTCTTCGCGAACGTCCGTCGAAGTAAAACGCGACGGTTTCGTGTGGAAACTCGGTTTCGAACGTGGAAAACCCTTGGGAGAAATCGAGAAACTCGGTTCGACCGAGAAGACCGGAACGAAAACGACGTTCAAGCCGGATACTCAAATCTTCAAAGGCGAAGACATGTCGTTCAACTTCACGACACTCGCCAACCGGTTCCGTGAACTGGCGTTCTTGAATGCGGGTTTACATATCACGTTGAACGATGAGCGCATCGGCAAGAAGCAAGACTTCCAATACGCAACCGGCCTTAAAGAATTCATCACGTACCTCAACGAATCAAAGAAACCTCTGCACGGTGAAGTTGTTCACTTCAAAGGCGAGCGTGATGACGTTGAAGTTGAAATCGCGTTCCAGTGGAATGACTCGTATTCGGAGTCGATCTACTCGTATTGCAACAACATCAACACGATCGAGGGTGGAACTCACCTCGTTGGCTTCCGCGGAGCTCTCACGAGAACTGCGAATGCTTACGCTACCGAAAAAGGTTTGTTGAAGGATCTCAAAGAAAACCTCGAAGGCGAGGATATCCGCGAAGGTCTTGCGGCCGTAGTCAGCGTGAAGGTGAAAGAACCTCAGTTTGAAGGTCAGACAAAAACAAAACTCGGTAACACGGAAGTCAAAGGGATCGTCGAATCACTCGTGAACGAGAAGCTTGCCGACTGGTTTGATCGCAATCCGACTCCGTCAAAGACGATCATCGGCAAATGCGTTGAGAGCGCGAGAGCTCGTCTCGCAGCTCGTAAGGCGCGTGAACTCACTCGTCGTAAAACAGCTCTTGAAGGCGGAACACTCCCCGGCAAGATGGCCGACTGCCAAGAACGCGATCCTTCGCTCTGCGAACTTTACCTGGTCGAGGGTGACTCGGCGGGTGGTTCCGCAAAGCAAGCGCGCGATCGTCGTACGCAAGCCGTACTTCCTCTGCGCGGTAAAATCTTGAACGTTGAAAAAGCACGTTTCGACAAAATGCTTGGTAACGAAGAGATCAAAATGCTGGTCTCCGCACTCGGAACCGGCATCGGAAAAGACAACGTGAGCGCCGATAAGATCCGTTACCACAAGATCGTGATCATGACCGACGCCGACGTCGACGGATCCCACATCCGTACTCTTCTTCTCACCTTCTTCTATCGCCAAATGCCGGAAGTTCTCGAGAAGGGCTACGTGTACATCGCTCAGCCGCCTCTTTATCGCGTAAAGAAGGGCCAGAACGAACGGTACATCAAAAACGAATTAGCGCTTACCGACTACCTCATGGATGCAAGTCTCGCGAGCGTGAACATCTTGAATCTTCGCGACGGCACGACGGAAGCTGAGTTGAAGTCTGTGATTCAGCAAGTGCAAAAGTTCGATCAATTACTCCGCACGATGTCGTCTCGTTACGATCGTGATTTCCTGTACTTCCTGGTGAATCGCAAAGTGAATTTGGCGAAGCTCCTCGAAAGCACGGAGCAGATCGAGAAGCTCGTGGCCGATTTCAAAGATTGGGCCGAAAAAAATCCGCTCAACGGGATTTTGGGTGTCACGCACGATATCGAAAGCGATACCGAGCACAAAGCGAACATCCTCAAGCTCTTCACGACTCGCTACGGACAAAAGATGCAAACACGCTTTAGCGCGGACACAGCGTCGTCGTCGGAGTGGACAGAGCTCGTGACTCTTTGGGCGAAGTTCGAAGGCATCTTACCTCTCCCCGTTCGCACCGGACCGGAAAAAGGCGGCAGCGAAAAGGACATCAAAGAGTTCCAAACGCACATCGAGTTCGTGAATCACGTTCTCGAGGCGAGCAAAAAAGGAAACTACATCCAGCGTTACAAGGGT
>SXGS01280168.1_pt1 | contig 19700 bp, 15 predicted proteins | sample 3174681 | NCBI WGS metagenome assembly SXGS01 (sample SAMN11356861, study PRJNA531348) | freshwater metagenome | isolation source: freshwater sample F1-80 | place: China: Fuxian Lake, Yuxi | collected 2017-12-25 | reverse complement strand
CAGCTATTACGACTATTACCAGCCGGAGGCGTACATCCCGGCTCGCGACATTTACATCGAGAAGGATTCGTCGATCAACGACGACATCGACCGGCTGCGTCTGGCAGCAACCTCGGCATTGGTGAGTCGGCGGGACGTGATCGTCGTCGCCAGCGTGTCGTGCATCTACGGTCTTGGTTCGCCGAAGGACTATCTGGAAATGATGGTCACGTTGCGGCCAGGCGACACCGCTGATCGCGACGAACTGCTTCTGCGGTTGATCGACATTCAATACGACCGCAACGACTTCGAGCCATCACGCGGCAAGTTTCGGGTCCGTGGAGACGTCGTCGAAGTCTGGCCGGCGTATGAAGAGTTCGCCTATCGCATCGAGTTGTGGGGGGACGAGGTCGAGCGGCTGTCGATCATCAACCCGCTGACCGGCGAGGAGGCGAAGCGGCTGACGGAAATGTACGTCTACCCGGCGAAGCATTTCGTGCTGCCCCAAGATCGGATCGCACACGCGGTCGAAGAGATTGAAGCAGAACTCGCGGAGCGACTCGATCTTCTGCGGCAGGAAGGAAAGTTGCTCGAGGCACAACGGCTCTCGGCGAGAACACGGTACGACATGGAATTGCTCCGCGAAACCGGCTTCTGCCCGGGCATCGAGAACTATTCACGAGCATTGGCCGGTCGCAAAAAAGGGGAACCGCCCGACACGCTGTTCGCCTTCTTTCCGAAGGACTCTTTGATCTTCATCGACGAGTCGCACGTCACGATCCCGCAAGTTCGCGGGATGCACGCCGGTGACAAGTCGCGCAAGACAACTTTGGTCGAGCACGGCTTTCGACTGCCGATGGCGCTCGACAATCGGCCGCTACAATTCGATGAGTTTGAAAAGATTCGTGGCCAAGCAGTATTCGTCTCCGCCACTCCCAACGATTGGGAATTGGAACAAGCTGGCGGCGAGGTCGTGCAGCAAGTCATCCGCCCCACTGGTCTCGTCGATCCGTTGGTGCATGTGCTCCCGGCGCGGGGCCAAGTGCCGCACCTCAAGGACGAAATCCGCAAACGCGCCGAACGCAACGAGCGAGTGCTCGTCACGACGCTCACCAAACGCTTGGCCGAAGACCTGACGACTTACCTGGTCGAAGAGGGAATTCGCTGCAAGTGGCTGCACTCGGAACTCGACGCCATCGAGCGTGTCGAAGTCATCCGCGAACTGCGCGAGCAAAAATTCGACGCGATCATCGGCGTCAATTTGCTCCGCGAGGGGATCGACATCCCGGAAGTCTCACTGGTCGCGATCCTCGACGCCGACAAAGAGGGCTTCTTACGCAGCGCGACAAGCCTCATACAAACCATCGGCCGTAGTGCCCGCAACGTGAACGCCGAGGTCATTCTCTACGCCGACAAAGTCACCGATTCGATGCAGCAGGCTCTGGACGAAACAAGTCGCCGCCGCGAACTGCAGTTGGCCTACAACGCCGAGCACGGCATCACGCCGGAGACGATTAAGAAGGCGATTCGCCGAGGTATCGAAGAAGAGATCGCCGCTCAGCGTATGGTCACCGAGTCCGCTGGACTCAGCGAGACGCAGTACATCACGCAAGAATTCCTCAATGAACTCGAAGCAGAGATGCTCATCGCCGCCCAGAATCTAGAATTCGAGCGAGCTGCCCAACTCCGGGACCGCATCTTGGAACTCAAGAAGCAACTCGGCCAACCGGTTGCCGCGGACGATCCGAGCCAATTGGCTTTCACCCTCGCGCAAAAGAAACCCAAGCGTGGCAAAGGCCGACGCGGCTCCAGTCCCTCAGATCGGCGAGTGCCCAAGCCCGAGCGATAGGTGGTGGGCCATTCGGAACCGTTGCCAATTGGTCGCGCGTTGTCGGTTCACACGAAGCCACTTACAGTTCCACGCACTATGGACCTAAAAACCGGGCTGTTACTCCTACTGGCCCTCGTATTGGTGTTGCTGAACGGCTTTTTTGTGTTGGCGGAGTTTGCGCTCGTCAAAGTTCGCACGACGCGCATTGAGGAGTTGGCTCGGACGGGGAATCGCCGAGCGAAGCTGGCTCGCGGAATGCTCGATGAGTTGGATGAGTTCCTCTCGGCGACGCAGCTTGGCATCACCATCGCCAGCCTGGGTCTCGGCTGGGTGGGAGAGCCGGCATTTACGCACCTGTTGGAAAGCGTGATCGGCCGGCCGGCGTGCATGACCGAGAAAACCAGCCACATCCTGTCGGCAATCGTGTCGTTTTGCCTGATTACGTTTTTGCACATCCTGATCGGCGAGCAAGCTCCGAAGATCCTGGCGATCCGCCGGGCCGAGCAAACGACTTTGGCGGTCGCCACGCCAATGATGTGGTGTTATCGCATGTTCTATGTGCCGATGCTGGCGGTCAACGCTGGCTGCGATTTGATCCTCAAGATGCTCGGCCTGGAGGCGGACCATCACGAAGTCGCGCACACTGAGCAAGAACTGCGGATGTTGCTGTTTGCCACGCAGGCGACTGGCAGCTTCTCGTTCAATCAGTTGCTGATGGTCGAGAACCTGTTTGATCTCAGCAAGCAGTCGGTTCGGGACGCGATGATCGCCTGGCCGCAGGTCAGGACGCTTCCGGCCGATACGCCGCTGCCGGAAGTCTTACGAACCGTGCGTGAGCATCGTTTCTCGCGCATCCCCGTGCTCGATCCGAAGTCACGTGAGCCGGTCAAGTATCTGCTGATGAAAGACCTGCTGTTGTTGGACGAGCATGACCGTGACTGGCAGCGGATTCTGCGGCCGCTGCGGATTGTCGCTCCGGGAGACAACCTGGAAGTCACGATGCAGGAACTGCAACGGGACGGAGCCAACATGGCGGTCGTCATGGATGGTTCTCTTCCGGTCGGACTCATCACCTTGGAAGACATCCTGGAAGAGATCGTCGGCAAGATCGAAGACGAGTACCCGCGGCTGCCGCGGCTCTTCTTGAAAGATGCCCTCGAAGCCGGGTCGATCCGGTTGAACGTCAGCGCGGCGACGGCTGAAGGAGCGATTCGCGAACTCATCGGCACCATTCCGGCAGGCACCCTGCCACCTGATGTGGACGTTGCGGCGCTGACTCTGGCGCGAGAACAGCTCCTGACGACAGACGTGGGCTTCGGCGTGGCAATCCCGCACGCTCGCTGCCCGAAGCTAGTGAAGCCGTTGCTGGTCTTCGGTCGCTCCGATGAAGGCATTCTCTTCAGCCCGACCGCCACCGAGCCGGTGCGGCTGATTTTTCTGTTGGTCACGCCGGCCGACCGACCGAACTTGCAGGTGTTCTTCTTGGCTCAGTTGGCCAACGTGGCGAAGAGCGCGTTTGTACGTGAGAAGCTTTGCCAAGCAGAGACGACCCAAGGATTACTCGACATCATTGAGGCGGCTGACCCGGCCGTGACCGGTTGACGGCATCCCGCGCGGTAGCAGAAGTCGTGAGACTTCTGATCGAAACTCTCACGAGTTCCGCTACAGGTGCGTGAGATGTGTTTTAGCCGTAGATCTCGTGAGCCTGCTTGTACTCCAAACGCTTCGCGCGGATTAAGCCGTCGGCCAGCTTCTCGCCATTCGGATCGAGGTACACGCGACCGGTCGCCTCACCTTTGCCGGGGCGGACGTTGAGCACATGAATGTTGAAGATGAATGCGGTCTCGGACTTCGCCTGAAACCAGTGGACGTTGTCCTTGTCGTCCGAGATTGACGAGGCTTCGCCGCGGTGAAACTCACGATCAACGGTCGGCTTGATGACGATGTGCGACTTCTCGTCTTTGACGCGATCGTATAGCCGGCCGTGGAAGTCCCCTTTGAGGATCAGGAACGCCGTAGCCATGTTGTCGTGCCCGTGTGGCACGACCGAGCGGCCCTTTTTGAGCGCGAAGATTTGCCGGCCGAACACGAACTCGGTCGGTAGTCCTTCGACCTTGGGAAACTTCGGCCGCAAGCTGTTGGCTCCGTTGTCTACGATCTTCAAGTCCTTCGTGAGCGCATCGAAGTCGATCAACGGCAGCACGTCGGCCGGGTCGATCTTTTGGAACAAGGCTTCGATCTGCTTCTGCCACTCAACCTGCTCGAGCTTCTGGTCGCGCACATCGGCCGCCAGCAAGTTGACCTGTTTTAGCCACTCAATCGCGAGCGGCTTGACCTCATCCGCGAAAGCGTTTTTCCGGAAGATCGTTTCCAGCAGCGAATAGCCCAGCAATGATCCGAATGTGGCTTGTGTGAACTCACGACGAGAGAGTTGTGTCATGACGCAACCTTTCAAAGAGAAGGAATAAAACTTCACAAGTCTTTCGGCTCAAATGCCGCGATGAATGGCAAGTGCCGGTAGTCGTCGTTGTAGTCCAGACCATAGCCGACCACGAACCGGTCGGGAATCGGGAAGCAGTGATAGTCGGGTTGAATGGGCACCTTGGCCTTACCGGTCTTCCACAACAGCACCGCCGATCGGATGCTGCGTGGCGAACTACCGCGGATCGTGTCGATGAGCGCGGACAATGTTTGACCGGTATCGAAGATATCGTCCACCAACAGGACCGCTCGGTCACGAATGTCAGGCACCAGCGAATCATTGATCCGGAGCTCAAGAGGTTGAGTCGTCGCTCCGCGATAGCTGGAGGCTTGAATCAAGCCAACTCGTAACGGCAAGTCGATGGTACGAATCAAATCCGCCAGAAAGACGATGCTGCCAGTGAGCACTCCCAGCACCGTCAGAGGTTCTCCCTGGTATTCCCTGGCGATCCGCTTCCCCAAGTCGGCGACCACTTTTTGAATCTCCTTGGCTTCAATCAATGTCTGCATGAATCGTCGCTCTTGAGTAATTCTTACGGCTTTGAATGGGAGTCATTCGGCATTCAGACCGGCACTGACTCGAAACATGTGGCCGTCGGGATGACGCAGATGAAATTCGCGCACGCCCCAAGGTTTATTGGCAGGAGGATAAGTAACCGTCATCCCATTCGCGACCGCGATCGCATGTAAGGCATCCACATCTGCCGCCAACTCCATCCACCGCGACATCCAAACGCCGTCAGTCGCATCATCGCCGGGGAAATTCGGCAGGATCGTGCCGAGCGATCCTTGTCCGCCGTGGCAAAGACAAACCTCGGCCTTCCCCGAACAGACACTGCCAAAGCCCGCCGCTCCATGCTCGTTCGAATCCGCACCCCCACAGATCATGCCTCCGTCGTTCCAGCTAAACCCACGCTTCCAGCCGAGCAGCTCAAACCAAGCCGTGCTCACACCGCCGCTGGAAACATTCAGCACCGGTGTCACGCTTTGAACGCTCATTGCGACACTTTCATGATTCTTGAGGATCGCCACTCTTGTCCGCGTCACACTCGCGACTGCCTTGAAGAGGATTCAAAACCAGCACGACGCGCGAGCGTGTGGTTGTTTTTCCAACGATTTGCACACTCGCTCGCGCGTCTTGCTAAGTAACGACCGGCAGAGGCATGCTGCTCGATTGCCGCTCGTGCGTGACAATTTCGCCGAGCAATGTCGTCGCGGTGCAGCCTTGGACCGCCACTTCCACAAGACTGCCAGCCAACCGCGGATTTCCGTCAAAGACCACGATCCGATCGCAGCGTGTGCGTCCCACCAATTGCGTCGGCCCGCTGACAGCATCCTCATGGGAATGCTGTGGCACGAACGAATCGTCTGCCGCCTGAGCCTTTTTGGCCGACTTGCTGATCCCTTCGACGAGCACTTCAAACTTGGAACCGATCAGCTCTGCGTTGTCCTCTTCGCTGATCTGGTTTTGCAGGTCGAGCATCTCGTTGTTGCGATGACGCTTCACGTCCTCGGGGACATCGTCTTCCCACAAGTCGTGAGCCTTCGTGCCGGGACGTGGGCTGTATTTGAAGATGAATGAGTTTTTGAATCGGCACTCGCGGATCAAGTCGAGGCTCAATTGATACGACGCGTCCGATTCGCCACACATGCCGACGATGAAGTCGCTCGAAACGGCGCAGGTCGGCAGTGTCTGTCGAATGCGTGAGAACATCTCGCGGTATTGGCCGACGGTGTAGCCGCGCTTCATCCGTTTGAGCATCTCGTCGCAGCCCGACTGAGCCGGCACGTGCAAGTATTGAGCGACCTTCGGCAGATCACGCACCGCTTGCAGGAGGTCGTCCGTCATGTCGCGCGGATAGTTGGTGACAAACTTGATTCGCAGAATGCCTTCGGTGTCGTGGATCAGTTCGAGCAGGTCGGAGAGCCGAAAGAGTTTGCCGCCCTGCGTGTGCTTGTAGCTGTTGACCGTTTGCCCCAGCAGCGTGACCTCTTTGACCCCTTGCTGGGCCAGAAGTCGGACTTCATGAGCAATCTCACGAGGCGGGCGGCTCTGCTCCGGCCCGCGAGTCATCGGCACAACGCAGTAGGTACAGAACTTGTCGCAACCGATCATGATCCGAACGAACGCCTGAAACGGCGTCGGCCGCATTTCGGGATCGCGAGCGGGGTCGTAGCTCTCAAAGCTGCTCGCAACTTCGTCGCGCGAGCCTTCTTTGCGATCAAGACTGATGGCGATCCGACGGCCACGGTCAGAGCGAGCTTCGTCAACGAGACGCGGAATCTCTCGGAGTTGGCCGGTGCCGACGACCAGATCGACATGCGGGGCGCGGTTGAAGATCAGCTCCTGATCTTTCTGGGCCATGCAGCCCATGACGCCGATGACTTGATTGGGGCGTACTCGCTTGCTGAATTTCAGCCGGCCGAGTTGGCTGTAGATCTTGTGCTCGGCGTGATCGCGCACGCTACACGTATTGAACAGGATCGTGTCCGCCTCTTTGACATCGCTGGTCAGCGAGTAACCCTGCTGGCGCAGCGCGGCGACGACCAACTCGCTGTCGAGCATATTCATCTGACAGCCGACGGTCTCGATATAGAGCTTGCCGTTATGTTCGGGAGCAGTCATGGGGCACATCGTAGCCTGACTCTCCGAGTCGGGCACTCTCGACTGAAAAAAAGCGGCCCGGCTTCCAGGGAGAAGCCGGGCTGATCCTGTCAATTATTTCGTTGTTCGTGACTGCCCGACTCGGAGAGTCAGGTTACGCTAATCGCGAACGCGTTCGATGTACTCACCGGTGACGGCGTCGATCCGGACTTTTTCGCCGGCGGCGACGAAGGCGGGGACTTGGATTTCGGCTCCGGTTTCGACGGTCGCGGCCTTGGTCACGTTGGAGGACGTGTTACCGCGAACGGCTGGCTCGGTATAGGTGATTTCGAGCGTGACGTGCTGAGGCGGCGTGAAGTCGATCAGGCGATCGTTCCAATACAGCAGTTGGCAGACGCTCCCTTCCTTGATGAATCGCAGCGACTCGGCACAGGTCTCCAGCGGCAGCGAATGTTGCTCGAATGTTTCGTTGTCCATGAAGACGTAGCCGTTGGCGTCGCGATACGAATAGACGCCGTCGGTCTTGCGCACGTCGGCTCCCTCGAGTCCGTCGCCGCTTTTGTACGTCTTATCGAGGTACGTCCCCTTGAGCAGGTTCTTCAACCGGGTGCGGTAGAGGGCTTGGCCTTTGCCTGGCTTGACGAATTCGAGGCCGACCATGTCACAGGGCTCGCCATCGACGATGACTTTGATTCCCTTCTTGAAGTCACTGGTACTGATGTTGGCCATTGGTCTTTCTCGGAGAAGCGGATAGTGTTTGACGCTGCTGTGGGATGGGTACTCTTGCCCGTCCTTGGACATGTCATGCGTGAGGCGACGGGCACGAGTGCCCATCTTACGAAGCCCCGCAAAGGGGCGGGTTTATAGCGGGGTCGCGAGGTTGGTGTCGAGCATGGTTTCGGGAAATGTCAGCCTCGTTGCGCCCCCCTTGATCGAGCCTTTCGACGACGTCTCGGCACCGCTGCGAGATGACTGGCGTCGGTCGCTGGCCGAAGCGGTTCGCGATCCTGGCGAGTTGCTTTCGAGGTTGGGAATTACAGCCATCAGCCATCAGCCACCGGCCGTCAGCCGGCAATTCCCATTGCTGGTTCCCGACAGCTTCTTACGTCGCATGCAGCCGGGCGATTTGAATGATCCTCTCTTGCGACAAGTACTGCCACTCGCGACTGAGGACGAAGCCGTTCCTGGTTTCACGGCCGATGCACTGGAAGAAGCAACGTTCCGCAAGACTCCCGGCTTGTTGCACAAATATGCCGGCCGCGCGTTGCTGGTGCTGACCGGCGCTTGTGCCGTGCATTGCCGCTACTGCTTTCGACGACATTATCCCTACTCACAAGAGCCCAAGCGGCTCGACGATTGGGAACCGGCGTTTGCGGCCCTCGAACAGGATGAGTCGATCCATGAGGTGTTGCTCAGCGGCGGCGATCCGCTGATGCTGACCGACGAACGTCTAGCTGCCGTCGTGCGCCGACTTGAATCAATCAAACATCTGCGTCGGCTCAGATGGCACACGCGACTGCCGATCGTGCTGCCGAATCGGATTACCTGGGAATGGCTCGACCTGCTGACGTCGTCGCGTCTGACACCGATCGTTGTCGTGCATGCGAATCATCCGCGTGAATTGGTCGGTGACTGCGCGGCGGCGCTGCGACGACTAACACAGGCGGGAGTGTTGACGCTCAATCAAGCGGTGCTGCTGCGGGGGATCAACGACTCGGCCGACGTGCTCGTGGAGCTGAGCGAACGGCTGATCGAACTTGGCATTCGGCCGTACTATCTGCATCAACTCGACCGCGTTGCTGGCACGGCTCACTTCGAGGTTTCCGCCGAGGTCGGACGTCGCCTGATGGTAGAGCTAAGAGAACGACTGCCGGGCTATGCGGTTCCTCAATACGTTCAGGAAGTGCCGGGTGTGGCGTTCAAAGTTCCGCTGGCATGAATGATGTCACTCGGCGCCCCGCTCGCCTGTCCGCTGGCGAATCGTCGCGATATCTTCATTCGAGTCCTTGCCGCCCCCGCTGAGATAACCGCCATGATTCCTTCGCTAACTTCCGCTGGTTTCCCCTCCGTCCGGCTGCGCCGCCTGCGATCGAATCCGCGTCTGCGTGATCTCGTCCGCGAGACGGAACTCAATTCGCGCGACTTCATCCTGCCGCTGTTCGTCCGGCATGGGCAGAATCAGCGGGTGCCAATCAAGTCGATGCCCGGCCACGATCAGATGACGGTCGATCATCTTCCGCGCGAGATCGACGAGATCGCTTCGCTGGGCATTCCGGCAGTGATCCTGTTCGGCATCCCAAAGCATAAGGATGCTCTGGGCAGCGACGCCTACGATTCCAACGGTGTCATTCAGCAAGCGGTGCAAGCGATCAAGGAAACTCGATCTGACGTGCTGGTCATGACGGACGTCTGCTTCTGCGAGTTCACTGATCACGGCCATTGTGGCATCGTTAACGAGAAACACGGGCAGACCGACGTCGATAACGATGCGACGCTCGGCATCCTCGTCAAAGAGGCGGTCGCACAGTGCCAGGCGGGAGCAGACTTAATCGCCCCCAGCGGGATGATGGATGGCATGATCGCCGCGTTGCGGACCGGACTCGATGCCGCCAACTTTGAGAATATTCCGATCATGAGCTATGCGGCCAAGTACGCTTCCGCGTTCTATGGACCGTTCCGCGATGCGGCCGAAAGCGCTCCGCAGTTTGGCGACCGGCGCAGCTATCAGATGGACCCGGCCAACGCCGCCGAAGCTCTGCGTGAGGTCGCGCTCGACGTCGCCGAGGGGGCCGACATCCTGATGGTCAAGCCGGCACTCAGCTATCTCGATGTGATCCGCCGAGTGAAGCACGCTCACCCGGAGATCCCGCTGGCGGCATATAACGTCAGTGGCGAGTTCTCGATGGTCAAAGCCGCTGCCGCGAATGGCTGGATCGACGAACAACGCACCGCGCTGGAAATCCTCACGTCGATCAAACGCGCCGGTGCGGACATGATCCTGACATATTTCGCCAAAGAGGCAGCGCGATGGCTGGCCTGAGCGTCCGCGATTCCTCGCCAATCATTCTGGCGAGCGGGGCGGCGTCAGCCCGCCGGTTCCGTGGCGAATCACCGGGGGGCTGACGCCACCCCGCTCGCCTGATTTATCTAGGGGCTAAATGACCGTGCGAGATTTGTGTCGGTCGCCATCAAGCCATATTCGTGCCTCAACTGCGGAACGAATTGTGGCGTTTTTTTCGGTTTCTCTGCGCTCTTCGCTCCTCTGCGGTAAAACGAGATTTATTCACCGCAGAGAAGCGAAGAGCGCAGAGATTCAGGCTCGCTTCATCACTCAAATGGCGACGAAACTCATCGCCACTAATTCCGCACGGTGATTTAGTTTTCAGAGAACCGCAGCACGGGCCGCAAGTATCGGAAAAGTTGGCTGTAATCCGCGTCGGCCTCGGACTTCACCAAGTATCCCGCGACATATTTCGAGTTGGTGACTAGTCGATCGTAGTCGCTTTTGGATGTCGTGAGCACAAACACGACGCTGTCTTTCAACTGAGGATCACGGCGTAGTTCATCCAGAAACTCGATGCCGTTCATGCGGGGCAGGTTCAGGTCGAGCAAGATCACGCACGGCTGCCCAATCGTCTTTTGGTCTTCACCGTGCAACATTCGCAATGCGTCCACGCCATCCGCGGCGACGTACAGCGGGTTGGCGATATTCCGCCAGGCAAACAACCGCTGAATCGCTTCGACATCCACCTCGTCATCTTCGATGAGCAGGATCGAAGGCATCGTGTCAGTCATGACTTTCTCTCCTTTCTCTGGCCGCCGAAACCGAATTCGGCCAAGTAAACCGAAAAGCAGTCCCACGGCCATTGTCCGTCTCGACGGTTACTCGCCCACCCTGTTGTTCGACGACTTTCTTGACCACGGCCAGTCCGATGCCGCTGCCTTCCACTTCGTCGCGCGGTTTGAGAGTCTGAAACATGCGAAAGATACGGTCATGATACTCCGCCGGAATCCCGGGACCATCGTCGCGAATAGTAAATTCCACTACGCGGCCCTGGGACACCGCCGAGACTTCGATGTATCCTTCGGCTCGATCGTGATGCTTGATCGCGTTATCGATCAGGTTCCGAAAGACCAATTCCAGCGGTGTTTTGTAAGTGGTCAGTCGCGGCATGTTGTCCGCCACTTTGATGACAAATCCGGCAGGCGGCGTCAGGAGTTCGACCACCGAGCGCACTAAGGAGCCTGTCTGGACCGGCAACACATCCCCCATTTGCTGGCCGGCACGCGAGTATTGCAGCAGGTCGTCCAGCAGCCGATCGAGCCGAGCGACTCGCTGACGCAACTTTCGCAGGTGGTCGCGCGACGCTTCTGGCAGGACATCCTTGGCGTCGTCAGCAATCCAATTCGACAAGTTTTCGATTCCGCGCAACGGTGTCTTGAGATCATGCGAAGCGATGTAGGCAAAGTCGTCCAATTCTTGGTTATTGCGTTCCAACTCCTGGGCTTGTCGTCGCAGTTCGTGCTCATCCATTTTGAGCCGGGTGATGTCCTGCACTTGTCCAAAGAAGTGCAGCGGCTGGCCGTCCGCGTCCGCCACGACCGTCACGTTGAGCAAGCCCCAGACCACTTCGCCATCCGAACGCACATAACGCTTTTCGGTCTGATAGGTCCGCCGCTCGCCGGACAAGAACTGATTCATCGCCTGCTGATCGGTGGGCAAGTCATCGGGATGCGTGATGTCGCGAAAGTGCTTGCCTTTCAATTGATTGCTCGTGTAGCCAACCATCCGGCAATAGGCCGCGTTGACGCGTACACAACGGCCGCGGAGATCGACCAAATCCATCGCAATTGGCGAATCGTCAAACGCCGCGCTGAAATGCCGCTCGCTTTCGCGCAGCGCCTCTTCGGCCAGCTTCATCGCGGTGATAACGAGATGCGTTCCCGCAATCCGGATCGGACGCCCGGACGCATCGCGTAGCGCCAAGCCGCGCGACAACACCCAACGATAGGTGCCGTCTCGGTGACGCAAGCGATGTTCCATCTCGTAGCGTTCCAACTTGCCCGCCAGATAATCGCGAAACGTCGCCAGCGCTCGACTGTGATCATCGGGATGAAGGCGGCTTTCCCAAGCTTCAAAGCTTGAACCAAGTTCGTGGTCTTCGAAGCCCAACATGCTCTTCCAGCGAGGCGATTGATAAACCTCGTTCGTCACTAGGTTCCAATCCCAAATGCCGGCGTCGGTCCCACGAATCGCCAACTCGAATTGCTCCCGCGCGCGAGTGCGCTCCGCCAACAGAGCCACCACGATCAAGTTTTGCAGCACTGCCACCAACAAGAAGACTTGCACGGCGAGCATCTGTTCGGTGATGAGACCCGAGTACGTTGCAAACGGTCCACGTCCGCGAGCCGTAAACCACATTAAAATCAAAGCCACCAACTGAATCGCGCTGGAGGCTCCCCAATCACTGAATCGCAGCGCGGCCCACAACAAAAATGGCAACAGGATATAGGTTCGCAGGAAGAGTGACTCAACCGCGTCGGACCTCTGTTGCGAAACCAGCACCGTGGCCGTCACCAGTACCACCATCAGTCCCGCCCCTTCGCCCCATCGGCGGAGCGGCAATGACCGCACGGCGTACCGACCCGATGTGCTCCAGGCAATGACGCCGGGAGCCACGAGCAACTGGCCGAGCACATCGGCCACCATCCACACCCGCCAGACCGGCCAAAACCTCGGGCCCGGCGACGTCAACACGACCAATGCGGCTCCCAGCACAGAACCGCAGAAACAGGCCGGGAATGCCGAGACCGCCACTAAGCCAAAAACTTCTCTCAGCCGGCTCAACTTGATCGGCACACCGGCATAGCGGACGAACGCCCAGGCGGCCACCACACACTCCACACCATTGGCAATCGCAAACCCCAGGCTCAGTCCCAGCAGATTGCCGGCCCACAAATTCGCGATCAGGTTCGCCACGCATCCACAAGCCAGGAGACAACGCCATTCTCGCCGCTCGCGCAGTGCCATCACGCCAATCAGCAATCCGTTCGGCAGCCAAAAACCCGCAAGCTGTTCCGGCTGAACCACGAACAGCAGGCTGAAGCGAGCCAACACCAGATAGGCCAATGCCGTCAGGACAGCACAGGTTGTTGGCTTCGAAGGAAACGGTGCCGTGAACTCCGTGCGAGATTCTCCGGCTTGCGTCTCCATCATGACCGACCTTTCGATCAGAACCGTTCGTGGAGCAGTTTATCAGCCATTCAGTTCGCTCAATCGTCCGTTGCTGTCGCCGAAAGCCTCGCTGGGCGCATTCATCCGGTCAAACAGCGACAGGAACAGGTTATTGAGCGGCGTTTCCTTTTCAATCTTGACGTACCGGCCCGACTTCACCGATCCGCCGCCATGTCCCGCGAGAATGATCGGCAGGTTGTGGTGCGAGTGCGCATTGCCATCGCCGAGTCCGTTGCCGAAGAACACGAGGCTGTGATCGAGCAGCGTCCCCTCCCCTTCTTTGACCGACTTGAGTTGCTGGAGGAAGTACGCGAACTGCTCGATATGGTACTTGTCGATCTTTTTGAGCTTCTCGACCTTGTCCGCTTCGTTGCGATGGTGCGAGAGTTCGTGATGTCCTTCGTTGACGCCAATCGACGGGTACGTCTTGTTGCTCCCCTCGTTCGCGGCCATGCAGGTGATGACACGCGTGGTGTCGGTGCGAAACGCGAGCATCATCAGGTCGTACATCAGCCGCAGATGCTCGCGACCGTCCTTGGGAATGCCTTTGGGAATCTCGTAATCCGGACGAGAGTTCTTCGCTTGAACTTCAGCCTGTTCGATGCGGGTTTCAATCTCACGGACGCTGGTGAAGTACTCGTCGATCTTCTGCCGATCCGTCTGGCCGAGCTTGTCTTTCAATTTCGCGGCGTCACCCGCAACCACATCGAGCACGCTCTTACGGTACGCCGCCCGCTTCGCGCGAACTTGCGGATCGTTCTCCTCGCCACCGAACAACCGCTCGAAGACGAGACGCGGATTGATCTCCTTGGCCATCGGTGTCGATTCGGACTTCCAAGAGATCGTGTTCGAGTACGCGCAGCTATATCCCGAATCGCAATTCCCGGACGTGCGTCCCGGCTCAATGCCGACTTCCAGCGACGGAATCCGTGTCAGATGCCCGATCTTCGACGCGACCCACTGATCGGCCGACATTCCAACCTTGATGTTCGCCCCCGCCGTCTTCACCGGATGCGCACCCGTCAGCAAACTAGCCGCCGACCGAGCATGATCTCCCGGCCCATCCCCTTTGGCTCGGCCGTTGTCCTGAGCCAAGCCGCTGACCACCAGCACGTCACTCTTCAGCGGAGCCAGCGCTTCGAGCGACTCGACCAACTCAAACCCTTCACCCGGAGTCTTCGGAAACCAAGCCGACGGAATCACGCCGTTCGGCTGAGAGACAAACGCCATTCGAGTCGGAATGCTCTTCCCGGCCGCCGAAGCTTTCTCCGCCGGCGCTCCCAACGCATGGGTTGCCAGCATCGAGTCGAGCACGGGCAGCGCAACCGCTGCCCCCAGTCCTTTCAGCAGCGTTCGGCGAGACAGCAGACCGGAGCCAGCCAACGTCCGCAACGTGGCGCGCTGGGCTGAGGTCATGCGGCAAATCGGAATGGACATGAAGTGCTCCCCAAAAGTGGACGGAGGCCGACACAAACCCTTCAGCGGCATCGAAAGATTCCACGAGTCTGTTGGAAAATACTATCGACCGGCTCGTCTCAGGAGTATTCCGAATCTCGGACACGGCATCCCACCTGGATGTTCTCGGGGCAACGTCACTGGCATTGTCTCGGAAGCTTCGTGTGTCTTGTCACATTTCTCGGAGGCCTGACTGTTTCCCCTGCCGCTTCGCTCGTTGTGACACCATTTATGGGATCGAAATCGACGCAATCAATTGAGTTACTACGAGCGATCGTGCGCAGTCGCGTTAGAACCCCATGAGTTGTGACCTTTCCATTGGGCTCGATTTACCTCGTCATGTTGAATTCCCTTCCACACCAATTACAGCCCTTAGATTCGGACGAGTCCGAGAGTCAGCCGGTGGAGTACCCAGGCAAGTGGCTTGGCAGATTTCAGATTGTCGGTGAACTGGGACGTGGCGGGATGGGGGTCGTACTCGAGGCTCGCGACACGGTGCTCGAACGGCATGTGGCGATCAAGCTTCTGCCGCGATCCGTGTCTGGTCGGCCGGATGCGCTCGAACGTTTCCTGCGTGAAGCGCGGGCGGTCGCGAAGGTCAATCATCCGCATGTCGTCGCGGTCTACGACGCGGACCAGTTCAACGGACAATACTACATCGTGCTGGAGATGATCCGTGGCGGTAGCTTGCAAGACTTGTTGAAAGCCGGGCCGCTGTCATGGGCCGAGGCGTCGCAGGTGTTGGTGGATGCCTGTCGTGGGGTGAAGTTCGCGCATCGAGCGGGACTCGTGCATCGCGACATCAAGCCCTCGAATCTGATGCGATCGGCAGACGGAACAGTCAAATTGTCCGACTTCGGACTCAGTCGGCCCAACGAGCCGACAGGGACGACCATGACCGGCAGCGGGAGCGTGTTGGGGACGCCTCAATACATGAGTCCTGAGCAATGCCGATCGGAACGCGCGGATGAACGGAGCGATCTGTACGCGATGGGAGCGACGTACTTCGCGTTGTTGACGGGACAGCCGCCGTATCTGGGAGACGCGCCGCTGTTGGTGATGAACGCGCACTTGCTCGACCCGATTCCCGATCCGCGCGACGTCGATGCGAGCATTCCGGGAGCGTGCTCCGCGATCATTCGCCGCGCGATGGCGAAAGACCCGGATGATCGCTACGCGAACGTGGCCGAATTTATCGCAGACTTCGAAGAGCTGCTCGCAAGTGCGGGATCGGCAACAGGAACACGGCCGTTGCCCTTTCGTGCCTCGCAATTCCGCGAGCATCAGCGGCCACGGCGAAGTCCGCCGCAACAACAGAACTGGGGAGCTTCGTCGCCAAGTTGGAGCGACGGCTCGCGGAACCGACTCGGCGAGAGTTGAGACCGCTCAAGTTCATCGCGTTGAGTCTTCTGATCGCTGTTGCTGCGGTGGTCGGCTGGCGGATGCCAATCGGCGAGTCGAATGCGAATTCAGCGGTCACCCGAATCGAGTCAACCGGCCACACAACCAGTTCGCAACAACCGTCGGTCTCGCTCAGGCAGAGCGTGACAAAGCCTGTGGCCCTCGATCCGCCAGATTCCTTTCGACTGTTCGGCATGACACGCGATCGGCAGCTCTCCGATGCGAAGCACGACGTTTGGAGTCTGGATGTCCCCAGCATTTCGCGTGTGGCCTTGGCGAGTTCTGGCGAATTTCTGGTCGTGTTGACGAACGTCCCGTCGGCGAAAGCTCCGGCGTGGCGAGGTCAGATCACGGTTTGGGATCGATCCGGAACGACACTGCTCGTGGAAGGAATTCAGGGGCGCGCGTCTTCGGTCGCGATTTCAGCAGACTCAACCCGGCTGGCGGTGGGCACGACCAGTGGCCAAGGAGTGCTGCTGTGGGACACGAACTCTTGGAATGTTAAATGGTCAACGGCGGCTCCAGTTGCAGACAACGTGGAGGCGGTGTCGTTGTCGCCGGACGGAGATTGGTTGGCCTACACGGCAGCGAAGTCGTCCACGGATGGCGAGTGGGTGCTCTGGAATGTGGCCGAGCAAAAGCAACGTCAGCGGTACGTCGTGAACGGGTCCGGGAACCTGCATGCGATCGAGTTCGTTCCGGACGACGATTTGCTGTTTGCGACGGGTAGCAACGACGGCAGAGTGCGACATTGGCGAGGAACTCAGGCCGAACCAACTTCGCGAACATTTCACGCGGGCCAGCCGATCTACGCAGTCGCCAGTTCACCAGTAGGGCATCTGCTGGCAATTGGGTCCGGCAAGCGGTTCGCGTTGTGGGATTTTGAACGCGACGTGCGCACCTTCGTGAAGGATCAATTGCCGGTACAGGTAAATGACGTCGCGTTCTCGCCGAATGGTCGGCACGTCGCCGTTTCGTCAGGCGCGTTGGTCGAGATCATTGACGCGAGCACCGGCCAGCCGATCGAAACGCTGACCGGCTTCGGCGCTCGAGTGCTGTCGATGGCCTACACGCCAGACGGCTCGAAGCTGTTCACCGTGAGTGCCAACGGAAAGCTCAGGCTCTGCAGATTGGCCGCGCCCTCTGAGTCCAATTGAGGAAAACTTCGATGGCACTCTCCTCCAGCACGCCAGTGGATTGTCCGCGCCAGCTCAAGCTGATCACGACGCAGTGGACGATGATCTCGAACCCGTCGCGATTCGTGACGCGCTACGGTGCGGCGGTGCGAGCGTACTTGCGAGCGTTGCTGCCGACTCGTGATGACGCGGATGAAGTCGAGCAGCAGTTCTTGATGCAGGTGGTGGAGCGCGGTTTTCCAACCGTCGCTCCAGAACGAGGTCACTTTCGAGACTACTTGATCACGATCGTGAGGAACGCTGCGCTCAAATATCTGCGCAAGCAATCGAAACGGCACTCAGGATTGACGGACATTTCGCAGGTCGCGACGGCGATCTCGGCGGATCGCGAATGGCAAGTCTCGTGGCGTGAGTGCGTGTTGCAGAACACTTGGAATGCACTGCGCGATCATCAAAAAAAGTCCAAGGGAAATCTGTTTCACGCGTGCCTCAAAGCGTTCGTCGAACATGACCACGAAGACTCGCCGACGCTCGCCGCACGAGTGTCCGCAGCGACCGGGCGACCGCTCTCGGCCGAGGCGTTTCGTAAGCAACTCAGCGGAGCACGCCGCCGATTCGGCGAGCTGTTGATCCAAGAGGTCTCTCGCACGATTAGCAATGTGACGCCTGAGTTACTCGGCGAGGAATTGCGCGATCTCGACCTGCTGAAGTATGTGAAGGCCCTGCTCCCGGACGCGATCCGCTAAGCACGACGCGCCAGCGAGTGTTGCTTGTCCGACATTTTGACCACTCGCTGGCGCGTCGTGCTGGTTTTTAAACGGCCTCTCTCCATTAGGTATTGAACACCACATCCGAAATCGAGTTTCAGAAACTTTCCAGATTCTGGCTCACAGCGCGGATGCCGCTGGCTATCTCTTGTGGGAAGCGAAATTGAGAACGACCGGTGCTCAATTCTGAGGACGTCTTTCCTGCGGGCCAAACCAGGAAAGTGCAGACGTTGAGGCGAGTGCGACGGATGGATGATTCGTGAATCACGATCTGCGCTCGCCGTCGTTCATTTCTTTGGATGCTGCGATTCTCGCGGCGTTCCCACATCACTTTGAGAGGAACCACATCATGTCATTTCGTCGTCACTGGCTCGATCGCGTTACCCGTACGTTGTTTGGTTCAGCGAACCGTTCTCGCCGCAGAGCCGCTCGGCCGCAGCAGGCTGAAACGCTGGAGCAGCGTCAATATCTCAGCGCCACGATGACGCTGCTCAATGACGAACACACGTTGAGCATCGCTGGGGACAGCGGTGATAACTACATCGCGATCGCGCAGGATGAGCGCGGGGTGCATGTCATGGCCGATGGCGCTCCGGCTCAGAGTTTCACGGGAATCGTACGGATCTTGGTTTCGACGGGGTTGGGCAACGATGACGTGCGAGTCATTCACGGATTCAATCCGCAGCCCGATCCGCCGGGCGATCAGTGGCGGTCGCTCGATCTGCGAGTGAGCCTGGGGGCGGGTGATGACACGTTCGCGGCCGACATCAAGATCCCTTCGGGAAAGATCACCGTCGGTGTGAATGCTGAGGCCGGCAACGATGCCGTCACGTTCCGAACGGTGATTGATCCGAATGTTCGACCGGAGATGGCTGGAGACGGGAGCGTCCGCGACGTGATGCTGCACGCGAATCTCGGCGATGGCAACGACGTGTTCAACGGCGACCTCGCATTTCCGCCGGACCCCTGCCGACTGAACGTGTTGGGTGGTGGTGGAGCGGACTCGATCAACGCGTTGATCGGCTTGTTGTCGAATGCGACACCCGCCGGAGATGTGAACGGGACGATTGACGTGTCGCTGAATGGTGGCGACGACAACGACGACATTCGGAGTAAGCTCAGCAACGTGACCTTGAACGGACACGCCTTGATCAATCTGCAAGGTGGTGCTGGCAACGACGTCGTTCTGCAGACGTTGGATATGGTTACGGTGAATGCCGGGCTGGATGTCTTTGCCTACGGTGGGGCCGGTGATGACTACGTCGTGCTGTCCAACTCACCCGCTTCGCGAGCGACCACCGAGGTGACGCCGACACTCTTCGCGAACAGCCGTGTGGGGTTGTACCTGCTCGGTGACGCAGGCAACGACCGAGTGATCGGTCTGCTTCAACCCTGCATCATGCCAGCCGGTTCAGTGAGCATGATCTTCAGCGGCGGCAGCGGGAACGACGTCATCAGCGTCCTGCTGGGACTGGAAGCCGGCACGCTGAACCCGCCGTCGGAAACCGATCCCGCTCACGAGCACGATGGCCCCGTCTTCTTGGCGGCGGTCGGAGACGACGGGGACGATCTGCTCAACCTGTCGGTTCGGAATCTCGACCAGTCGATGTCGCCGCTCACCTTGGTGTTGCGAGGCGGACTCGGCAACGACACCGCCGTCGTGACTCCAGGCATCGATGCGAGCGGCTGGACCAACTGACGCGAGTCGTTGCTTTGGTTCCGGCGTGGCACGCCACGGAGGAATTCACAAACCACTGCCGCCCGATGGTCGGTCGGCGAATGTCCGTCAATTTGAGAAGGAAAATACCAT
>SXGS01217950.1_pt1 | contig 19701 bp, 9 predicted proteins | sample 3174681 | NCBI WGS metagenome assembly SXGS01 (sample SAMN11356861, study PRJNA531348) | freshwater metagenome | isolation source: freshwater sample F1-80 | place: China: Fuxian Lake, Yuxi | collected 2017-12-25 | reverse complement strand
GACGCGAGGCTGTTGCCCCGAGTTTGCGCTGCGGCTCCTCCATTGATGTAGGTGCCCGCGAAGGTGCCGGTCATCGGCGTTTCCGACGACGGCAGTGGCGTGGGTTCAGCAGGTTTGGCGGCCGGTGCTGGAGTGAGAGCAGAAAGAAGCGCGGGAGTCTTTTGAGCCTCGGCAGAATAGAGATCGAGTTGATCCTTCGCGACCGGTTGGTGCGCGATTCCCCAGTCCATGGTCACGAAATCCTCCGAATCAGAGAGACGTGAGACGGGATTCAGGGCGACCACCACCGGTGGCGCGGGCGGAGGAACGACTACCGGATCCGCCGGCAGGAGCGTTGGGGCAGAAGCCATCCAGGCGGTGTCAACAGCGGCGACTTGTTGCCTCACGAGGCTTTCCCTCCACTCACGACTGTCGGTGCCCCTTCCATCAATGGCATCACCGCGCGATTGTTTCTGCGGCTCCGCCTTGAAGTCAGACTTGAATTCGTCCCCCAGCGCGGACGACGGACTTACCGTAACCGTAGCGACACCATTGGCAGCGGCCTGAGCCGTACCGAACGCAAAGCGTTCCGCAGAAAGCACACCTCCTGAAGACGCGACGAGTCCACCGAGCCCAACACCGCCGCCCCCGAAACCCTGACCCAGGCCGGCCGCACGCCCTGCTATGGTTTCAAAGTTCTTATCCTGCGGGGCGACCGAGTATGCGCTCAGACTCTTGAAACCGTCTGCGGGAGTCACCAAGTCGAAAGCGACGAGCGCTTCACCAGCTTGCACTGCCGGCCTCGCCGTTTGCGCGAGTTGTGGCAGGGCAATTTCGCCTCCACGCGGAACGCTGACGGGCAGCGACGGTTGCAGTATGGACTCATTTTCAGTGCCCGCGACATCGGCGAAATACTTGGCGACTGGGGCAACATCCTGGGGGCTCCGCGTGTATGCCGATTTCGCAGGCGGCTCAGGAGTGACAGTTCCGGCGACCAGACGTCCAGACTTCATGGCGACGCTCGCATCGGCCAGCTTCACGCCTGCCACATCGCGAGCCTGTTCAGCGATCACAGCCGGGCTCGCCGAGCGCGCTCGTATAAAGTTGGGCGCGAAATAAATCACCGCGACGGAGAGCAACGCCATCAACATGGCGGCCACGGCCGCGAACTCGCGCCAGCGGACGGACGGACGCGTCGTCGGGATCCGTTTCATCGGCTCGATGGTCTTGAACTGCTGCAGAAGCTTCTCGCGCCGATCCGCCGAAAGCCGGAGAGCTTCGGCGGGCGGTGCGGCTTCTTCGCGAAGCGAGCTGGCGGCCTCGCGCACCAAACCAAGCGTGCGGCCGAGCCGTTCGTGCAGTTGTGCCAGCGCGGCGTCTTTCGCGAGCGCGGCCCGCAAGGTTGCCTCCTCCTCGGCGGAGAGTTCCCCAAGCAGCAACGCGGTGAGGCGCGCCTCCATGGCGTCGTGGGGTGATTCGGGTGATTCAAAGCTCATGGGACAACTCCGGATTTCGCGAGCTCCGCCGCGACCGCCTTGATCGCGTGATGCAGCAGATAGCCCACATGCGTGACCGACAGCCCGGTTTGGAGGCTTATTTCCTTGTAGGACAATTCGTCGATGAATTTCAGGCGGATCAAGTTCCGGCTGCGTTCGTCCAGCGATTGCAAACTGAGCCGCACCAGGCCGATGCCTTCCCACCGCGCGATCTGTTCATCCGGCAATGGCAGGGGATCGCTGGCGTCAACGGAGCCAGACGCATCCTCGTCGCCGACGGCCGGGCCGAGCGGGACAATCTTGCCGGACTTGCGCCGGTGATTGAGCGCCACGTTATGCACGGTCCGATAGAGCCAGTGCCTGGGCTCGCGGACTTCGGCAAACTGGACATGGAGTTTCATGAAAGCTTCCTGGACTGTATCCTCCGCCAGCGACCGATCACCGAGCAGACGCAGGGCGTAGCTCAACAGGGGCGATTCGAGAGCGGCGAACAGCTCTTCAATCGTCTCGGCTCGCGGCGGCTCAGTGCTGGAAGTATCGGGACAAGGCACAGTCATGCTGGGGCCGGCAGCGCGTGTCGCGTTCGGTCGATGTATCCGTATCTGACGGCATTTCAATCCATCTGACACCGCAGTCCGGCTATTCTTAGACGAAAGTTCACGGAAACTGCTCTCGTTGCATCCGCCGTCTGTGGGAGGAAGCCATCCCACCACACAACTCCCCAGAAGATCTCGGGGCCTTGTCGCTCGGAAACAGTCGAATTTGAAATCCCGACAGATCGCGTGGTGGGTCTGCCTTGGGTTGGATTGATGCTGGCGGGTGTCTCGAATACGCAGTTCGAGTCCAAGCTAAACCAAGTCTTGAAGGTGCAGGTGGAGAGTACTGGCGGTGTAAAAGAGGGAATACCGCCGGAGCAAATGGAGCCAGCTGTCGGGATTGAACCGACGACCGACGGTTTACAAAACCACCGACCCGAGAATAATGAAACGCTAGAAACCGCCAATACCCCTGTCATTACTGGCGATTATTGCGTTCTGTATGGGAACAAGAAATGCACGTTTTCACCCGTCTCACGACGTTTGCTGTCGGAATCTGTCGGAAATGTTTTAGCGCCTCGCACAGCCTTTCTGCCGGATGAGTCGTCATCCATCGAGCCTGTCTTGCACCTTGATGAGTCCGCGCGCTACGACCCGTTTGTCTTCCATCTTCTTCGATGCCTCCAACTGCTCCTCAGTGGCATTGGCGGGGGCATCTTTTGGAGATGATGCGTCAGTGCCCCTTGTCCGGCATCACTCAGCCGGAAGGCATGACGACACCCCAAACCGGATTCTCCTCCGCCCCCTCCATCTCGAAGGTGTGAGACTGGATGGAATGCGACACGAGTCGGTGATTCGTCGTCAAACTTGCCGGGTTGGGGCCGCTGCGCTGGCGTTCTCTCGCCTTGGTGTGGTTCTTCACTGCTCATCCCGCCTCGTTCGCGGGCTCACGCGCCAAGCCCACCGCTCGTCTCCTGGCCACTGCCGCAGGCACACTGCTCTGAAACGCAAGCCCAGCGCTTGCCTCGCGGCTAAATGTTTTCCAGTAGCACCCTAAAAATGAACGGTAAAATCTACACTGATAAGTTCTGTCACGCTCAGGAATTCCTGCCAGAAACAGATCGGCAAACAGCCTGATTGGGTTTTGCCGCGCGAACCCTCGGCTTCTTCCACTGGCGCACGGATTGCTAATCGCGTGTTCACTGTTCATCCGATCATAATCAGAGCGGCAACCCTAAACCTTGAAGTATGTATAACGTTGTAAATCGAGAAGGCAAACCTACTCCCTACGCTGCGGCAAGGCGGCTCACCTCATCCCTGACGCAACTCGCAACCCGACGGATCGCGGCTTTCGCGAAGGCATCCGTGGTGTCGGCAATTGCCCTCGCCTCCTCAATTCTTTCCGCCGACGCCCAGGTCGTTCCCACGGCGCCACTGGCCACGCATGAGATTGCCGTCTTTCCCTCGCGCGACTTTGTATCCATATCCGGTTTCACGAACGCCATCCGCATGTCCATCGAGGTTTATCGCGACGATCCCGCCACTGGGGATCTCGTGATGACGGGTAACACGCCCGACATCGTGCCGGATGGCGGCGCGGCCGAGGTGAATCATGCGGGCGCCCATTGTTGGGGCGAAGTTCCCGGCATCGGATTCGTCACGCCGGACATCAAGGGTGGCGACATCGTTCGCGTGGTTTACTCCCACGAGATGATCGATCCGTTGACCGGCCTCGTAGTCTTGGATCCGACGACTCTTCAACCCGTCATCACCAATTCCGCCGAACAGATCACCGTCTCGCACGCTATCATCACGAGGACTGCGTATGTCCCGGCGGGATTCGGACCGGACACCGTTGTGGTGCATGGCGTAGCCGATCGCGGTGACGGGCGCCAGATGGACTTGGGAACATTCGAGGTGGAAATCCTCACGGGCGGCGCGCTTTTCCCCGGCAATCGGCGCGTCCTCCTGGCGAACAATCCCGCCATCAACGGCATTGTCGTCTTCGACCAACCGAACAACCGTGACAATCCGGCCTTTACCGCCACGTTCACCGGACTCGCTCCGGAGGATGTCGAGAAGGCCATCACCGGTGAGACGGCCGTCGTCGTGCCCGTTCCCGGCAGCTTGAGCATCACGAAATATGAAGGCAACGGCGACCCGCCGGGCCCGGCCGCGACTTGTGCTTCGCCACTGGATGCGCCGGTGGGTTCCGTCAATCCTGCCGCCGTTTATTTCACTGCCACAACCCTCAGCACCACGGCGAGCCGCCAGATCGTTTTGAACAACGTCGGCGCTGGCGCGTTCGGCCAGTTGCACGTGACCAACATCACAGTCCAGGGTGCCGATGCCGCCAGCTTCACGGTGACCGGCAACGCCTGCGGCAACGTGGCCGTCGGCGGCTCCTGTGTGATTACCGTCAACATGCTTTCCGCAATCGCCGGGGAGAAGGCGGCTGAAGTCGTGATCGTCAGCGACAGCCGTGCGGGCGTCATTCGCGTTCCCATCGTCGGCCTCGTGGTCAGCGCTCCTCTCACCGAGCCTTATCTCGTTGCTCGCCCGCAGTTGCTCGACATGGGCAGCCGCGCGCTGGGTGTGCAGTCCGATTCCAAGCCGGTGACCGTGGTGAATCTGAGCACCGTCGCCGCCACTGCGGTGACCGGACAGATCGCCGGAGGCAACGCCCTGGACTTCACGATCTTCACCCAGATCGTCGGCCCCCTCGCAGCGGGTGCGAGCGCCGAGATCGGCGTTGTGATGACTCCTTTTGGAGATGGCATTCGCCAGAGCACGTTGTCCGTCACGGCGGCCGGCTCTACGCGGACGGCGTTCGTCACGCTGCAGGGTGTTGGGATAAATGTCGGTAACGTCATCGAACCTCCCCCGGCACCCATCGCCATCGTGGCTTTCCCTGGACGAGACTTCGTCGTGGGTGAAGGACTTCCATCCGCCGATGGCCAGCTTTACACCTTCCAGGTGATGCGCCATGGCGAGATCATCGCGCAAAGTGCCGGTCACGCCCCCGTTGACGGCGTCGTGGAAATCAATCACCCGGGCAATCCGTGCTGGCAGCGTGTGGTGCCGGACATCCGCCGTGGCGATCGCATTCGCCTCGTCTCCTCGCTGGGGCCGATTTATCAGACCTACGTCGCCGATATCGCACTTATCCCCAACCCCACTAACTCCGCGACCTCAGTGATCCCCACCGGCCCGGATTCCTTCGTGATCCACGGCCGCGCGGCGGATGAGAATGGTCGTCCAATCCCGCTCGACCAGATCGCCGTCGAGCTGATCTCGGGCAGCGCCAACCCGTTCGTGACGAACAGCCGTCGAGGCATTGGTGCGCCAGGCGACGGCACCTTGGAATACGATCCAGTGGACCCGATCTCGAATCCGGACGGAACCCGCTTCACCGTGACCTTCGAAGATCTCTTCGGCGATGACGTGAATCGCGCCATGTTCGAGTCAGACCAGGCGGCGCTGTGGCTTGGGCGAACACCGCATGTCGGCACAGAACTCACCAAAAACGAATTCGGGGCCGGCCCTGAAGGCGGCTGCGTTCCGGTGGCCCCGGAAACAATCGCTCCGCCGCTGGAAGTGCCCACCGGCGACACGCAGGTGAGGCCGACGAGCCTCATCTTCCCGCCGCGCACCGCAGGGACGTTCTTTGGCCAGATCCTTACCATCTACAACCCCGGCCCCACGAACGTAACGATTTCCAGCCTGGTCATCTCCGGCGTCAGCGCCTCCAGCTTCACCATCCGGGGCATCACCAATCAATCCACCCTGGCCACCGGCTTCCCGATGACTCTCACTCTGGGTCAATCCGCCGTGGTCGGCGTGCGCTTCACCTCGAGCGGAGCCGCCGGTCTGCGCGAAGCGGCATTGACGATTGTCGATGACGTCGCCGGGTCCACCCCGGTCACCCTGCGTGGCGACGTGGTCGCCCAAGCGATCACCTACATCACCACCACGAACACCCTTCCGATCCTCTTCCCGAACACTCCGGTGAACGATACCGCCATCATTCCCGTCCGCATCTTCAACCGCGGCCAGCGCGCCATGGCTGCGGATGAGGTGCTGACCTTCGCCATCACCGGCCCGGACGCAGATCAGTTCCGGCTCGTGGCGAATGTCGATCCGTTGAACAACGGCGCGAGCCGCAACATCTCCCTGCGCTACCGGCCGTCCCGGCTCGGGCACGCCGAGGCCACCTACACGGTGACCTATGTCCCGCTGCCCGGTGCCGCACCGGTCACCTATTCCATCCCGGCGAAGGCGTACTCCGGCGTGACTGCGGATGGCTTCAATGATCCGCCGGTGGGCCGTTCCATCGCCGCCTTCCATGTGCGCGAATACGTCATCGCCTCGGGATTCGCTGCGAATGAAATCGTGGACATCGAAGTGTTGCGCCCGCGCGCGAACAACCCGGCGCGATTTGATCTCATCGGCAGCTCCATCCAGCTCATCCCGATTGATGATCCGCTCACGCTGCCTTTCGACGGCGTCATCGAGATCAATCACGTGGGAGCCGCCTGCTGGGATGGCCCGGCCCCGGACCTTGCGCCCGGCGACATCATCCGCGCCGTGTCGTATGACATCAACGACTTCGGGGTCATTCCGGTCGCGTTGAGCAGGAATCAGATTGTGATCCATGACATTGAGACCACCAGCCGCGTCATCCAGACCGCTGCGGACACCGTCGTGGTGACCGGACACGCCAAGGACATCCGCCTCGGAACTCCCCTGGCGCTCGGCGCGATGGAAGTGCGTATCAAACCAGTCGGCGGATTCCTTTTTTCCAACGGCCGGGCGGAACTGCGCACCGGCGGTGATGGCCCGCTCGAATCAGCAGGAGGAAATCTGTTGATCGCGACCTTCAGCGGTCTCTCGGCTGCGGATGTCGCCCTGGCCCTCCTCGGTGACCCGAAGATTCTCTGGCTGGGCCGCTCGCCGGAGACGGGCGTGGAACAGTTGCACGTGGAATGGAACGAGAACCCCGGCGAACAGGCTCCGAACTGCTTCCCGCAACTCGGCGCGCTGCTCGAGTTTCCCGGTGAGCCGGCCACTCCATCCGTGATCACGGACCTCGGCGTCTCGGGCGTGAACCTCGGGGTGGGACAATCCGCATTCATCCCGATCACCAACACTGGCAACGGTCCCACCACCATCACCAACCTCAGCATCGTGGGCCTGCATCCGGCCGACTTCATCATCCTCGGCGGCACCTGCAACGGTGCCACGGTGAATCCGCTCCAGTCCTGCACGGTGGAAGTGGCGATTGCCGCGACGGCCGACGGCCTGCGGCATGGTTCACTCCGCGTGGGCCACACGAGCAACAACAACCCGGAATTCCACAGCGTGACCGGTCGTGGCGTCGGAGCCCCGTCCATCACGTCCATCACGCCGAACCGGGCTGGCTCGAACTCGGTGGTCACGATCACCGGCGCGAACTTCACCGGCATCTTGCAGGTGCAGATCGGCGGCCTCGTCGCCAACGCGCTGACCTTCGTCAATGACTCGACGGTCACCGTCCGCGTGCCCGGCGGCACCGTGGGCGTCGCGGTGGACGTCTCGGTTGCGACTCTCGGTGGTGCCGCGACGCTGCCCGCCAGCTTCACGCTCCTCCCGAATGCGCCGAACATTCTGACCCTGACCCTGCCGGCACCGCCGGTGTGGGCCAACAAGCAGATCATCATCACGGGTGATTACCTGAACACCGTCACGAACGTCACCATGGGCGGCCTCAACGCCACCTCCGTGCTGAACGCCGACGGAACACTCACCGTCACCATCCCGAACGGCGCACCCGCATCGTCCGTCATCGTGCTCACCGCGCCCGGTGGCTCCGCGCTCTCCGCGCCGGTGGCCGTCGTGCAACCTCCCCGGTTCACCCTCGCCACTCCGGCGTCGGCGCGCACGGGAATCCGCGTCACGTTCACCGGCACGGACCTCGGGCTCCTTGCCGGAACCACGCTGCAATCGCTGACCTCCGTCACCTTCCCCGGTGCGGCACCGGTCACGGCCATCACCCGGATCAGCGCGACGAGCGTCAGCCTCGTGGTGCCTGCCGCCGCGCAGATCGGTCCCATCACGCTCGCCGGCCCGGCCGGGACGACGACGTTCAATGGCTTCACGGTTCTGCGTGCTCCGACGGTCACTCGCGCCATCGGCGAAGGCCGCATCACCGGCTCGACCACGGCGACGAACCTCACCGGCCGCGGGCGCACCATCACAGTGCATGGCACCGGTTTCGCAGGCGTGACGCAGGTCACCGTCGGCGGCACCCGCACCACGGCATTCACGGTGAACAACCTGACGAACCTCACGGTCGTCGTGCCAGCAGCTGCTCTGACGGGTAATCAGACAGTGACCGTCACCACCGCAGGTGGCACCGGCACCAAGCCGGCGGCCAACGTCCTCACCGTGGTCGCCGCGCCGACCATCACCTCCTTCACGCCCCTGTCGGGCCGGGTCGGCGCTGTGGTCACCATCTCAGGTGCAAACCTGCAGTTCGTGGATCGCATCACCCTCTCGGGGCAGGTGATTCCCGCCTTCACCCGCGTCGGCACCGGAGCCGCCCAGCGGCTGAGCTTCACAGTCCCTGCCGGATCCCTCAGCGGCGCAGTGGGCGTGCAGAGTCTCGGCGGCACTGCATCCAGTGTGCAGGCCTTCCGCGTGATTCAGTAACCGCGCGGAACGCGGGTTCCCGGGTCTTCCCGCGTCAATGGGGCCGGGGCGGTTCACATCGCCCCGGCCCTTATTCTAACACCCAACGAAAAGGCACTCCTCTGCGCACTCACATCCATCATCGGCTCCGACGCAGCCTCATGACGTGGCTGACAGTTTCAGCCAGTCTGGCCGGAACCGTCATCGCCGCCGTGGTCACGCCGATTGTTCAAGTCGGAAATCCTGGGAATCCGGCCGATCCTCTGACGGGATTTGGTGCCGTGAATGCGACCTATTGGATTGGCAGGTTTGAAGTCACTCTCGATGAGTATGCCGAGTTCCTGAACGCGGTTGCCGCATTCGACAGCTACCGGCTCTACAGCTTCCCACGGATGGAGACCGATCCGAACGTGGCGGGAATTGAACGCCAGGGAGTGTCCGGCTCCTTCACCTATGCCGTCATCGGCGACGGGCGTCGTCCTGTCACCCATGTCAACTGGTTCGCCGCGGCGCGCTACGTCAACTGGCTGCACAACGGGCAGCCCGTCGGCGCCCAGGACGCGGGCACGACGGAAACCGGGGCCTACACCCTGAATGGACTCCGTTCGGGAATCGTCTCGCGGAACCCGGACTGGCGCTACGCCCTGCCCAGCGAGGACGAATGGTACAAAGCCGCGTACCATCACACCGCGAATGCTGGTGGGGATTCCGACCACTACTGGCTCTATCCCACGCGCACCAACACCAAACCCAACAGCCGTCTAGGGAGCGCGACGGATCCGAACAGTGGAAATTTCTACCGCAACGACGGCATCGCGAATGGCTTCAACGGCGGCTACGCCATCAATAACTCCACCGCATTCCCCCTCGGCAACGCTCTGACACCCGTTGGCGCGTTCGCACTGGCCACCAGCTACTACGGAACCTTCGATCAATGCGGCAATGTCTATGAGTGGAATGACGCGGTGATCGATGGCGTTTCGCGCGGCATCCGCGGCGGTGCCTGGCACAACAACACCACGGCGGAAGACGGGCTGGTGCGTTCCATTGACCGCCTGTCCGCCAACCCGGCCAACGGGGGGAACAACGGCATCGGCTTCCGCGTGGTCGTGCGAGGTCCCATCGTCATTCCGGCGCTCACCGCTTTCTCGCGGCAGATCATCGACGAAGACACCTCCACTGTTCCGCTTCCGTTTCAGATCTCGGATGCATCCACTGCACCAGAGTCACTCATCGTCGAGGGGCGCTCGTCGGACACCAATCTGGTTCCCCACGCGAACATTGTTTTCGGCGGCACCGGATCAAACCGAACCGTCGTGGTCACGCCCGCACCCAACGCCGCCGGCGCGACGGTCATCTCGATTCGCGTCCGGAACAGCTACATGTTTGCCGAGCAGACATTCCCGATTGTCATCAACCCGTTGAATGATCCGCCGGAGCTCATCCTCCAAACCAACAGCGCCAGTTACCTTGAGGATAATCCGCCTGTTCACCTTGCGCCCATGGCGGGCTTCACGGATCCGGATTCACCTTATATCGACGAAGCCACCCTCGCAGTGTCCGTGGCGGACAATGGCACCCCGGGAGATCGGCTGGAGATCGCCACCGTTGGCGACGGACCGGGCCAGATTGCCGTCGTCGGAGATGAAATCAGTTATGCTGGCATCACCATTGGATTCATCACCTCCGGTGTAGAAAGCGGCGCTGCCATGACTGTTGCGTTGAGCGGTGCCACTCCCGTCGCCGTGCAGGCACTGCTGCGGAGCATCACCTACCGGTTTGCAGGCGAGATCGCGCAAACCCAATCACGCACCATCACCTTCGTAGCCACCGATGGCGTCGGAGGTGTCAGTGGCACGGAACAACTCACCGTACAATTGCTCAATGTCCCGAAGGACGTCCCTCTCTCGTGGGCCGATCCCGACCCCATCGTTTACGGAACAGCCCTCACACCCTCGCAGTTGAACGCCGTCGCCGACGTCGCCGGCACATTCACCTACGCGCCAGTGATGGGCAGCGTCCTTGGCGCCGGCTTCCACACGTTGACCGCCACCTTCACTCCCGCCGACTCGTTCAACTACCAGGCCACGAGCATGGAATCATTCCTTGTCGTGACTCCCGCGCCGCTCGTCATCGCAGCGGACAATCAGACGAAGATTCGCGGCGCCACCAATCCCATCCTGACCGCCACGATCAGCGGCTTCGTCAACGGTGATACTCTCGCCAGCCTGCAAACTCCGCCGATTCTCAACACCCTTGCCACGACCGCCAGCCCCATCGGCACCTATGCCATCACCGTGACCGGAGCGAGCAGCGACAACTACGACATCACTTTCGCAGACAGCACGCTGACAATTCTGACGGACGACACGGACGGCGACGGCATCCCCGACGCGTATGAAGTGGCGCACGGGATGAACGCCAACAATCCGGCGGATGCTGCGGCTGACTTCGATGGCGACCGTTTCAACAATCTCCAGGAATACCGCGCCGGCACTGACCCGTCCGATTCCTCCAGCGCCCTGCGCATTACCTCCGTGCAAGTCTCCGGTCAGGATGCGCTCATCAGCGTCCTCACCGCCACCGGCCGGCTCTACCAGCTCGAGCGCACGCTCCAGTTCCCCACCGGCCCTTGGAACCCCGTCGGCCAGCCTGCGCAGGGCGATGGCTCCACCATGACCATCACCGATCCCTCGGCCCTCACGCTCTCCAACGCCATCTACCGAATCTCCGTCACCAACGCCGCCGCCCTCAACAATGTCTTCTCCGAACCGGCCGGCTTCCAAAAGCTCCATCTCTCCGGCGACTCCGACACCATCGTCTCCCTGCCGTTTGTCCGTCCGGAATCTGCCGTTGGCATCGTGACCTCCGTCGCGGGCCATCAGTTGCAGCTCTCCGGCGCACCGCGCTGGACTGCCGGGCAGCTTGCCTACTCCGCCGGTTCCCAGCCCAACACCTACCAACTGCTCGTTCGCAGCGGCGCCAGCGAGGGCCGCCTCTTCCTCATCACCAACAACTCTCCGGACTCCGTGATGATCGACTGGAAGAACGAACCTGCTCCTTCCATCGCCGCCAACGACCTCGTCTCCATTCTCCCGGCCTGGTCTCTCGCCACCCTCTTCCCCGGCGGCAACGGCATCCATCCCTCTCCCTCGCTCCTCTCCAGGCCCACGGAAATTCTGCTTCCTGAACAGATTCGCACAGGGATCAACCTCAGCTCCTCGAAGATTCTCTGCCTCCAGTCTGGCGCCTGGCGGCAGATTGGCCAGAGCGGCTCGATCAGAAATGACGAGCCGCTCCGGCCTCATCAGGCTTTCACCATCCGCCACAATGTCGCCACGAACACCACGTTTACGCTGCTCGGACATGTAATCACCAGCGACCTCTCCCAGGCGATGACCACTTCCACGAACAGTCGGCATGACAACCTTGTTGCGCTGGGTCGTCCCTTCCCGGTGTCACTCGACAACTCCGGACTCACCTCCAGCGGAGCCTTCCGCACCAGATCCTCCGCGCTCAGTCTCGTCGATGAATTGCTGGTCTTCGACAACAACTCCGTCGGCAAGAACAAGTCCGCCGCAGCAGTCTATTATCATCTCGCCTCGGGCTGGCATCGCGTCGGCTCGGGACTCACGGCAGCGGGAACGAACCTCGTCTTTGCGCCGGGGCAGGCCGTCATCATCCGCAAAGGCGCCACCAACACGGCTCCTCTCTGGGTTCATTCCGCCTCTTTGTAGTGATGATGATATTTCCTTTCAGCAAATGACACCAGCCAGCCAACGGAAACATGAGCGCCGTCACAGGACAAACGGCGAGGATGCCATTTCCCGGACGGCACAGGTGCAGCAACATCTTTCTCAACCATCAACCCCTACCCGGGTCTTATGAATCCAATGACCCAGATCGCTCGACAACTCCTCGTGCTCGCGCTGGCTTCTTTCAGCTCCTTCGCTCAGGCCCAGTCCACGTCGTTCACCTATCAGGGCAGATTGACGGAGAACGGCACGCCGGCTTCCGGCCCGCATGATTTCGAGTTCCGCCTGTTCACCACCGTCTCCGGCGCGGTGCAGGTCGGCTCCATTGTCCCTGTGGACGACCTGTCCGTGAGCAACGGACTCTTCACCACCACGCTAGATTTCGGCGCGGCGGCCTTTCCGGGCGCGGATCGCTTTTTGCAAATCGCCGTGCGGCCCGGCGCGAGCACGGGCGCGTACACGAACCTGAATCCTCGCCAGCCGATCACTTCCACTCCCTACGCAGTGAAGGCGCTCGAGGCGAACGCAGTTCCCGCCGGTGGCGTCACCACCGCGATGCTGGCGAACGACGCAGTGAACACGACAAAGATCGCCGACGGCAGCATTGGCGTGAACGATGTGAACATCGGCTCGCTGGGCTCCGCCTTCTGGTTCCTCGGCGGCAACACGGGCACTGCGCCGGGCGCGAACTTCATCGGCACGACGGACAACCAGCCGCTGGAGTTCAAGGTCAACGGCAGCCGCGTCCTGCGCCTGGTGCCGGAACCGACCAGCCCGAACCTCCTTGCCGGCTCGCCCGCGAATGAGACCGTGGGCGGCATTCGCGGCGCCTCGGTGCTGGGCGGCGGCAACACCTCCTATCCCAACCGCGTGGCGGCTGATTACGCCGCCGTGGTGGGCGGCATCAGCAACACCGCCAGCGGCCATGCTTCCGTGGCGATGGGGCAGTTCAGCACGGCCAGCGGTTACACGGCGGTCGCCTCGGGTTATGGGGCGACGGCGGGCGGATTCAGCTCGTTCGCCGCCGGCAACTCCGCGCGGGCCGCGCACGACGGTTCGTTTGTCTGGGGTGACAACACCTTTTCGGACTTCGCGTCCACGGCCAACAACCAGTTCCTGATCCGGGCGTCAGGCGGCGTGGGCATCAACACGAACAACCCCAACGGCGCGGCGCTGGCGGTGAATGGCGACATGACCGTGAGCGGCAATATCACAGGCGGTTACTCCGGCAACATCATTAGCAACGGCGTGGTGGGCGGGTTTATCGGCGGCGGCGGCGATAGCACCTATCCCAACCGGGTGGGCGGCAACTTTGCAGCGGTGATTGGCGGGCGAAATAACACGGCCAGTGGGGATTACTCGACGGCGATGGGTTACTCCAGCACGGCCAGCGGGCGTTTCTCGACGGCGATGGGTTACCTCAGCACGGCCAGTGGGATCGACTCGACGGCGATGGGTGACGGAACCACGGCCAGTGGGGTTGCCTCGACGGCGATGGGCTATCATGCTCATGCCAATCATCAGGGATCGTTCGTCTGGGCAGACCACAGCCTTAACGTAGAGTTTGCCTCGACTAAAAACGACCAGTTCAGCCTTCGCGCCAGAGGCGGCCTGCGTTTGTCGGACAGCACCAGCATGGAATTTGGGGCCACTACTCGACAGATGCTCAATCTCTGGAGCACGAACTACGGCATCGGCGTGCAGGTCAGCTCCCTGTATTTTCGGTGTAACAATGCCGAACCTAACGACGGCTTCATCTGGTACAAAGGCGGCGCGCACAACGATGGCTACGCCAATGCCGGTGGCGGGACGGAGTTGATGCACCTGGTTTCCGGCGGCCTTTATGTCAACGGTGCGCTCGTTTCGACCAGCGACCGCAATGCCAAGGAGAACTTCCAGCCGGTGGACACGCAGGCCGTGCTTGAGAAAGTCGCCGCGCTGCCCTTGAGCGAATGGAACTACAAGAACGACCCGACGCAACAGCACATCGGCCCGATGGCGCAGGATTTCCACGCCGCCTTCGGCGTCGGCCCGGACGACAAACACATCGCCACCGTCGATGCCGACGGCGTGGCGCTGGCTGCCATCCAGGGCCTGAACCAGAAGCTCAAGCAGATGAAGGATGAACTTCAGCGCCGCGATGACGAAAACGCCGAGTTGAAGAAGGAACTGGCTGACTTGAAGCAACGGATCGGGTCGCTCGCCGACAAGCTGGATGGAGTGATGAAATGACGCCCGCCGATATCGCGATAGCCAAATCAAAGAACCTGACGATTCACCAATCCCGTTGGAATCGGATTACCCGTGCGTGCTGCCTTGTCGTCCTTCGCACGCCGGCACGATTAAGCGGTTGGTTCGCCGGTTGACTTCGGCGGCAGTGCTGCTTTCCCGCCAATTGGCGACGACGCCATACGGAAATAAATGGCAGTAACGATTACTGCCATATCCCCTCCATTACAGCATGTCTTCTCCCGTTTCCCGCACACCCCTAACTCGAAAACGCACGCTTTTTCATTAAAAATGGCCATTATTGGCGAGTTCTTTCACGATGTGAAAGGAGTTCTTCCTGGATGGCACATGCCTAGCTAAATGAACAACTGCTTAGGCAAGTGGCGCAGATTGGATCGGCTGGTTCTTCGTGCTCCGAGCCTGATTGAGTTGGATTCATTCAACAGATTACGACCATAGATAAGTAGCACCATGAGCGGAATATTTTTATTGGTAACACTCGTAGCTGCGGCCGCTGTCGCCGCCTACTGTTTGGGATTTGCCGTGGGGGTCAAGTGCTGCCATGTCGCCCATCTTGACGGTTCTCTCTACAAGTACGAACGAAATGTGCCCAAGTCTTTTGCCGGTGATCTGTCAGCGACCGTGTTGAGTGTTTGTCAGGGGGCAAAAACGGAACCGCTTCCAACCGTCGAAAACGACGGGGTGGCGCGCCCGGTTTAGATCGAAATGCGATTTGGTGCCGGTTGACAGTTCCCAGGCAGGCGATTGTCAGGCTGGCCGCCAGGCAGGTGTCGGCGAGTGCGTGGTGTGCTCGCCGATCCCTAGCTTGGATGTTTGAGTAATCATGCGAACCATCGAGCCCTGAATGCGAATGAAACGAGCGAGCTTGATTTCAAAGAGCAAAGTTCCGATCCGAATCAGTGATTGGGAGGTGGTAGCCATGAGGATCGCCCCAGGTCCCGCTCCTGAGTTGTCTGTCTCATGCCTGACAGGCAGGGTCGAAAACCACCCGCGGCATGCGCCGGGGAAGATTGTGACAACCAGTGTCATCACCGGTAAAAGCGGCGAGTTGGTTTTTACCAAAAGCGGCAGCCTGTATGAACTCGGCGACGCGAATCCCCGCTACGAGCAACAGTTCCCCAATGCAAGATGCCGGCTCTTGGCTGCTCTTCAGGAGTTTGACTGAAACAACACACCGGCAGCACCGGAATAAAACATCATTACCATGCACATCCCGGCCACCCCTCAGCCGCTGCTTCCTCCGATCGACTTCGATGTGGCAAACAACTACACCAGCATGAGAAGCACCATCGACAGGCTTCAGCGCTGGCTGGAACCGGGCCGAATGCCATCGAGCGCAGCCTATTTTGTTATTCTAACCGTCGAGGAGATGGTGTGTCGGTGCATTCGCTTTGGATATCAGGATGAGAAAGAACACCGAATTGCCGTCTCCGTGACCCACTCGGCTGCCGATGTGACTGTCCGCATCGTCGACGACGCCGTTCCTTACAATCCCAATGTTGAGAGAGCGCCCTTCGAAGGGCCGCCGCTCGATCGCAGGCGCACCGAGGGGCTCGGCATGGTCATTGTCCGTGCTATTTCCAGCGAGATTCTGTATTCTCGCGACGGGGAATCCAACGTCAGCACGTTCCGGAAGCGAATCAGAAACCTGGGCTTTCCCGAATCCTGAGAGAGAGGCTGTTCCGGCAAGCCCTTGTTCGAGGGCGTCACGGGTTCAGGCAGGCGAAGACACCGTCCGTGGGCCTCCGAATCCCGCAAGCTCAGGGGCGCAGCATCACCACCGGATGTCTCGCAACCCTATGATGCAAATGTCTCTTTGGACACTGCACCGGGAACAAGGCATTCACTGATGCCATCCCAGAGTGCGACTCGGGCCCTTAACGCACTAACAGCCGCAGTGATGGCCTCTTGATCCCCCTCACGACTCTCGTTGCGGAGTGAATCAACTATTTTCCGCCCAAATTCTCCATGCTGATCGCCATCCATTGTAATGTGCCGATCCAGGTAATAACGCAACGTTGCCAGCCTTTCAGGAAACTGTTCTTCAAGATGCCGGACCAGTTGGAAAAACATGTCCGGGATCAAATCTTCCCGCCCGTATGTAAAATACGAGGCGATTTGATGGGTTTGTCCGGACTCAATCATTTCGAACGTTTGCTGCACGAAGCACCTGACGGGTGGCGTCACGGCAGCCCGATCCAAAGCTCGCAGAACCGGCTGCCCTTCGCGCAGAAACCCAAGAAAGGCCTCTATCTTCGAGGTGTCTGCTCCGACCTCTCGCATGGCCTCCAGATACAGCTCGAAGTGACTCGCCGCCTTTCCGGAGGGAAGCAAATCGCTTTCTTCGTCCATCACGATTTCATTGATGAACCGTCGGAACTGACTTTCCCCTCGCGGCAGCCAGGGCACACTGGTGCAGGTCATTTTTGACTGAAGTGCCTTCAGCAGCGACATGAAATCCCAGACGGCAAACACATGGTGTTCCATGAAAACCGACAAGTCCTCCAGCGAGCGCAGCCGCCCATAAAGGCTGTGGCCAAGCAGCTTCCGCCGCCAGGGTTCAAGTTCGGCAGTCATTCTCTCTTCAAAACGGATCATAGGTTCGCTTATTGTTGTTTTCCTGCAGCTGTAGTCTCTGTCGATTTGAGGCGTGGTGTCCGAATCATCTGGAACATGTCAAGAGCAGGGCGGCGGGTGAGTCAGTCCGTCACCGCAGGCTGAACAGTTCGCTTCTAATTCTTGTGCGGTGCGGGATGCCGAACGGAACAGCACCGCCGCTTCCGGTTGCCACGGGGTCGGCTTGCTGGCACAGAGCACACACGCTTCCTATTGTTGGGCCTCTTTGACACTCGAAACCGGCAGGTAAACTCGAAAGCAGGTGCCTTCTCCTTCTTGACTGTCCACCTCCACTCTTCCTCCGTAGTGCGTTACAATCCCACGAACGATTGTCAGCCCCAGTCCCGTGCCGGGCGCGGTGCGTTCCGAACGTTCAATGCGGTAAAACTTCCTGAAGATGCGCGTATGATGTTCCTTTGGAATCCCCACTCCAGAATCCTCCACCGCGATCAGTATCTCCTGCCCGTTGTAATCCAGGCGCAGCGCGACCTTTCCGCCGTTTGGCGTGAACTTGATCGCATTCGTCAGCAGATTTGTGACGACGGACTCCAGTCGAGTGCGGTCGGCCAGAAGTTCGGGGAGGCTCTCAGGGGGGCTGAACGCGAGCGTGATACCCTTCGTCGCCGCTTGTTGCCTGACCGCATTGATGCTATTTCGGCTCACCTCGACAATTTGCAGCCGCTCGTCGCGAAAACTGCCCTCGCCAGACTCGATGCGGGAAACATCCAGAATGTCCTCCACCAGGGCCGCGAGCCTGAGGGTCTGCTCGCCAAGAATGGTGAGAAACTCCTGCCTCGTGGAGGCAGGCATGTCGGCATCTCGCTGCAGGTTGCATACAAACCCCTGGATGGCCGTCAGCGGAGTCTTCAACTCGTGCGAAACCGTGTCCACGAAACTTCGCTTCATGTTCTCCACTTGCACCTCCTCTGTCACATCGCGAAGGATCACCACACCGCCCGTCACGCCACCCTCGGGGGAGAAAAATGGACTGCACCTGATGACGACCGTATGAGCCCCCCCTGAATGGGAGCGCAGGGTTACGGAGTTTTCCAGGACATGCAGATCACCCACGCGTTCACTCCCAAAGAATGCCTTCGCTACAGGGCAGGGGACAGGTTCGTTCGCTGTCGTTGTGAGAACCATCACCTCCTGCACCGCCTTGCCTGCGGCCTGTTCAAGCCGCCATCCGGTCAGATCCATGGCGGCCGTGTTCATCAGCTTGACTCGCTGCTCCTGATCGACCGTTATCACCCCTTCAGACATGGATGACAGTGTGATGGCAAGCAGGTTCCGTTCAGCTCGCAGCTCACGCTCCGCCTTCTTTTGTGGCGTGATGTCTCGATAGGCCCACATATGGCCAACACAGGTCGCCGCATCCATCACAGGCATGTAGTCGCGCCTGTAAACCCTGCCGTTCACCAGCCCAAGCTCCTCTCCAAGCACTATCTTCTGCTCCCTCACGATCTCCTCAATGCGGGGAACAAACTTTGCCCTGTCAACGAAAAGTCCCGCCGCCTGCACCCCGGCCTCCCGGCAATCCGCCCCTTCGAGTTCTCCGGCTGATGCCCCAATGCCGAACAACCGGCAAAACAATTCATTGACCAGGACGACTTTGTGTTGATTGTCCTCAACTATGATGCCGTCTTGCAGCGAGCGAACCAATGTCTCCATGCGCCGGGCGCCCATTCGCAACTCCTCACCCGACCGCAGCAGGGCATCCTTCGCCGCACGCAATGCTTGGTTTCGTGCTTCCAGCTCCGTGTTGGCACCGCGCAGTTCGGCCCGCTGGCTGGAAAGTTCCGAAGCCAGCGCCCTCACCTCTTCATAGCCCATCTTCTGCGCTTGCAAGGCAAGCATCATGTCCAGGCCGGAATCATGAATTGCAAAGTCACCAAAGGACAACCCTGCTGCAACCACGTCCTGCGAGTCTGTAAACCACGGCGAGCCCAGAAAAAGCATCGTCTCCCCGTTGTCGAGTGCTAATACTTGGCCTCGAAGCTTGACGCCGGTTTCATGGCTTTCGACTAGAAACAAGGTTTCCAAATGCCCCGCCACCCCTCTCCAGCCTGTTACCGAGTCAGGCCTCAGTATTCTGAATAGTCCATCGACCACGCGACCCGTCCGCGCACCGGGACAAATCGTCGTCAATTTCGCTCCAAACTGGATCAATCGCTGATCCCGGTCGAAGGCGAAGTGAAATGGAAATGCCCCGGCGAACTCCCGGGCAGGCAGGGTGAGGCTGTGGGCGGTCGCACTCACGGGTTTTTCCACTCGATCAGGAATACGTCGTGGTCAGATCCACCCAGCTTGCTCGCCACGACCGAACACTTTACCTCGGTTCGAAAACTTTTGCCCAACCCTGAAATCAAACCCCGGACAAACTCGGTCACTCCCGGCCGG
>SXGS01105548.1_pt1 | contig 19710 bp, 6 predicted proteins | sample 3174681 | NCBI WGS metagenome assembly SXGS01 (sample SAMN11356861, study PRJNA531348) | freshwater metagenome | isolation source: freshwater sample F1-80 | place: China: Fuxian Lake, Yuxi | collected 2017-12-25 | reverse complement strand
TTGGTCGATCAGAAAGGCGTTTGCCAGACACGACCCAAAACGGATGCTCCGCAGTCGCATTGATCGTGTCATGATCAATTGTCACTGACACAAGTTCCCCTGAATAATGATTGTGGGTATTTGCCTTAACTTCTCGGAAATTCCATTGTCCATTTTCAAAATCGAACGCCATGACTTGTTGTCCAGGGCGGATTTCACCAATTGGTTTTTTGCCTTCTTTAGTTAATACTGGAGTATCTGGAGTGAAGCAAGCGTTCTGCAATGTGTCTTCGACCACCCTCACCGCTTTTGCGACAACAACGGCCTTTTCATCGAACTTCTCCAGTAGCTTACGCAATTCTCCGCCGGGTTCAGTAATCTCTCGCAATCGATTTAGCACTGGTTGTGCAAGAGCGCCTAGCTTGTCGTACTTCTTGGCGAAGTCTGCCAGCTTATCCGCAAACCGTGCAAACTTCGCACCTTTGGTCGCGACCGTCGCTACACCTGCGGTAAACATTATTTCCGCCGCTGTTTGAGCAAGCTCCCAAGTGATTGCTCCGGAGATCCGCCCGCGTGTCTCTGGCGTCATCTCGCGAAGTTGCTTCGAAAGCAACACACCCATCGACATAACTGCGGCTGCGACCTGTTGATGGGTGCCTCCCAGTTCTTGGAGATCAGCAGCAGATCCATTTAATAGTGTGTCATAGTGGGCAACGGCCTGATCTCCGAGCTCCGTGCCAACTACATTGAGCACTTTGAAAATCATCTGTCCGGCATTGATTAAATTGGTCTCGACTTTCCGCTGATCTGCGAAGTTGAAGTAACTATTTTCAAATATCCACTCGTTGCCAAACGTCAAGAATCGTGCTTGCGTGAACCACGATTGCTTGACCGCTCCCCATCCGAACTTAAGAATCGAACTGATTCCCTCGACATTCCCCCACGCACCATCAATGAAAAAGCCCTTGGCAAAACCCTTGCCGTAGTTGGTCAAGCTTCCATTCTGGCCATTGATATAGCCCATCACCAGATTGACACTGATCTGGGATGCATGATCAAAAATACCTGGACCCTTCTGATTGTTCACACCTTGAAGGTACGCGTTCAGTTTCTGCATTGGCGTCAGGTTAGTCCCGTTGGCGCGGCCGAGATGCTGTGCGAAAGTCGTAACTCCACTGGCATCAGCGGCCTTGCTGGAAATTCGCTCGGCAACGGCAAACGAACCTTCTTCAGCGCCTGCCGATTCAGTGAGCGAACCCGTCGCAGAGGTCGTATCACGTGCCGGCGCATCGCTTGGTGACTGGCCGTCCGAAGTGGAGGATTCTTCGATCGGTTGCGCGTCAGCAAGTTCAGGTGAAAACGTTGCCAAATCAACCGAAGGGCGCTCGCTGACTACCGTTTGAGTGGTCGAACCGTGCAATGTCCAGTATTCGCTTGCTTCGGGATCGAGCCCCGACAAAATTGCAATCACCTCGTCGTTTGAAAATGCCGCTCCATCCGATACGTCTGGATTGACAGGGGACAAAGGCGTAAATACACCCGGTGGTACGCTGTCGGTAATGGTCAGCTCTTCAGACGACGTATCGCCATAGCGGAACTGCAATTCACTGTCGAGCATCTGGTCGGCGACTGCGCCTGAATTCATTTGCCAGAACGAACCAGGGAACTGCTTGGCAGGGTTGTACAAGTAGACATATGCGGCTGATGAAACTTGGCTGCCGTAGAGATAGTCGTAGTATCCGCCGTAGTCGGTGAACCAGTTGTCGCTACCGTAGTAACCCCAAGCGCCCCACCAGTATCCAGCGTATGGATATGCGTAGCTGGTACTGGTCGCCGAGTAGAGCGACATACGATAGTCGCTATGCGGACCAGCGACCATGTACTGGCCAGCCAAGTCCGTGGGACTCGAAAGCGAGGGCAGTTCGAGGTTGTTATTATCTGCGGCCGCGTAGGCCATGGACTGCTTCGTAGCGAATCCCTTATGAGCACCCGCAATTGCCGTGTTGAGAATATTGCTGGTCGTTGCGTACAAATTGCGCCAATTCGTTTCGGCATTTGTCTGCCTAGTCTCGGCCAAATGCTGCGCGGTGGCTTGCTTGATGGCATTCGTCCTGGCTGCATTCGAAACCGTCGTTACATTCGCTGCCTGACCCGCATAGAAGTGCTCGTCGTAGGTTGCCCACGGCGAACCATGGCTCGATGCTAATGAAGCTGCCGCCGATGCGAACGAGTTGGCTTCGTACTGGCGATAGGTCGCGTCGATGTTGGCCCACGTGGTTGCCGACTGCAAGTAAGCGTTCAATTCTTCGATGCGATACTTGCGTTCTTCATTGTTACGAGTCGTGACGAGTGCTGCATCTGCGGCGATCAAAGTAACTTTACGATCATACTCGGCCGTTGCGAAATCGAGATACTGGTCGGCTTGCTGGCTGGCAAGCGCCGAGCGATAGGTAGAATTTTGGCTGCTCTTAGTATTATTGAACACATTGTTCGCCGTTTGGATTGCGGCGTTCAACTGCGATCCATCTTCGTGATCGATGTGGTCGAGTCTCGCTTGCGCGATGTCGATTGTCTGTTTGTGTTCGGCCTGGGCGATCGTATCCACGTACGTGTAAGTTGGAGCAACCATGTTCGTAAAGTAGTCGCGCACTGCGTCGGCCTTGTCCATGGCTTCATCGACTTGCGAATTCGCTTCGGCCAACGATTTGTTCTTCGTCTGGGTGGCGATAGCTCGTTGGCGTATCACATGCGCGGTGGCTAAGCGACCGGTGTACGTCGTCTCGGCAGCGTTGCGCTCAGTTGCCAAGTTCGCGTATTGCACCGAGGCACTATTCCACCAGGCGGCGCGAGCGGTCGCAGAGTCTACGAGGTATTGAGTCCACGGCAATTGCAATGCGTTATTAATCGCGATATGCGCATTGACACGAGTAGACTCATGTACGTTCCACAACGCAATGACCTCCCTGGCATTCGTCGAACGTTTGGTGTTGTTGACCGCGGTTTGCCTGTTAAAGAAGACGCCTTCTGCGGTAGCATGCGCGAACTGTCGAGTTTCTTCAGCCGCGGCAACCTGGACCTGATAAGTTCGGTCGAGTCCAATGATCGCCGTCGAGAAAGCATAATTGATCGGCACACTGTCGGTCGTGAATGACTGCTGGTCGATCGCCTCGGCTTGTCGCCAGATCAGTTTGTAATCTGCGATGGCCACTTCGTAGTCTAGTCGGGCGGCCAAAACAGCGTCATGGTAGGTGTCGTTGTAAGTTTCGGATTCGACTTTGTTAGCGCGATCGATTTCCCGTAGTTTCGAGGATACAGACGTGGCGATGCCAAGATATTTATCGGCCAGTGCTACGTTGTGCTCGTAGACTGCCGTATGGTTGGCGGCAGACAAGCGGCGTGCATTCTGCAAGCCCAGCAAACCCGAAAGTTGTGTTCCGGTCGGTGCGATCTCGCCGACAGCACGTGTGTAGCTTTGCGCTGATTGTGCGTTCGCAAAAATCTTGTCTTCATTGGCTTTCGCTATGTTACGGACGCTACGTGCCACGGCGATATCGTACGCAGCCCGCGCGTCAGCAGAGCCGACCCAAGTTGCGTGCGTGACAAATGCCGGAGCGAGATTCGTGATCCAATTGGCTTTGGCCAGTGCATAGACAGCCGCATAGGCTGCATATGGGTTGCCGCTGTTGTTCGCGACCGCAGCAGCAAGAGCTGGTTTGTCCGCCTGTCGCGCGAATTACTGTGACAGCAGCCGCAAAGTTCGTGGCGTCAGGCGCAGCAGCCATCGAGATTGGCCAGATGATGAACTCCCATATGCTGGGCTACTTCACGCAATCGCTGACGATTGGCAGCTAGAAATCTACCGAGCAACCTGCCACCAGAGAGCTTCATCAGCCGTGCCTGCCAAGTCTCTGAGTTGCTGCCCAGTCGAGCGAACACATCAGCCAACTCTGCCGAGATCGACGCCTTGCCGTCGCGAATCAACCGGCCTGTGTACTCGACCAACATCAGATAGTTGCCCAGCGTAAAGCCTTCCAACATACCTTCTCGCACGGAATCAGTCCGGCGGCGATCCTCGATTGGCACCAACCACAATTCGTCTTCCACACCTGCCGATGCTTGCGAAGCAGCCACACTACCTTGCAACGCAACCGTCACGTCCTCGGTTCGTCCCTGCTCCTGAACGTTCATTACACGCTCGTGCACCGAAGTATGCGCGCTCTCTTCAGGAGTCGCCGCGATTCCGGCAGCCACTGGATTCAAGTCGATATAAGCACACACCGACAACAAAGCTTCGTCATCCAAGATCATGATCGATTTGAAGCGTCCTTCGAAAAACGCCCCGGTACATTTTTCGGCTTTATTCACGAGACGAGACAGAGGCTCCTTCAAACACTTCATGAACCAGCTCAACGACTTCAGCCGCTCGCGAGTCTTCGCTACCCATGCGGCATCACCCAGCCGCTGAGCCCACAACTTCTCCACTGCTTCACCCGACAAAACCTTTCGATCCGTACCGCGCGGTGGATACAACACAAACCACCGCCGCACAACTTCCTCCGCTGACCAGTCATTACCCACCGCCGAATCCAATCTGACCAGCAAATGCAGGTGACTATCCAAAATCGAGAACCCACCCACCGAAATCGCGAAGATTTCCGCAAGTTCCTTCAACCTACGTTCGATCCACTCCTTGCGATCACCTGTGCTCGAATCCACTCCCTCACCGATTAGAAACGCCCGGCGCACGCATCTAGAAATACAGTGATACCAGCGACTTACCGATACATCCACCAATCGCGAACGAGCAATCGTCATAGTCAATCCTCCCTTTGTGTTTGGCAATTTCTACCAAATTGACGGATTCTCGCAAGTACACATTGCCTGTCCTTCCCTTTTTCTCCCTTTTTCCCTTTTCGTCCTTCCCTTTTCTTTCAGATGATTTACATACTCCCTATGTTACCAAATCGGCTCCTGACCCCTTTTCTTTTTTCTTTTCCCCTTTTCTTTTCAAACTCCGGCTAACTCTAGGTTGGGAACAAGGCGAGATAGTACATCAAGTATGCAGCTCTATTTCGTCCCATTCGGAACACTGAGTCAACCAATTCAATGCATAATGACGTTCCATAATGACGCCTGCGTTAAGAACGGGTAACATTTCCCCAGACAACTGTGCATCTCTCACCGCCCAATGACAACGATAAATCAGGTCGCATTCATCTAATATCTCTGCCTGCGATCGCATTTTGGAATTGTCGAGAAGCCGTTCGACAGGCCAAGATTTGACGAGATCAATCGCTGTATGGACGTCACATTCTTGGTCCATCGCAGACATTTTTGGTACTCGATTGACAACCCACAGCATTACCCATAAACACTCGATCCGCCAACTATACTTGTCGATCTCTCTCCGTGATTTTCGCGAACTCTTCACAAAAATTTCTTCTAGCGGGGATAAGAAACGCAAATCACACTTTGAAATCCCATCTCCCAGGAATCCATGTTCGACCTTCTGGGAAGTTAAGTAGACTTTTGCCAATGCCAAAATGCGCTCAGCAACTTCCTGCGGAGTCCGACGATGTGATTGGCTATTTGTCTCGATAACTGGTAACTCATCGAGAATAGGAATGTGGTAGTCCTCTAGGATTGACTCCGAACGCTTCTTCCTCTTTTTGGCTTCCTGGGACTCGCTCACGGTGCCACTCCTATTTCTTTAATCCTTGATCGGTACAGTGCAAACATCCTCATCCACTAGCTTGCCACTATCGTCAAAAAAGGATGGTAATCTAGCTGCCTCCGAGGCGAGAAAATGGTCGAGCGAACTCCACTTATTCAAGATCTTTCCTTTCTCCGCATCGTGAACTGTTACTTGACCTGCCGGGGACAAGACGGCTTTCGATCCATCAAAATTATAAAAAGCAAACTCCAATGAACCGCTCTTGAGCCACGCTGGGCGTTCGTATGTGTTGGGTGTTATTATGTCAAACGGCTGTGAATCCGCCGACTTGTCCCAGTCTTTGAATCCAAAAATCGACAAGGTACCGCTGAATAAATCAATTCCATTGTGTTCGCTCAATAGACTGCGAAACGATTGGTGCAAGGTCATGTTAATTGCCTGTTCTATTTTCGAAATTTGCTTTTCAGTGGCCGCCGGCATTACAAGGTGCAAGTACGCTTTTTTGCCTATGTGCGGAGCGTTGCCGTAGGCAACAGCGCCATTTTTGTATAGCTTTTTTCCAAGTCGTTCATACGATTGAACAAGCTCGATGATCTTTTCCAAGCTGCTGCTCATCGGATCTTCTTTCACCTCTGGGAGTCTAAATAATGGGGAATTACTGCTTATTCTCGAAACCGACCATGGGTTGGATTACGAAAATTCCCACGATGGGCTTTCAAATGTTGCGCCTGGGTGAGAAACTGAATATTCTTGGGGTCGCCCGCAAGCTTCCGATACTTTGCGACGCTCTTCATGTGATGACCAACAAATCCTTTCACTTTTCCAGTTTTCTTTAACTCTTTGAGCTGCTTGAGTTCCCAGCGACGACTCGTCTTTAACCCATCCTTCGCTCTGCGTTGTTCTTCTTTCCAAGCTTTTCGAACTGCAGATTGACGTACGCTTGACAAATCCTCAGTCTTTGGCCCTGGTTTCGCCGCAAACTGCCCATTTTTTCGTCTGCGGTATTTCGCGAGTCCTGCATTATGCACCAGCACTCCGAGTTCGGTGACTTGGTAGATGTGGTGGCCGTGGATTTCTAGATTGTAGACGCTCTCGGCGGTGGTGAGGTGGCGAGTGGAAGTTATTTCTACCGGGGCAGCTTCCGAGAGTAGGTGCTCGCCGGATTGGAGGTCGGACAGTTGGACCCAGTCCTGGCGTTCGATGGACCAGATGGGATGCTGCGGTGTGCCGGTAAGGCTGTTGCCGTCGCCGAATTGGATCTCGATCAAGCTGGAGGTTTGACGAGTTACGATGCGCGCGGTGACTACGTTGCCGGAACCGGCGGCGATTGGTGGACAGGGGTCGAGCGATTTGACTAACGCAAGTCCTGATGCTTCGAGTTCTGGGAACTGCATTAAGACGTAATTGCCAGGGATCGCGCTTTGCGATTGCCAGTACTGGGCGGGCCGGATCATGTCGACGTCGATCCAACTGCCGTCCTCCTTCTGCAATGCAAAATGAGCTAACATCCAAGTCGCTTGGTCCGGTTCGGGCAGCTCGTCGTCAAACTCCCAGGGACGTGGATTGTCGCCTGACACTCGTGAACCAATCACTACCGATTCGATGGGCTGCTTGGTAAGCGTACGCTCAGCCAACATGGTTGCGGCTAGCGTTGAGCCATCGTGGTTGTTGGAAGTGTCTGGTACACCTGCTGCCTGCTGTTGCAGAGGTGCTGGATCGTCCTGAACTGTGGCCGACAACCAAACTTGGGTTCCGGCGACAAAGCAACCAGTTCCGGTAACTTTGCACTTGACCAAGCGACCGGCGGCGAGAGCGTCATCGGCTCGGTTGGCCGCGAAGCGAGCCACTTTGGCAGGTGCAGCCGCCCACCCGGCAATGGGTATCGCAGCGGCAACCGAGAGGGCAGCGCCAGCGTAATCACCACGCGCCGCTGAAATAGCTGCGTTGCCTAAGTCAGCGATCTCGCCAACTGCTGGAATTAAGCCAGCTACGTCCAAAGCCACTTGAAGGCCGTCCAGGACGTCTGCGAAGGACAGGTTCGAAATAAAATTACCGACATCAATTAGGGCATCGCGGAATGCGTCCAACGCGGTTCCAGCGATTTCACCGATGTCACGCACTCCGGAGGCAATCCACGATCCGCCAATTTCGAAACCATCAATGCCGGTAACGTCGGTTAGCCAGCTACCGAACTCTTCGATTCTCCCGGCCACACCGTCGGCCAGCCAGCGAAACGTATCGCCTGGATTGAGCATCGCATCGATGATGGAGTCACCGAAATCCAACGTCCATTCTACGGCGCTGAGTTTTAGCCACGTTGCCAAGCCGAGCGTGTCCAGGCCAGGCACGCTGTCCATGCCCAACTCAGGCATCACTGGCAAGTTGTTGGGGAGCGATGTATCGGGCAACTGCAAAGTTGTAGGCGCGCCCGCTAGCGGAATATCGCCTGCTGGGTAGCGCGTCTTGCCGTCGCCCTCTAGAACCGGAGGCACATAATTGGGATCCGGTGGCGTGAGAAGCGTTTCTGGATAAGAATAAGGACTCGAACCGACGCTGGGAGAATCCCAAGGATACGAACCCGACCCACCGGATGACTCGCTCGTTCCGTCCGCATGGTATCTGGTTTCATACCATTGATACGAGTAATCACCTCGATTCTGAAAATTCCAAATGTAGTTTCCAGCGTCATTGGTCTGGGAAAAGCCGCTTCCATTCTCATAAGTCACCGAATTCCACGACGAACTGTTCGTCCATTTTTCGTTGCCGCTGTTGGACGTGTCGTAGACGTAATGGCCCCAGTAGTAATAGGTCGGACTGGAAAATGTGCTTGTCCCTTCCGAGTGTGAGATTCCGCTTGAGGCAACGTTGCGCTCGCTGCTGGAAGAGCCGCTGGCAGTTGTGATCTGCGAGAAACCGGCCGCAGTCATCGACTCGCGGACGGTGTTGCGGAATTTTGACTCTGAGTGTTTTGTCTCTAAATAGTCCGATTCACTGTTGGAATTTCCATAATTATTCCAGCCATTGTAGTTGTAGCTGTAAGACGAATCGTGCTCCGAGTGGGAAGAGTACTTGTAATCTGATAGCGAATCGCCCCAGGAGTCCTCGCGATAGTCGTAGACGTTATCCTGCCACGTTTCTTTGCCCGAGTAGTAGGAGTTATCGTGCGCCGACTCGTGCACCGATGCAGAAGATTGCCAGTTGTAATGTCCAACGGCGTCTGCGTGGTTGTAGCTGACCGCGTAGTTACCACCGCCGGCATATTCCCATTTACTAAAGCCATCAAAATTTGCGGTGCCGGAACTGGAAACAACCCAGGATTTTTTGGAGTCTTTTGTCTCCATGCCGAAATCCTCGTGCAGCTTGTAATCCCAGTGATCGCGCACCGAGGCTTGCGCTGTTCCTTTAATCGTCCCATATCCGTAGTCGAACTGGTCTGTGTACGAGCCGCCGGCCGATGCACTGCGGGTATACTCTCCACTTCCGTCGCCGCTGCCACCGAGTGCGGTCAGCTTAAAGATGTCGTCTTTGGCGTCGGTATTATTGCGATCATCAAGAACGTAGTCATCGTGCGAACTGTATGCGTATTGTTTCTTGTAATGAATGGTTTCCTTACCAGTGAACGCGTGACCGTGGACAACGGCAGTCCAATCTTGGGTAAGATCCTTACCGATCTTCCAAGTACCGTCGCCAAAGCCACTCGCACTACCCGTTAGATCCCAACGCCCGCCGGCCGAATTGTTGCCTTCATCTGAGACCTCATTGCGCTGACCACCAGGTCCAACAGTTCCGTCGGTTCCCGGTCGGCTGCCACCGGCGGTGTCTTCCCATCTCTTGTTGATCGAATAAGTGAAGTAACTGTTGTTGGTCTCTCGTTCATAGATTGCACCGCTGCCACCGTTTGTGCCGAAGATCTCCAAACCATCGTAGCCGGATTCCGTACGTGAGAATCCGGTATCCAGCCCCTTACCCTTCGTGTTCCAAGTACTGCCGTTGTGGGTCGAAGTGCGATCCCAGTTGTATTCCGAATGGTCGGTCTGGATATCCCAGCCAACGGCGACGATCTTGTAAATGGGAGTTAGGCCGACGGAGAAGGTCTCATCATACGAATCCTCTTTGCCACTTGCGCCGCTAATATGAGATCCACTGGACATCGTCCACGAAACTGGACGACCATCGGGAAAATTTTCACGAGTGGCCAATTGCGGAACGGCGGAATAGTATTCGGTCGTTTCCTCTTTGAACGAGTTCTCGAATGAGCGTTCTGAGTAAGTATCGTCGAAGGTAACATTTCCATCAAAGCTGTTGGAACCTGCGGCGGAACTCTGGTCCTTGGCGGTGCCCGATTTAGCAATCCATTGAGCATGGGAGATACCAGCAATCTTTTCCAACAGGGTTGGTGCAATACTCTCATCCCAATCGTAGTCCACGGTGCCTGAGCTGGACCACTTGCCACTGCCACCTTCCTTGTAAGTACCGTCGACACCCAGCAGACTTGCATTGCCGCTGGCGGAATAGTAGCTGTAGCCGTTCTGATTCCAATTCGAATCGCGATCTGAATTCTTGGTCGCATCGGAGAGGTCGGTGAATTTGTAGCGATCATCAAAGAACGATTCACTTCCATCGCCGAATGAACCACTCATCGCGCCGCGAGTATAGGTACCGCTTCCGTCATATTTCCAACGTTCTTCCACAAGGCCACTGGCCGTTCCACCCGAGTCAGTCTCGGCCCATTCTCCATTTTGCACCGAAACAGCAACGAAGGCACCGACGCTGTTTTCGTACTTGCCCGATTGTGTCGCCTTGCCACTGTAACTCCATTTTCCGTCCGTCCAGGAAGCGCCGTTGCCGTAACTAATTGTTACGCCAGAGGTGGCAAACGATCCGCTACCCGAATACTCTTTGCCATCTCCGGCAGATACATCAATGCGACCAGATCCAGAGACCAGTTTCCAACCTGGTTCAAGGCTGATGGTGACACTGCCGTCAGGGTTGGATTTGGTGACTTGAACATTTCCCCACACGGATTTCCAGTCGGCATTATCGGTCGTCTCTTCGAAACCATAGGCTTTCATGGTGCCGGTCATCCACGAAGCACCTGAATTGGCATAGGTGGAGTTCGCATAGTCGAATCTTTCGTAGGTGTAGGCATAGGAAGAGGCGGAAGCATCGCCGCTAAGGACTCGCCATACCAGAGCCTCTTGATGATCTTCACCAGGGTCGGGCAATTCCAATTCCGAGCCAGTATTCCATTGATCAGTATCACGTTCTGTCGATTTCTGCTCGACTGTGCCTTTGGCCACGGTCAGGCCAGCAACTGTAGCAGTCCAACTACCACTGCCGCTGGCTTTGATTTCGTTAAAAGAATCACCCCAATCCGAAGCCGCACCGCCGAGAGTGGTCCATTCTTTGGCCGTACCGGAAGCGTTCAGCCGTACTGCCGAATTGGTTTCCCATTTGTTGTTGGTGTTGTTGTGACCTTTGGTGGTTGTTTCACCGCGCACGCTCCAATTTCCCCAGCGATTGTCGAATCCGCCACTGGCATAGCTGCCGGTCCCATCCCAGTCGATATGCGTTCGACCGTTGCCCCAACTGGAGCCAGCGCCAGATTCCAGTTTCCAGCTTGCAGAAGTGGGTGCTTGACCGTTAGTTGGATTTTCATTGCCGTCGTCCCATTTTGAAACGGAAGAGTATTTAGTATTTTTGTTCGTCTCGCCGTTCTCGTTGACGTTGCCCATCAATCCAGTCACTGCGGGCGAACTGTCATAGGCGTTTGACAATGGGTTGATGGTATTCATCCGCCCGGTGCCATTGAAGTCATAGTGGTACCGAGAATTCCCATCGCCGGTCAGTGAGCCAGTAGTGGCCCATCCATCGATCGCATTCCATTTGGACGAAGTTGTGTATTTGGTTTCGTCCTTCGAAAAATTGTCCTCGTTGACGGTACCCGTAATTCGCGAGTTATAGCCGCCGCGATTATGCGAGTAGTTGCCAGTGCCTGCGCTGCTGGTAACAGTCTCCGAATTACCACTGCCGGATGCTGTCCCGGCCACCTGTCGAAACTCGTTAGCCGCGACTGAACTGGCTTCAGACCAGTTGGTGAAATTCTCGGCCTTGTTTGTGTTGGTGAAACCACCTTTGGACTCAGAGGCGTAATCGTTTTCTCCGGTGGTTGTAGTCGTGTATTTTCCGGTCACTTTTCCAAAGCTGTAGTCGTAGTTGTCTCCTGAACTGCTCCCTTGGCCGGATGTCAGCACCCAAGTGCCTTGAGAACTCAAGTAGCTGAGACTGCTGGCCGAGTAGCGGCTCTTGATGTGGCCTTTTTCTTCCAAGTGAGAGGTACCTGTATATTTGGTAGTCGCCTCACCTTGCTGGACAGTCCAGGACTTGTCATAGTCGGCTTTACCGTCCCAATTGGTGTTGGCAAAGCCACTACCTTTCGCGGAAGCCGAGCCCCACTGAGTGAGACCTTCATCGTGACCGGTGGGCGAATCAATTTCGTAAGCATAGGTGTGAACATCTGAATTATTCAGTTCCAAATCCTCGCGTTCCTCGTTCCTCTTCCCACGCACGGTTCCCAGGCCATCTGGAGTAGCGCGAGAGTAATTCGCCGAGCCACTAAAGTACGAATACTTGCGTGCATCGGTTAGGGCATATCCCTGCAATTCACTTGATTGTATCGTTGGCGTCGAGGATGACTTCGTTTGCCACTGCTGCCACACGGTTGTATGTCCGCTCTGCTTTTGCTCCCCCGTGTACACGACGGCGTCGGCTCCCTGACCCACTGTTCGACTATAGTTGCCTTTACCGTCGTACTTTGTTTGTGAGTAAGAAAGGCCGCTCGCACCTCCCGACGCCGAAACGATCCACTCCGAATCCACCAATACGGATTTCGCTTGGCCTGCACCGGAAGTAAAATTATCGTACTTCTCGCTCGCGCTGCCGCGAACTGTGCCACCATGAATTTGATGAACGTAGGATCCAGAGCCTTCATAGAACAGGTGTTCATGATTGTCGCTTGAGGCGAGTCCCGATCCAGCGGTGTCCCATTCCATGTGTGCGACATTCAGGACCCCGGACGTATTAAAGGAACTGCGCCCCGTATTGTGTCCGTCTTCGGACATGCTGCCGGAGAGTGTTCGCGAATATCCATCTTCTGAAACGGTGAAGAGGTAGGTGCCGCTACCTGCATATTCGAAACGAGACAGGGAATTTCCCGAGGCCCCGTTTCTACCAGAAGTAACCGCCCAACCATCGTTGTTAAGTGTGTAATCGAGTCGAAAATCTGAGCTGCTATTATTGTGTCCGTTTGTTTTTTGCGTACCGGACATGACGCCACCGTGAAATTCGTGAGCATACGAACCACTACCATTGTATGAGAGCTTCGAGTATTGATCTCCTTGGTTATAGCCAGTCCCTGCGACGTTCCAGCCAAAGTTGCTTAAGCCGCCTCCGCCGACATAGTTATACCGTTCACTCTGGCCGCCGCTTTCATTGACCGTAATCTTCATGCTGCCATCGACATAGGTACCTCCTCCCGCAGAATTCGATTTCTTGTCGCCGACACCATACTGCGACATGATTCCTGAGTGGTAGTAACCGCCAGCAAAATTCTCAGTTACGGCTCGCGCACAGTCACAGTGCTAAAGTCGTAGCTGTCACTATGGAGCGTGCCTGTAACACTTCCACCAGGCATGGGGCGAATGTAAGTGCCACTTCCAAGCGAAAACGCAGTTCGATCGTTATGATAATAGATAGACCCAGAGTCCAACCAATCGTCAACATGGATGACCGAATAGGCCGTGTTTATCTTGCCCCAATAGTCGACCGAAAGATCAGAAGTCTGGTCAGAAGTTTGAGTTAGAGAGTGCGTCTGGACCAAGTAATCGTCGGAACTCGAGTAATTAAAAGTTGTTGTAATTACACCATTGTCTGACACTGTCGAGAATAGGTACGAATATCCACCCCAGAGGTGTTTGCTGTTGCCGTATTGATCGCTTGAGGTTACGTCGTACGTCCATGTAACCAGTTCGGTATAGGACCAGTTCGCAACGCCGTCCGACGTGGAGGAGACATTAAGAGTTATCCCCTGCGTTCCGACGGCTCCACTCGATTCGAAGGCGGTACCGGATTGGGCCGTCGAGTAGGAGTAGTTGCCCGAAGATGTGGGTAAGAAGGATGATGTGGGTGAGATGGTGTGACTATCGCCTACACCTCCAGCAACAGTGAGCGCTCCGTTGCTGGCGTAACTGAAAATGTGGGTGCCATAGCTGCTGACGTACGCGCTAGCGTAGGAGATGCTGCCGGCAGCGTCCTGGACAGCGTAGTAAATGTAATCCCAGCCTCGAAAATTCGAAATCTGCACTCGGTCGCGGCCAGTACCTTGGCCCTCAAGTATGCTGACATTGCTGCCATAGTACGAGAACGCATAGATAATATTCAAACTTCCATTGGCTGACACATCATTGGCCAATACATCGAGCGTGATCGGTGCGTTTCCTTGGGGTGTCCGCAACAATATTTGATCGTTGACTGCGATTGTCTGCGCGCCTACCAGAGAACTCTTGGCGTTGACGATGTAAGCCCAACTGCGTTGCGCTAGGTCGTTGCCGGCGCTGTCCTGAATATCGTTCTCGTCTGGTGCGAGCAGAACGTTCAAGCTGCCAGTTGCCAGACCAGTTACTGCATAGCGCCAGACGTTGTTGCCAAGTGATACCGGCGCGGCGACGATCGCCGTGGTAGCAGCGGAACCGCTCAGCTTCAAATCGGATGCATCAACTCCAATGGCCGATTCGGAAAACGTGATGTCGATGTTGACCGAGGTGGACGTTATCTGCGAGCCAAACGCTGGAGTAAATGAAGTGACCGTGGGCGCGGTTCGATCTTCGATGGTGTACGTCCGAGTGGCGCTGGCTAGGTCGTTACCTGCGGGATCCTCGATACTGCCAGCAGTGGGTGCTAGCGTTGCGATGAGCGTGCCTGCGGATAAATTCGATACGGTGAAGCGCCAGACGTTGTTGCCGAGGTGAACGGGAGTTGATTTGACCGCCGAAACGGCTGCTGAGCCGCTAAGCACAAGGTCCGAAGCATCCACTCCCGATACGGCTTCGGAAAACGTCACATCAATATTCTGAGTTGAACCGGCCAGCGAAGTACCTTGGTCTGGCGTCAGCGACGTAATCCATGGTACGACCGTGTCGGTGAATAGCGAGTAGCTCCAATAACGAGCAGCAAAATCATTACCTGCCACATCCTTGATGCTGTTAGCGTACGGAGCAACTGCAACATTAAGCGTACCTGGAACTAAGTTGGAGACGGCGAACCGCCAGACGTTGTTACCAAGATGCGTAGGATTCGACTTGACTGCTGAAACAGCGGCGGCGCCACTCAACACTAAGTCAGAGGCATCTACGCCGGTGACTGCTTCGGAGAATGTCAGGTCGATATTCAGCGAATGGCCAGCTATCCCGACTGCCGTTCCGTGTCCCGGCGAGATGGAACTGATTACCGGAGGTTGAGTGTCGACTGTGAAGCTAGAATTGTGAGCGAACAAATCATTTCCAGCAGCATCTTCGATGGTATTGGCATTGTTAGCCAAATTTACGAAGAGTGGACCCGACGTCAGATTGGAGATCGCGAATCGCCAAGTGTTGTTACCAAGATGTATCGGAGTTGATTTAACCGCCGACGACGCTGCCGCGCCAGTCAACCACAAGTCGGAAGCATCGACCCCGTATACGGTCTCTGAAAAAGTCACGTCGAAATTGAGCGACGTTCCGGTCAGCGTGGCACCATTTGCGTGCGACGTTGCAGTAACCACTGGTGCCGTGGTGTCGGTGATCAGTCCAAGCACATTAACGAAAAACGACTTACTGTCCGAACCACCTCGCCCGTCATTGACGCTGGCTGTTACTGCAAACTTGCCGATGTACGTATCGCTGGGATTGATCGTCACAATGTTACCAGCTACGGACAATACGGCAGGAGCGTTATTCGCTGACGCATCGTTCAACAAGGATACGTTGGCGTAAGTGGTAACTGACAATTTTTCGATCAGCGGATTCGTGTAACCATCGTATTTACGCAGTTCGCCGCTGGGCAGCACAAAGTACGCGTAGCCGTCTGTTGAGATTACCCACTTTTCTGATTGCCCCAGCAAATTGAAGTATGTGGTTCCTGCGTAGAATCCATACTTCTGATCCAAGTAATATTCCATGCTTTGGGCCGAGGCGCTGTACGTCAACGTGTCGTTGTTCGGATCGGTCGCGGAAAGAGCAACTGTTCTATTGAGCGTGCCATTGCTGATCGTTTGATCAGTTATTGGAGCCAGCACTGGTGGTTGCTGGACTGCAGGGACAATTACTGAGTAACTTGCGGTGAAGACCACCAGATCGTTACCAGCGGTATCCTCGATGCTGTTCGCAGTTGCGCCCAACGAGGCGGAGAGTGTTCCCGTCGACAAATTTGCCACCGCGAAACGCCAGACGTTGTTCCCGAGGTGAATTGGAGTTGATTTCGTTGCCGCCGCCGCAGCCATCCCGCCGAGGAATAGGTCCCAGGCGTCGACTCCGATCACAATTTCGGAGAAGGTCACATCGATATTTAAGTTCGGTCCGGTCACCGTCGAGCCGTTCGTCGGCACAAGGGAAGTAACCACCGGAGCCGTGGTGTCAGCAATCGTTACTGTGTAGTTGCGATCGATTCGCGCAAGATCATTGCCGACTGCGTCCTCGATGCTGTTGGGGTTCTGGGCCAGCGAAACTGAGAGCGACCCCGCGACTAAGTTGGAAATACTGAAACGCCACTGATTGTTGCCAAGATGCGTCGGTGTGGACTTAGTTGCCGACACTGCTGCTGCGCCATTGAGAACCAAGTCCGATGCGTCGACTCCAGTCACTGCCTCTGAGAAGGTCACGTCGATGTTCAGATTCGGTCCGGTCACCGTCGAGCCATTCGCCGGCACAAGGGAAGTAACCACCGGAGCCGTGGTGTCAGCAATCGTTACTGTATAGGTGCGATCGATTCGCGCAAGATCATTGCCGGCTGCGTCCTCGATGCTGTTGGGGTTCTGGGCCAGCGAAACTGAGAGCGACCCCGCGACTAAGTTGGAAATACGGAAACGCCACTGATTGTTACCGAGATGCGTCGGTGTGGACTTGGCGGCTGACACGGCTGCTGCGCCACTGAGAACTAAGTCCGACGCGTCGACTCCGGTCACTGTTTCGGAGAAGGTCACGTCGATGTCCAGGCTCGGGCCGATGACCGTCGAGCCGTTCGTTGGCAATAGGGTAGTAACCACCGGAGCCGTGGTGTCGATGACTTGGCCAAGTACATTGACAAGAAACGACTTGCTGTCCGAACCGCCTTGCCCGTCACTGACGCTGGCTGTTACAACAAACCTGCCAATGTGGTTGTCGGTCGGATTGATCGTGAGCGTCTTACCCGACATCGACAGCGCGGCTGGTGCGTTGTTGGCAGTTGCACTATGCAGCAGAGAAGTATTGTAATAGACGGACGTCGACAACTGCTCGATAAGTGTATCGGTATTCGGGTCCATGGATCCATCGTACTGCAAAAGCTTGCCTGTCGGCACGATGTAGTAGTACGTTCCGCTGGACGATAGTAGAAACTTCTCAGAGTATCCGAAGTAATTATTCAGGTAGTCGACTCCAGAAAACTGGTAAGTCTGATCAAGATAATACTCGATGCTTTGAGCCGAGGCGCTGTACGTTAGCGGATCGTTGTCTGGATCAGTTGCGGATAGTGTCACTGTACCGTTGATCGTGCCATTGACGATTGTCTGGTCGGGGATCGCCGCGAGCACTGGTGGTTGCTGAGTGACAATTTGCAAGCCGACGTAAACGTAACTCGATGACTGCGTTCCATATGAATCTTCAATGGTGTAATAGATGATTGGGGCATACTCAGCGGATTCCACCATGATCCATAGTCGATCTTCAGTCACGGGTTCAACGATCACATCTCCGATGCCTTGGACAAAAGTAGCATTGACAATATACAGTCCACCCGACTCAGAGTAATCGTTGCTCAGTACATCGACCAAGACGTATTGATCGAGTTGGCTGATGGTCACATAATCGGCGACCGCAGTTACGCCGCTGAGCATGACTCGGGCTTCGAGATCTTCGAGTTGAGTCGAGAGTGAATCTTGCCGGCGGCGAGCGCGTCGCATCATCTTGCGCTGGCGTCGAGCCTGCCGAGCCGCACGCGAGAGGTTCCACTGAAGCTTGCTAGCGAAGACACCAAGCCAATTGATTAGCAACATGTTGCGGCTCACTTGAATGAAGGAGATTCTGAGCGTACCCCCACACCAGAAAAGGTGAGGCTAGCACTTGCCAGTAGCAGCGTCAACTATCGCAGACAAAAAAGTTTTCCTCAAAAGGTAGTAGTTATTTTTAAGAACTAATGTGGATAATTTGTAGTTAAAGTTCGTGCAGGCTTCCTATCAGGATCCCTTTGTGTTGACGTTTCGCAAAAGTCCCGCTGGGACGAAATGTCGGTACAACAATTTCAGAGAGATGCATTTTGTCCCCTCGGGACAGCCATTCGGCAGATGGGAATTTACCAATACAAGCCCGACGCGCAAGCGAGTGCGTCAATCTAGGCGCGCGTCAATCCAGGCTCTCACTCGCTTGCGCTTCGGGCTTGTATTGGTAAATTCCCATCTGCCGCTCGCCTAACTAAACAGAAGTTTCCATCAATTTCAGGAACTTCTGGAATAGTGGGGTGAGCCGAGTGTAATATGGTTGGGTTGTAGTCCGACACTCTGTTCCTTGAGGGTGGTCGTTTAGTGCCTTTGCAGGCAGGTCCGAGAGTGATGGATAGGTACGTCACTTCTGCCGAAATGGACGTTCCTATGTCCGACGCCAGATTGCCGGGCTTAGCAGCGACATCCTTTCCAGTGGAAGAGGCGTACTTAAGGGTCACTTTCTGACGCGCGTGGTATCACAGCTAAGTACTAGAAATGGAAACCGTTCACAACAATGAGCTCGAATTGCCATTTCTTGCGAGGCTGGATTTGGAGGTATCGGTCGTTAACTTTCGTGACGAAGACAGCGTAGTGGTGAAGGACCCTGTGCGCCTGAAGTACTTTCGACTTACGCCCGAACAGCACTTGGTAATGATGTTGCTGAGGTCGCCGAGATCGATCAGTTTTCTCAAGCGCGAGTTGCAAAAGAATTTTCCGTCGATTCACGTTGAAGCGGCCGAAGTTCAAATGTTGTTGCAGGACCTGCATGCCAAGGGGCTGATTCTTTCGAATCGAATTGGTCAGAGCCTGCGACTGGTATTGAAACGCTCCGAGGAGATTAGAAAGAGGTTGCTGAGTGCAGTGGCCAATCCTCTGTTTATCCGCTTTCCGGGCTGGGACCCCAATGCGCTGTTGGGAGGATTGGTGCGCTATTTTGGATGGTTTGTGCATCCGTTAATGGTCGGTATGTGTATAGCGTTTGTGGCAAGCTGTGCGATGTTCGCCTTGTCGCATTACGACGATGTGAGGAGGCGTCTACCGGAATACAACGATTTCTTTTCAGGTCAGAACCTTTTCTATTTGTGGATAACCTTGGCGGTCACCAAAACTGTCCATGAATTTGGTCATGGGATGGTTTGCCGAAAGCTTGGTGGCGAGTGCCGCGAAATGGGATTGGTGCTGCTGGTCTTCAGCCCGACCCTGTTTTGCAATACATCCGACTCATGGAGATTTGCGAATCGTTGGCATCGGATGGCGGTAGGTGCAGCGGGCATGTACTTTGAATTGATATTGGCGGCGGTCTGCGTGGTAATTTGGTGGAATGTGCCGCAAGGAGCGCTACAGAATATGTGCCTGGACATATTTTTTGTATCGACGGTCTCAACATTGATATTCAATGCCAATCCACTCTTGAAATTCGATGGCTACTGGGTGCATTCCCATTTTGCGTCACGTGAATTCGTGGTTTTTTATTGGTTTTTTTGAAGTTTCGGAATTAGCTTCAGTTTTTGGATTTGTCGATGGCGTCCATTTGGCTTTGGGCATACGGGTGTGGCGTTTGGTGTCACGG
>SXGS01426045.1_pt1 | contig 19711 bp, 16 predicted proteins | sample 3174681 | NCBI WGS metagenome assembly SXGS01 (sample SAMN11356861, study PRJNA531348) | freshwater metagenome | isolation source: freshwater sample F1-80 | place: China: Fuxian Lake, Yuxi | collected 2017-12-25 | reverse complement strand
TCACGGGGTGCTCGTCCTGCAGGCGGGTGTTCATTTCCATGAACCACAGCCGGCCCGTTGCGTCCCGCAACATCTCCACGGTGCCCGCATTGCGGTATCGCAGGCGACCTACGGCCTCCGCCACCCTTGGGAGCACTTCGGCGCGCTCCGCCTCCGACAAGCCGGCCGACGGGCTCTCCTCCCACACCTTTTGGTGACGGCGCTGCAGGCTGCACTCGCGCTCTCCGAGATGAATGGCGCCGCCTCTTCCGTCGCCGAGCACCTGCACCTCGACGTGGGCGCACCCCGTCAGACGGCGCTCAAGGTACATACGGCCATCTCGAAACGACGACAGGGCCTCGGCGGACGCCGCATCGAAGGCGGCGTCGAGGTCCTCGGGACGCTCGACGACGCGCATGCCACGCCCGCCACCGCCAGCGACGGCCTTCAGCAGCACCGGATAGCCAACGCGTTCGGCCTCGGCGTGGGCGGCCGCGGCGTCAGCCAAGGGTTCGCGCGTCCCGGGGATGACCGGCAACCCCAGCTCAGCAAAGGTGGCGCGCGCGACCGATTTGTCCCCCATCGAACGCATCGCCCGCGGTGTCGGGCCGACGAACGTCATTCCCGACGATTCCACCATCGCCGCGAAATCCGGGTTTTCCGAAAGAAAACCCCAGCCCGGATGTACAGCGGCGCAACGATGACGGCGCCCCACTTCAACGAGCGCACCAGCGTCGAGGTACGAATCGGCGGGCCGAGCCCCTCCGAGGGCCACCACCATCGTCGCCCCTTCCAGCCAACTCGACCCGAGGTCGGCCGCCGAGGCCACGGCCACCGTTTCAATCCCAAGGCTGCGGCAGGTGCGAAGCACGCGCGCGGCCACCTCGCCACGGTTCGCGATCAACAGGCGTCGGAACATGGCGCGGTCTAACGGACGGTCAGGGCGTCAGGGGCACGAGCCGGGTGAACACGTTGTGGGGGCTGGCGACCTCCTGTTCCCAAGTCACGGCCATCGTCGCCGCACCCCCGCCATCGTCGCGGATCGAGATGGCGACGCGGCTGGCGTCGACCAGGGGATCGTCGTTGAGCTGCCATTGGCTGACGACAGGCTGGCCGGTGGGCAGGTCCCAAATGCTGCACGGCGCGTCCGGCAGCAGGCCGTCGACGACGCCCTGCCAACAGAACACGGCGCGTTCTCCCCAGAACTGGACGACGGAGCGGTTGCCGTCTTCAGCCACCGACGCGAGCGAGAAGCTGTCCCCCATCGCGCGCCCCTGCGCGTCAAAGAAACGGCCGTAGGAGCCTGCGCCGACGCCCATTTCGACCTTGGAGCGCCAGGTGATCGCCATGCGTCCCACGGCGTCCACCGCAATGGCTGGGCGCGATGGGGCCTCCGACTCCGCTTGGTCGGCCCGAAAGGGCTGTACACAGCCATCGCCGCCAAACTTCTTGGCGTAAACCTCCATGTGTGCGTCGGTGAACTTGTGGGTCCCAGTGACGACGAAGCCCCGGTCCGCCAAGGCGTAGACGTCCGGCGCGCTTCGTCCGGCGGCTTCCACGAAAACGGGTTCCTCGTCGATGAAGTTGAGCCGGTCGTCGAATCGGCGAATGAGGTGCGTGCCGTCGCCCCAGTCGCCCCCGTGGGACTCCCAGACCACGACGCCTCCATCGTCGTCGAACACCGCGAGATCCGGCGTCTCGCTCGTCACGCCCCCCCTCGTGTACGCGAGGACGGGCGGCGACAGCGGCACACCCTCGAGGTTCGTTGCACGCAAGTAGATGTCGGCGCCATCTTCCCACGTGACGACGTAGCCATCGCTGCGCGCCTCCACATCTGGTTTGCCGCCGTTGCCAAGGGCGTTGAGCAGGTGGGGCCCGGACACGCGGGCTCCACTCGCGTCGAACACCGCCAACAAGGCTGAATAATCGGCGCCATCCCCTACTTGCCAGGCGACGGCGTAGCGGCCGTCCACACCCCAGGCGACCGTGGCGTGGTGCTGGTCCTTTTCGGACGGCTCTCCCACCGGCCCCAACGGGCTGGGGGTGTAGGTCGCGGCCGCCGGGCTCCCCGCAACGGGACCGACGAAGGTGAACGGTTCGTCATTGAGTTGCAGGCCGCTGTTCACGCCCGCGTCCGCGTCGTCACAATCGAGGCCGCCGACGACGGGGGTCGGGTCGCCGTCCCCGTCCTGGTCGTGGTCATCGCCGCCGTCGCAGTTCTGATCGACGCCGTCGTACCAGACCTCCACGGCGTCTGGGGAGAAAGCGGGATCCAGATCGTCACAGTCCAGCCCGCCCATGTCATCGGCATCGTGCCCGTCGCCATCTTGGTCGAAGTCGGAGCCGCCGGAGCAATCTTGGTCGACTCCGTCGTACCAGACCTCGGTCGCGCCTGGGTACGTCTGCCCGTCGGCATCGTTGCAATCGACGCCTTCGGTGTGGCCATCGCCGTCGGCGTCGACGGCGGGATCGGGTGCGTCCGTCCCGGGGTCCGACGTCGGCTCATCGCCGCAGGCCAAGGACAGGACCACCCACATCATGGACGCTGAATCTCTACAAAGGACCGGACCGGGAGGCCCGCGTAGGACGTCAGTTCGCCGTCCGGCCAGACGACGTCGACGCCGTCGATCGCCTCGACATCGCCAAGACCAAAATGCACTTCTGCGGGCCCGCCCGAACCGAAGTTGGTGCTTCCCGCCACGACCCACTCCGTCCATACGCGGTCACCCGCCCGGACGCGGACGGTCGCACCGACGGCAAACCCGTCGGGTCGCTGTCCGTCGTTGAGCGAAACGGCGAGCCAGGATTCCGCCCCGCACTTCGACACATAGGTGACGACGACTCCACCCATCTCGCGCTTGAGTACGTCGAGCCAGCCGTCCCGGTTCACATCCGCAACGACGAACCCTCGCATCGACAAATCGTCGTCCATCCCCCAGTCAGGCGCGACCGAAGGCCAATCGCCCGAAGGCGCGCCACGCCACAGGCCGTCGGGCTGTCGCGTCGGGAGTTGGACTGTGGCACCGAACGCAACGAGGAGATCCTCGTAGCCGTCGTTGTCGAGGTCCGCGTAGTCACCGCCCCACGCGACGACCTGGTCGACGGCAGCATCCGGGATCACGCCCCGCGAAACGGATTGGTTGACCCAGACGCCGCCGGCCGTGCTGTCCAACGTCGGAACCTCACCCCAGCCCGCCACCGCAAAGTCCGCGAGGCCGTCGGAGTTGATGTCGCCCGCTGCCAGGCCCATGCCCGCAAGGCGGACCTCGAGGCCAGGGAAACCCTCGGCGTCGTGGACGAGACCGCTGGCGTCGTTGTCGTAAATGAAATTGGGCAGCAGCACTTCCACATCGCCCACATCTTCGCCGTCGGCCGTGTTCTCTGCGACCAGGTACAGCTCGGGCCAAGGGTCTTCGTCGACCTGGTGCCAACCTGAAGCGAGAATGCGCGACAAGTCGGTGTCGTCGTCCAGCATCTCGGGGTGGTCGACAAACGTGCCGAGACCGTCGTTGACGAGCATCCGGCTCGGGCAGGCGACGAAGCTCGTCACGCCGTCGACGGTTCGGTAGGCGCCCAGCCGCCCATAGAACAGGTCGAGGTCGCCGTCGAGGTCCATGTCCCCGAAGGAGGCGCTGCCGCCGCACCCGAGGAAGTCGGGCTGGTCCCATTCGGGGTGTTCGGTCCCCACGAATTGGCCCGCCCCGTCGTTCACGAGGAAAACGGGCGGGCTCAACTGGCCGTAGAGGAAGGCGTCGCTGTCCCCGTCGCCGTCAATATCGGCCGCTGCGCCTCCGATGGGTCCACGCAAGGCCGCGAGATCGGGCAGGGCCGGACCGTCGACGAAGCCTCCGACTCCGTCACCGACCAACAATCGACTCTTCTCCGAGTACTGCGGCACGATCATGTCGAGGTGGCCGTCGCCGTCGAAGTCCGACACGACGAGGCCCCTGGCTCCGAAGCGCAGGTCCCAGTTCGCCGAGCGCCAGTCGGGCTCGAACGTCCAATCGAGCCCGAGTTCTGACCGGACCCAGGCGTCGGGGCCCCGCGCCACCGGGCCCGCGCAACTCACGGGCGTGACCGTGACGTCGGGGTTCGTAGGCCACGTTCCCGTCGTCGTCGGCGGGGAGGTGTCGGTCGTCCCGGTTCCGCCCGTCGGGTCGATCGAATCCGTCGGATCCGTATCCCCCGGACCACAGGCCAGTGCGATGGACCACGCGATCAAAGCGACCTCACCCTTGGATCTACCGCTCCTGACGCGGCCAACGCAACACGATCGTAGACGGCAGCGACGGCCGCAACGGCGGCGTCGGGGTCAAATTGGGAGGCCACCGCCGCGCGCTCTGCCCGGGCTTGCCGACGACGTTCGGGCAACGCGACCAACGCAGCGTCGATTGCGCGCCGCAGGCCGGCGACATCGCCAGGTGTCACACACGCGCCTGGACCGGCAGCCTCGGGAAGGCCACCGGCCGTCGTCGACACGACGGGAACCCCAGCCAAACGGGCCTCGATGACGGCCTGGCCGAGGCCCTCTGTGCGCGACGGATGCACCAATAGATGGGCTCGCGCCAGTGCCCGATCGGCGTCGAGCGGGCCTGCCAGGGAGAGGGTCACGCCCGTTTGTGCTGCGAGCCGCGCCAAAGGTTCTCCCTCGGGCCCTTCGCCCGCCAGGGTCAGGGCAACATCGCTGCGCCCCTCCAGCGCCAGGATGAGATCACGATGGCCCTTGTGCGGCACCCAGGCGCCCAAACATAGCAATTGCCAAGGTGGCCCCGGCGGCTCCGGGGCCGAGGGTCGGGGCGGCACGCCCGAGCGGATCACGTCGATCCGTTGGCGGGCCACTCCGTGACGGACGAGCACACCGGCTACGGCCTCGCTCACCGCGATCCACGCGTCGACGCGTGGCCATGCGCGGCGACCGAACCACCGGGGAGCGTCGTCGATACGACGATGGGCGACCACGGGGCGGTCACACCCCAGCGCGTGGTGGATCGATGGGCCGTCTTGCGGGGCGACGACCGCGAAATCCGACGCGACCGACCTGAGCGCGCGTCCGCCCCGCCACCCACCGCGAAACGGGATCGGAACCACCGGCAGAACACCGCGAAGGCGCTCAACCAACGCCGAATCTGGCGGTGCCGCCACGGCCGCCCCTGGCAGGCTGCGGGCCAGGCGCTCAATCTGCACCTGGCCACCCCGCCAACTTCGCGCCGTGTCGACGAACAGTACAGATGTTGTCACAGCGCCTCAGCTTCAGGGAGGCGAACGGGGGCGGCAGCGGGCAAGGCGTCGATGTCCACGCGCGTGAGAGACGCATCCAGATGGTAAGGCCAGCCCGCGCGGCCCCACGTCGACGACGAGCCCGCCGTCGGCGCTCCGTTGACCACCACGTGGACGCGGCCCTCCGCCGGGACCACATCCCCGCTGAGCACGAGTTGGAACGTGTCCGCCGTGTCCGCGGGGTGGGCCACGCCACGCCCCTGAAGCGTCACATGGCCTCCCTCGACCGGCGTCATCACGACGAGAGAGGTCCCCATAGAACCGTTGGCCGCGGGAACGGAAAGCGCGCCGCTTCGCGTCTGGACCGTCGTCGCGGCCCCGTCCACACCCAAGTCCAAGGCCGCAAGGCCGGCCATGAGAACGCCGCGCAGGGCCTCGTCGGCAACCTGTTGAGCCCCCGTGCCTCGAAGTTCGTCGGTCCAGCCAAGGCGCACACCCCCGCCCCGACGGATGGACAGCGTCACTGCCCGGCCGACGACCCGCTGCTCGACGTAGGCCATGACGCCTTCGGCCTCGTCGGCCGACCCGCTCGATGGGCGGACCACGAAGCGCGCGTCGTGAACGTCGCAAGCCAAGGTCGTCCATCGACCACGCGAGGGCTCGGCCTCACAACCAAGCACCCAATTCGCGTGGAGGCCGCTCACGGCGACAGGTCGATCCTTGGCATCTACCAAGGCCAGCGCGACGGGCACGTCGATCTGCATCGCAAGCACCCAACCGACGCGACCGCCCGCCCCCAGCCACCACATCCCGCCTCCGCCTCGCCCACCCGCCAACGTTAGCGCCCGACGCTCGGGAGCATCGATGAAACCTGACTACTACGAACACCGCCATTTGGATCGCTTCGGCGACATCGGAAAGGCCTCCCCCGAGCTGGCGAAGAAATACTTCGCTTGGTACAACGCCGTCTTCGAAGAGGGCGCTCTCTCCCCACGCGAGAAGGCGCTCATCGCCGTCGCCGTCGCGCACGCGGTCCAATGTCCGTACTGCATCGAAGCCTGGACCGAGGGCAGCGTCGAGCGCGGCGCGGACGCCGAGCAAATCACAGAGGCCATCCACGTCGCAGCCGCCATCCGGGGGGGAGCGTCACTCGTTCACGGAATGATGGCGCGCGACGTGTTGGAGACGAAAGGCATGGGGTGAACGCCCCACACGCAGCCTACCGTCAATCGGCCCAGTGTCGGTGGATGGCGATGAGTGTGGCGACGAAGGACAACAGGGCGTCGTCCAGATCGACGTCATCTACAGAAACGCCGAAATCGAGGGGCACGACACAGGCATGTGGAGCTCCGCCGTCCCTCGGCTCCGGGAAACGGGTGTTGGCGAGGGGCAGGCCCGGCCGTCCTACCGGCCAGGCGTCGGGGTCGACGAAGGCCATCGACGCATAGGGCACGGCGGCCAGCGCCTCCGTGTCGAGCTCGAGCTGATCGAACCAACGCGCGAGCCAGTCCTTCGTCGCGGTCTCCCCCGTCTCCGACGTGTCCCCTTCCCGGCCACCAATGGCCGCGGAGAGTCCGCCAACACCGACCGTGACATCCCTCAGCCCGGGGTGCTCCACGAGGGCCTTGAGGATCGCGTGCACGCCACGGCCCTCGCCCAACAACATGACGCGCGGCAACGTCTCCGTGTTGGCGATCCGGTCGACAAGGGCTGCGGAGGTGGCCGCGACGTCAGTGAACGGAACGACGTCCGCCCCAAGAAGCGCGCCGGCGCGGGCCAGCGGTCGCGGACCCAGGGTCTCATCGTCGGTGACGGCGAACAGTGCGAAGGGGCTTCGCCCGCGAATCGCGGATGCCAACTCCGCTGCAGGTGCGGCGGCGTTCACGCCAAAGGACGCCCTCCAACTGAGGCCGTCAACGCCTGAGGCCGGCGCGCCCTTCCAAAGCGCGTCCCATCGGGCTCGCCCGGCGGGAATCGCCGCCAACGACGCCACGTGGGCCATCTCTTCTGCGCTCGCCCCTTTCGGAGGCACCCACGTCTGGGGGGCCAGCAGCCGCGTCTCAGGCCGTCTGGCGAAGGGATGCCACGGCAGCGGAGTCGCCCGGCCGAGGGCCTCGGATCGCGTTTGCCAAAGGTGCTTGAACCAGCGTTCGCCATCGACCTCGGGAAATCGCGGCCAATGCGCGGCGACTGCACCCCCAAACCAAGCGAGCGCTACGAGGCCCAAACCAACGCTCGGCGCCATCAGGCAGCGCTCAACGCGTGCGGGGACCTACGCGCACGGGCACCGGTACGGGCGCACGCGCCAGGCGCTCCAGCGATTCGGACAGATCCTGCCACCACCGCCTCAGTCCGTCCCACATGCCCGCCCTCCGCCCCCCACCGTACACGCCTTGCCGCTGACGTCCAGCGGTCCGACGCGGATGTCATGACGCAAACATGCGCTCCATCATCGCGCGATCGCCCATGACGGCGGTCCGCTGCAGATAAAATCGCAGCCCGCGCTCGCCGCCCAATTCTTCGCCACCGCCCGCGCGGCCCGCGCCGCCGGGACAGAGGGTCGGCAACACGGTCCCGGGTCCGGGCGACTGATCAGCGACTTTGCGGCTTCCCCAGTGGATCCGCCCATGCCAAGGCGCCAAGCCAAGGATGACCTCTCGCGCCCACGCCAACTCGTCCGAATACAAGCTCGCCACGAGGCCACCGCCGCCGCGCGCGGCGATCGCCACCGCCTCTTTGGCGCTGCCGTCGTAGGGAAGGAGGCTCGCCACGGGCCCGAAGACCTCCTCGTCGTGCACGACAGGAGCACCCACGCCCCCGTCGATGGCCAACAACGTCGGCGCCACGAAACAACCACCCTCTGGCGCTTCGCCTCTCCAAACGACGCGCCCAGCGGCCACCAGGCGCGCGGTGCCAGACACCACGGCCTCGCGCTGCGCGGGCGACGCGACGGGACCCGTCGTCGTCCCCTTGTCCGCCGGGTCGCCAACGGCCGCCGCAGCGAGGCGCTCAACCAGGGCCTCGACAACGTCGTCCATCCGGTCCTGAGGGACGAGGATACGGCGGATGGCCGTACACTTCTGGCCGGCCTTTTGTGTCATGTCGCGCACGCAATCGAGCGCGAACATGCGCGTCGTGTCCTCGTCCGCGTCCGGGCCAAGAATCGCGACGTTCAGGCTGTCGGCCTCGACGTTGAGGCGCGCTCCCCGGACGACGACCGCAGCGTGTGCTCGCAACTTCTCCGCCGTCGCAGCGCTGCCTGTGAAAGCGACGGAATCCTGAGCGCCGACGCCGTCGAGCAGGTCGCCGACGTTCCCTACGACGAGTTGCAACACGCCCTCGGGCAGCAGGCCTTCGTCGAGCCAGCGGCGCACGAGCGCGACGGCCAATGGCGCCGTCGCCGTCGCCGGCTTCGCGACGACGGGGACGCCTGCGAGCCAGGCAACCGCTGCCTTCTCGCACAGGCCCCAGGCGGGGAAGTTGAATGCATTGATGTGAACCGCTGCGCCAAGCCGTGGCGTGAAGATGTGCTGCCCCGCAAAGCGTGCGCTGCGCAGCACGGGTTCGGGCGGGCCGTCGAGCAGGACCGTTCGATCGCCAAGGGACCGACCAAGCGCGCCGTACCAAGCAAGCGTTCCCGCGGCGCCATCGATGTCGAACTTGGCGTCGCCGCGCGTGGTGCCCCCATGCCGACTCGCGTCGACGAGGGCGTCGCGGCCGGCAAAGATGGACTTCGCCAACGCCTCAAGCCACGCACCCCGTTGGGCAAAGGTCTGCGCCCGTAGCGTGGGCCCGCCGACCGACCGCGCGTGGTCCAGCGCGCCTATCAGGTCGAGTCCCGCCGTGCTGGCCGACGAGACGACGGAACCGTCGAGGGCATCGTGGATCGGCGTTCCCACGCCCTCTCCCCGCACCCAACGACCACACAGGAAGCTCTCCAACATCGTTCCCTCGAGGCCGGGCGGCGCCTAACGGGCGCGCGGCGTAAGGGCGCGAGGATGATCGACGTCACCGACCTGCACAAGTCGTTCAAGACCCGCGAACGCGGCGAGGTTCGTGCTGTCGCCGGCCTCAGCTTCCACGTCCGTGCTGGCGAGGTCTACGGCTTGCTTGGCCCCAACGGTGCCGGCAAGACGACCACACTGCGTATTCTGGCCACGTTGGCCCTTCCCGACCGGGGCACGGTCCGTGTCGATGGCCGAGATCCCGTCGCGGACCCGATCGGGGCGCGCGAGCGCTTGGCCTGGGTCCCCGCGGAGGGAGGCCTGCCGCCGAGGTTGTCCGGGCGCGAAGTGGTTCGCCTGTTCGCCCGGATCCAGGGCGTCGCCGACCCTGACCGCGTCGCGGACGAAACGCTCGACCGTATGGGCGCGACCCCCTTTGCCGATCGCCCATGTGGCGACCTGTCGACCGGCATGAAGCGGCGCGTCGTGCTTGCCCGCGCGCTCGTCCACCGCCCTGCGGCCCTCCTGCTCGACGAACCCACCGATGGTCTCGACGTGATGGGCCGCCGCGACGTGCTCGGCCTCGTTCGCTCCCTCGCCGCCGACGGCCGCGCCGTGATCTTGTCGTCCCACGTCATGGGTGAGGTCGAACGCGTGGTCGACCGTGCGGGGATCGTCGCCGGCGGCCAACTCGTCGCCGAAGGAACCGTGGCGGAATTGCTCGCCCGCACCGGGACGGCCACGCTCGACGACGCCTTCATGGCCCTGGTCGCGCCTCCATGAGGCGGAGCGCGTCAGCGCTTGCGGGCCTCACCTACGCCCACGCCCTGAGCCTGCTGCGCGAGGCCCTCGTCCGCCGGAGTCTTGGCTGGCCCGTCGCGCTGGTCATCGGCACGTTGCTTGCCGTTGTCGCTGTGACCACCGTCCGCCGCGGCAACCCGACCGTCCTCGTCCTCGACGGGGCACCAGCTTGGGTCGAGCCCACGCTCCATGACGCCGGTTTCGCCACGGTGCGCGGCTCGGACCCCGTCGGGCCCGTCCAACGCGAAGTGGTCCTCGCTTCCACCGATGGCCATCAGCTGAATCTCGGACGCGGAGGCCCCGACGCGGGCCGCCTCGAGATCGCGCTGCGCCGACATCACGGAAGTACCTGGCTCCCCGATGTCGAAGGTAGCTTGCCGGACCTTCGCACCACCGAAATCGGGGGTCGCCGCATCTGCCGTCTGCTTGGCGGCCTGTATGCCCTGTACGGCGCGGTGTTCGGCCTCGGCGCCTTGGCGCGGGATCGCGACGAAGGCACGCTCGACGCCGAGCTCACGTTGCCGATCGGAAGTTGGATGCCGGCCTTCGCCCGCTGGCTCGCGGCCAGCCTGTTGCTTGGCCTTTCGTGGGCCGTGGCCGTTGGCATGATCGACGCGCTCCTGGGTGTGCGCGACGCCGGCGCGATGGTTCGGGACGGCATCGGTGCCACCGCTGCAGCAGCCGCGTTGGGGGTCGCCGCCGTGGGTCGAGCCGGCCTCAAGGCGAGCTTCTCAGGGCCGTTCACCGCCGTGGCCGCCGGCATCGCAGGCATCGTCGCTTTCGGCACCACCTGGCCCGGCTGGGGCAGGCACTTGCCCATTGCGTCGATGGTGCTTGGCGGCGACGGGTGGTCGCCAATGTTCGTCGGCTGGGCGCTCGGCCCGCTGGCCGCGGTCCTCTTCGCATGGCGGGGCGGGCGGACGTGATCCGCGTCGGCCGTGTCCTCGCCATCGCGCGCTACGACCTCAACGCAGAGTTGCGGGGTCGGGGCGGCTGGATCGTCCCTGGCATCCTGTTCACGTTGCTCGCGCCGATCGCCGCCGTCCCCGCCCCGCGGCCGCTCCCCGAGCCCACGGTCTTCGACGTCTCCGGCGCGGCGCCCGATTCCGTCCGCAACCATCCCGGCCTCCGGGTCACCGACCGCGCACCGACTCGGCTCGTCACATCGCCCGAAGGACTCACGGTCCGGGGCCCCATCCCGGCGCCGCTACGCCAGGCCTTGGACGGCCCCGAGCCCGCCCTGGTGGTCCAACGCGTGCCGACCCAGGGCCGCTGGCCCGGCCGGACGATGGCCCTCGGCCTCGTGGCGGCCTCCAGCCTCACGGGGTCCGTGGCCGCGTCGATCGCCGGGGAGCGCACTCACCGCACGCTCGTCGCCCTTCTGACGTCGGCCGTCAGCCGACTCGAGGTCGTGCTCGGCAAATGGGTCGCATGGGGTGGGCTCGGGATGACCGCCGCGATGGCCGCGGCGCTCGGCACCGTGCTCGGCGGCCACGCGGAGGTCGGCACCTGGATCGTGGCCTTGCCCTGGGTCCCGCTTGGGACCGCTGCAGGAGGCCTCTTCGTCGTCCGGCGCGCCACCGACGTCGTCGGCGGTACGGCCACCGCCCTGCGCGTCCTCCCAAGTGGTCTCAGTTTTCTCGGGTTGATCGCTTGGTGGTTGGGCCGCTTCGACCCCATCCTTGGCGCTCTCGTCCCCATCGGGGGCGCCCTCGTGGCGAGCGGGGCGACGTGGGACTCCCCCACCGCCGACCTCCTTGCGTCCTTCACGGCGGCCATCGCGACGTTCGGGTTGCTCGCCATCACAGCAAGGGACCTCGAAGAGAGCCCGGCCGACGAACCGGCCCCCCAACGACCGTGGGCACCCCTTGCGCTCATCTCAGCGACGGCCCTGGCGCCCGTGCTTGGACCGCTCGGCTGGGCCGCCGCAGGAAACGCCAAGCTGACCGACCAACTCAACGCGATGAGCGGCCAATTGGCCGCAGCCAGTGGGACCCTTCTGGCTGCCCTCGTGTGGGCCGCTCGGGACCCCCGCCCCGCCCCTCCTGTCGACCTCCGCGCATTCGCCGCAGCCGTCCCCGCAGGCGTCGCTCTGGCGCTCCTCTCCACCGTGCTCTCACCCGGCGGCCACGGGATGCCGCTTCCCGCCGTGCTGGCGGTGTGGGCCGCGGACGAGTTCGTGTTCCGAGGCGTCGTCGCTCGTCGCGCCGGACCCTTGGTCGCGGGCATCACTTGGTGCGTCGTGCGCCAGCCGTTCGCGATGCTCGAATCGGCACCTGTGGCTCTCGCCCTTGGCCTCCTCGCCGCAAAGGGCGGATGGAAGGCGTCGCTCCTCGCCGTCGGGGTCGCCCTCGGGATCAGCGCGCTTCGAGGCTGACCGTCGAATTCTTCATCCTACGTCGCGTTGTGCTCTTGACACGTCGCTGCCTTGGGGGCATGATTCGTCACCCCCCGCGCCCGACCCTCGGGCGCCCCGCCTCGGAGCCCCCATGAACCTGATCGAGCCGCCCGACGGGCGTCCCTGGGCCCTCATCGGCCTGTGCGCCGGCAGCTTGTTGCTCAATGCCCTTCTGGCCATCCGGCTCGTCACCATGGACGCCCCCTCGGCCGAGGAAGCGAGTCCGACCCCGGCGGAAGTGGTTGCAGCGGTGGAAGCGCCCGCGCCAGCGGCCGCGCCGATGCAAGCCGCCGTTCAGTCCCTGCCGGACGTTCAGGTCGTTCGTGCCCCGTTGACCGGGAGCTTCGCCGCCACGTTCGCGGCCGCCGCGCCAAAGGACCACGCGGAAGTGCTCACCGCCGTCTACAACCGCCTGTTCATGTGGGACGTCGACGTCCGCAAGGACCTGCAACCGGGCGATCTCATCGAGGTGGCCTACGAGTGGGACGGCCCCTCCACCCGCATTCCAGTGGCCGCCTTCACCAGCCAAAAGCTCGGTAAGCGCATGCTCGCGTACGCGTACAGGGCCGCCGGCGACGAACATGCGTCGTGGTGGGACGAGACCGGCCGCGAAGTCCCCTACCGTCTCGTAGACGGCCCCATGGCCCAGTACGAGCAGATCACGAGCCTCGTGCGCGATGGCCGTGGCCACCACGGCATGGACTTCAAGGCGCCTGAAGGCACCCCTGTCACCAGCCCTCGCGGCGGCAAAGTGATTCGGGTGAATTGGAATCACACCTACAATGGCAACTGCGTCGAGCTCCAGCAGCCCGACGGCAGCATCGCCCGCTTCCTCCACCTGTCGCGGACGGACGTCGAGGCCGGGCAGACGCTCGCCGCCGGCGCCGCACTTGGCCTTTCGGGCAACACGGGTCGCTCCACGGCACCGCACCTGCACTACGAGATCGAGAAGAACGGACGCATCGTCGACCCGCGCGACGCCCACGGCGTCGTCCGCCGCGTTCTGCCAGAGACCGAGCTCGCAGCGTTCGCAGCTGAGCGGGCCCGCCTCGACGCGACCCTCAACGTCGGCCTCCAAGCCAAGCTCTGATCGCGTTCAGCGGGTCTCGGGCGGTAGGCCGGAAGCCTCGATGAGCGCCCGCCGATAGCGGTCCGTCCTCACCATCACGTCAGCGGGCGGGGCCGGAACCTCGGCGAGGACGCGCTGCGCCAACGCTTGCGCCTCGTCGGCCCGGCCCAGGGCCGTCAGCGCCCTTGCGGCCGTAGTCGCCAACCGAAGCCGCTGGTCGCCCCACGCGAACTCGAGGCCGCGTTGGGCGCGGGCCAGCGCTTCGTCATTGCGTTCCGCCATCAGCGCCACCGTAGACCCCGTCAGCGCCGGCGTCGGGTCGTCGGCGGCCCACGGTCGTGCATCCAACTCGGCCAACGCGCCGCTGACGTCACCGATGTCGGCCGCAAGCGATGCGATGGCTGTCCAATAGGCGTGGCCCCCCTCTCCGACTCCGCGCTCCCTCAAGATGGCGAGTTGGGCACGCTGCCACAGCGCCCGTTCGGCAGGGTGGAGCACCTCGAGGGCTTCGGCGACGGCCAAACTGTCCCCCGCTACGCCGTAGGCGTCCCGCAACGCTTTGACGGCCGGGGCACGAGCGGCGCGGTCGGGCCAGCGATGGGCCAACTCCGCCCAATACGCCGCGGGCGCATTCTTCACGAGCCATTGGGCGTCGTCGGGCGACGCCTCGGCGAGCGCGCGGGCGAGGCGCAGCGCGGGTTCGCCCTCGTGGCCACTTTCGGCCCGACGCAGCCAGGGTCCGGCCTCCCGGCCATCTCGAGCCCGCCGCAACGCCTCTTCGGCCGCAGCAAGCGGAGTCGCCTCGGCGGGCGTGGACACGGCGCCGTCGAGCACGCCCGTCAGCCAGACCTCGAATTCCTCCCGGCCGTCGAAACCCACGGTGCGGCCCCGCTCGGCCCCCGAACCATCGACGACGACCACGGTCGGGTAGCTGCCGACGTTGTAGGCGTCCTTCACCGTCCAGGAACTGGGGTCGTCGACGTCGACGACGACCACGTCCACCCGATCCAGGATGGGCGGCCGTGGCGTGGCCTCCAGCACCTCGTGAGCGAGCCGGTTGCAAGGCGGGCACCAGATGGCCGAGAAGTCGATCAGCAGCGGTCGACCCGCGGCGCGCGCGGCGTCGAGCGCGCTTCGAAATGCGCCATCTGCGTCCGCCCGCCATGGCGTCGCAGCCTCTGCGGGCAAGAGCGCGACGAGGCCGTCTGCGACGACGCCGCGAACGTCGACCGTCACGATGCGGCACGACCCATCCGCGTCCGAGCACTCCCCGTATCGGAGCGAGCCGCTGAACGGGCCAAAGGGTGCCGGCCCGAGCGGCCACCCTACGCCGAAGCGCGCGCTCAGCGCCTGAACCGACACGGAGGTGGCGTCCGACCAAGTGAGTTGCACCGCCGCAGGGGCATCCGGAGCAAGATGGTGTCCCTCGGCGGCAACGAGCGAAAGATGGGCAAGCCCCGCCCCAACCGTCAGCGTCGCCCCCATCTGGCCCTCCCAACGGGATAATCCGGGCTGGCCTGCGGAGGCAGCTTGCACCGCCCGTCCTTTCCGAACGACCGCCCGTGGCGCCGCGCGCGGGTCGACAACGCCATGGTGGCGGCGCGTTGTGCGCGCGTGCGGACGCGGAGCATCAAGACCGAGACGAAGGACCACCTCCTGCGACTCGCCCTGTCGATGGTCGATTTGACGACGCTGGAGGGCGTCGACACCACCGAACGCGTGGAAGCCCTGTGTCGCAAGGCGCTCCGGCCGCTCTCCGACCGCCCCGACTGGCCCTCGACGGCGGCCGTCTGCGTGTACCCCAACCACGTCGCCGCCGCGCGGCGAGTCCTCGGACCCGTCGGCGGACCCGTCAAACTCGCATCCGTGGCCACCGGATTCCCCGCCGGCCAGACCCCCCTCGCGACCCGGCTGCGCGAAGTCGAACAAGCTGTGGCCGACGGTGCCGACGAGATCGACATGGTCATCGACCGCGGCGCCTTCCTCGCCGGACGGGATGCCGACGTCTTCCACGAAATCGTCGAGACGAAGGCCGCCTGTGGCGCCGCTCGCCTCAAAGTCATCCTCGAGACCGGCGAATTGGGGACGCTGGACAACGTCGCCGCCGCCAGCCGTCTGGCGATTCTGGCCGGCGCAGACTTCATCAAGACTTCGACCGGGAAAATCCAGCCCGCGGCGACGATGGAAGTCGGCCTCGTCATGTTGGAGGCCATCCGCGAGACCTACTTGGCCACGGGGGTCCAGATCGGGATGAAGCCCGCCGGGGGCATCCGGGCCTCCAAACCGGCTTTGCACTGGCTCGTCCTCGTCGCCGAGACCCTCGGCTCCGACTGGATGAGTCCCACCTGGTTCCGCTTCGGCGCCAGCAGCCTGGTCAACGACCTGCTGCGTCAACTCGTCCGGCGCGACGAGGGCATCTACCCCTCTCCCCGCCGCTTCTCGGTCGACTAGGAGCCCCATGACGCCCCCCCACGAGCTTCGTCTCAGCGGCGCCCTCGACCTCGCGCCCGCACCCGAGCGCACGCCAGTCCACATCCCGCCCCGTTTGGGTCATTTCATCGACGGCGCCTTTGTCGACGGAAGCGACACGTTCGACACGATCAACCCCGCCACCGGCGACGTCCTCGCCAAGGTGTGTGCGGCGGGCGCCGAGGAAGTCGACGCCGCGGTCCGGGCGGCCGACCGCGCCTTCCGCGAAGTCTGGGGTCCGATGGACGGCGCCGCGCGCGGCAAGGTCCTCTACCGCATCGCCCGGCGCATGCAGGAAAGAAGCCGCGAACTTGCCGTGCTCGAATCGATGGACAACGGCAAACCGATCCGCGAATCGCGCGACGTCGACGTGCCGCTCGCGGCCAACCACTTTTTCTACTACGCCGGCTGGGCCGACAAGCTGTCCTACGCGGTTCCCGGGCGCACCGTGCGGCCCCTCGGAGTCGCCGCGCAGGTCATCCCGTGGAATTTCCCGCTCTTGATGATGGCTTGGAAGCTCGCGCCAGCGCTGGCGATGGGCAACACCGTCGTCATCAAGCCGGCCGAAACCACCCCGCTGACGGCCCGCCTCTTGTGCGAGGTCTTCCAAGAGGTGGGGCTACCCCCCGGCGTCGTCAACGTCGTCAATGGCGCCGGTGCCACGGGCGGCCACCTCGTCGGCCACCCCATTCCGCGCAAGGTGGCCTTCACTGGCAGTACCGGCGTCGGAAAGCGCATCCTCGCGTCGACGGCCGGCAGCGGAAAGAAGGTGACGCTGGAATTGGGGGGGAAAGGCGCCAACATCGTGTTCGCCGACGCCGCCCTCGACCAGGCCGTGGAAGGCACGATCAACGGCATCTTCTTCAATCAGGGCCACGTCTGCTGCGCCGGCAGCCGCCTGCTCCTCGAGGAATCCGTCGCGGCCGACTTCCTCGGCCGCCTACAGCGACGCATGTCGACCCTCCGCGTCGGCGACCCGCTCGACAAGAACACCGATGTCGGCGCCATCAATTCGGAACGCCAACTCAAGGTCATCCAGCACTATGTGGACGTGGGCCGCAACGAGGGCGCCACGGTCTGGCAAGGGTCCGCGACGGCGCTGCCGAAGCGGGGCCTCTTCCACCTCCCGACCCTTCTGCTTGACGTCGACAGCACCTGCACCGTCGCAAGGGAGGAGATTTTCGGGCCCGTCCTTTCGGTCCTGACCTTCCGGACCCCCGATGAAGCCATCAAGAAGGCCAACGATACCGAGTACGGTCTGTCGTGCGGCGTCTGGACGGAAAAGACGAGCAAGCTCTTCGAGGTCTCCCACGCGCTGAATTGCGGCGTCGTCTGGGCCAACGGCTACAACCTCTTCGACCCCGCGAGCCCGTTTGGGGGCGTGCGCCACAGCGGCTTTGGCCGAGAGGGTGGCCTCGCGGGCCTCGCCCCCTACCTGGAGGTCACATGACGGCGCGCCTCGCCGTCTGGCGGACTCCGAAGCTCTATATCGGAGGCCAATTCGTGCGATCTGAATCCGGTCAGACGGTCGCCGTGGCCACCGCCGAAGGTATCCTCCACGCCTGTCGCGGCAGCCGAAAGGACCTCCGCGACGCCACCGAACACGCGCGCGCCGCCCAGCCCAAATGGGCCGCCCGGGCCGCCCTGAATCGCGGCCAAATCTTGTACCGCCTCGGCGAAATGCTCGAAGGCCGGGGCGCCGGTGAGGCCGCCGACCGCGCCGTCCACCATGCCGGATGGGCGGACAAGGTCACGGCCCTGTTGTCGACGCTCAACCCCGTCTCGGCGACCTACGTCAACTACACGATGATCCGTCCCGTCGGCGTCATCGCGGCGGTCGTCGACCCCGCAACGGGCATGTTGGGCATGGTGGAAGCGCTGGCCGCGGCCACCGTGATGGGCAATTCCGTGTTGCTGCTCGTTGCAGCCGAATCGGTCGACGACGCCACGACGTTGGCAGAGTGCATCGCCACGAGCGACTGGCCCGCTGGCGTCGTCCAAATCGTGACGGGAACGTTGTCCGAACTCGTGGGTCACGTCAACGGCTTGGACGACATCGACACGCTCTTGCGCGTCGGCACGCCACTGGACGCCGAGGTCGCCCTCGCGGCTGAACAGGCCGGGGCGAGGACGATTCGCCGGCTCGTCGACCTGCCCAATCCTTCGATTCCCGCCACCCCGGAACAACTCGGACGCCTCGCCGAGGCCAAGACCGTCTGGATGAGCGCCTACGAACCCCAAGGTGGCGCCGCGTCCTACTGACGACGGTCACCAGGAGTCGCCATGCGAACCGTACCCCCCCCTGAACGCGTCCGCGCGGGAAGCGTTTCCGAAATGTCGGACCTCGCCTCGTACCAGCGAATCGTGCGAGAAGCGGCCGCGAATCCCTCTGCCTTTTGGCTCGCCCGCGCGCGTGCCGACATCGCGTGGCGCACGCCGCCGACACGCGGCTGCGAAGGCGATTTTCGGACCGTGGCCGAGCAGCCCATCCGCTGGTTCTCCGATGGGCGCCTCAATGTGACCGAGAGCTGCCTCGACCGACACATCGCGACGCGCGGGGACCACACGGCCATCGTGTGGGAGGGCGACGAACCCGGGACCGTCCGCCGTCTCAGCTTCCGTGAATTGCTGGCCGCAGTCAACCGCTGCGCCAACGTGCTCTCCGACCTCGGCGTCCGCGAAGGAGACCGCGTCATCATCTACATGGGAATGGTGCCAGAGGCTGCGGTCGCCATGCTCGCCGTCGCGCGCCTCGGGGCCGTCCACTCCGTCGTCTTCGGCGGGTTTTCCGCGGACGCGCTGCGCGATCGTATCGAGGACTCTCAAGCCCGCGTCGTCATCACCCAAGACGTGGGTCTCCGCGGCGGCAAGAAGGTGCCCCTCAAGGCGACGGTCGACGCCGCCCTTGCGGGCGGTGGACCCGTTCAAAACGTCCTCGTGTATCGGCGCACCACCGACGATGTCGCGTGGACGGCTGGCCGGGACCACGATTGGGCGACGGCGACCGCGTCGGCGAGCCCGGACCGAGCCGCGACCGTCGTCGGCGCCGAAGCGCCGCTGTACATCCTGTACACTTCGGGCTCGACAGGTCGACCCAAAGGCCTCGTCCACACCGCCGGCGGCTACCTCGCCTACGTCACGTGGACGGCGCGGACGACCTTCGATCTGCGGCCCGACGACGTCTACGCCTGCGTCGCGGACGTCGGTTGGGTCACCGGCCACAGCTACATCGTCTACGGCCCGTTGAGCAACGGCGTCACCACGCTGCTCTTCGAGTCCATCCCGACTTACCCCGACGCCGGCCGCTACTGGGACCTCGTCCAGCGTCACAAGGTCACCGTGTTTTACACAGCGCCGACCGCCATCCGCGCCATCGCGGCATCGGGCGACGAGCCCGTTCGGCGCTACGACCGCTCCTCCCTCCGCGTGCTTGGAACGGTTGGCGAACCCATCAATCCCGCAGCCTGGGATTGGTACCACGACGTCGTCGGGGAAAGCCGCTGCGCCGTGGTCGACACCAGGTGGCAGACGGAGACCGGCGGGCACTGCATCAGCCCCATCGCGCCGGTCACGCCAACGCGTCCCGGCAGCGCGACCTGGCCCCTTCCCGGCATTCTCCCGATCGTCCTCGACGCCAATGACAGGCGTTTCGACGGGCCTGGCGAAGGCCGCCTCTGTCTTGAGGTGCCTTGGCCGGGCCAGGCGCGGACGGTTTGGGGCGACCATGCCCGCTTCGTCTCCACCTACTTCCAGACCTTCCCCGGCCTGTACTTCACCGGAGACGGCGTTCGACGGGACGAAGGTGGCTACTACTGGATCACTGGCCGCGTCGAC
>SXGS01157526.1_pt1 | contig 19713 bp, 23 predicted proteins | sample 3174681 | NCBI WGS metagenome assembly SXGS01 (sample SAMN11356861, study PRJNA531348) | freshwater metagenome | isolation source: freshwater sample F1-80 | place: China: Fuxian Lake, Yuxi | collected 2017-12-25 | reverse complement strand
TGCTGGATTGCTTGATTTTAAAGTGGGCCATAGTCGGATGGGTGAAGACAGTAAAACCGATATTATCTCATTAAGTCAGTGACTTATGGCGAACATGAGGGGTCGGGAACACGGATTCAGGAAAAGGCGGGGCCGTTGCCCAGTGACAGGATGAGGGCGGCAGTCAAATAGGATTTCATTGCACTCGGTCAATAACTTGAAGATATGTGCATAATGCTACGTTGGCCACAAGCCCATGTCACCACTGTTTTCGGTATGAACTTATAACTCAATAGAATAATGAGATTATTACGGTCATCTCTGGCATTTATTGCAATATGTACTTATAGTAATAACCCAATAAGGTAGAGTTTGTGACAGGATATGCCTTATTTTGCCGTCACCTGCTCTACCCCTTGGGAAGAGGTCGTCTATCCGGAGGTCTTGACGTGGTTCGCGCTGTCTATTCCTGGCTGCTTAGCCTGCTCATCACTTCCTCGGCTAGGGCAGAGACCGTGCAGGTTGCCGCCGCCTCGAATTTTGCCGGGGCGATACAGCAGATCGCGGTTGCCTTCAGGAAAGACACCGGGCATGAGGCAACAGTAACGACGGCAGGGACCGGCAAGCTCTATGCCCAGATCAGGAATGGCGCACCCTTTGAGGTGTTTCTGTCTGCCGATGACAGGTCTCCGGCCAAATTGGAAGCCGGAGGGCTGGCCGTGCCGGGTTCACGCTTTACCTATGCTCTCGGCAAGCTCGTCCTGTGGAGTGCGAAGCCAAATGTCGTAGATCGGGAGGGTAAGATCCTCAGGTCAGGACAGTTTGCGCATGTCAGTCTCGGTAACCCAAAAACGGTTCCCTATGGGGCTGCCGCCGTTGAAGTCATCGAACGGATGGGCCTGCGTAAGACTCTGGAACCCAAATTTGTGCTGGGCGAGAATGTGGCCCAGGCGCAGCAGTTTGCCGTTTCGGGCAATGCCGAATTGGGTTTTGTTGCTCAGTCAGGGGTGTACCGGGATGGGCAGCTAACCAGCGGCTCGGCGTGGCTGATTCCGTCGAATCTGTATTCGCCCATTCGCCAGGATGCCGTGCTGCTCAAGACGGGTCAGGCTAATCCCGCCGCAAAGGCGCTGCTGAATTACCTGCAATCGGATCACGCCAAAACCATCATGAAATCGATGGGTTATGACTTCTGAGCGGATTTTCTCCGATGCTGACTCTTGATGTTAATGACCTCAAGGCGATCTGGCTCAGCCTGAAACTGGCGGCGCTGGTTACCAGCTTGCTGCTTGTCATCGGGACACCGGTGGCGTGGTGGCTGGCGCGCACCCGTTGCCGACTCAAGGGGGTTGTCGAATCGGTGGTAGCGCTGCCGTTGGTGTTACCGCCCTCGGTTCTGGGTTTCTACATGCTGTTGGCGATGGGGCCGAATGGCCCGGTAGGCGAGATAACCCAGGCGCTGGGTCTGGGTTTGTTGCCCTTTACCTTTGCCGGGCTGGCGGTCACTTCGACGCTTTATTCCATGCCGTTTGTCATTCAGCCAATCCAGAATGCGTTTGTGGCGATGGGTTCCCGGCCGTTAGAGGCGGCTGCTACGCTTCGTGCCAATCCCTGGGACAGCTTTTTTTCAGTGGCTTTACCGCTGGCAAAACCGGGGCTGATTACGGCCGCCGTGATTGGTTTTGCTCACACCATAGGCGAATTTGGTGTGGTCTTGATGGTTGGTGGCAACATCCCGGAGAAAACCCGCGTGATCTCCGTGCAGATATACGATCATGTGGAGGCTCTGGAATATACCCAGGCCCACTGGTTATCGGGGCTGATGGTCGCTTTCGCTTTTCTGGTGCTGCTGCTGCTGTATGGCCTGGGTGGCGGCAAACCCAGGGTGCCTGGGCCATGAACGGCGGCGCCAGCGACGGTATACAGGCCGCTTTTACGCGGAGCTTTGGCGATTTTATGCTTCAGGTTGAGCTGACCCTTCCGGCCAGGGGGGTGACCATTCTGTTTGGTGGCTCGGGTTGCGGCAAGACAACATTGCTGAGGTGTGTGGCAGGGCTTGAGCCACAGGCCCGGGGATACCTGTCGGTGAACGGCGAGGTTTGGCAGGATGATGCCAGCGGACGCTTTGTTCCGACCCATAAGCGTTCTATCGGTTATGTGTTGCAGGAGGCCGCTCTGTTTCCGCATCTCAGTGTGCGGCAGAATCTGGAGTTCGGTCTCAAGCGGATTCCTCCGGGCGAGAGGCGGACTTCGTTCGACCAGGCGGTCGATCTGCTGGGCATGCGTCCTTTGCTGGAGCGGTCGCCAGATAAATTGTCGGGAGGAGAGCAGCAGCGCGCAGGTATGGCCCGTGCCTTATTGACCAGCCCCAGGCTCCTGCTGATGGATGAGCCACTGGCGGCGCTGGATTTGCCTTTGAAACGAGAAATCCTGCCCTATCTGGAACGACTCCATGACGAACTGGAGATCCCCGTCTTGTACGTCACGCATTCCCCGGACGAGCTGGCGCGACTGGGGGACACGCTGGTGCTGCTGTCGGCGGGACGGGTGACCGGGCAAGGTCCGTTGCCGGACATGCTGGGCCGCCTGGATGCACTCCCCGGCTTTGTGGATGACCCGGGTGTTGTCTGGGAAACCCGGGTGTCGTCGCATGATCCGGCGGAGGGTCTGACCCGGCTTGAATTTGCGGGTGGTGGACTTTGGGTGCCTCTCAGGAACGGCGGCCTTGGCTCCCGGTTACGTTGCCGGGTTTTACCCTCGGATGTGAGCCTGACATTAGCCCGTGCTGAAGACACGAGCATCCTCAATATTCTTCCCGCTACGGTACTCAATGTTGGCGGCACGGCTGATGCCGGGCAGGTAATGGTACAGTTGGCCATCGGTGATACGCCCCTGCTAGCCCGCATCACTCGTCGTTCCTTGCAAAAGCTGGATATCCGCCCCGGAGTGCCTGTTTTTGCCCAAATCAAGGCCGTCGCCTTTCTGGATTAGTCATGAAAACACCCATGCCGCGCCGACAGAAAATCACTCGGGCCGTCCCGCGTGCTCATGCGGCTCCCCAGCGGCGGCGGAAACCCGAGAGATCCGCCCGGCTGATTGATGCGGAAATCATTATTGGAGGTGGCCTGAATGCCAGGCTCTTCAATTTGTTGGCTGCGATTGAGCGCAAGGGAACCATCCTTCAGGCGGCCAAGGAGGCTGGACTCAGTTACAGAGGTGCCTGGGATATGTTGGAGCGGGCCGCCAATTTATCACCGCGACCTTTGATCGAGAGTACTTTGGGTGGCAGCGAAGACAAGGGCACTCGCCTAACGGAAACCGGCAAAATATTACTCGCGGCTTTTTTGCGGTTGCAGGAGGAGAAAGAACAGTTCCTGGACCGACTCAATGAGGAGTTCGGTCACGATCCCGTTATTCTTCAATGGTTCAAGAGGTTATTTATGAAATCCAGCGCACGTAATCAATGGTCCGGAAAAGTCGATAGCGTCAAACTGGGCGCCGTCAATGCGGAAGTCAGCATTGTTCTGGCGGGTGGAGCCAAACTGGCCGCCAGCATCACCAATGAATCCGTTAATAGCCTGGAGCTGGAGTATGGCAAGGAGGTGATTGCCTTGGTCAAGGCGCCGATGGTGATGGTGTTGACGGATTTGGAAGGCTACCGCGTTTCGGCCCGCAATCAGTTGGCCGGAACAGTGACCCATCTGCAGAAGGGGCCGGTTAACACGGAAGTCCGTATTGGTCTCGACTCCGGTGACTCAGTGGTGGCTACAGTCACCAGCGAAAGCGCTGAACTGCTGGGCCTGGATATCGGCAGGCCGGCGACGGCCATGTTCAAGGCCAGCGCGGTGATTTTGGCGGTGGCAGGGTAAACCGGGGAATCCTCAGGCTGCCCTTTCCCCTCGGCATCGAGGCGGGTGATTGACCTCACGATCAAGCCGCCAGTTTGATAAGGATGGCCCCGTGCTGTTCCGCCATCGGCTTCAGAATGGATATCCTCACGGGTGCCGGATTCTTCGGGTTGGGGCCGAGCCTCCCGTCCTGCGTAACCGTGTTTTCTTTTCAAGTGGTCCCAAAAGGCTCGCGTCGATCGTGACTTCCCGCCATTGTCCCGGTACAAGCGAATCGAGTCGCCATGGTCCAATGGCGGCACGGATCAGTCTGAGGGTGGGATGCCCGACAGCGGCGGTCATACGCCTTACCTGCCGGTTTCGACCCTCTCTCAAAGCCAGCTCGATCCAGGCCGTTGGTATGGACGCCCGGTATCGAATGGGCGGGTCGCGTGGCCATAAATCAGCGGGCTCGGCCATGATTCGTGCTTGAGCGGGTCGGGTCAGACCCTCATTGAGCAATAAGCCGTTCCTCAGTTTCGCCAGTGCCGATTCGTCTGGAATTCCCTCGACCTGGGCCCAATAAACCTTGGACATTTTATGCTGCGGGTCGGCTATCCGGGCCTGAAGCGCCCCACTATCGGTGAGCAGTAAAAGGCCTTCGCTGTCGTAATCCAGACGGCCAGCCGGCCGGACCTTGGGAATGTCCAGATAGCCTGCCAGGGTTTTGCGGCCGCATTCTTTGTCGGTGAACTGGGAAAGCACCCCATAGGGTTTGTTGAATAAAATAAGGCGTGGCATGTTGCGGAAAAGGGGCAGATGCTCCGGGGTTAGCGCGCCTGGCGCAAGCCAGGATGTAGAATGCCGAGTCTAACATCCAAACAAAACAGGCCGTCCCTTTGCCACGCATCCCCACTATCCATCGGCGCTTTCCAAAGGAGGGCGAACGTCCCGCTCATGGTCATCAGGCCTCTGGCGCAGGCAAATCCGGCCCGTTGTTGCGCGTAGCTGGCCTCGCGGCCGTCAGCGCGTTGTTTCGGCATGACCCGGATCGGGTCGTAAGGCTGTTTTATGAAGACAAGCGAGTCGGGGAGGTGGGTGAGTTTTGTGGCCGCATGGCACAGTTTCGCCGCCCTTACCGCAAAGTCGATGCTGACGAGTTAACCAGGATCGCCGGGACGGTTCTTCACGGCGGTGTGGTCGCGGTTGCCGAACATCCGCCTGAGCATCGCTTGACGGTCGCCGAATGTAATCGTCTTGCCGCTTCAGGAAACACCTTGTTTGTACTGGATGGTATCGGCAATCCCCACAACGTCGGCGCCATTGCTCGTAGCCTCGCCTTTTTTGGCTTCCGGCATTTGGTACTGACCGATCATCCGCAGCAGGCCGGTTTGTCGGATGCGGCTTACCGCATTGCGGAGGGCGGGCTGGATTGTCTGACCATCTTTCGTGCCGCTCGTCTTGCAGGCCTGCTACAGCAGATCAAGGGGGACTATCGGATTGTCGGTACGGCGCTGAGTAGCCGGGGGCAACCGCTGGAGGCGCTGCACAACCCTTCGCAGCCGAGCCTGATCATTCTTGGCAATGAGGAGCGAGGGCTTTCACGCGAGACGCTGAATCAATGTGATGTGGTCTTGACGCTGCCTGGGTCGGGCGAGGTGCAGTCACTTAACGTGTCGGCAACGGCAGCCATCATGGCGTATGTGTTGCAGCCGAGGTAAGCGTGTTGACGTTTGCAGTGAAAAAATGGCCGAATAAAAAAAGGCCCCTCTCTGAGGAGACGGGCCCGAAAGATACTAACCAAGGAGGAGCAAGACTCTGAAGCCGGTTGATGTGGAACACCACACCAACGCTGGAAGACATTCTAAGACCGCATCGATAATTTACAATCCCATTCCTCATGGCATATCTGTGTCGTAATAGGAAACAATTCTTTGCTCACGCCACCACCTATTGGCACCAGTCTCAATTCGCCTTATCGATTTGGCTGGTAACCATCCGTCAGCGTGTGCAGGAAGGCGACTAAATCTTCAACCTCCTGCTCACTCAATCCCAGCTTGCCCAGTTCGTCATGATTGACGTTCCTGGATACTTCCGGAGTAGGCCAGCACCCTTGGCGGAGCGCTGCTTCCTCGCTGACCCATTTACTGTTGCAGGCTGGTTTGAGGTCGCGGGTGCTGTAGAAGTCGATGACTCCCCGCAAAGTGCTGAAGTAGCCATTGTGCATATATGGCGCTGTCTTTGCGATGTTGCGCAGTGTTGGCACTTTGAACTTGCCATTTTCGGCAACATCTTTGACGTGATCTCCCAGGCCGATATCTACAAAATCGAAACCTAGAGGATTGAATTCGGGTGCTTGTATGTAAAAGGAATTGGACGGATTCCTCGGTATACCCAGGTTGTCATAACTGAAATCGGTGAACAGGGGCCGTTTTTCTCCATTATTTTCGGGGCGAGAAGGATGGCAGGCGGCACAGTTACCCTTGTGTTCGTCTTCATAGATCTCTCTGCCTCGACGCTCCTGAGCCGTGAATTGGGTTCTGCCGGCCAAGTAATAGTCATACTTGGAGGTCATCGGCTCAAATGCTTCGGTTTTTTCAAATGCCGCAATGGCATCGGCGATGTGATCGTAGGCTTTCGCTGGCTCATTCAATGCGTCATGGCCGTAAACACGCCTGAACAAGCCGGCATAACTCGCATCCCGCACCTTTTCAACCACTGCTGTTGCAGTTGGGTTGTTCATCTCAAGCGGCTGGAGGAAGGGCTGTTTCGCCTGGTCCCGAGTCGTTGGCGCCCTGCCGTCATCGAATTGCCCGCCGATGAACAACCCTTCTCCTTTGTCGAAGTGAAAGGTGGGCGATGCGCTTGTATACATGAGGGTGGGGGTATTCCGGCTACCGTAACGATCTTGAATCACCCCTTCTGATGTTGGATCGCTCTTGTCGGGATCAGTAAAGAAATGATCCGGCGCATGACAGCTGGCGCAGGCTTGGCCGGCGGGCGATGAAAGATTCGTATCAGAGAATAAGGCTTGACCCAACCTGGCTTTGCGACTCATCGCCAGCGTTGGATTTGAGTGAACGGAAAAAATCAACAGGGCCGAAAGGATGAGCGGGCTGACGGGTTGTGATTTCATAGATAAGGCTCTTCAAATCAGATCGGTGCGCCAATTATCCAACATGCAAACCATAGACGCAATGAGAATGATTTGCATTAGTTGTCTATGAGCATTTATACTTCAGCCCCTGTTTCATTAAAATCCAGTGGGGCCAGCCATGTCCTTGAAAAAAAAACAATTTATTCTGTTAGCTGCGGTCACGCTTGCGTTGGGGGCGTCGGTTGCCGAAGCCAAGAAGGCCAAGCCCTCTTCCATTGATGAGATGTGGCGGATCATCGAGCAGCAACAAAAGCAGATCGAGGAGCTGAAATCACGTATTACCAGGAATGAGGAGTCGAAGACGCCGGCGGATTCCGGTAAATCGGCGATGGGCTCCTCCGGAGACAAGGCCGGTGCAACGACGACTGCGGCCCAAACGGCAGCCACCTCAAAAAAGTCTGCCAAAACGGAGAGCGAACGTAAGACCGATATCCTTGCATCGGAGGTAGAAAAGCTGAAGACACAGCTCTACATTCCAGATAAGCGGGAATATAAGGTCCAGTATGGTTATGGCCCGGCAGCGTCAGAGGTTTACCGTGTCAATCAAGGCCTTTCAATCGGTGGTTATGGTGAATGGGCTTTCTCGGATTACAGCCAGGATAAAAAATCGACCATCGATAACTTGCGTGCTGTTATCTACGCCGGTTACAAATTTAACGATTGGATAATACTCAACAACGAATTCGAGTTCGAGCATGGCACCACGGGGGAAGGCTCTGAAGAGAAGGGTGAGGTTTCTGTCGAGTTCTCCTACCTTGACTTCCTGCTCAAAGACTATGCGAACGTACGTGCTGGTTTAACATTGGTACCGATGGGGTTTATCAACGAAATCCACGAAGGCCCTACCTTCCACGGCAATTACCGACCACAGGTGGAAAGAACAATCATTCCCACTACGTGGCGTGAAATTGGTGCCGGTGTATTTGGCCAGCTTGCTCCAGGCCTGCAATACCGCATGTACGGTATGAATGGATTGAATGCGGAAGGGTTCACTAGTGCGGGTATCCGCGAAGGCCGTCAATCAGGAAGTAAAGCGATTGCCGAAGATTTTGCGTTTACTGGCCGACTTGATTACGACATGCCCTTTGCTCCCGGCCTATTAGCCGGAGCCTCTGCCTGGGTTGGCAATTCGGGTCAGGGTTACGAGTACAGTAGCAAAAGGTATGGCAGTCAGGAAGTGAATGCCTTGACCCAACTGTATGAAGGTCATCTGCAGTGGCGCTGGCAGGGCATTGAAATGCGGGCTCTAGGCGCTTTTGGTAGCATTGGCAATGCGGCCCAGCTGAGCGCCGCCAAGGGAGAGACTATCGGTAGCCAGAACTACGGATGGTACACGGAGGCAGCATACAACGTGATGCCGTGGTTGTGGAAAGACACGGCCCAGTATATCGCCCCGTTTTTCCGTTACGAATCCTACAATACGCTCGCCAGCGTACCAGAGGGTTTTGATGACTATGATGGCCTTTATAACCGCTGGATTTATCAGGCTGGTTTGACTTACAAGCCTATAGAAAATATCGCTGTGAAGTTTGATTACCAAAACTTCAACTCCGGCGCGAAAAAACTACCCGATCAGTTTAATCTGGGTATCGCTTTCATGTATTAAGCCGGCTGGTCATCTACAGCCAATGGAAAAGGATATGGATTTTATGAAAAAGATTACCAGTGTATCTATATCAGCTTTACTCACAGCTTGTGTGAACGCTATGTCGCCTTCCCCGGTGAATCAACTTTCACCAGGTATCTATGAAATCACTCGCGTTGGTGGATGGGGGTTCGATTTGGCTGAACTGAAAAATGAAGTCAGAAGCAGTGCGGAAATTTTCGCAACATCGGCCGGCAAGGATATGGTCATAATTTCAGAGGAAGTTGAACCCGACGAAAAAGTAGGGACTTATCCTGCTTATGATGACCGGTATAAGCTGAGATTTCGTTTGGTGGAAAAAAAGTAAACCACCAATCTGGCGTGTCCGTGGCCACCTTAAAAGCCTATCGGCCAAAACCGATAGGCTTTAATGCTTGGATACGGCACCAATTTCACGCAGCTAGTCTGCGCGTTACCTCCCCCCTCCGCCAGCAGATTACTTTTTCTTAGGCTTACTGGGGCCAGCTGGCTTCTTTATAGACGTACTGGTGCTGGATGGGCTGGAGATAGACGGCGATACGCCTGCTTCCTTGAGTTTGGCGGCATAAGTGGCACGCTCTGAGGCTGACATTGTAATCAGACCCGCAGTCTTCAGGTAGCCGTTGTCGCCCCAGGCATTTTCGCTCGTAATCTCGCCCAGGAATTCAACAAGCCCCGGGGTCCGTCCAATATGGTTGGATTTGACGTACAGGAAAAGTGGCCGGGTTCCGAGATAGGCCTTGGTGGAAATATTCGCATAAGTCGGCTCCACACCGTTGATCGGGATTGCACGGAGCCTAGTCGCGTTGTCTCTCATCATCTTGTAGCCGAATACGCCCAGTTTGGGGGATGTGGCGTCTGCGATGCGAGCAACGTGGGTATCATCGTTTTCTCGCCCTTCCTTGTAGACGCTATCCTCGCGGACGCTGCGACATTTGCGAAGCATGTCGGCTGTCGGCTCACGAGCACCGGCAGGCACCCACGGTGGACCCTTGCACTCCAGGTCGGAAATAAGGTCAATGAAAGCGTCATGGGTAGCTGAGGTGTTGGGTGGGCCCAGCAATTCGATTGGAGTTCCGGGGAGAGATTGCTTGATGTCATTCCAGGTTTTATTCGGGTTGAGTGCCATCTGCCCATTTCTCTCCGCGAGCCATTTGGCAAAGGCCAGCCGCGCTTCTTTATCCGTCAAGGTCCAGGGTTCGGCTGTTATGGACTGGGCCAGAATGACCGCGTCATAGCCGATTTTCAGCTCCAGCACTTGACTAACACCGTTTCTCTGGCACTCGTCTTTTTCCTTCGTCTTCATCGCTCGCGAGGCAATGGCAATATCCGGCGATTCGGCTCCCGTGCCTTCGCAGAACAGCTTGATGCCGCCTCCGGTGCCGGAAGCCTGAATCAAGGGCGCTTTTCCCTTGGTTTTGTCAGCCGCTGCCTTGACAAAAGGAACCAGTGTAGATGAGCCCATCATCGAAACATAACCGCGTTGAAAATCAGCCAAACCTGGTATTGCCATCGCACTTCCGCCAATGAGTGCGACTATGGGTATGATTTTTCTTGTCATATTTAAGATTCCAATTTTAGTGCGCCAAGCGCGGAATGATGATTCTAACCCGAATGAGGCGATGGGTACCCCGCAGAAGAGGGACACATGATCTGCGTGCGCTACAAAAAGCAAACCCGCCATGAAGGCGGGTTTGCTGGTTCGCTGGTTCGCTTGGTAACTACTAAGTTACCTTGGCGTTGACATCGCGATCAGTCACCCATCCAGCGCAGTTCTACGCGACGGTTGCGGATACGGCCCTCTTCGGTGCCATTATCAGCAATCGGGTACTCAGTACCGTAACCTTTAGCGTACAGATTGTTGGTAACACCCTTGGTGCGCAGGTAGGCGGCAACAGACTCAGAACGGCGCTGGGAAAGGTTCAGGTTGTGTTGTTCCTTGCCCTTCTTCCCTTCGTAGCTGGCATAACCGGCGACTTCGATGTCTTTCTTGGCCGGGAACGCAACCAACTGTTCGGTGACGCCGTCCAGGATGGTCTTTGCACCGGGGGTCAGTTCTGCAGAGTCATACTTGAAGTTGACACCACGCAGTTCCATCACGATCGGGCAGCCCTGGTCATCAACCTTGGTGCCTGATGCCGTGCCTGGGCACTTGTCGTCGCAATCATTCACGCCGTCAGCGTCCGTGTCGCGGGTTGCGCAATCATCGGCGGCCAGAGGAGCAGCGGCAGCGCCCGGCTTGTCACCGAAAGGAACGACGAAGCCAAGGTTGACGACGAGGTCATTGAATACAGAGGTGTTGCTGATGTTTCCGTAACGGCCATCAGTCAGATTCATCAGGTTAGCTCTTTGGTAGTAGTCACCGGCAGCGGTGTCACCACGGTAACGAACGTCGCCGCGAAGCAGGAAGTTGTCGGCCAGTTCATAGGTCGCACCAACGCCCGCTTCAAAGATGAAGGAGGCAGTCTGTGTACCAAAGCTGCGTCTGCCACCGGTCATATCTGCTACGCCGCTGCTATTGCCACGCCAGCTGTTGTTTGCACCACCAATACCGAAAACGGCATAGGGAGAGAAGGTGTCACGCATGAAGTAGTATTGCAGATCGATGGTGCCGCCGGTCATATCGGTGCCACCACCAGAGAAGCCTTGATTAGCCTGTGCCTCGAGATGAGGCCGGCTGATGTTGGCAACACCATCGTTACGCCAGTTCTGCCAGAAGCCTCTTACTTCCACATTGAAATATTCGTTGATGATCTTACCAATCGCCAGACCACCGCCCCAGCCACCGGTTGCATTACGGTCACCGCCCGGCTGTACGAAGGAGCCGAAAGGCGCCACGTACCAACGGTCATCGGTGAATTCACCCGCGCCGACCGGAGCAGCGTAGGCAGCCGCAGAATCTGTCGAAGCATCAGCGGGGACTGCTGCAGCGTCAGCGACTGTACTGCTGCTATCCACGGCAGAGTGAGAATCGGCATTCGCGGCGGTGATGCCCGCCAATCCTGCCAGGCTTAAAGCCAGTAGATTTTTTTTAAACATGGTTAGCTCCCATTAGCCCTAAAACAACATTTGTTGAGAAATTCGCAACACGGTTAATCTTAGCTGTTGCCGTGTGGCCTTGCAACTACATTTTTTATTATTTCTGTTTTAGTGCTTGAAATAGCAAGGCATTGGTGCATCCAAAGTGCGTAGAGCCTGATTTGTTCAGGCACTTTCGTCTGTCATACCTGCGTGCCGGTAAACCCTGTGACCAGGAAAACAACAGGAGAAGGTGCTGCCCTTTCCAATAGCGCTACTGATCTTGAGTTCTGCTCCGTGTCTTGCCAGTACATGCTTGACGATAGCCAGTCCCAATCCAGTGCCGCCGGTGCCTCTGCCAGGATCCACTTGATAAAAGCGTTCGGTCAGACGGGGAAGATATTCGGCGGCTATCCCCGGACCCGTATCGGATACGTCGAGCCGTACTCCCTCGGCCTCATCATGCCAACGTACAAGAACCGTGTCACGATCCCCGCAGTATTTGAGGGCGTTGTGAATCAGGTTGGTAAATGCACTGCGCAATTCCTGTCTACCGCCCAGCAGACCGGCGCCGGTTTCAATGCTCAGCTCTAGCTTCGGCTTGGATTCCATAACGAGATCAAGGGCTTCCTCATGAATTTCCGTCAGTAGCGACGGCACATCGACCCGTTGTTGGGTGATTTGATGGGTGGCGGATTCCAGCCTGGTAAGAGTGAGCAGGTCATCGATGAGCGTCTGCATGCGCAGCGTTTGCTCCTCCATACGCTGAAGCGCCCGCCCAAAGTTTTCTGGCAGCTTGTCTGCATTATCGACCAGCGACTCGACGTAACCCCGGATGACGGTAAGAGGAGTTCTCAGCTCATGGGAAACATTGGCGACGAAGTCGGTCCGGACACGTTCCATGAACCGTAACTGAGTGACGTCCTGGGCTACCAGCAGCCTTAGATCGTCGCCATACGGGATTATGCGGATGTCCAGCTGGATATTTTCGTGAACGGGCGAAGGGATTCCTACCGTAGTCTCATAGTTTTCGTGCTGCAGATAGTGAGCGAATTTAGGGTAACGGAGCAGATTGCCAATTTTCTGTCCTATATCATTTCGTCTCAGCCCGAGTAATTTGCCCGCTGCGTCGTTGAACCAATCGATTTGATCACCCGCACTCAACACCACGGTCGCATCCGGCAGGGCGGCTGTCGCTGTGCGAAATCGATCCAGTAGCCGGATAAGTTGCTTCTTGCGTCGTCTGTTACGGCGGCGCAAACGAAATATCAGGTAATAGATTTCCTCCCAGATGCCCGAGCCTTTCGGGAGCTCATTGGCTTTTCCGCCACGTAGCCATTCAATCAAGCGATTGGCATGGAGGAGATGATGGCCCAGATAGGTCAGTACCGTTATCCACAGAATGAGGATCGGATAATGAAAAAGCTTTCCGAGGAAGACGCCAACCAAGAGCGCCAGAAGGATCAGTGAAAATTCGGAACGCCAGGGGTTCAACATAAATGCACGGTCAAATCGGTGTCAGGCATTCAGCCCGGAGAGCAAAGAAACCCCCGATCTTAGCGGTCACAATGCTTTGCCGTGTTCCAATATTGGGAGAAGGAAAAGACCGCAAGCCCCAGAAAGCACAGCAGAACCCATGAGGGCATGCTTAGACCCAGCAGTGTCCAGTCAACTTTGGCGCAATCACCAGTGCCCGTGAGCATCGCTTTCAGTGTGTCGGATAGGGGAAAGTACTGGAACATATAGGCGAGGCCCGGACCGCAGGCAGGCACTTCATCTGCCGGAAGATGCTGAATCCAGATATGACGCAAGGATATGCTGGCACCGGTCAGTGCGACTATTCCCCCCGTGATGGCGTAAATCCGGATTCCCCGAGGAGCAGCCGGAGCGTGCAGGAACGCCACCAGCATGACCAGGCCGACCGCCACGACCATGATGCGCTGTGAGATACACAGCGGGCAGGGATCCAAGTGGCCGACAAACTGAAAATAGAAGGCGGACAGCATCAGGCCGGCACAAAATAGAAAAGCCAGCAAAAAACAGTTTCTGGCAGTTAGTTTCAACATGGGCTGTTGCTCGATCAATAGGGTTGAAATGGGGAGATTTTACGGCCTATCCAGCCGCGTGCTGACCTTCATGATCACCCGGAACTGCGTGACCTTGCCCTCTCTGATCTGCCCGCGAGTTTCGGTGACCTGAAACCAGTCCAGTGTGTGGTGCATCAGGGTGGCTTTTTCGATGCCGCTACGGATGGCGTCATCGCTGCTTACCGGGGATGTCCCGACAATTTCCAGGAGCTGGCAGGCTGAATTGGGCATAAAAACTCCAGGGTTGGTGAGCTAATTGTGAGTCGACAAACTGGTAGTGGCGCAGCAAATGATAGCGCAAGGTGATTTCCCTGCTAACCGGAAGTATTTTTTTCCACCCATCGGTAACCTTGAGCCAGTGTCTCTTTCTTCCAGAACGGGGCTTGGTGCTTCAGTGCTTCCAAAATATGGCGGGTGGCATCCAGGGCGGCAGAGCGGTGGGTTGACCAAATGGCTATCAAGACGATGCATTCTGACGGTTCAATGGCACCTACGCGATGGATTACGAGTGCCTCCAAAAAGGACCAACGTTGAGCGGCCTCATCGACGATCCGCGACAATTCGCGTTCTGTCATGCCCGGATAATGCTCCAGCCAGAGGTTTTGCACGATATCGCCTTCGTTGAAGTCTCGCATTGTCCCCACAAAAACACTGGTGGCTCCGTACTTCCCGGCCGGCCCCCAAATTTCTGACTGAAACCGGGAGATCTCGGCGTAGGGGTCAAAGGCACGATCCCGCAGCGCTATCAACACTTCAACCTCCGGTGACGGGTGGAAAAAAAGCGACTTCATCCCCGTCGTGAACCGCTGTACCTGCATCGGCATACTCCATATTGATGGCGCAAAGCAGGTTTTCCGGTAGCGGGTGCCCCTCATTTACTGCCCTCCAGAGATCGTCCACCGTGGCGAGATCTTCTGGCGAAATCAGCTCTTCTGTGCGCCCCATTTTTTCACGTAGACTGGCAAAGTAGCGGACTCTGATGGACATGGCGGTGCTTCCTGGTTCCGAAAATCACTAGGCTAACGGCATAAGGCCGGAGAGAAAACAGCGTGCGGTTTTGCCAGACCCGCCATGAACTGGGTGTGTTGTTCAGGGCCACTTAACCAGATCTGGTAGCGGCATCCTCCCGTCATCTCAAGGAAAGCTTTATCGACCCACTCCGCCCTGATCAATTCCGTGATCGAGACCGAGCCCGTCGGTGGATGCGCTGATTTAATCAGCAAAAGGTGTTGGGCGCCCAGTTGTTCGGCTAGCCATGCGGCCAGGCTGTCAGAGGTTACATCCCAGGATGCCCTGATGCGCTGCTCCGCCAGCTGTTCGGCGTCGGGAAGCCAGAGTACGGATTTGCCCTTTTTGATCGCGGTTTTCAGTGAATTCGCTGGTGTGCCTGTCTGGAGTCTTGGGCACAGGCCTTGAAGCATTAGCCCGTATTGGTGCATGGCCGATATCGCGAGTGTATGAGCCAGCTGATTATCAAATTTCCAGCGTTGCTGGGCTTCCCGGACCGCGTCTGCGAACACTCCCCCGCCCGGTACCACGACAACAGGTCCTTCCGCCAGTACCTCAAGCCAGGACAGGAGACTGTCCGCCGCCCAGAAGCTACCCCCGAGCTTAACCACCCAAAGCATAGGGGCTGGCATCACGCTGACGAAATTCATTGATCAAATGCAGAAGGGCGGCGGCCTTGTAGTGGCATTCCTGATATTCCAGCTCAACATCGGAATCGGCCACAATGCCGCCGCCAGCCCAGAAACGAACCCTGTTCTTTGAATGCACCAGTGTACGGATTGCGATATTGCCATCCATGTTGCCGTCATAGCCGATATAGCTGATTGAGCCGCAGTAAAGCCCGCGCCGGTTGGGTTCCAGTTCCTCAATGATTTCCATTGCCCGGATTTTGGGTGCGCCGGTGATGGAACCACCGGGGAAACAGCCACGCATGAGGTCCAGGGCGCTATGTTCGGGCAACAGGGTGCCACGCACTGTGCTGACCATGTGATGTACGGTGGCGTAGCTTTCAATCTCGAACAGCTTAGGGACATGGACCGAGCCGGGCAGGCAGTTCTTGCCGATGTCGTTGCGTAATAAATCCACAATCATCAGGTTTTCGGCTCGATCCTTCAGGCTATCCTGAAGTTCCAGCACTTGCCTGGCATCGGCGACGACATCCTGAATCCGGGGGCGGGTGCCCTTGATGGGTTTGGTTTCAACCTTGCCATCAGCCACTTTCAGGAATCGCTCCGGCGAAGAACTCAGTATCTGAACTTCCGGGTAATTCAGGTAAGCGCTGAACGGTGCCGGGTTGTAGGTGCGAAGGTATTGATAGGCGACCCAGGGATTGCCTGAAGCGTGGGCCGAAAATCGCAGGGCCAGATTGACCTGGTAGCAGTCGCCTTCTTGGATATACCGCTGGATTTTCTCAAAAGCCCTGGCATAGGCTGATCGATTCAGGTTGGTGCGAACCTCATCCAGTATCTGGAAATCGCCCAGCCGCCAGCCAAGGGTCTGGATTTGGCTGAAACTCTTGACTAGATGGGGCCAGCGTTTGTCGAGGGATGGGTTATTGCCCTGGCCTACCAGATAAGTCCTTCGGTCGAGATGGTCGACGATCACCGCCCAATCATAGATGCCGACCACCATGTCCGGTGTGTCTTCGGCATTGGCGGCAATGTCGGGGATTTTTTCTAGGCGTCGAGCGAGGTCGTAACCAAAGTAGCCGATGGCCCCTCCGCAGAAGGGTAGCCCGGAGGGCGCGCCGGGGCGCCTGTCGCCCAGCGCATTATGGATGAGTGTGAATGGATCATCTGGTAACAGCTGTACCGATGCCGCCTCGCGCAATTCGGTTATCAGCCCTCGGGTGATCAGCGTCTTGATGGGGTCAGCCGCAATGATGTCGTAACGTCCCTGCCGACTATGGGGAAAGCCGCTATCCAGGAAAACCGACCAAGGCCGGTCAGACCAGGGCAGAAACAGGGCGGCGCTGTCCTCGAAGTAAGGCAGCTCTTGGGCTCGCGTTGTCATGGGCTTTGATTCAGTTCCCTAAGCGCAAGGCAGGCGACGGCGGCTGCGGGGCCACAGTCCGCTATTTCAAATTCGGTCAGACGGGTTGAGGCTGAAAACAAACTGCCAAAATCCAGGTAGGGCCGCTCTAATCGAGAGGCCATCGTCTTGATCAAAAATCTGCCGATCCCGGCACCAATCAAAGGGGCTGATCCACTGATAAGGCCTCGGGAGATTTGTAACTCCAGGGCATCGAGCAATGTTGCCAGTTGGCACTCACGCAGATACACGGCCAGCTTCTCCCAGCTCCCCTCTGGAAGAGACCCGGCATCCCGTCCGAACTGGCGGGCCAGCCGTTGCCGGCTTCCCTCAGGCGTTTTGGATCCGTGGTCAGCGGCCGGCATTTGGTCGGCCTGCTCGGGTAATTCCCCCGTCAGGCGGTATACATCCGCCGCCGATGCAAAAAGCTCCGCCATTACTCCAGACCAGGTTCCACCGAGCGGCACCCGGCGCGCCAGCATCATGGCGGGCGTTCTGACTATTCCAGAGTAAAGCAGTTCATCGTAGCCCATTCGTTCGCTATCGGTATAGCCCCGATGGAGTGCTTGATGATCGGCAATGACCAAAATATCGGTTGTGGTGCTGCCTACATCCACGAACATGGCCTCTTTGAGGCATGAGGCTACCCATAATCCGCTGGCCAGCCAGTTGGCCGATGCGACCTTGGGCGTGTCCTGTAACTTGAGTTGCCCGGCGGGAATCAGTGCCTTGTCTCCAGCAAAGACCTTCACTCTTTCGCTACCCAGCCGGCGGGTCATCGCCGCCGACAGTGCCATGACGCCTTCCTCCCGGCTATGGAAGTTATCCGCCAGTTCGCCAGTCATGGTGATCGCGTGATGGACGGGTAGATCACCAGCCAGGGCGGTGAGCATTCGGTCCAGTGAATGATCCAGCTGATCCAGTCCCAGCCATAACGGGCAGGCTTCTTGACGGGTAAAGTCAATGAGACCGTGTTGGTTCAGTCTCGCGGCTTTCAGATGGGCTCCACCAATATCCCAGCCCATGATGCTGCGATTCATCAGCTGGGTTCCCACATCACTTCGATGGGCCGGACGGGACAGCCATGCCATGGGCGCAGGCTACCAGAAGCCAGGAGGTCGATGACCAGCCTGGCCGGATTCACACCCAAGGCAGCGCGAAGCCCCGCATATGAGGAGGTGAGCCGGGGATTGATTTCTAGTACATGCAGTCCCTGGTCATTTTGAATCAAATCCACGCCGGCATAGCCCCATAATTCAGGGATCGCCGTAGCGATTTGCTTTAGTAGGCGGGAGAAGGCATGCGCCTTGTCGGCGATCGAATTGACGGTGCAGCCTTTCAGCACGAAAGTATCTCCTTGTTTTTTAATCTGCTGATGATTAACGCTGAGCAGGATCGCTTCACCCATCGCAAAAATACCGCACAGACTCAGGCTTTCCCCATCCATCAACGGTTGCATGACCCAGTTTCCCATGTGTTCCAGGCTCGCAGATTGCTTCCACTCCCCGATGCTGGAAATGATGCGGATATGCTCACACCCTACGCCATCATCGGGCTTGATGACGACGGGAAAGGGATAGTATGGACGTGCGGATCCGGGCTGCCAGAGAGCGGTGGGCACGACAGGGACACCCATGCTGCCCAGGCGGTTCGCCGTCAAAAGTTTACTTGCCGCCAAACGGACACCCTCGGCTGAAGTGTTCAGTAAAATTTTGCCCTTCTGCCGCACCAGTGCACAAATGGATTCGAGAATCCCCGACGTTTCCGGCGCGATGGGCCATACGGCATCCACGCGCTCAATGGCGGATGCCAGGCAGGTCATGACAGGGGTGTTTGGATCGATGCCAAGCCATTCGACGGCCAACGTAACATTGGCTGGGCGTGCGAGCCGGCTGTCCCGCAACGCCAGCAGAGACATGTCCGGTACGTCGACGAGATCCTGGATCAATGCGGCCAGCATCGCATCGCCTTCCCGAGCCAATGAAGAGGAGGGCGCAACGGACGTGCCGCCCCCGGTAATATATTCATAAACCAGAAGCTTCAAGGTCTTTTACTCTTGAAAATCATTCCTGTAATTGACGTCATGGACGGACAAGTGGTGCGCGCCTTTCGCGGCCAGCGGCATCGCTATCAAATCCTGGAAAGTCCGCTGAGTTCCGGTTCCAGTCCTGTTTCCGTGGTTCGTGGCCTGCTTCGGCTGGCGGACTTCAGGGCTATTTATGTCGCGGATCTCGATGCGCTGATGGGCCGAAGTCCCCAGACCGCGATGGTTGATGACCTGCTCGCCGCCTTTCCACAGATCCAGTTCTGGCTGGATTGCGGGCTGCCGGCCTCGAATTTTACCTGCGAGCGGGTAGTGTCTGTTATCGGCAGTGAGTCAATGAGCGAGCAGACACCAGAGAGACTGGCGGCAATCGATCAGTCTTATGTTCTATCGCTGGATTTTCGCGGTCAGGAACTGGTGGGGCCGCAAGAAATCCTCAATTCGGCGGATTGGTGGCCAGCGCGTGTCATTCTAATGAATCTTGCGCGGGTCGGCAGCTTCGATGGTCCTGATCTTTTTGGTGCGAGCCGGTTCATTCGCCAGTATCCCGGGCATGACTTCATTGCCGCCGGAGGGATACGGCATGAGGGAGATCTGGAGAATCTAGGGGAAACCGGTGTAGCCGCCGTGCTCCTGGCCAGTGCGCTCCACGCCGGCGCAATTGATCGGGATGTTTTGAGTCGCTTCAGCCTAGAGTAAAGAGCACTCAAAAGCTTCCTCTTAACCATGCGCATGAAGTAAATATCAGGCGAAAAAAAACGCGGCCTCGCCCAGCGAAGCCGCGTTTTTCCAGAGTAGCTTACTTGTGAGCGGCGAAAGGATGCCCTTCAGCGGCCTTTCTGGCGACGACGTCAGCCGCCTTCGGTTCACCGGCAACGGCGCGCTTGATGGAGATCTTGGTGGCTTCGTAGTTGAAGTCCTGGATCTTGGCATCGTCT
>SXGS01561563.1_pt1 | contig 19716 bp, 12 predicted proteins | sample 3174681 | NCBI WGS metagenome assembly SXGS01 (sample SAMN11356861, study PRJNA531348) | freshwater metagenome | isolation source: freshwater sample F1-80 | place: China: Fuxian Lake, Yuxi | collected 2017-12-25 | reverse complement strand
GGCCCATCGTCTTCTTCCCCTCCACCCGATACGGCTCGCGCAGCGTGGACATGTCGAACCAGCCCATGTGCGGAGTTCCTTCGCGCACAACTCGCCCGCAGTCCGTGATGAGGCCATGCACCAGGTAAGTCCGGGCGCCGGCAGCAACGCACTCAATGCGGTTCAACTCCGGTACATCCACGGGCATGAAGACGTAGCAGGGCAATCCGGCGCGGGCGCCGTATTGCGCCATCGCTCCCCCCGCGTTGCCGGCGGAGGGCACCGCCAGGCTTTGGGCCCCGAGTTCCCGCGCTCGGGTGACGGCCAGCGCCATGCCGCGCGCCTTGAAGCTGCCCGTGGGAAGCTGTCCCTCATCCTTCACCAGGAGAGACCGCAGTCCGAGTTCCGCACCCAGACGGCCACACGGCAGCAGCGGGCTCATTCCCTCGCCGAAGGTGACGATGCGGGCTTCGTCCTCGACCGGGAGAAGCTCACGATAGCGCCACAGGTGGGGCGGGCGACGCGCCAGGTCGTCCCGGGAGACCGCCTTCGCGACCGCTTCCAGGTCGTAGCGCGCGTACAGGGGGCGGAGGCAATCCGGACAGACCGTCTGGAGTTCGCGGTGAGAAAAGGGGCGCGCGCAGCGAGTGCATTCGAGGTGGGTGCAGAATGAGGACATGAAGGAACTCTCCTGTCTGGAAGCGGAACCGCCGAATTATAGGCGGAGTGTCCGGCCCGTGACGCCGGCAGGAGAGGTGCATGCGGCGAGTGGAAGCGAATCGGACCCGGCTGGAGGCGCGGAATCTGGCCTTCGAGCACCTCTGGTATGGAGTTCTCTTGTTGGATGCGGACGCACGTGTCCGGGACTGGAATCCGGCAGCCGAGCGCCTGTTGGGGCTGGAGGCACAGGATGTTGCAGGCCGCCTGCCCTCCGAGCTGGGGCTCTGGGCGGAGGTGACGCCCCTGGAGCAGGCACTGTTCGAGGGGCTGGAACGCGATGGATTCTGGGCAGGCGAGGTCCACTGCCGCCGCGAGTCCGGCGCCGAGGCGGTGCTCGGATTGAACGCGGAGCCCATCCGGCGGCCGGGCGTCGAGGAGAACTCCATCGTGGCGGTCTTCCGCGACATCGCCGACCGCACCCGGATGGAAGCCGATCTGCGGGATGCACGAGAGGCGGCGGAGACCGCGAGCCGGGCCAAAGGCCAGTTCCTCGCGAACATGAGTCACGAGATCCGAACGCCCCTCAACGGCATCCTCGGCATTACGGAGCTCACCCTGGAAACCGCGACCGACCCGGAGGTACGGGAGCCCTTCGAGCTGATCCAGGAATCCGCCGACACGTTGCTGCGGGTAGTGAACGACATCCTGGATTTCTCACGAATTGAGTCGGGGCGACTCGAATTGGAGGCATTGGCCTTCTCCGTGCGCGAGCAGGTGGGACGCTGCCATCGCCTGTTCCAGGCACGCGCCGCCGGGAAGCACCTCACCTTCACGGCGGAAGTGGCGGACGACGTACCGGAGCGTCTCCTCGGCGATCCGGTACGCTTGCAGCAGGTGCTGAACAATCTCATCGGAAACGCATTGAAATTCACGGACCGGGGAGAAGTGCGTGTCGTGGTTGAGCTCGACTCGACCCGGCGCCGCATGCGGCCCGGCTGGGCGGCACTGCGCTTCACGGTCTCCGATACGGGCATCGGGATCCCTCCCGAGCAGCACCGTGAGATTTTCGAGGCATTCGCACAGGCGGACGGCTCCACCACCCGCCGGTACGGCGGCACGGGCTTGGGGCTCGCCATCGCCGGCGCACTCGTGGAGCAGATGGGTGGCCGCATCGAAGTCCGGAGCGCCCCGGGGAGTGGAAGCACTTTCACGTTCAGTGCTGTCCTGGAGATCGCCGCCCCCGAGGACGCACGGCTTGCCGCGCCGGCGGCCCGTTCCAGCGCGCTGGATGAAGCGACGCCGGAAGCCGCACCCACCCGCCGGCCCCTCCATATCCTGCTGGCGGAAGACAACACCATCAACCAGCGGGTCATCACGCGCATGCTGGAACGCGCCGGACACTCGGTGCGGATCGCCGACACCGGAGTGGAGGCGCTCGTCGCGCTCCGCGAAGAGCGGTTTGACGCCCTGCTCCTGGACGTGCAGATGCCGGAAATGGATGGCTACGAGGTTGCTGAACGAATTCGGGCGAACGAAGCCGGCGCCGGACACCGCCTGCCGATCTTCGCCCTCACGGCCCACGCGCTCCCAGAAGACGCCGCCCGCTGCCGCGACGCCGGCATGGACGCCCACTTCCCCAAGCCGGTACCGCGCGCCGACCTGCTCGCACGGCTCGATGCGTGCGCCCCGCCGCCGGCGCCACCCGCGCCGAATGCGGCGCAGCGCGAGCTGGACTATGATGGCCTCCTCGCGCAATACGAAGAGGATCCGGAACTGTTGGGCGAGGTGATCGCCCTCTTCCGGCGTGACTCCCCCCGCATGGTGGGAAAGATCCACACCGCACTCTCTGCGTCCCACCCCCGAGACCTCAGCCGCGCCGCACATGCGCTGAAGGGCGCTCTCGGCAATCTGTTCGCCCCCCGAGCGATTGAAGCTGCGCGGCAGGTAGAAGCGCGGGCGGAGGCGGAGAACTGGGCACAACTCCCCGCGAGCGTGGACACACTGGTACGGGAAGTGGAGCACCTCGGCCCGCTGTTGGATGAACTGCTCGCAGAGGCGGAGCACTGGGAGTAGCTGCGTCTCGGTGGGGCCCATCGGTTTGACTCTCCTGCGCACCCGTGCTACGATCCCAAAAGCGCAGCCCACCTCGAATCGTCCGGCACACGCACCCGACCCCGCCGCGTGCCGGCGCGCGGGGCCGTGTTGATCGGGGCGAAACGGCCGGGCCCCGGCGCCGCCCTGCAGATCGGGGACGGTCTGCGTGCGGGCGCACGGGACCCCCTGCGACCTGATCCTGGCGGCCACTCCGGCCGCCAGGATCAGGACGGTCCAAATGCGGGTGCAGTGCACCACTGACTGCGCCCACAGGGCGCCCGGCCTCGCTCAGGCACGGGTGGCGAAGGCACCGGGTCGTGCGTTCGGAGACGGCGAATGCGAACGGACGCAGGCAGACGACGTGGTTGAGGAGAGACTCCGTTGACCGGCAAGGATTTACTCGAACTCGGAATGCAGCCGGGACCGGCGGTAGGCATCGCCCTCTCTGCCTGGCCCGCGGTTGAGGCCGAACTGGGGGCGGAAGCCGCGGCCCGCGCGCTGCGGGAAGTCGTGGCCGACCCTATCACACGCCAGGAGGACCCGTGGTTTGCGGCGGTGGCCCGGGTGCTGGTTGCCGGCGCACAACCCCGCTTCGTGCCCCGGACGACGCCCGCCCCCTACCGAATCTGGGGTGAAAATCTGGAGGCGGGCGCACTGCAGCAGATGGCGAACGCCGCCAGCCTTCCGATCTCCCTGGCTGGGGCGCTGATGCCGGACGCCCACCAGGGATACGGCCTGCCCATCGGGGGCGTGCTCGCGACCGACAACGCGGTCATCCCATACGCGGTGGGCGTGGACATCGCCTGCCGGATGAAGTTGAGCGTCTTCGAACTCCCCGCCGAGGCGATCACGGATCGGCGCGAGCGGCTCGTGCAGATCCTGCAGCGGGAAACCCTGTTTGGGGCGGGCGCCGGGTTCCGCAACCCGCAGGAGCACGATGTGCTCGACGAGGATTGGAACGTCACTCCGGTCACCGCAAATGTAGCCGAGCGGGCACGGACCCAACTGGGCAGCAGCGGCTCCGGTAACCACTTCGTCGAGTGGGGCGTCCTCACCCTGGCGGGGCCCGAACTTGGTCTGCCCGCAGGACGCTACCTGGCGCTGCTTTCCCACAGCGGTAGCCGGGGCGCCGGGGCGCTCATCGCCAACCACTATTCGCGGCTGGCGATGGACCTGCACCCGGAACTCCCCCAGGAGCTGAAGCGCCTGGCATGGCTGGACCTGGATACCGAGGCGGGCCAGGAATACTGGGCCGCAATGGAATTGATGGGGCTCTACGCCGCCGCCAACCACGCCGTCATTCACCGGAAAGTGCAGCGGGCCCTGGGAGCAGCGTGCATTGCCGGGGTCGAGAACCATCACAATTACGCCTGGAAGGAGCGGCACGGGGATCGGGAGCAGATCGTGCACCGCAAGGGCGCTACACCCGCCGGCAGGGGCGTGCTGGGAGTCATCCCCGGCTCGATGGCGAGCCCGGGCTTCGTGGTGCGCGGGCGCGGTGATGCGTCCAGCCTGGATTCCGCGAGCCACGGCGCCGGGCGCCGTATGAGCCGCACCGCGGCAAAGGCACAGTTTCAGTGGAGTCAGATTCGGCCGTTGCTGGAAGAGAGAGAAGTGCAGCTTCTCTCGGCCGGCATTGACGAGAACCCGTTCGCGTACAAGGACATCCACGAGGTGATGGCGCAGCAGGCCGACCTGGTCGAGATCGTCGCCCGCTTCGACCCGCGCATTGTCCGCATGGCCGACGCCGGAGAGCCGCCGGAAGACTGAAGCGGAAGGCGGAACACCGGGGTTGACCGGTGGCTACGCGTCGTGCCTTCCGCTTTCCGAGTCTCGACGAGGAGGGATGGACGGGTCCGGGGGCTGACTTGTTTGGTGGCGGAGCACCGTTGCCACCGCCGGACGAAAGCTCCTGCCGCCGTGTCACGCACTCCCTGTATCCGTTTACGAGCTTCCACCCGGACCTCGGGCGCCGGTCCGGCCCTCGTCGGCCTGCTGCTGTTGCTGCTGGCCGCCGTCCCCGGCCGGGCCGAAACGACCCTCACGGTTTTCGCGCAGGCGTACACACCGGAGATTACTACGGGTGACAATCCGCGGCCCCTGCACGAGTTCACCCGCCTGGCCGAGGAGTTTGAGCGCCTCCATCCCGATGTCAAGGTTCGGTTCCTCAAGAGCCCGGTGGGTGACTTTCGCACCTGGATGCGGACGCAACTCCAGGGCGGCATGGCGCCGGATGTCATGTGGGCTCATTCCACCTGGACCAACGAAGATGCGCGGTACGGATGGTTCGTCAATCTGGACCCCTATCTGGAACAACCGAACCCCCATTGTGCGCCCGGCGTGCGCGGTCGAGCACGCTGGCGGGATCAGTTCTACTCCGAAGCGACGAACTCCAAGCGGGCTCCCGACGGCCACCTGTATTCCCTCCCGATTGACCAGGTAGAGACCTGCATCTTCTACAACCAGGATCTGTTCGATCAGGTCGGGGCAAAGCCGCCGAAGACGTGGGGAGAGTGGATGGAAATCCATCGCAAGCTCCAGGCGGCAGGGATCATCCCATTCCTGATGACCGGCGCCCAGGAGATGCGGCTCACCTGGGCGCGGCGGATCTTGAACGATCAGCTCTGGGAAGATCTCGTGCCGAAGATGGACGTCCGCACCACAGAGGGATGGGGGTTCCCCGGAGTGGACCAGCAGGAGTTCATCCGCGCCCAGCGTACGGGCATCTTCTCGGTACGCAACCCTCGCTACCGCGAACTCCTTCGTCTGCTCAAAGACTGGTCCCGCTACTGGCAGCGCGGCTTCCTGGCCGCGCAAGACGATCGCCTGTTCCGACTGGGCAAGGTCGCGATGTGGTGGGACGGAAGCTGGTACACACCCGTCATCCAGCAGGATCCGCTGCGCAAGTTCCGCTTCGGGATGTTTCTGGTGCCGCCGTTGGGTCCGGGGGACAGCCGGTACATGGGGCGGGGCATCGCCCGGGGCGTCGGCGGGGCCACCTCGATTCAGTACGCCATTACCAATTCCGCCGTCGCCGCGAAGAAGGTAGAACTGGCAGTGGACTTCCTGCGGTTCATCACGGCGCCGCAGAACATCCAGCCGCTGGTGAGCGAGGCCGGGTTGTTTGTGCCGAATGTCGTCGGACTTCAGGGGGCCCCCACGCTGAGCCTCTTCAACGAGGTGCTGCGTACCGGCGCCACCCGGTTCAACGGCGAGGATGCCGGCCCACGGTCTGCGGATCAGGCTTTCCGCACCTTGCAGGGCTTCCTCGGGGGACAGTATACCGAGGACGAGACGCTCGCGCGTCTCGAACGCTATCTGACCGTGGGGGTCGAGCAGACGCTGCGAGATAACACGGGCACCTGGCAATTCGGACCGCAGATGGAAGTCCTGCCGAATGCGACCCCGGCGCCCGCAACCGGAACCAGCGGTCCTTCACTCTTCTCTCCCGCCGCTATCCTGGGTGTGCTGCTGGGACTGGTGCTGGTAGGGGCATCGCTGGCCCTGCTGCGGCGGGACGTGCGGCGGGCACGAATCAGCTACCTGTTCGTGCTGCCGACCATCTCCCTGCTGCTGCTTTTCAGCTATTACCCGATCCTCTCCGCACTCGGACATGCATTCACGGAGTGGAAAGGCAGCGGCGCCGCCATCTGGGTCGGTCTGGCGAACTTCCAGGAACTGATGCACGACGATGTGTTCCTGGACGGCATCGGCAACACGCTGAAGTTGCTGGCCGCCCATCTCGTCATCAGTCTCACCGCCCCACTGGCGGTAGCGGAGATGATCTTCGCGCTGCGCGGTGAACGCTCCCAGTATGTCTACCGCGTCCTGTTCGTCATCCCGATGGTCGTGCCCGGCGTGGTCATCCTGCTGATCTGGGGGTTTCTCTACGATGACAACGTGGGGATGCTCAATCAGGTACTGCAGGCCGTCGGGCTCGGTCACTGGCAGCAATCGTGGCTGGGCGACCCGAAAATGGCGCTCTACTCCCTGATGTTCCTCGGGTTCCCCTGGGTCGGCGGCTTTGCACTTCTGATCTACTACGCGGGGCTCCAGAATGTCTCGACCGATGTGTTCGACTCGGCCCGCCTCGACGGCGCTTCGGGATTGCGCCGCTTCCGCTCGATTGACCTCCCGCTGCTCATGGGCCAGATCAAGCTCCTCGTGGTGCTCGGGTTCATCGGCGGCCTCCAGGGATTCCAGACCCAGTTGCTCCTGACGAACGGAGGCCCCGCCTACGCGACGATGGTGCCCGGCCTCCACCTCTACCAGAACGCCATCTCGTTCGACCGGATGGGCTACGCGTGTGCGGTCGGCGTGCTCCTCTTTCTCGCCATTCTCGGGATCACTTACCTCAACTTGAAGTACCTGCGATCCAGCACGGAGCACCAGGCATGAGACGTCAAGTAGTATCGCGCCGCGGAGTCGCGCGGGATCTGCCCCTGCACGGGGGGCTGGCACTCCTGCTGTTCCTCACGTTTTATCCGTTCGTCTTCCTCGTCCAGACGTCGCTCAAGGACAACTCTCAGTTCTTCCACAACTTCTGGGCGCTTCCGGCGCCGGTGGAGTGGAAGAACTACCCGCAGGCGTGGGAAGCAATCAGCCCCTACATCGGCAACTCCGTCTCCGTGACGGTCACGACTGTCCTCGGAACGCTCGTGGTGGCATCCCTCAGCGCCTATGCGTTCGCCCGGCACCGGTTTCCGGGACGCGAGATGCTGTTCTATTTCGTTCTCGCGCTGATGATGGTCCCCGGCGTACTCACTCTGGTTTCCGCCTTTATGTGGATGAAACAGTTCCCCTTCGCCGGCGGCAACAACCTGTGGGGGGAAGGCGGCAACGGCCTGCTGAATTCCCATCACGCGCTGGTGCTCCCCTATGTGGCGGGCGGGCAGGTCTTCGCCATCTTCATCTTGCGCAGCTTCATGGCGGCGCTTCCCGAGGAACTCTTCGAGGCGGCGCGGCTGGACGGAGCGTCCGAGTGGCGGCTGTACGCACAGGTGGCGCTGCCCCTGTGTCGCCCGGTCCTGGCCACTGTCGCCGTCATGGTCACCCTCTCTACCTGGAACGACTACGTGTGGCCGCTCGTGGTCCTCTCGGACGAAACGCAGAAAACCCTGAGCATCGGCCTGGCATTCTTCCGGGGCGCCTATCAGACCACCTATGGCCCGCTGATGGCGGGCTACGTCATTGCCTCACTGCCATTGCTCGGGCTGTTCCTGCTGACGATGAAGGCGTTCATCGCCGGCCTGACCTCGGGAGCATTGAAAGCGTGACACACCCGTCTCCGCCGCCGCTCTCGCCCATGATGCTCGGCACCGTGCAATTGGGTATGCCGTACGGGATCGCAAATGCACAAGGGCAGCCGAACTATGACGAAGCGCGGGACATCGTGCGCACGGCGTGGGAGGCGGGTGTGCGCTGGCTCGACACCGCCGCGGGCTATGGGGAGAGCGAGGCAGTTCTCGGGCGTGCGCTGGCGGAACTGGGGCTGCGAGACCGGATGGGTGTGGTGACCAAGCTCCGGTGGCTCGACGACATCGCGTCCGATCCCGCCGCAGCCCAGGCCCTGATCACACAGTCAGTGCAGGAGTCCCGAGATCGCCTGGGATTGGAGACGATCCCGATCTGCCTCTTCCATCGTGAGGAAGACGTGGCGCAACTCCCGGAGTTGCTCGCGCTTCAGGCACAGGGCCGGATCGGCGCCGCCGGGTGCTCAGTAATGACGCCGGAGGCGATGGCACGGATGCTGGCGTCTCCCGGTCTGGCGGCAATCCAGGCGCCGGTGAGTGTACTGGACCGGAGATTCGCGCGGGCGGGCCTGCTTCAGGCGGCGGCGGACCGCGGCATCCCCGTGTTCGCCCGCAGTGTGTACGTGCAGGGGCTGGTGCTTCTGGCCGAGGAGCGCATTCCGCCGTTCCTGAACGAACTCGTGCCCGTGCTGCGCGCCCTCTGGGGCCTGGCGGCAGAGGCGGGACTGTCCCTGGGAGAACTCGCCCTCCGTGCAGTATTGGCGGAGCCGGGCGTGCAGTGCGTGGTGGTGGGCGCCGAGACGGAAGCGCAGGTGCGGGAGAGCGCCGCCTACGCTGCGCGCGGTCCCCTGCCGCCCGATCTTGCCGCCGCCGTCCGCGCCGCCGTCCCGATCTTACCGGATCAGCTCGTGATGCCGCATTACTGGAAGAACCGGGAGCCGTCTACCCCTTGACGGCCCCCGCCATGAGTCCCTCGCTGACCTGACGCTGGAAGATCAGATAGATCGCCATCGTGGGCAGCAAGACGAGCAGCAGCGCTGCAAACAGAGCGCCGAAGTCCACGCTGTACTGCTGCCTCTGGGTGATCTGCGCCAACCCCAGGGGCAGGGTGTACCGCGACCGATCGGTGATGAGCACGAGGGCCAGTGGGTATTCGTTCCAGATCCCGATGACGTTGAATACTCCGGCCACAATGAGTCCGGGGCGCGCGAGGGGGAGCATTACCCGTGCGAAGGTTTGCCAGCGGCCGGCACCGTCTATGGACGCCGCCTCGGACAGTTCGTTCGGGAGCGCTCGGAAGAATCCGGAGAGCACAAACACCGTAAAGGGCAGCGAGTAGGCGACGTACACCGCTACCAGCCCAGCGTAATGGTCCACGAACCCTTTGGGCGCGATCCCCGGGATGCGGGTTTGGTTCAGCAGCAGGAACAGCGGCACCACCGCCAGGAAGATGGGAAACACCATCCCGGAGACGAACGTGTTCATCAGAAACTGCGCTCCCCGAAACGGGAACCGCGTCAGGGCGTAGGTAGCCATCGCGCCAATGGCCAGAATCAGGAACACGGAGAGGATCGTGAGCGTGCAACTGTTCCAGAAGTAGGGTCCCAACCCCGGCTCACCGGACATTCCGGACCAGGCCGCCGAGAAGTTCTCCCAGCGCGGGCTTTCAGGCAGCGCCCAGGCACTCTTGAAAATCTCCGGAGTGCTCTTCAGCGAGGTGTATACCAACCAGATCAGCGGGAACACGATCAGCAGCGAGTAGCCGCAGAGCGCCGCGTAGACGAACGGACTGCCGCGCCGCATCACTCCACCCGCCAGATCCGCTGCAGCAGCAGCGTAATGCCCATCACCAGCACGAAGTTCACCGCTCCGATAGCCGTGGAGTAGCCGAACTGCTGCTCCACAAATCCCTTCTGATACAGATAGGTCAGCGCCACTTCGGTGGCGCCCCCCGTTCCGCTGGGGGGCGCCATGATCCAGACCAATGCGAACACGTTGAAGGAGTTGATGACCAGGTAGATGACCGATAGACGCAGGATCTCATTGAGCAGCGGGAGGGTGATGAACCGGAAACGCTGGCGCTCGGTGGCTCCGTCCACGATGGCGGCTTCGTTTACGTCCGCCGAAATGCCCTGGATCCCCGCCCGCAGCAGCAGCACATAGAAGCCGAGCACATACCAGACGTAGGTGAGCGCGACCGCCGGAAGCACAGTGCGTGCGTCGGCCAGCCACGTGACTGCGAGTGCGTCCAAGTGCAGCGCGCGGAGGGTGGCGTTGACCAGACCCCAGTTCGGGTTGTAGAGAAACATCCAGAGGGTCGAGACCGCGACCATCGAGACGACGTTCGGGAACAGGAAGAGCGCGCGAAACAGCTCCACCCCGCGGAGCCGCTGGGCAAGCGCATTTGCGAAGAAGAGCGCCAGCGGGATGATGGTCAGCGCCACGATCACGAGAAAGACGAGGTTGTGCCCGAGCGCAAACCGGAGCTTCTCGTCCCGTAGCAGTTCTGCAAAGTTGTCCAGGCCGACAAAGGTCATCCGGCCGGACACGCCGCGCCAGCGATGCAGCGCTACCCAGAACGACTGGCCCATGGGCCAGAGGACGAGGAAGAAGTAGAGCAGCAGCCCCGGCGCCAGCAGCCCGACCACAAACCCCGCCGTACCCCAATCCGTCTTCCGCCGTCGTTGTGCTGCTCCCACGCGTCTGCTCCCGAAGGCGCCCGTGCTTCTGGGCGTCTCCAGCTTCTAAGTTGGGGGATGAGTGCTCTCTGTCCCTCCCCATCGGGGCGTACGAATGTCGGAGCGCCCCCTGTGGACGCCCTACCGGATCAGGCCACCGCCGTATACAACGCGGACCAGTAGCTCCTGCTGAGCGAAGCGCGGCTCTCACCCACTTCCGGAGCACCCACAGGCGCCGCCCTACCGGAGGAACACAAACTCCTTCACGTTCATGAGCACATGGCACAGATCCCCCCACGCGGCGAGGTCTTCCGGCTTGCCGGGCGCACGTTCGGCGAGGAAGGCGACCGCCGAAGCGACCTCGTTGCCCGTGGGCGGGCGGGCGAATGCCGCCTCGTACAGCCGCTCGATGCGAGCAGTGGCCGTGGGCGCGGTCTCCCGCAGCGCGTGCAGTGCCCAGACCTTCGCCTGTTCTTGCACAAACGGGTTGTTCATCAGCGTCAGAGCCTGCGACGGCACAGTGCTGACGCTACGCCGCCCCATCGTGTTGAATGGCACCGGGTAATCGAACGCCAGGAACATCGGGTTCAGGAAATTACGGCGTACAGCCAGATAGATGCTGCGCCGTCCATCACCATCCAGCGGCCCGGAGGTCGCGGGGCGTCCGCGTCCCTGCAGGTAGTCGGTCAGGTGCGGCATCACGCCGGGTCCGAACTGCGCGCGATCCAGGCGCTGCGACACCGCAAGCACCGTGTCGCGAATGACCTCGGCCTCCAGGCGGCGTACCGGCATCCGGTGCAGGAGCCGGTTCTGCGGATCGGCCGCCTCGGCAGGCGCCTCGCCGCGGCTGTCCATGCGGTACGTGCTGGAAAGCACGAGCAAGCGGTGCAGGCTCTTGGGCGACCACCCCAGTGCGGGTGCAGCCGGTCGGGCGAGGGGTGGCCGGGTCGTCCCTGCCTGAGTCCGCAGCCGCGAGCGCGCAGCCGTCCGCCGGGACCGATCCGGATGCGCCGAAGCCCCGGTCTGCGGGGGGGGCGCGGTCACGGACGCGGGCGCCACCGATGAGAACGCCGTAGCCAGCCAGTCGAGCAGGGCCGGATGCGTCGGGGGGTCGCCACGGAGTCCGAAGTCGTCCGGAGTCCGGACCAGTCCCTCCCCGAAGAAGTGCTGCCAGACACGGTTGACGGCAACCCGGGCCACGAGCGGCCGGGAGGCCCGCAGGACGCGGTCCGCGAGCACCAGGCGGCCGCTTCCGACGCCGGCCGGCGTCTGCCACTGCCCGGCGAACACCGTCAGGTAGCGGCGCGGACTGACATCACCCAGGGCGCGATGGTCCCCGCGGATGTGTACCGGCTCATCTTCCCCGGTGCCGTCGGTCATCGCCATTGCCCAATTCGGGGTGGGGATGCTCTCTTCCAGTTTCCGGTATTCAGCGAGGAGCCGCTCCATCTCCGGGGCCCCGGCTGCGGTTCCTCCCGCCGCGGGGGCGGCCCCCAGAACATCGGTGGTGAGCGCCCAGTTCAGGAGCGGCAGGAGAACGTCGGCGTCCGGATCGCCGGACAGCGTGTCGTTACGCCACGCCGAAAGGGCCTCATTGAGCCCCCGGGTGTACGCCTGGATCAGATCCGCGGGGGCGCGCAGTTCGCTCGCGCTCAGGACCCGATCCGCCACCGGATTGACCGGGACGGGGGGAGGGGTCTTCCCAAAGCAGATCCGGTCCACCGCAAGGAAACCCGGGCCTGAGTCGAGGAACTCGAAGTACGCCTGGTGACCGATCCACTTGCTCACGTCCATCCCGAACCAGGCGGGCTGCGGCCCCTGTTTTACGGGTATGGCCAGCCCCCCGTAGATCGGATTCCGGATGCGCTGGAAGTTGTCCACGACCAGCCGGACTTCCCCTTCCCGCCCGGCCGCGCGGATCCAGACGTGCGGGTGTTCCAGCGTGAAGGTGCGCGACCGGAGTGCACCGTGCAGCCGATCCGCGGCAGCCGCGCTGTAGGCGACGCCGGGCTCGATTACCCCATCCGCCCCGCACGAACCGGGCGCGCCCGGTCGAGTCAGGAACCTCCGGGTGGGGCCCTCTCCGAACGCGGCGCCGGTGACGGACCAGCCCTGGTAGTTCGAGTGTTGAAACTCTTCAAATACGCGCACCGGTTGCGCAGACGCGTGCTCCCCGCCTCGGCGAAGCAATGCCTGCCGTTCCTGCTCGAAGTCTTCGCCGCGCCGTGCACCCAGTACGGCGAGCGGATGCCAGGGGTCGGCGGGGCGGGCTGCGGCGTCCTTCAGGATGCGCCGCCAGCTTTCGACGCGCGGGCCGGCGTTCGTCCGCCCCACGAGGGCGTGTTCCAGATCCGCCGGCATCTGCCGGATCGCCGTCGCGAGCCGGGACGCTGCGGCGGGCGGGATCGTGGAGTGGAGACGAACATTCAGGGAGACGAGCTGCGCTACCGACTTTCGCGCCTGCTGCGGATCGGCCACATCCACCGTCTGATAGTGGGAACTCCGGAGGTAGCCGAACAGGGCGTAGTAGTCCTTCGTCGGGATCGGATCGAACTTGTGGTCGTGGCATCGGGCGCAGCCGAGCGAGAGCCCCAGAAACGCCTTCCCCAGCACGTCCATTTGATTGTCGTATCGCTCCGCCTCGTCCACACGAAGATCCACGGGCGAGTGCTTGCCTTCGCCCAACCACCAGAACCCGGTGGCCAGAATGGACTCATTGAACTTCCGGTCGGGATGCAGGCGCGGCTCCGACAGCAGGTCACCGGCGAGGTGCTCCTGTACAAACTGATTGTACGGCACATCAGCGTTCAGCGCGCGGATGACGTAATCCCGGTAGTGATAGGCTCCAGCCTTGTCGAAGTCGAACTCGTGCCCATCGGTTTCGGCGTAGCGCACCAGATCGAGCCAGTGCCGCGCCCAGCGCTCGCCATAGTGCGGCGAGGCGAGCAAGCGGTCCACCACGATCTCGTACGCCCGGGGGGACACGTCTGCCAGAAATGCGCGCACTTCTTCCGGCGAAGGCGGCAGACCGATCAGATCGAACGTCACCCGCCGGATCCAGGTGCGCCTATCAGTTTCCGGAGCGGGGCGGAGTCCCTTTGCCTCCAGTTCCCGAAGCACGAACGCATCCACTGGCGTCCGGACCCACCCTGCCTGCCGAACTGCCGGAACCTCCGGGCGCAGCAGCGGGCGAAACCCCCAGTGGGACTGCGGGTTCGCGACGGCTGCGGAGCGGACAGGCAGGGGAGCACCCCAGACGGCTCCTCCGGAAATCCACTGGCGGAGGTCCGCTACTGCATCGGGACTCAGCCGCCCGTTCGGAGGCATGCGGAGCGCCGACCCTTCCTGGCGCACCGCCTTGATGAGCACGCTGTCGTCCGGCCGTCCGGGGAGTGCGGCCGGGCCTCGCCCGCCGCCTCGCATCAGCCCCTCCCGGCTATCCAGGCGCAGCCCTCCCCCGGGCGTGGGACTGCGATCGGAGTGGCAGGAGTAGCAGTGCTGTACGAGCACCGGCCGCACCCGCTTCTCGAAAAACTCCTGGGCATCGGCCGGCGTCGGCGGAAGGGACGCGGCCCCGGGGGCGATGGGCGGTCCCGTGGCCCCTCGGAGCGCTGCAGGCGCCGCAAGCGCCGCCACTCCGGCGAGAGCCAGGAAGAACCCGGTCGCCTGCCGGAGCCTGACCACCCCACGAATTCGGCCGCACCCTCTCATCCCAGCCTCCCACTGCGCCATGGATTCCACCCCACCACACAGGTCCCGATCCCTGCGGGGGAATGTCCGATCTCGTCACCGTTCGCCCGCCTCTCGCCGTTCAGCCACGTTCTCGAAGCCCGAGAATCCCAGCGTTCAACCTCACTGCACGGGACTCCGGCGCTGCACTTCAGCTCCGAGTCTGTCACCCTCAACCCTATCGCCATTGCGCGGCGATGCACGGTTCACCGTTTCACGTGCGCCCGACGCCGGAGCGTCGCCTGTCGAGGAGGGAGGTGAGAAGCCCGCGGCCGGAGTGGCCTCTCCCCTCGTTTCTCACTCCGCTCCACTCACTCCTGCAAGGTGCCTGCCGGGCGGATCGGGCTGGTTGGCGGCCCTCCCGCAACTCGCGGCAGAGTGGCGGCATCCGGCGCCGGGGGACTTCCCGGGATGGGGAGATCGCGGAGCCCGCGCGTGGCCAGATCCAGCCGCCGCACAGCTTCCCGATTGAGGACCCGCGTGATTCCCGGACGGCTGTGACGCTGCAGCGCGGGTAACTGCGCCCACGCCGCGGCGCGCTCACCGGGTGGAAGTTGTTCCAGGACGTCCAGCAGTAGCGCCACCAGGGACTCCTGATCGCTCGCGCGGGCCCTGTATAGCCAGGCAATGACGGACCACGCGCACGCCAGTCCGAAACCGATCAACCCCAGATACACCACGCCGTACGCACAGAGTAACCCTCCCAACCCCGGGTCGAACGCTACGCGCAGGACCTTGTCGAGCGGGCGAGGTACCGAACGCAGTGTGTCACCGAGCAGCGCGTGCACAGCGGGCAGCATCGCCGGATCGGCCCGGCGGTGCAATTCGTGCCGCGCCGCTTCCGAACGCTTCCACTCTACGCGGCACAGATCGGTCAATAGCTCGGACAGTGGGCGGTGGGCGAGCGATTCTGCGTTCTCGCCGTGCGCTCCGGCCCCGCACGGCGCGGGAACCCTGTGCCCATCCTCTCCAGACGCGGGATGCGGCAGTGATTCTTCGGGTGGGGCACCGGCGCCGTCCGCGGGCCGGCCGAACACTCCGGTCGACTCGAACAGCACTTCGATTTCGCTCGTTGCCTGCGACACCCGGCGGCGAGAACAGCCGAGGAGCTGTGCATTCAGATCCCAGAGGGATGCGAGGGCTCGGCGGAGTTCCCTGGTGGGCGCGTGTCGGGCTACTGTCGCGAGTGCGTCTGCACATCGTGCGGCTCGGATCAACGCGTGGCGTCGCAGGTGCAGCGTGAGCGTACCTGCGGCACACAAGAACGCCGGCCCAACAGCGGCAACCAGGCTTCGTCGTTCGGTGCCGGCTCCAAGCAGCAACACCGACCCTGGCCAAAGGGCCAACAGGGCTACGGCCACCGCGACGTCTTTCGCGGTAAGGGCTACCTGTGTGTCCGTCCGCATCCGGCGAATCAGTGCGGGCACGGCCTGCGGCACCGCTGTTTTCGCGAGGCCGAGGATGGCGCTCTCCCGCACCTGGGCTTGAGAATCTTCCAGGGCCTCGCACAGGAGTTCCCCGGCGACGGAACCATGCTCCGTCAATCGGCGAACGGTGTCGCGGCGCACACGCCACAGTTTGGAGCGCATGAGGAAACGGAGTCGCCCCAGTTCGGCCGGGTCTCCTGCGTGCGGTGGCAGGCTGCCGAAGGCGATAGTCGGGGGCGCGGCCTTCGCGGCAGTCGTTGTCTCGCCGTCCGGCGCCTGTGCGTATCCGCCCCCTTCCGGGTAACTGGCCATCTGCATCGCAGGAGTGTCGCCCGGGCTCAGCGTCTTTGCGCCGGAGGCCAGGCTCGCTCCAGGATCGGCAACTCCTCCCCAGGCGGGGTCCCGGCGGGCCCCGGCCCCGGCAGTTCGTCCACCCGCGGGCCACCGGCTCTCCCCGGCAGTGGAAGATCGCGCAGCCCGCGGGTCAGCACTTCCAGCCGCCGGCTCGAATCGCGACGCTGTGCCAGGCTCCCAGCGCTCGCGAGTTGTCGCTGGAGCGACTTCAGGTGCTCACAGGCGACGGCCCGTTCGGCGGGGGACACCCGCTCCAGGATCCCGAGCAGGGCTCTCCCGTGTTCGTGGGACTCCAGCACTCGCAGACTCATCGCGTACACCCACAGTCCTGAGGCTGTGAGCGTCAGTGCCAGGATGTTCCCTGTCGCGTCCGGGGCCGGAACTCCGGCGTGGGGATTCATAACGCCATAGGCGGAGTGGCTCACGTTCAGCGCTCCCCACACAACCCAGAGAGGTCCGGCGACAGCGGGCAGCCAGCGAACGGCCCGATCGGCGTCGGGGGAGCCGAAAAGGAAGCAGCGCTGCAGTGCCGTGCGCAGGGGTACGATCGCGCGCCCATCGCCCACCGTAGCCAGGGCGCGGGCAGCCAGAATGCGAACCTCGGAGCGCCGACTGTCGAGTGCGGCGCACACCCGGTGCATTGTAGACAACTCCACGGAGGGGGAAGCCGGCGCCGCGGGCGCTACCATCGCCCCACCCGGCAGACTGAGCAGCAGGCGCCGTACCTCGGGCAGGCGGGAGAGCGCTTCGTCTTCCATCGCCGCACTGCGCGGATCGCCCGTTCCGGCGTTCTCCGAAACTTCGGGAGCCAGCCGTCCCGAGGGTGCGAACAGGTCTTCGATCGTGCGCACGGTCTTCCGGAAGCGGAGCCGCGCGCCCCCCAGGAGATGGACCTCAAGGCGCCACAGCGGGGAAAGCGCCTGGCGCAGGGCGGGGGTGGGGGAACGCACCGCGATCTTTGCCAGCGCCTCCGCCGCGGGCTGGCCGAGTTCCAGCGTCACCCAGTGGAGTCGCAGAGCCCCGAAGTACGCCAGGAACCCGGCCAGAAAGCAGCCGATCGTGGGCGCGGGGGAACCGGGCGCCGCCGCGCTCAGCAGTCCGAGCCCGACACAGACGATGACGGCGAGAAGCAGGAGCCGCACGCCCGACCAGAACTGGCGGGGCGCTCCCTCATCCAGCAGGCGGGTGGGGATGGCGGCCAGTGGCCCGACGGCCCGAGGATCCCCCATCTCTCCAAGGGCGGCGGCGGCGGCGGCCCACACCCGATCATCCCGATCCTGCAGTGCCTCGCACAACAGCGGGACTGCTCCCGGTCCAAAGGCGGAAAGCTGCTGGACGGCACGCACACGGTCCCGCCAGGAGCGCGACTCCAGGTCTCGCCGGAGAGTTCGGAAGGCGGCCAGATCGGCGGTACCGGGCGCGCCCGGCGTTCCCCCCGCGGGCGGGGGAACGCCGTCAATAGCAAGGGCCGAATGGGTCATGCCGGGGATCTCCGAAGCGTTTCCATATTCTATTCCGCCCGACGGAACTTCACCCCTTCTTGCAACGAATGAACAAGCCCACCGTTGTGAGGCGGCGGCACCGGCGGTGTGGCGCGCAGGAATCCGGTTGTCATCACGCCGAATTGCGGGGCATGGCCACTGCATCATCCCAACCCATACCCCCGCCCAATCCCTACGATCAGGCTGCCCGCTTCCTCGCCCGCCTCGATCCACTCGGCTTCCTGTGCTGGCTGTTCGCGGTCGTGGGCCCCGCCTTTCGCTTTTCCCGCTGGCTGGACACCCGAACCGTCCCGTTTCCCGGCGCCCGCGACCGGACCTGCGACACCGTGGCGGAGTTGCTCGATCCGGCCCGACCGCGGTGGATCACCGCCTGCCCGGTGGAATTCCAGGCCCGGCCCGACCCGGACATGTGCGGGCGCCTCGGGGAGTACGTGGGTCGTCTGGCGCAGGCACTCCGCAAAGGGCGGGGCCGCATGCCGCGCTACGGATTCCTGGCAGGACTGGTAAACCTGACAGGACGGCCGCAACCGCAGGGTCTGGAGTGCCGCCTGCCGGGAGCGCCCCAGGTCTGTCTGCACTTTGGAATTGCCGAGCGCAATCTGGCGGGCGAGAGCGCCGCCGCCCTGCTGGCGGACATCGCCGTGGGGAAGTACTGCCGCGCCTTGCTGGGGTTCATCCCCTTGATGCAGCGAGGGAGCGACGTGGCTACAATAGAGGAATGGAAGCGGGTGGCGGCGATGGAGCGGTCGGTGCCACTACGAGCGAACTACCGGGATCTGGCGCTGGTATTTGCGGAATTGGCGCGCAACAAGACAATTTGGGATGCCGAACTGAAAGGATGGAGCGAGATGCGCTCGGCGCTTGTGGACAACTGGAAGGCGGAAGGACGCGCGGAAGGACGCGCGGAAGGACGCGTGGAAGGACGCGTGGAAGGACGCGTGGAAGGACGCGTGGAAGGACGCGTGGAAGGGGAACAGCAGTTGATACTGGCGTTGGGGAGGAAGCGTCTTGGGGAACCGGACGCGGCGGCGGTACAGCGGCTGGAGCGGATCGTGGACGAGCGGGAGTTGCGCCGACTGGCGCTGCGGCTCGTGGATGTCGAAACCTGGGATGACTTGCTGGAGCGGTAACTGACACGCCGCCCTCCACGCGGGGCGGGCGGAGACGATCGACCCAGGCTGTTGCGGCGCTGCAGACCTCCTTCGCCAGTCCCTTGATCGCAGATCTCTGCTGCGGTTCTTGCCCCTCCGAGACGGGTCACCCGGCGCCAACACCGGGAGCAGAGCGAGTAGTCGAGGGGCCGCCAAAGAACGGTCGGCGATGCTGCGGGCAAACTATCAGCATCTGGCGCTGGTATTCGCGGAGTTGTCTCGAAACAAAGCGGTCTGGAACGCCGGCCCGAAGGAATGGAACGAGATGCGCGCGGCGCTTGTGGACAATTGGAGGGCGGAAAGACGCGAGGAAGAGGGCACCGTAGTTGATGCTGGCGTTGGGCGGAAAGCTGTTCGGGGAACCGGACGCGGCAGTGGTACAACGACTGGGGCGGAATGTGGACGATAATGAGCTGCGACGTCTGACACTGCGGGTTCTGGATGTGGACACCCGGGGCGAGTTGCTCGAGCGGTAGGCGCCGGGCCGCCAGCCCTGTCGGTAGTGCAGGCGAGAAAGGAAGGCGATGAGTCTCGAACTGTTTTCCCTTGAAGGCAAGGTAGCCCTGATCACCGGGGCGAGCAAGGGGTTGGGATACGAAATGGCGCGCGCAGTGGCGGCAGCCGGGGCGGACGTGGTCATCACGTCACGGCATCTCGCGGAAGTCTCGGAGGCCGCAGCCCGGGTGCGAGAGGAGACGGGCCGCCGTGTGTTGGCGCTGGAGGCGGACGCGGGTCGAGCGCAGGATGTAGATGCGATGGTGGAACGCACCGTTGCGGAACTGGGGAAGCTGGACATCCTGGTAAACAACGCCGGAATCAACCGCCATGCCTATGTGCACGAGCAGAGCGAGGAAGACTGGAACACGGTGCTGCAGGTGGACCTCACCGGC
>SXGS01069364.1_pt1 | contig 19717 bp, 10 predicted proteins | sample 3174681 | NCBI WGS metagenome assembly SXGS01 (sample SAMN11356861, study PRJNA531348) | freshwater metagenome | isolation source: freshwater sample F1-80 | place: China: Fuxian Lake, Yuxi | collected 2017-12-25 | reverse complement strand
GGGAACGTCCGCGCCGGAGGCCGCCGGGGTGATTCACACGGATTTCGAGCGTGGATTTATCCGGGCCGAGGTTTATTCGCTGGAAGATCTCGAGCGGCACGGGAGCGAGGCGGCGCTGCGGTCGGCGGGGCGGCTGCGGGTTGAGGGGCGGACGTATGTGGTGGAGGATGGGGACGTGATGCACTTCCGCTTCAATGTTTAGAGATCGTACGAACGATCTTTCTACGCCGATTTTTTGATCTTCCTCCCGCCTCCGCGTAACATCTGCTCAACACGGCGGGTGACGCATGAAGGTCGGGCACGCGGTCGGGTTGAGCTTCACGGACCTCGGCGGGGGCAAGTTCCGGCTGTACTGGCGGCAGTGGGAGCAGCAGCCCGATGGCGGCCGCAAGCGCGTCCAGCGGACGGTCACGGCGTACAGCGTCGAAGAGCGCCGCAGGCTCGAGGCCGAGATCGAGCGGGCGCTTCAGAAGCCGGGGTGGTGGACGCCGGGTCCTGAAGCGGCGCGGCCCGTCGCGTCGAACCTCGAGATGATCGCCGTCGCGTGGATCGACTGGAAGGTCGGCATCCGGCGCGTGAGCAAGGGCACGCGAACCAACCTCGCGGCGTCGATGGGCCGGTTCTTCCGAGCGCTGCGCAAGCACCGGCGCCTCGCGCCCGACGCGATCGTCCCGTCCTCGGCCATCGACGAGGTCGCGATCGTGGCCATCGCGAAGAAGTGGAGCACGGAGTACGCCGAGACCACGGCCTACCAAACGCTCCGCGCGGTGTGGGACATGTGGACCTGGGCGGCGGACTCCGGCCAGTACGAGCTCCCCCGCCCGCCCCTTCGCCCCGACCGCATCCTGCCGCGGCCGCCGGTGCTCGAAGCCCCCGAGGCCGTTCCGACCTTCGCCGAGTGCGATGCGGTCATCCGGCGCATCGAGCACCCCGTCGCCCGCACGCTTGCGATCCTCATGCGGTACACCGGCCTGCGCATCGAGCAGGCGTCGTACATCTACCGGGAGGACCTCGACTTCGACGGCCGCACGCTGGTCGTGAGGAAGGGCAAGAGCCGGAGGGAGCAGGCGCTGATGCGCCGCGTCCAGGCCCCTGCCGCGCTGTTCGAGGACCTCGGGCAGGCGATCCGCGACCGCCCGGCGGGGCCGCTCTTTCCCGACCACGCCGCGCGAGACGCCAAGGGACAGCCCCTGCCGATGGTCGGGTATCGGAACCAGACGCGGTACGTCACCCGCGCGTGGGAAGCGGCGACCGAGGTCGGCGAGGCCAGAATGGAGGCCTGGTCTCCTCCGAACCGGCGCCAGAGCCGGCCGGACCATGCGTTTCGGGCCGCGATCCAGGGCGAGCTCGACGCGCACGGTGTTCCGGAGAGCGTGCTCGACCACCTGGTGGGTCACGCCTCGAGCACGACCCGTGGACGGCATTACACGGCCCCCGCTGCCGCGACGCAGCGGCGCGCAGTCGATTGCATTCCCCCGATCGACTGGCAGGACGCGCGCGAGACCAACCTGGTGCGCATCAATCCGCGCTGGCGGAAGTAGCGGCCACCGCGACGGGCGTGGCCTGGGGGCTGTGCGCCCATGCGCGCCCGGTGGTGCCACTGGAGCTGGCCGGCATTCCGCGTAGATCGGGGCGAGGCGTCCGAACCGGCTCGCGAGGTAGTACCCTCCCGTCGTGTCCGGAGAGCCCTTGAACGTCGCGTTCCAAGCCCAGCCTCCCTTGCCTCCGGTGTCGGCTTGATCCCCGGCACCGGCGACATCGTCCGCGTCCGCTCGCGCCAGTACCTGGTCGAGGGCGTCGACCTGCCCCCGAAGGGCGGAGACAGCACCCTCGTGCGCCTCTCGTGCCTGGAGGACGACGCCCAGGGAGAGCCGCTCGAAGTCCTCTGGGAGCGCGAGATCGACGCCCGCCTCCTCCGCGAGACCGACTGGGACCGCATCGCCAGCCGCGGCTTCGACGCGCCCCGCCTGTTCTCCGCCTACCTGCACACCCTGCGCTGGAACTGCGTCACCGCCACCGACCCGAAGCTGTTCCAGGCCCCGTACCGGGCCGGCATCGAGGTCAAGTCGTACCAGCTCGAGCCGCTGCGCATGGCGCTCCGCATGCCGCGCGTGAACCTGTTCATTGCCGACGACGTGGGCCTTGGCAAGACCATCGAGGCCGGGCTCATCGTGCGCGAGCTGTCGATGCGCCAGAAGGTGCGGCGCGTCGTGATCTGCGTGCCGCCCTCGGTCGTCCGGCAGTGGCGGGACGAGATGGAGGAGCGCTTCGGGCTCACCTTCGTCATCTACGACCGGGACTACGTCGCCCGCGTGCGCCAGGAGCGCGGGTACGCGGTCAACCCGTGGAAGACGCACACCCGGTTCATCCTCTCCCACGCGCTGGTCCGCGACGAGGTGTACGCGGCTCCGCTCCGCGACTGGCTCGGCGAGTTCGCCAGCGGCTCGATGCTCATCCTCGACGAGGCGCACAACGTCGCCCCGGCGAGCGGCGGCAAGTACGCGATCGACAGCAAGCTCACCCGCTCGATCCGCGACCTCGCGCCCCGGTTCGAGCACAAGCTGTTCCTGTCGGCCACGCCGCACAACGGCCACAGCAACAGCTTCTCCGCCCTGCTCGAGCTGCTCGACCCCCAGCGGTTCGTCCGCGGGGTGCCGGTCGACGGCAAGCTCCGCGACACCGTGATGGTGCGCCGCCTCAAGTCCGATCTGCGCGCGATCGGCGAGAAGTTCCCGAAGCGAAACGTCGGCCGCATCGAGATCGACCGCCTGCCGGAGGACGCGCCGGAGCTCGTGCTCTCTCGGCTGCTGCAGCGCTACCGCCGCGCCCGCGAGGCCCGGCTGTCGAGCGCCAGCAAGTCCCAGCAGGCCTCGGCCATGCTGGTGGTGATGTCGCTCCAGAAGCGACTCCTGTCCTCAATCGAGGCGTTCGTCCGCACGCTCGACGTGCACCGGACCTCGATGCTCGCCACGGCGAAGAAGGCGCCCGAGGTGGGCACGCGGAACCTCGACCTGCTCTCCAGCACGCCGGACGCCGACGACGACCGCGCTGAGCTCCCCGAGGAGGAGGTCGAGCGCGAGGAAGACGCGCAGATGGCCGCCGCCACGTCCCAGTCGACCGGCGACGCCGCAGCCCTCGGCCCCGAGCTCGCGCTGCTCGACGAGATGGCCCGCATCGCCCGTGCGGCCCGCTACGACGCCGATCCACGCGTCCGCCACCTGCTCGACTGGATCCGCAAGAACTTGTGCCCGGACCTCGGCAAGGAGGGCGCCACCTGGCTGCCCCGCCGGGTCCTGATCTTCACCGAGTACGCCGACACCAAGCGCTACCTCCAGCAGCTCCTGGGCGACCGGGTCCGCACGTCGGACCGCGCGGCCGACCGCATCGCCACCTTCCACGGCGGCATCGGCGAGGAGCGCCGCGAGGCCATCAAGGCCGCGTTCAACGCCGACCCGCACAAGCACCCGCTCCGCATCCTGATCGCGACCGACGCCGCGCGGGAAGGCGTGAACCTCCAGAACAACTGTGCGGACCTGTTCCACTTCGACGTGCCGTGGAACCCGGGCCGCATCGAGCAGCGCAACGGGCGCATCGACCGCAAGCTCCAGCAGGCGGCCGAGGTGAACTGCATGTACTTCGTGCTGCCGCAGCGGGCAGAGGACCGCGTGCTCGACGTGCTGGTGAAGAAGACCCGCACCATCCACGAGGAGCTCGGGAGCCTCGCCCCCGTCATCGGGCGGCGCATCGATCTGGCGTTCGCGCGCGGCATCGAGCACGAGCGCGTCGACGAGCTCGCCACCACCATCGACAAGGCCGACGCCGACGGCGGCGGGGAGCGGGTGCGGACCATGAACCTCGAGATCGGCCACGACGAGACCGACCAGCGCCGGGTGAAGCTCGAGCGCCAGCTCGCCGAGCTGCGCGAGCTGCTCGAGAAGTCACGCGAGTGGATCGGCCTCGACGACCGCCACTTCCGCGACGCGCTGTCGGCCTCGCTCGAGACGGTGGGCGCCGGCGGCCTCACTGCGGCGAGCGCCGCCGAAGCCGCGGCCGATCCGGACCGCGCGCGCTGGCTGCTCCCCCACCTGCACGAGCGTAAGGGCGCCGACCCCACCTGGGCCGCCACCCTCGACACCCTGCGCGCGCCCCGCAAGAAGGGCCAGTCCCCCGCCGAGTGGCGACGCGAGGCGCCGATCCGGCCGGTGGTGTTCAAGGACCCCGGCAACCTCGACGGCGAGGTGGTTCACCTGCACCTCGAGCACCGCGTGGTCCAGCGCCTGCTCGGCCGGTTCCTGTCCCAGGGCTTCCGCGACGACGACCTGCGCCGCGCCTGCGTGCTGCGCACCGTCGAGGCCCAGCCGCGCGCCGTGCTGCTCGGTCGGCTGTCGCTGTTCGGCGAGGGCGGCGCCCGCCTGCACGACGAGGTGCTCGCCTCGGCCGCCGAGTGGCTCCCGCTCGAGCAGCGCCGCGGGGCCCTGCGCCCGCTCGGCGAAGGCGAGAAGTCCGACGTGCTGCAGCTCGTGGAGGAGGCGCTGGCCCAGCCACGGCTGCGGGAGGCCGACCCGACCCTGCAGGAGCACCTGCGCGCCCACGCCGCCCGCGACGTGGCCGAGCTCACGCCCCACCTCGAGCGCCGGAGCAAGGTGCTCGTCGAGCGCGCGGTGCGCGACCTCACCAAGCGCGGCGACACCGAGGCCCGCGACATGGCCGGCATCCTGCAGGCCCAACGCGCGCGCATCGAGGCCCGCCAGAAAGAGATCGCCGACGAAGCCCGCCAGGGGCGCCTCGGGTTCAACCCCGACGAGGAGCGCCAGCTCGCGGCCGACCAGCGCTACTGGGTCGATCGCCTGCAGTCGATTGCGCGCGAGCTCGAGGCGGAGCCCGACCGGGTGCGCAAGAGCTACGTCGTGAAGGCCACCCGCGTGGAAGCGGTGGGCATCGTGTACCTCTGGCCGTTGTCGAGCTGAACCATGGCGCCCCCTTACCGAACCGGCGGCGATCCCGAACGCGAAGCCCACAAGTCCTGGCTCGGCCTGGTCCAGCCCACCGGCCTGGTGGTGTCGCCGCCGGCGCTGATCAAGGCGCAGGTGGTCCTCGACAAGAACGTGATCCCGGTCCAGCAGGCGCTGCAGGCGGTGGTCGTGCGCCCGGCCTCGGTCTACGCCGACGCCGACCCGGTGCTGCTCGACTTCCCCCGGTTCGCCACCGAGGTGCTCAGCTGGTCGCCCCAGGACCTCGCCGGCGCCCCCGGCGGTCCCCCGCTGTCGGACGCCCTCGCGGTGGCCCTGCCGGACTACGGCGAGACGCTGCGCCCGAGCTACGCCGCGGTGGACGGCATGGCCGAGGGCAAGGTGCTGCTGCTGGTCCAGACCGTCGACCGCGGCGTGGACCTCGACAAGCCACCACCCGAGGCCGGCAGCGGGTGGCCCGCCAGCCCCCAGGCTCGGCTCGAGCGCCTGCTCCGCGACACCGGCGTCTCGGCCGGGCTGCTGCTCAACGGCGACGAGCTGCGGCTGGTGTACGCCCCGCGCGGCGAGTCGTCCGGGCACCTCGGGTTCCCGATCGCCGAGATGTGCAACGTCGCCGGCCGGCCGCTGCTGGCCGCGCTGCACATGCTCCTGTCCGAGCACCGGGTGTTTGGCGCCCCCGACAAGCAGCGCCTGCTCGACCTGCTGGTCGAGAGCCGCAAGTACCAGAGCGAGGTCAGCAACCGCCTCGCCGAGCAGGTGCTGGGTGCGTTGTGGGAGCTGCTGCGCGGGTTCCAGGCCGCCGACGAGGCCGCCAACCAGCGCGTGCTGTGCGACCTGCCCCGGACCGATCCGCAGCAGATCTACGGCGGCCTGCTCACCGTGATCATGCGGCTCGTGTTCCTGCTCTACGCCGAGGACCAGGGGCTGATGCCCGACGACCCTGTGTACGCGCGGAACTACGCCATCGGCGGGCTCTTCGAGCGCCTGCGTGAAGACGCCGGGCGGTACCCGGACACGATGGACCAGCGCTTCGGCGCCTATGCTTGGCTCTTGTCCACCTTCCGGATGGTGTTCGACGGCGGCGGCCACGGCGGGCTGCATCTGCCCACCCGCCACGGCCAGCTCTTCAACCCCGACGAGTACCCCTTCCTGGAAGGCCGCCCGCCCAGCGTCCACCGGGTGATGGGCGAGACCTTCGAGGCGCCGCGGGTGTCGGACGGCGTGATCTGGCGGGTGCTCGAGGGCCTGCTGGTGCTCGACGGGGAGCGGCTGTCGTACCGGGCGCTCGACGTGGAGCAGGTGGGCTCGGTCTACGAGTCGATGATGGGCTTTGACGTGCGCACTCTGCCGGGGCGGGCGGTGGCGCTGCGCCCAAAGAATGTGGTCATCGATGTGGACGCGCTGCTTGGGGTGGCGGGCAACAAGCGCGCGGCCTGGCTCAAGGAGCAGGCCGAGTGCGACCTCGCCGCGGGCGGCGCGCGGGAGCTCGCCGAGGCGGGCACGGTCGAAGACGTGGTCGCGGCGCTGGGCCGGAAGCTCGCGCCGCAGACGCCGCGGGCGCTGGCGCCAGGGGCCTTGTTCCTGCAGCCCGGCGAGGAGCGCCGGCGGTCGGGCTCGCATTACACGCCGCGGGAGCTCACCGAGCCGATCGTGCGGACCACACTGCGGCCGGTGCTCGAAGCGCTCGGGCCGAAACCCACGCCGGAGCAGATCCTCGAGCTGAAGGTCTGCGACCCGGCCATGGGCTCGGGGGCCTTCCTGGTCGAGGCCTGCCGGCAGCTCGCGGCGGCGCTGGTGGCGGCCTGGGAGGTCCACGGCTCCACGCCGAAGCTCCCGCCCGACGAGGACCCGCTGTTGCATGCGCGGCGCCTCGTGGCCCAGCGCTGCCTGTACGGAGTGGACAAGAACCGTTTCGCGGTGAACCTGGCGAAGCTGTCGCTGTGGCTGGTGACGCTGGCGAAGGACCATGCCTTCACCTTCCTCGACCACGCGCTGAAGCATGGGGATTCGCTGGTCGGGCTCACCAAGGCCCAGATCGGGGCCTTCCACTGGAGCCCGCCGGAGCGGGACTTCGGGCCGCTGTTCAAGGGGGTCACGACGACGGTAGACGAGGTGAGCGCCTGGCGGCGGGAGATCCAGAAGCTCGACGAGGGCGACTACGACCGGCGGCGGGCGGCGTGGAAGGAGGCCGAGGACGTCGTGCACGACGTGCGGCTGATCGGGGACCTGTGCATCGCGGCATACTTCGGCGCCGAGAAGGACAAGGACCGGGAGGCGCTGCGCCTGGAGTACCGGCGGAAGCTCGATGCGTGGAAGGCGGGCGGGGATCGAACCCAGCTCGAGGTCTGGGTGGACGACCTGCGGACGGGGGACCGGGCGGTGGCGCCGCTGCACTGGGAGATCGAGTTTCCGGAGGTGTTTGGTAGGGAGAATGCGGGCTTCGACGCGATGGTGGGGAACCCGCCGTTTGCAGGGGTAACAACGCTGTCGCGCAGCACCGTAGCTGCGTACACCTCTTGGCTCCGAAGTCGTTGGCCCCCCGCCGGAGGCAAGTGCGACTTGGTCGCGTTCTTCTTTCGAATGGCATTCGAACTGCTGCGCGACAGCCGGTGTTTCGGACTTGTAGCTACGAACACCATCTCACAGGGCGATACGAGGGCTGCAGGCCTTGCGGAGATCAGGCGTCGCGACGGCAGTATCTACAGCGCGAGAAAGAGGGTCCAGTGGCCCGGCAAGGCTGCTGTGGTTGTAAGCGTGGTCCACGTTCAGAAGGGCAGCTCGGTCGCTATTCGGACACTCGACGCTAAACCCGTGGCGCAGATCACAGCGTATTTGCTGGCCATGGGAGGCGACGACGAGCCTCATCGACTCGCCCTGCCACCAATTGAGGGCGTATCCAAGGGGGTGGTACCATACGGACTTGGCTTTGTGGTCGATGACAGCGATGCGAACTGTATCTCATCGGCGGAGCTTCAGGCAGCGCTGGATGCGTGTCCGGTGGCCTCGCAATTCGTCCGGCCGTACCTTGGTGGCGAGGAGTTCAACTCGTCCGCCACATGCTCAGGAAAGAAGAGGATTGTGTACTCCGATGGGCTTTCGGAGCAAGCACTTGACGCGCTACCTGCTTTAAAAAAGCTGTTGGAAGTTAAGGTGCGACCGGGTCGGGACGCACTGACGAACCAATCGGGCGCCGAGCACCTCAGGGCCTTCTGGTGGAGGTTTCAGTACTCTTCGCGGGAACTGTTCGAATACATCCGCCGGACCAAGCCGAGCCGCGTGTGCGCCATTGCGAGAGTAACGCGCCATCATGCGCTCTCGTTCATAGCGGCAGACATCGTGTTCAACGAGAAACTTGTGGTGTTCCCCAGTCCCGCCCCATCTGCGCTGGCGGTATTGCAGTCACGTGCACACGAAGTTTGGACTCGCGTTTTCACATCTACGATGAAGGACGACCTGAACTACTCTCCCTCGGACTGCTTCGAAACCTTCCCCTTCCCGCCGAACTGGCAGACCGATCCCACCCTCGAAGCCGCCGGCCAGACCTACTACGACTTCCGCGCCGCCCTGATGGTCCGCAATGACGAAGGCCTCACCAAGACCTACAACCGCTTCCACGACCCCAACGAGCGCGACCCCGACCTCCTCCGCCTCCGCGAGCTCCACGCCGCCATGGACCGCGCCGTCCTGGACGCCTACGGCTGGACCGACATCCCGACCGACTGCGACTTCTTCCTCGACTACGAGATCGACGAGGAGACCTGGGGCGACAAGAAGAAGCCGTACCGCTACCGCTGGCCCGACGCCGTCCGCGACGAGGTCCTCGCCCGCCTGCTCGACCTGAACCAGAAGCGGTACCAGGAGGAGGTCGCCGCCGGGCTCCACGGCAAGCCCGACAAGGCCCCCGGCTCGCCCAAAAAAGGTCCCGCGAAGGCCCCGCGCAAGACCAAGGCGCCCGCGAAATCGACTGCACCTGCGGCGACCGGCACGCCGCTGGCCCTGTTCCAGCGCGACGAGGGGGACGAGTCGTGACCACCGCCAAAGACGTCCGCACCCAGCTCCTCTCCGCGCTCGAGCTCGACCTCGTCGGCCCGCGCACCGGCCACCCGCCGCACGCCCGCTACGCCGAGGAGGTGCTCCCCATCGCCCCGTCGAAGTGGTACCTCGCCGGGTTCCTCGTCCCCTACGAAGCGCCCGCGGATCAGCGCGCCGACGACGACGGCGACGAGGTGCTCGACCAGGTCGGCCGCAAGATCGAGGCCGACGACGACAACGCCCCCGAGGCCGCCTCCGCCCGCAAGGCCTTCTTCCCGTCGTCGATGGGCCTGTCGGTGCTGGTCGCGGCCGACACCGCCCAGCTCCAGGTGAAGGTGACCTGGGCCGACTACGTTCCCGCCGCGAAGCCCGGCGACGCCGACGCCCGCGACGATGAGGCCGACGCCCCTGCGCCCGAAGAGCGCGCCGGCCGTGGCCAGTGGCGACGGGTCCCCCGCGAGGCCGAGCGGTTCGTCACCCTCACCGACGGGACGCAGCCGCCGGTCGGGCTCCCCGGCTTCGCGGACCTGTCGATCGTCGTCTCGGTCCGCTCGGTGGGCGACCACGGCCTCGTGCCGAAGGGCACCCGCTCGGTGTCGGTGTTCCTCGTCAACCACCGCCCGCCGGCCCCGGACGTCCAGCGCGACGCCGCGTACGTGTTCCAGCCCGAGCTGTCGCTCCACACGCTGCAGCCGTTCGTCGCCCGACCGGACCTGCACGGCCAGAGCAGCGACGACTGGGACGAGAAGGTCGCCGACCTGCAGTACCGCGACGCCGTGGAGTTCGCGGTCGGCCACAACATCGCCGCCACCGCGGTCCGCGACGGCTCGGGCCGCTGCCGCGAGGTCCGCACCGCGTGGATGCCCACCGCCGACGTGGAGAAGGTGGTGCCGCGCGAGCTGCCCGACGTCGAGCTCGGCATGGAGTCGCTCGCCGCTGCGCCGACGGCGGCGGTGGTGCGCGAGAAGGTGGGCCCGATGCTCACCGCCTATGCGACCTGGCTGAAGCAGCAGGCCGTGGGAGGCCCCACCGAACGCCAGCGCAAGGAGGTGGCCGCCGGGCTGCTCAAGAACGCCGAGCGCGCGCAGCAGCGCATCCAGGCCGGCCTCGACGCGCTCGACGACCGGCTGGTGTTCGAGGCGTTCCGGATCGCGAACCGCGCGATGGCCATTGCTGCCCGCCAGCGCCTGTCGCACGACAAGCCCGACGTGACGCCGGCCTCGCTGAAGCCCCCGGTGTGGCGGCCGTTCCAGCTCGCGTTCCTGCTGATGAACCTGGTCGGCACCGCGTCGCCGAACCACCCCGACCGCAAGGTCGTGGACCTGCTGTTCATCCCCACCGGCGGCGGCTAGACCGAGGCGTACCTGGGGCTCTCGGCGTTCGAGATGGTCCTGCGCCGCCTGCGCGACCCGTCCGTGCAGTCGGCCGGCGTGTCGGTGCTGATGCGCTACACGCTGCGCCTGCTCACCCTCGACCAGCTCGGCCGCGCCGCCACGTTGATCTGCGCGCTCGAGCTCGAGCGCCAGCAGGACGTGCCGAAGCTCGGGCCGTGGCCGTTCGAGATCGGCCTGTGGGTCGGCCAGACCGCCACCCCGAACCACATGGGGAAGAAGGGCGACAACAACCAGTACTCGGCGCGCGCCCGCACGATCGCGTTCCTCAACGACTCGGGCCGCAAACCGTCGCCGGTCCCGCTCGAGAACTGCCCGTGGTGCGGGTGGAAGTTCACCCGCGACAGCTTCAAGCTGCTGCCGAACAGCGACGAGCCGACCGACCTGCGCGTGATGTGCGTGCACCGCGAGTGCGCGTTCCACGGGCGTCGCCAGCCGCGCGGGATCCCGATCGTCGCGGTGGACGACCCGATCTACCGCCGGCTGCCCGCGTTCATCGTCGCCACCGTCGACAAGTTCGCGAACCTCCCGTGGGTCGGCGAGACGGCCGGCCTGTTCGGGCGCGTCGAGCGGAGCGACGCCGAGGGGTTCTACGGACCCACCGCCCCCGGGCGGGGCACGCCGCTGAAGGGTCCGCTCCCGCCGCCCGATCTCGTCATCCAGGACGAGCTCCACCTGATCTCCGGCCCGCTCGGCACGATGGTCGGCCTGTACGAGGCGGCCATCGACGCGCTTGCCAGCGCCTCGGTCGGTGGCGACGGGCCACGCCCCAAGATCGTCGCCTCCACCGCCACCGTGCGCCGCGCCGAGCGCCAGATCCGCGCCCTGTTCGGCCGCACCGCCGTCGAGGTGTTCCCGCCCCCCGGCCCCGACCGCCGCGACTCGTTCTTCGCGTTGACCGTCGGCGCCGACGCCCGGAACCCGCGCACCTACCTCGGCATCGCCGCCCCGGGGCGCAACCTGAAAGTCGTGCTGCTCCGCACCTACCTGGCGCTGATGGGCGCCGCCCACAAGGCGTGGAAGGAGAACGGCGGCGACAAGAACCCCGACAACCCGGCCGATCCGTACCTCACGCTCCTCGGCTACTTCAACTCGCTGCGCGAGCTGGGCGGCAGCCGCCGCATCGTCGAGGACGAGGTGGCCACGCGGCTCGTCGACTACGGGTTCCGCCGCCGCCGCGTCGGGGAGACCTCCGGTCTGTTCGAGGATCGACCGCGCCTCACCGAGCCGCGCGAGCTCACGAGCCGTGTGAGCACGAACGAGGTCGCGGATACCAAGCGGCGCTTGGCGCTCTCCCACCACGACAAGGAGCACATCGACGTCGCGCTGGCCACGAACATGATCTCGGTCGGCCTCGACATCACCCGCCTCGGCCTCATGGTGGTGCTGGGCCAGCCGAAGACCGCGTCGGAGTACATCCAGGCCACCAGCCGCGTCGGCCGTGACGACAACCGCCCGGGGCTCGTGGTGTCGGTGCTCAACGTGTACCGCCCCCGCGACCGCAGCCACTACGAGCGGTTCGGCGCGTGGCACGAGAGCTTCTACCGGTCGGTCGAGGCGACTAGCGTCACCCCGTTCTCGCCGCGCGCCATCGACCGGGGCATCGCCGGCGTCGCCGTCGCCCTCGCGCGCCTCGGCCACCCCGGGATGACCGCAGCGCGCGGGGCGCTGGCAGTGAACAAGCACCGTGCGCAGCTCGACTTCGTCGCCGTCGTGCTCGCGCGACGGGCCGAGGGGCACGACGCCCAGCTCGGCCGCGACGAGACCGAGGCGCTGCGCAAGAAGGTCAAGGACCGGGTCAGCGGACTCCTCGATGCCTGGCAGTCGATCGCCACCAAGAAGGGCGACCTGCAATACCAGAAGGAGGTCGGCGTGGCCCCGCCGCTGCTGTTCGACGCGCTCGACCCCGAGCTCGCGAAGCAGACCAAGGAGGGCCAGCAGTTCAAGGCGAACCGCAGCCTGCGCGACGTGGAGCCCACGGTGAACCTGTGGCTGCGCAGCCCCGACGGCGCCCTCGTCGAGGAGGAGCCGGAATGAAACCGAAGATCCCCCCGACCGGCGAGCTGCGGCGGAGCCAGCTGCTCACCACCTTCGGCCCCGGCGCGATGGTCGACCTGCCCAACCACTCCGTGCTGATCGCGGGCCTCGAGTACTGGAAGGGCGACAAGGACCGCGTGTACGAGGACCGCCTCGAAGGCTGGTTGCGGCTCAAGCTGAAGGTTCCGGAGCTCAAGCTGTTCGCACCGCCTGTCGACGGCGCCGACCCGACCGCGTCGAGGACCGGCATCGACGTGTTCCAGTTCCCGACCTGGTTCCTCGGCCAAGTCGACGAGACCTGGACCTCGCCCGACGGTCGCATCTACCGGACCCGCCCCCTGGTCCCGTGGGAGCGGCTGGTGAAGGGCGGGTACCTGACGCGCGACCGAAAGGTGAAGCCGGTCGTGCCGGTCCGGTTCGTCCAGGCGTGCGTGAAGGGGCACATCGGCGACATCGACTGGTACACCTTCGTCCGCCGCGACCGCACCGCCGAACGCACCGGCGACCTGTGGTTCGACGAGGGCGGCGCCGGCAACGACTTCGCCGAGCTCTACGTGCGTGACGAGAGGAACGGCAACCAGCGCCGGCCCCTGTCCGAGGCCGCGCTCCCCGAGGGCTCGGGGCTGGGATGGTGCAGCGGCAGGAGCCCGTGGCTCGGTCCCCGCGTGCGCGAGGACTGCGACAAGCCGAACCGGCTGCTCACGCGCGCCGCGTCGAACGCGTACTTCTCACAGACCGTGCGCGTCATCGCCATCCCGGACAGCGACCAGGCCATACACGACGCCGTCGACCGGGTGTGGGAGGACTACCTCCAGTACTGCGAGTCGGAGGCCGACGTCCGCAAGGAGCGGCGCAAAGAGAAGGTCCTCGCCGCCCTCGAGGGGTTCAGCGACGCCATCGTCTGGTCCGAAGTCCAGCGACGGCTCGGCGGGCAAGCGCCGGTGGAGAAGGGCATCAAGCAGGCCGAGATCGAGACCCTGTTGGCCCAGAAGGAGAGCCTCGGCGAGGACAAGCCCGACGGCGACTTCTACGCCCGTGCGCACCCCGTCGGCACGCTACCCCCGGGAGCCGCAGGCAAGGTCGACCGCCTCGTGCTCGTGCACCGGCTGCGGGAGGTCTCGGCTCAGATCGGCTTCACCCGGTTCGACGCGACGCTGCCGGACATCAACGGCGAGCTCGACCTCGACGTGGAGATGGCCGACCTGTCGAGCGACCGCACGTGGCTCCCCGCGAACCAGAACCGTGGCGAGGGCATCTTCCTGTCGTTCTCCGAAGAGGCGATCCAAGCCTGGCTGAAGCGACCGGCCGTCCAGGAGCGGGCCGCACAGCTCATCGCCGGGTTCGACGTGTGGCGGCACCGCAAGAAGGCGGAGACGGCGGCGTTCCCGGGCCTGCCGTACATCATGCTCCAGTCACTCGCGCACCTGATGATCACCGCGCTGTCGCTCGACTGCGGGTACTCGGCGAGCTCGATCAGCGAGCGGATCTACGCTGGGGAGTCCGGCCACGGCATCCTGCTGTACACGGGGACCCCGGGGTCGGAGGGCAGCCTCGGCGGCCTGGTGGAAATGGGGAAGACCCTCGGCCGCACGCTCGAGCGGGCGTTGGAGCTCGGGCGGCTGTGCTCGAACGACCCGGTGTGCGCGCAGCATGACCCCGCCGACCCCCACGAGGAGCGGTTCCTGCATGGCGCGGCGTGCCATGGGTGCCTGCTGATCGCCGAGACGAGCTGCGAGCGGCGCAACGAGCTCCTGGACCGCGCGCTGGTGGTACCGACCGTCGCCACGCCGGGCGCCGCGTTCTTCCTGGGTGCGGGATGAGCCATCCGCTGCGCGCGCTCGGACGGGCCGCGCTAGCGGGCCTCGCCGATGCGTTGGCGGCCGGAACCATCGGAGCGCCGATCACGCGCGCGGCGCTGGCGCCCCATGTGCCCGACGACCACCTCGACGCGGTGTGGGCGGCGCTCGTCGCGCTGGAGGCGGACGGGATGGCGCCGCGGCATGTGGCCCAGGCCGTGCGGCTGCTCGTCGAGGAGCGCGACGCGGGGCAGCGGATGGCAGACCGCATCGAGCTCGTCTGGTCGCCGCCCGACCTCGACGCCATCGATGCGCGCGACACGTCGGTGGTTGTCCAGGAGCTGTTCCGGCGGGCCACGAACACGGTGCTGATCTCGACGTTCGCGCTCGACGAGAAGAAGAAGGCCCAGGCCCTGTTCGGCGAGCTCGCGAAGCGGATGGTCAACGAGCCCGGGCTGGCCGTACGCGTGTTCGCCAACATCCACCGGAAGCACCACGACGAGACGCCATCGATTGCGCTCGTGCGCGAGTTCGCGAAGCGGGTGCGGGAGGATGTGTGGCCCGGAGACCGGCTGCCCGAGGTGTTCTACGACCCGCGTTCGCTTGAGACCGAAGGACACAAGCGGGCGGTGCTACACGCGAAGGCGGTCGTCGTCGACGGGCGCTGGACCCTGCTGACCTCGGCGAACTTCACCGAAGCCGCGCAAGAGAGGAACATCGAGGCCGGCGTCGTCATCGACGACAAGCGGCTGGCCGAGCGAGTGACGCGGCAGTTCGATCAGTTCGTGGAAGCCCGGGTGCTGCATCGCCTGGTGCTGTCGTGACCCCCAAGGTGGAGTCGTCCTCATGAGTTTCAGCTGGGTCCCGATCTACGAAGAGCTCGCGACCGTCCTGATGGCGTACGAGGGGCGCCAGGGCGAGCTGATCCAGCTCCTCGCCGAGCTCAACGACGCCAAAATCCCGGCGCTTCCCCTCGGCGACAAGACCGCGAGCGGGGACGCGACGCTGACAGCGATCGACCCGTTCTCGTTCTTCGCCAGCTTCAATCGCGGGCAGACCGACGAGAACCGCCGCGCCGTGCTGGCTCGCTTCAAGGCCCACTTCGGGCTGGCAGCCGAGGTGCCGACCGATTTCCACGGCATTCCGGTCGCGGACAAGCGCTCGTCGTGGTTCTTCCAGTACACGGTGGACCGCCAGCCGGACGAAATCCCCACCCTGTGGGCGCTCGCGCGCCAGGCCGTCACCGGAGGGCGCAAGGCCATCGATGGGGCGACCTTCGACCGCTGCATCCGCATCAAGACGGTGAAGACGGGCAAGATGACGATGGGCCTGTTCTGGCTCCGACCCCGTGACTTCATGCCGCTCGACCGCCGGTCCAACGCGTTCCTGCGGGCCAAGGGGGTCGCGGTCCCCGATCAGGTCGACAGCTGGGCCGCATACGCGAAGGTCCTGGACGGGGCGGTCGCTGCACTGGGAAGCGACTTCTCGCGCATCTCGCTCGATGCGTACGAGCTCGACGTCTCGCCCGGCACCCCACTGCTGGCAGCCGAGCCCCCGCTGAGGGCGCCGCGGTGGTGGCTCTTCCAATGCAATCCGGAGAAATACGACCTCGACGGCGCGTTGAAGGCGATGGCGCGCACGACGTGGCGAATGGCCCGACATGCCGACGAGATCGCTGTCGGCGACCGGGTCTTCCTGTGGGTGAGCGGCTCCGCCGGAGGCCTTCGTGCGGTGGCCACCGTCGACGCTCCGGTCGTGGAGGTCACGAAGGACGACGATCCGTTTATCCGCGACCACGAGGCCCTGAGCCAGAAGATGAAGCGAGTCGGGATTCGCTTCGACGACGGTTCGCGCCTGGTGCCGCGCGACATCGTACGCACGGCTGCCGGACTCCAAGACCTGGGCGTGCTGAAGTCGCCCCAGGGGACGAACTACCCGGTGACACAGGAAGAGGCGAAGGTCCTGCTTGCGCTCTATGGCGGTGAGAAGCCAGTATCGGAAGGCTCACGCGGAGCGGCCCGGCCCACCTTGCCTCTCAACTTGATTCTGCACGGGCCCCCCGGCACCGGCAAGACCTACCAGATGCGCGCCCTGCGGGACGACTTCACGCCGGCCCCCGCCGCCAAGACGAAATCGACCGCCCCACGCGATGTGGCCGACCTGACCTGGTTCGAGGTGATCGCCATCGCCCTGGCTGATCTGGGTCGGCCTGCCGAGGCCAGGGAGGTGATCGCCCATCCCTTCGTCCAAGCGAAGTACGTCGAGCGCGAGCCGCCCACGAAGCTCGGCCCGTACGTCCACGCGACGTTGCAGGGCCACACGGTTCGCGAATCGAAGACCGTGCACTACGAGCGCCGCACAAACCCGCTCGTGTTCGACAAGACGGCTGACAGCAAGTGGTTCCTCCCTGCCGGACTGCCAGAGGATCTTCGCCCCGAGCCAGGCCCGCCCGCCCTGCCTGCCACACCGGACAACCAGTTCTTCGTGACCTTCCACCCTTCGTTCACCTACGAGGACTTCGTCGAGGGTATCCGGCCCGAGAGCGACGAGGACGGCGGGCCCGTTCGTTACCCCCTGCGCGCCGGCATCTTCAAGCAGGCCTGCGAGCGCGCCGTCCAGCTCACTGGCTTCGACCGTGGCCTCGCGGAGTTCTGCGCCCTCCCCGCTACCGAACGCACCCGGCTCCTCGCCGACGCCCAACCCGCCGTGTTGTTCGTCGACGAGATCAATCGCGGAAATGTGGCCCGCATCCTCGGCGAGCTCATCACGCTCATCGAGCCCGACAAGCGCCTCGGCGCAGACCAGGAGCTCGTCGTCACCCTGCCCGGCTCGCGGCAGCGGTTCGGTGTGCCGTCGAACCTCTGGATTGTGGGTACGATGAACACCGCGGACCGGAGCGTCGTGGCACTCGACGTTGCGCTCCGCCGGCGCTTCGCGTTCGAGGAGTGCCCACCGCGCCCGGAGCTGCTGGACGGCGTGCTCGTGGACGGGCTGGATCTCGGGAAGCTGCTCCGCACCATCAACCGCCGCCTGCTCGTCCTGCGGGACCGCGACCACCTCATCGGCCACGCCTTCTTCCTGCCCCTGAAGGCGGCGCCCACCCTGGATGGTCTCCGCCGCGTCTTCCGCGAGTCCGTCCTGCCGCTGCTCCTCGAGTACTTCCACGACGACCTCGGTCGCGTCGGGCTGGTACTCGGACCGTCGTGGGTGAGCCGCGCAGCAGGGAACGACGTCTTCGCGAAGGGGTTCGATCACGATCACCGCGACGACCTCGCCGAGCGACCGGTGTGGGAGATCGCCAACGTGGACACGCTGCCGATCGAGGCGTTCCGGGCCATCGATGGGTAGCGCCCGGTTCGTGGTGTACGAACACCAGCGCCTCGTGGTGGGGGAGCCATGCGAGACGCGCCGGGGTCCGGTGGTGTTCACGGAAGCGCACTTCGAAGCGCTGGCCCGCTACCAGGAGCGGACCGGGACCGCGGCGCTGCGCCTCGGCCACCGCAGCATCCGACTCGCTCATCACGTCGGCTATCTGCGGGTCGGCTCGGTCACCCTGGAGATCTACCCGAAGCTCGGTGCCCATCGCCCCGACGGGCACTGGCGCGACCTCCTGCGCCACATGCTCCGCGTGGTCGCCGGCGTGCGCCTCACTCCACACGACCACGCGCCCCTCCACTCCCGGGCCGGAGACCTCTACGATCTCCTCGTCGGGCGGTTCCTCGACCAGGTTCATGCCTTGTTGCGCGAGGGGTTGGCGCGGTCCTACCGAGAGGTGGAGGAGAACAGCTCGACGTTCCGGGGACGACTGCTCGTCGGACCTCACGCCCGCGCAAACGCGGCCCACCAGGAACGCGTCTTCGTCGCCTATGAGGTGCAAGACGCCGACCACCTCGCGAACCGAATCCTGTGGCGGGCGCTCGAGCGCGTCCGTCGGACCACGAGCTCCTCCGATCTGTTGCACCGCGCCGAGGCGGCCGCGGTGGACTTCCCAGAGGTGACCGACACCCCGATCCGGCCGTCGGACTGGGGGCGCCTCCACTTCGATCGCCGCACGGAGCGGTACCGTGAGGCGATCGGCCTCGCGCGAATGATCCTGCTCGACGAGCGGCCCGACCTCCGCTGGGGCGACCGGGAGGTGGTGGCGCTGCTGTTCGACATGAACGCCTTGTTCGAGGCCTACCTCGAGGCGGCGATCCGCGGGCTGCCCGGAGTGCGAGTCAAGTCTCAGAAGAAGCAGCGGTTCTGGCAGCCGCCGGGCGAAGGCGCCCGAATGCTCAAGCCCGACCTGGTCGTGCACGTGAAGGGGCACGAGCGGCCCGTCGTTGTGGATGCCAAGTGGAAGGTCCCCGATCGCGGGCGCCCCGCCGACGATGACCTGCGGCAGGTATTCGCGTACCTGCACGGGTTTGAGGCTGAACGCGGAGTTCTGATCTATCCCCGGGCCAAGGACTCCCAGCAATGCCAGGAGGCGCCGTTCCTCGGTGGCGGTCTTCGGGGTCGGGTCGGCTTCCTCGAACTGTTTCCCGAGGGGCAGCCCGACCTGCAGGCACTGCGTGCGAGCCTGCCCGCGGTCCTCGGGTTGGTGGAGGAGCCGACGTCCGCGAGTGCTTGACGCGGTCAGGGGTCCGAGCCGTCCGCCTGCGGGAACACCCCTCGATGGCCCCGAGGGGGTCGTCCCCTACGTGTACCGGAAGCGACGGTGGGTGTTCGACTCCGTGCGGGACATCGAGGCGAAGCACCGGGCCTCGCTCACCCAGCACTACGCCTCGGGGGCCAAGCTCCAGTACCGGGGCCGGTGGTTGATGCTCGACGTGCAGGGTGGAGACGTGCCGGCGGTGGTGATCACCTGCCGGTCCAAGTTCCACGTCGTGGTCCCCGACGGCCTTGATGGGGTCCGGAAGCTGGAGGCCATCCGGGCGGCGTTCGACCGTTGGCTGCGGGAGCGGGCGCTCGATGCGGTGGAGCGGTTCGGGGATCAACACGAGGCGACCTTGGGGGTGGAGGCCACCGGGTACAGACTCTCGGACGCACGAAGCCGATGGGGCGCTTGTGGGAAAGACGGGGTGATCCGGGTTCACTGGCGGCTCGTGCAGGCTCCTACCGCTGCCCTGGAGTACGTCGTGGCCCACGAGGTCGCCCACCTGCTTCACCGGAACCACTCCCCCGAGTTCTGGGGGCTGCTGTCCAAGACGTTGCCCGACTGGGCTGACCGGAAGGGGATGCTGGAGCGGTGGGAGACGGAGCACCGGGCTCTGTAGTCGGACCGTTCCCCCGACGAGCACGCCGTCGTCGGTGGTGGCGACCGGCTGGGGCCACGAGCCAGCGGGCACCATAGCGACCGCTGGCTCGTGTTGACCTGCCTGGATTCTTCGGACCAACCATTACGTTAGATTCGCCGCCACCGTCTGGTTGTTCTTCCTCAAAAGCCGCTGCTTGTGTTCCTTCGGCGTGAGATAGCCGAGGCTTGAATGCGGGCGAATCTCATTGTAGT
>SXGS01063491.1_pt1 | contig 19717 bp, 16 predicted proteins | sample 3174681 | NCBI WGS metagenome assembly SXGS01 (sample SAMN11356861, study PRJNA531348) | freshwater metagenome | isolation source: freshwater sample F1-80 | place: China: Fuxian Lake, Yuxi | collected 2017-12-25 | reverse complement strand
TTGGACACCTTTAGCGTAATAGCCAAGCTTCTTCGGGAACGCTTTAGCCAAAACTTCAAGCGCCGGAACGACCACATCGCGGTAAACGCGCGGCGAGAGTTCGCCGGCTGCCGTATCAAAGAGCATGACGACTTCGACGCCCCCGTCGAGTTGGAGCTGGATGTTCTCCTTTAGGAGCGGCAACAGAACTTCGCAGAAAGGCTTGAACAAGCGAAGGTTCTTCTTTGCGCCTTCAAGGCCCCCTTTATGTGAACCTTCAACCGCGTAGGTGAACAGCGTCCACGGGCCACCAACAAAACCGATTAAACTCTTATGTTTCGGAAGCACTTTTCGCGTTTCGATCGCGGCCTGTTTTTGAAACTCAAGCCCAGGCAGAGCTTCTCTGACCGTGCGGAGGTCTTTCAATCGATCCTCGGTGAGCTGCCAACCGAGCTGCGGAGCTGGGTCGTACTTGAGCCCCATCCCCATCGCTTCGAGCGGAAACAGAAGATCGCTAAATAAAATCGAAACGTCGAAGTCGAAATCCATGATCGGACCCAAAGCAACTTCGGCCGCAAGCTTCGGGTCTTTACACATCTCCATGAACCCGTGCTGCGCGCGAATCCCTTGATAGTGTTTGTGGTAGCGACCCGCCTGGCGCATGAACCAAATGGGTGGAACCGCTTGGGGTTCTCGGCGCAGAGCTTTTTGGAATTTCTCGTTCGACATTTGCGACCTCTCGTTAGAACAAATATTTCTTATTTAACCCACTGGTAGCCGATGCCGCGCACGGAGCGGATCATCTGGCCACCACTATCCCCGATCGCTTGCCGCAGTCTTACAATCGAGTTATCGACGGTGCGGTGACTGGGGTAACGATCTTCGCCCCAGATTTGGTCGAGGATCTCATCTCGGCTGAGAACTTTCGGCGCAGCCTCGATCAGAAGCTTCAATAGTTGAAAATCACGCGCGGCGAGGAATTCTTTTTGCCCATCTTTGTGCACGACGGCTCGCGCTTCTAAGTCCACCGTGCGGTCGCCGACTTTGATCTCCGCGTGCGCCGGCGGATGAGTTTCGAGAACGTGCCGCACGCGCAAGAGAAGCTCTTTCAGATGAAACGGCTTCGGAATAAATTCTTCGGCGCCGATCTCGTAACCTTCCAGCCGGTGTTCAGCTGAATTCATGGCGGTTACGAAGATGAAAGGTGTCGCGCCGCTCTTGCGGACCTCGCGGGCAAACGTGAATCCGGATCCGTCCGGAAGATTCACGTCGAGAATGATGAGATCAAATTTCCGTTGGGAGGTTTCTTGCGAAGCTTCTTCCAACGTTTCCGCCCAGACGACGCCGTAGCCCTCCTTCTCAAGGCGCTCGCGAAGCGTCTCGCCTAGAGAAGTGTCGTCTTCAATGAGCAGAAGGTATCTCATCTGGTCTTGTCCTTGGCCTGTTCCTTCATCGCGCGGTCAGGCGTTTCAATGCTCACGGTGCTTGAAGCTTTCTCTTGAGGAAAGAGGATCTCTACGCAGAAGCCTTCGCTCGTTTCACAAAAGCGCAACTCGCCGCCCATGCGTTGAGAAAGATCCGAGGCAAGGTAAAGACCGAGACCGCTTCCGCTCGAGGTCCCGTGACGCTCAAACATTTTTCCCAACCGCGTGCGATCGCCCCGGAACCCTCGACCGTTATCCGCAAGTCGAACCGTTACGAACGTTCCGTTGCGCTCAACGCGGATCGAGATTTTCGTCGCGCGCCCGTGGATCACCGAGTTCTGCAAAAGATTTTTGAAGATGCTTTCCACCGCTCGCTGATCGGCACGAATGAGACCGTCGCCGTCGATTTCGAGTTGCAGCTCGGGCCAGTGATGCTTCATCCCGACAAGCACGTCGCTAATTTGAATCGGCTCGAGCAAAAAGCGCGAACTGTCTTCGGGGCTTGCGAGCAGGAGCGAGTTTTCAAGTTGAAGCTCGAGACGAACCGTATCCTTGACGAGTCGACGCATGAGCCGCTCTTGGCCCGATTCGCGAAGATCTTCCTCAAGACTCTCGGCCTGGAGCCGTAAGCTCGCCAAGCTCGTTTTGAGATCGTGAGTGAAAGCGGCGAAAAACTCACGCAGCTTGCGCGCACGCGCCATCTCGGTGTTGATGTGATAAAGCAGGGCCGCTCCGCCACCGAGCAACATGAGAATGAGCGTTGCGCCCTCGCTCATCAGCATGCGGTGCTGGCGAGCGATTTCGTGCGCAAGCCTTGTCGTGACTTCATTGGGCACTTGGCGCGCAATCTCACTGATGCGATCGATCTGATTGAGACCGAAGATCAACCACCAGAGAGCGAGGGCTACCGAAAACGTCAGCCAAACGACGACCGCCACGACCTTCCAGCTCATTGAAGAAACCAAAAGAAGCCGTACTGGTTTACCCGACGAATTTACGACCGCGGGTTGTTCAGCCATGCGTGCTCTTGACCGCCTGAAGAATCTTTTGGGCCGCATCGCTCAAGATATCATCCGTGTGCGCAAAGCCGATGAAGCCGACTTCGTATCCGCTTGGTGCTAAGTAAACGCCTTGCTCCGCACAGGCGTGGAACACCGCTTTGAATCGCGTTCCATGCTCCTTAGGAATTTGCTCGAGACGACGAATCGTTTCGCCGCCCGTTGCTTGGTGGATCCAGAAGATCGAACCTTGGCGGGCGATCTCCATCGGAGCACCTAAAGCTTTAAAACCTTCGTTGAGGGTCGCAACAAAACGTGCGGCGCGTCCTTCTAGAACCTCGTGTACGTTTTCGCGCTCAGCTTTTTTCAGCGTCGCGAGACCTGCGCGCATTCCGACCGGGTTTGCGCTGAGAGTTCCTGCTTGGTAAACGGGCCCATTGGGCGCCACGAGATCCATGAGATCTTGGCGACCGCCGTAGGCACCTACCGGAAATCCTCCGCCGATGACTTTTCCGTAAGTCACGAGATCGGGCTTCATCCCCAAAAGCTCAGCCATTCCTCGCATGGATACGCGGAAGCCCGAAATCACTTCATCGAAGATCAACAAGGCACCGTGAGCGTGAGCTACTTTCTCCACGTGCTGGAGGAATTCACGACGCTGCAAAAGCAGTCCGTAATTGGCCGGAAGCGGCTCGATGATCACGGCCGCGATCTCGCCTTTGTGTTTTTCAAAAACGCGTTCAAGACCTGCTTCGTCGTCTAAGGATGCGATAAGCGTTTCGTTAGCGAAGGCCTGCGAAACACCTGCGCTATCGCTTGCCGTTTCACCGGCAAGGCCCGAGCCCGCTTTGACCAGGAGAGAATCGACGTGACCATGATAGCAGCCATCGAATTTCAGAATCTTCGTGCGACCGGTCGCGGCCCTCGCGACACGAAGCGCGCTCATGACAGCCTCGGTACCGCTGGAGACAAAGCGCACACGCTCAACCCAAGGAATTTTTTGCGTGATCCATTCGGCTAATTCGAGCGAATAAGGCTCGCAAGCCCCGAAGCTCCAGGCGAGATCAATCGTTTCGCGAACGACCGCGGAAACTTCGGCATCCCGATGACCCAGTAAGAGCGGACCGAAGCTTTGGCAAAAGTCGGTGTAGTTCTTTCCCTCAACCGAAGTGAGCTTGGCTCCGGAGGCGCTTTTGAAAAAGATCGGCGTCCCGCCGACGCTTTTGAAAGCACGAACGGGAGAATGAACGCCGCCCGGAGCGACTTTCAGTGACCGATTAAACAAATCTTGTGAAGTTGTAGACTGATTCATTGTGATCTCTCTTTAATTTTTCAATAAGCTCAATGCTTCGAAGGTTTCGCTTCAGCGCGCGAGAACGGCTTTGCGCCATGACTCAACATTGAGAAAAACGCTCACCTGCGCTTGCGAACCTAATGCAGTCTCTAAATGGCGTGCCGTCAAGCCTGGGCCCGCCGCGTGATGCGCATTACGGATTTCCGGGTAGAGTTCAACGGCTCGATCAAAGGAACTTCCACTCATCCAGTAAAAATGAGTTCGACCTTTGAGCGATGGGCCAGCCATTTTCGGCACTAAACGATAAGTGCCGCAGGCTTTCATCTCACTGGCTCCACGCGACTCCGCCGATTGAACGTGCGTGAGCTTCACCCACTTCAGATCGCCGGCGCCGCCCGGCGCGCCCAAGAGATATTCGAGACGCGTAGGCTCTTCTTCACCCAAGCTCTCTGCACTTCCGGAGACCCAAACACCGCGCTGGGCGAGTTTGCGCCAAGTTCTCAAGCCCGCCGTCCAAATGATGGCGTCTTTGCGCGGACGAAATCCTGAAGGCCATGCATTTTCACGCGCCACCCACAAAAGCGGCTGCCCTTCAGCCCAAGCCCAGGCTTCGCGCCCGACATCCTCACGATCGAAGAAATTCGCTTCTTCTCCCGCGCGGGGAAAAATCTCGGCTTCGCTCACGGCGGGAGTCGGCGGACGCGAAGGCGTGAGTTGAACTCGATCGAGAACTTCTCCCGCGTCGGTCAGCCCCCGTAAGAAGAGAAGCTCACCATACGGACGCAGCAAGACGTTGACGCCGATTTTCTGATGGCAACCGCCTCCGTAGCTCGCGAGAATCTTGCGCTCTTTTTCCACCGAACGAAACGTCGCCTCGCAGTTAATCGCCGAAAGGGCGTCTCGAACGTCTTCTCTCTCACGCGAAATCTCAACCGCCAACGCGCCTTGAGCGGCCGCGGTCGGATTCACCGAAAGTGGAAGAACCATAAAGAGAGTTTGGTTCAAAACGCTTTTGATCAGATCGCGAGTTTCGAGAAATTCCTCTTCAGGAGACCCAAGAAGCCGATCGATGGCCGCTTTCGCGACGATGATGGCATCGACATCTTGGCTCAGCAATTTTTTAAGCCGCGTGGGAATATTCCCGCGAACGTTTTCAAACTGCACTTCCGCCACCGCAAAGGGCAGGTGCGTTTTCATAAATTCGGCTAAATTATGCGCCCGGCGCGGACTCGAAGTGAGAACCTTTACGTGGCCGTTTGCCTTCGCACTCGCAAATCGATCTTTGCGGAAGAGTAAAAGATCCCGCACGTCCGCGCGAGGGAGGGTCGCGACAATCTGCGTTTCGGGCCGCGGCTCCGTCGGCAGATCTTTCCAGGAATGGACGACCATCTCGGCCGAACCTTCACGCAAGTCCTTGAGGAAGTCTTCCGTGAAGACACCTTTTTCCGGCATCTTCCAAAGGGGATCTTGTTGGTTAATATCTCCGAGGGACGCACGAAAATTATATTGCGTTTCGATCCCCGAAACGCGCGCCTTGAGTGAATCGCCTACGCGGTAAGCCTGCAGCCTGGCGAGATCGCTGTGGCGAGCCGAAATGCGGAATGTTTTCATGCGCAGACGTCTTCCCATCCGAATGGACGGTACTCGACGTGCGCACCCCGCTCGCTCACTTTCGCTTCGACGGCCTCCAATGCGGCCGCTTTGCGTTTTGCGAGAAGGGCTTGATTAGCTGAGATCTTTGAAAAGACCTGATCGAGATCGAGGACCGGTGCCGATGTTGTTGGAATTACGAGGCGATCAAGTCCCGAATCAGCGCGGAGATCCGCAACAAATTCGAGCTTCTGAGCGGCTCGCGCGTCCATCCATTGGGCGGTCGCTTGGGCCGTGACGGGAGCCGCGATGATCAAGGCTTCCATCCCGTCGAAGGCGCGCTCTTCCTCAAGCGCACAGATTTCTACTTGCGGAAATGCGGCCAGCGTCCGCGACGCTTTTTGCGTATCACGACAGTGCACGCGAATGCTTGTGCCATCCTTTTGAAGCCACGGGATGATTTCTTCGACGAGTTGCCCTGCGCCAATGATGTGAATACGGCGAAGGCCTTTGATTTCACGACGAAGAACGCTTCCGTAAGACTGGCTGCCGAGATCGACGAGATGAGCATTGCGGATTTCTTTCGCATCTTCAAAAAGCGAGCGAAAGAAACGTTTCAGCTGCGAGCCAAACGGTGATGCCGGAATCGCGAAGGCAGCAACGGCGTTCTTAAACTGTCCGTACACTTCCGTTTCACCAAGAAGTGGTGAATGAAGTCCGCAAATCGTTTCGAGTAAGAACCGGTAGGCCGCATCGCCGCGGTAAACTTCATCACCTGCGCGTAGGTAAGCGGGTTCGAAGTGCGCTTCGTCTCCGAGCGCGATTTGACGAAGACACGTCTGCCAGAAAAACCAATGCGTACGGATCGCGACTTCTACATCGGTCGCAAAGAGATCCAGCGTTGAATCCGATGCCACCGTAAATAACTTATCCCCAACGGTATTAGCCGTCGGCTGGCGCAGACTAACGCGTTGGCTCCGAGCACGATGAATAAGAATTAGGTCGCTGAACATGTTTTTACCTTATTAGAGGAGGTCCGACGGAGTGTCACGGTTTTGTCATAAAGCCACGCCAAGCCTGCGGTTTTCCCTATTTCAAAAATCTATTGAGAATCAAAAGCTGGGCCATAGACGCAATGCATTGAACGTGTTTCGGATTGATCCGAAAGCCTGATGTCTCGCTACAATAGAAGCACTCCAAATTTTTTCGAGGTGCATCAGGATGAAACACGCATCGTCTACCCGACGGACTCCCCTCGTCTTCCTTCTCGTTTTGGGCACGCTCATCGGCTGCGCGGCCGAAAAAGGCACGAAAGTAAATATTGGGCCCGGCAACATCAACGATGGCCTGGATCAAAAACCCCTCCCCAGCGCGGGAGCAGATGACCTAAAATTTCGCGCGCTTGAATCGTTAATGCGGGCTCGCGCGGCTTCTCAGCGCTTGGTGACGCCGCCGGCAATGAATCGCCGTGAGCAAGACGGCTGTCTGCTGATCAACTCGTTCCGCATGCCGGCGTGGGATTTCGTGGTGGAGTACAAATGCCTTTGGAATGCGGCCACGAGCCAAGGTGAGTTCAAGAATGAACTCACCGGGCAGCTGACGTTCCGAAAATTTTTAAGCGGCGACCAATCGCTTAAGGGCCAAGCGAATGGCGATCTTCGCTTACGACTTACGAGAAAAGGTCAATCTCAACCGGTGTCGGTGAGCACGTTGCGCCGAGTTCTGACGGTGAATTTGCCCTCTTCGGGCGTCGATCCAAGAACTTATTCGTACGGTTTTGAAAGCGCCGACGTGATCGGCCTGCCCTCTCAAACAAAAAATGATTATGTCTCCGCGCAAGCGAAAGGGATGTGGTACTTACCCACTGATGAAAGCAAACCCATGCTGATCCAACTCGAGCGCGGCGCGACCCTCACGTACATCTACCGCCCGGCCGGCAGCAGCCGCTCAACCGAACTTGTTTTAGAAACAGGTTGGGACCACGGGGACCAAGTTAAGTTCGATACTTCAACCGCCTGCCCGCGCCCGGTCGGAAAATTCTCGTGGACGCTCAGAGAAGACGCTTCGACGCAGGAAAGGACCGGAGAGATCGCAACCGACAAAGACGGGATCCTCGAACTAACGATCCCGAATTCAAAGAAGCTTTCTTGGCCGACGGAAGACTGCGGACTCTCGGACGGTTAATTTGCCGGTCAATTTGCCAGATGATAGCGCGAAGCTTCTAACGCCCGATGTGAGCGCTAAACTAAAGTCGTAGGGGCGCTAATGGCTATTGCCAGGGCAACTAGCCTCGCCCTTTACAAAGCCCCTCCCTATGTCTCAAGCTGAGGCGAGATTCTTCGTACGAGCTTCATCTGAGTTTCATCATTTAAGTCGCGCAAACTGCCGATAAGACACGTATCCCCGGTTCGACGTAAAAGGAGGGGACGTGTCTTCTGCTGCTCGCAAACCCCAGCCGCTGCCCTTTTCGCCCGTGATCACGGAGCGTCCATCGGATCATGCAGCGCTGTCGACCACACGTCTCAACGTCATCAACAGAAACAAAGGCGAAGACGAAGCCGCATCAAGCCCATTGAGCGCCGTTTTCGAGCGCGTATTCCAAACGCTTCGCTCACTTTGTCCCGAAGGTGATCTGATGATCAGCCACTGTTCGGCCATCTCGCAGAGCTGCCGCGTGGAGTACGCCGCTGGTTCTTTCGCCCACCTCAAAGGGCAATCGCTCGACGTCTCACGTGGACCTTTTGCAGAAGTTTTGGTTGAGACCGAAAATCTTCGCTTGGCTGACGCTTCACAACTTATCGCTTCAGAATCCGCGTTCGCAAAACTCGGAGCCGGCCAAGCCGCGATCGTGCGGATCGATCTGGCTGGCGACCGCGTAGCGCTGATTGCGTACTTCCAACCGAAGTCCGTCGGGCCGCTCGTGAAAGAAAGAGTCGATGCGATTCGCTCCGTCGCTGAACTTGCGGGCGAAGCCGCCTGCGCCTCCGATCTCACTCTCGATGTTCAGGCACAACAACTTCACCTCGACACGCTTCGCACCGAAATCGAAGAAGTGCAGCAGTTTTATCGTCAGTTCTCCGACGCGATTAAGCAGTGCTTCTGGGTTCTCGATGTGGATACGGGAAAAGTACTCGTCGTCAGCGACAACTTCGAACGCGTTTGGGGTGCGAACAAGCGAATCCTTCACGACGGGCTCACGGGATTCATGTCCTCTGTTTTACCCGCCGATCGCGATCGCGTTCTCTCGGAATTCCATACGCACCTCGGCTCGGAACTCGACACCGAACTCCGGGTCATCAACGAAGATGGCGACGAAAAGGGAGAAGTTCGTTGGATCTGGCTCCGCGCCTTTCCGACTCGAGATCACATCTCGCAAAGTATGGCGGTGTCGCACACACGCCGGATTGTTCTGATCGCTGACGACATCACCGAAAAGAAAATGGAAGAAGAAACGATCCGCGCTCGTGAAGCGGAGCTTGTCTCACGCGCGCGAACCCTTGCGGTGAGTGATCTCGCAAGCGGAGTCGCCCACGAGATCAACAACCCGCTCACGATCATCGTGGGGAAAGCCGCAGAGATCAAACGACTTCTCCGCAAGTCATCGACCGCGGAGGATCGCGCAGCCCTTGAAGCACTCACGGATAAGATTCAGTCGACGTCGATTCGGATCTCCGAGATCGTGACGAGTTTAAAGGCGCTCTCGCGAAACGAAAAAGATCCGGTCTTCCACAAGACTGCGCTGAGCAAAGTCTTCAACGATCTGCGCGACATGTGCACCGAGCGTTTCAAATCATACGGCGTGCGCTTGGAGATACCGGACTTCCCTGCTGCTTTAGCGGCCGAAATGAATCCCACCCTTGTCTCACAGATGATTTTGAACCTGCTGAACAACGGTCTCGATGCGGTCGAAAAACTTGAGCAAAAATGGGTGAAAGTCGAATTCGCGCAAGACGAACATTCGGTCTTTCTCTATGTGACCGATAGCGGGTCCGGAATCCCGATCAAATTCCGCAGCCGGATTTTTGATCCCTTCTTTACGACCAAGGAACCTGGCAAAGGCACGGGTCTTGGCCTTTCGCTCGCGGCCGGCATCGCGGCCCATCACCATGGCCTTTTAAGGCTCGACAATCTGCACCCACACACGCGATTCGTCGTGCAGCTTCCGAAGGCTCAAGGCACTCGAAAAAAACCGTAAATCACGGAAGCGGCGGTAAATACGCTGTAAGCTTACTCAAGCCTGGCTTCGCCTTCTCGATCCGCTTTTCCCAGTAAGGGAGGTAGTTGGCGAAATTGTGGCGAATGAGTGCGCCACTGAGTCCTGCAAAACGAAATCCGTAGTGCTCCTCAAAGTGCCTTGCGTAGGCACCAATCACTCGCGGCTGCTCTAGGTAGCTCGACCACGGAGCCCGCATTCCGCGGTTGGTAACGACGTCAACGATCCGCAGCTCCCCGTTATCCATGACGGCAACGTCGACGCCCCAAGCTTGGCGCGTGAGCATCGAAACCGGCAGAAGAGAGAGGAACTGTTGGACGAACGCTTCGGCTTTCGCCTCTTGTTCTTCGCTGAGTAAATTCGTTTGGACCCACCGCTCTGGAACCGCGCCGGCAACGACCCGCGCTTCGTACGTGTGGACGCGGACTTCTTGGTAAAAGCGTGACTTCAAGGGTCGCTTGACGTCAGCCGCGATGATGAAGTTCTCTTGGAGCACGAGGGCTTCTCCGCTGGCGATCGTATCGAGAATGTGACTCCGCACGGGCTGCGCTAAGTGCGCAGGCGAGTAGAGGGGATTGCCGGGAGTCATCAACTCCACAATGAACTGATCCGTATTGGGAAAAAGACCTTTCCCCGTCTCCTGGGGCGCAACGCCTACCGCAGGCCGTACCAGGAATCCTTTAGGGAACTCTTCGTGAAGGGCGGCTTCAATCTCATCCCCGCTCGCCGTGATCTCGCCTTTTGCATTGATCAGCTTGCGGCGGTGCAAGATCTCGCGGAGACCAACGGTCTTTGGATAAAACCGATAGACGTTGTTGCCGAGTTCACGCGCTAGCACATCATACAAAACTCGTTTATCGGCGAGCATCTCGGTAGCCCATGAAGCTTCAATCAAGTTTCGTTGGTAGAGGCTTTTCAACCAACCGTTCTTCGATGCCGACGCTTCAAGTTCGGTCTCGGCAAGCGCTACGCCGGGAAGTCGCAAAGGGCGACTCTTTAACTGCGTAAGCACCCTTTGCGAGCGAGCCGCCACGAGTTCATAAGGAGCGGGCGGCGGGCCCTTCCTCACGTTCTTTTTTGCACGCGGATGTTTTGACGATGCATGGAGGGCCGGTTGCACCGTGACCGCCGGAACTTTCTTGAGTGCGGCTTCCGCAGTTGGATTCAACCCTAAGCTTGTAGTCAGTGCCACGAAAATGAAGGAGGTTGATCGAGCGAGAGCTTGAGAATATGCGATGCGAGAGTTTGCCATGCTTTCAGATTAACACTCCCATTTGCCGGCGGTCTGCTAGGCCAAGGTCCGAGGATGCAGGCTTCTCCGCAAGTCAACCTTGAGGTTCGATCCGTCCCGGCGACAGCCGCTTTTCGTCACCTGCGCGAAGACCTTTCACGGCGGAAGGTCGCTCTAATCCAAATGAACCCGCAGAGGAGGTGGCGTGCAGGTTGCTAACCTTGCTCAAGGTGTTTAGCGGTCGCACAGACCGGGGATGCACTTCACACTCGTCAAGAGCTTCGACAAAGCTCAAGCCGAATCTGAAGGCGATCTTCGAGTTCAGGCGACGGACTCACGACGATCCTCTTAGTTGACCTTTAGAGCAGGAGTTGAAAATGAGCTTCTTCGGACACTGCCCGCGCTGCGGGAACCAAATTCCGCCCGAGCGTTTCGTCAATAACGGCTTCGCCGTTTGCGAATGCGGCTGGACCGATTCGACTCCCGTCTTGCGTATCGTCGAGAAGCAAGAAAAGAAATCGATCGGCATCATGATCGCGATGGCACTCCTTCTCATCGGTGGTTATGCCCACCTCGTGAGCTGGGGCTCCTACGCGGTTGCGATCCCGTTCGTCAAAGTTCAAAAAATGACGGGCACGCTTTCGAACCACGGCTATATCGAGCTTGCCGAGGTCTGCACGAATTTGAATAAGTGGTCTTGCGCAAAAGACGCGTACATGGACCTCTATAAATCGAAGCGCGACATGTCGGGCGTTTCGGGTCTCGCAAAGCTTCACACTCGCTTAGGCGAGAATGAAAACGCAATGCAGATGTACGCTTTCTACTTCCAAAACGGCGGCAAAGAAGGCGAAGCGGCGATTCAATACGGAAAACTTCTAGAACTCGCAGGACGCAACGAAGACGCCATGAAGATGTACGAATTCTCGATCGCCGCTCGTCCCGGAATTTTGCCGGTTGAGGCAACGACACAAATCGTTCGTTTCATGATCAAGCAAGGGAAATACGAAGAAGCCCTCGATCGTATTACGGCGTTTCATGAAAGCTCAGGAAATGCCAAGGGCTACTTGAATACGGAACTCCAACAGCTTGAGAGCTACTTCAGCCAACAGGCGAAATCAGGCGCAAAGCCGCGCAAGACAAAGCCTAAGCGCGTAGCTTCCCGCTAAGAAGATGCTGACCTAAAAGTCAGCTCTCCGATTGCGTTGATTACATCCAAAAAGCATCAGTTGCCTCCCAGATCGCGTCGGTGAAATCACCGGCGCGATCTTCGTAACGAGCTAGCGGCGCAAAGCCGTTTGCGCAGGCCAAATCATCAATCACTTCCGGGCTGAACTTAAGTGAGATCTCTGTCCGGATGGGCTCCCAGCGACGAAATTTGAAACTCGTATTCAACGCACGGATATCCACCATCTGATCCCGCAGACTGACAAGCCAACTCTCCATGCCCGAGAGACCGGGATTCCAACTCGCTTCGTGCCGAAATTGATCCAAGTCGAAATTTGCGCCGAGTTCCCGATTCATACGGCGCAGGAGATTGAGATTAAAGTCTCGCGTGACGCCCTGTGAATCATCGTAGGCTTGAATCAATCGTTTTGAATCCTTGATCAAATCGAAACCAATCAGCGCGAGATCACCTGGCAACAACGTCGCGCGCAACTCGGAGAGAAAGTTTTCTACATCTTCCCAAGCGCAGTTCCCAATGCTTGAGCCCATGAACAAGACGCAGATCTTTTCTCCGCGAATGCGCGCATCCGAAAGCTCCCGAAGGACGGAGAGATTCTCACCCACGCGTGGACGCGCACGAACGCCCGGGCAACCGGTGTTGATTCGTTTGCAGAGCTCCTCGAGCGCCGATGGCGAAACATCAACCGGCACGTAAGAGAATTGGACTTCGGACCGTTGCCACGACCTGAGGAGGATCTCCGTTTTTCTACCGTCGCCGGCACCGAGTTCTACGACCTTCCAATTTGACCCGAGAAGAGCTTTCGCCATTGAAGACGCGTGGGTAGAGAAAATCTCAAGCTCGCGTTCGGTTGGATAGTACTCAGGTAAACGCGTGATCTGTGAAAACAGAGAGCTTCCCCTTTCATCGTAGAGCCAGCGACTCGGAATAAATTTGAGCGGAGCGCTGAATCCGTCGCGTACGTCGCGCGCGAAATCAAAAAGTTCTCGATCTATTTTGTTTACATTTAAAGCGGCGCTTCCTAGAGAAGCGTCGTCAGTTCGCATGGGAGTGAGCTGATCTTCCTCAATCTTCCAAACGTGATCAAATGTTCGCACTTGCGACGGGAAATCACGCACTGGAGCGGACTTGCGCGGAAGATCGAGACTAGACGGCATATTTCCTCCCGGGAAAAGCGTTGCATGGCAATACAGCACTCGGGGAGGACTCTATCCTATGTGCGCCTACGACACGCGTTTAGAAATCGAAGAGAAATATTCAACTCAAGTTCGCCCCTCCTCCTTCTTGCTCAGTCATGATCGCATCCCAGGTTCGCTAGATTCTCTCTCGCGAGAGCGCCTGGCGAACGAAACAAACCGCGCGTGCAACTTCACGATAAAATCGTGAACCCGTGGCAAGAAAAAACGCGCGATCGTCTCAAGGAGGGACATGCCTCTGAACGAGCTGTCTGACGCGTTCTTTACACTCGCTAAAAGTTCGACATCCCTGCTGGAATTAACGCGCGCCTCGTTCTGGACACTCAACAATCCCGCACAGTTAGCGAGAGGCCCGATCGTTGCTTTAGGAAGAGGTATCCAAGTTTTTGAGGATCTAACGAAGGGAGACGCATGAAAAAGCGGACGTATCTCGTACTGGGATCATGTCTTATGCTTCAAGCAGTCCCGTTCCAGCCATCAAATGGCGGAACTCAGAAGTCACAACCAGCTCAACAGCAAGAACTCGTAAGCGTTCCTCTCTACCATCATGAACAGGCCCGTGAGCTTCTTGGTTTGGATGAGCTAACAACGTTTGGCGAATCAAAAGAACGCTTAGCATCGCTCGCGCTCTTTGTTCACGAACGTGTTAACAATCTTCTCCCGGAAGCGGATCGCGCCCGTGCTCCTCGCTTAGCGAAAACTCTGATCGAGACCGCCAATCGCCACGAAATGGATCCTTTGCTCCTGATGGCCTTGATCAAGCAAGAGAGCCGCTTCAATCCGCGCGCGGTTGGAAGTCATGGCGAAATTGGCTTGATGCAAATGAAGCCCTCAACGGCGGCTTGGCTTGCGGAAAAAGGTTTAGTCGACGTAGCTGGTGATGGATCGGAAGAAGCCTACCGCATCGCTCTCCGTGATCCGTCAAAGAACGTTGTATACGGTACGGCTTACCTCTCTTACTTGCGCTCCTCGTTTAAAGGTCGCGGCTCACTTTATCTTGCGGCCTATAACATGGGTGCGCTCAACGTTCGCACGAAGATCAAGAGTGGTGAGCGCCCGCGCATCTACAGCGATCGCGTATTGAGCCACTACGTGGCGCTGACCGTCGACTTCGCAAGTGCGGAGAAAGTGGCCCTCAAACGCATGAACGTCGCGAGCAACGCGGTCGCGACCTTGGTCCAGTAAGCTAGCCATCGAGAAGTGAAAATCTGCTCCGCTGACGCGCTCGGTTTTTGGGCGCGTCAGCAAAAGCTCTTAAAACCTTCGCCAAAATTTTCGCTCGTAGACTCGGCTTGTTCCGTCTCGCTACAATGAGCGAATGAACGGTACCGATCTCTCGCCTGAAGCCAAAGCCCTCCACTTTCTCAAGCAAGCCGGCCATTTCAAATTAGGTCACTTGCCAACGGAATCTCGCCATCCGCGTACGACGAAGCTCTCTCAACTCTCGCAAAACGATCTGCCTTCAGCGATCGCGCTTCTCAAAGACGTGGAGCTCGAAGCGATGAAATCGCTTACGACGCGCGAATCGGAAATCAACGCCATGAGCGATGAGATCAACGAAACCCTTCGCGACGGAGGCCGTATTTTCTTTTGCGGCTGCGGCGCAACTGGACGCTTATCCTTGAGCCTGGAAACTCTTTGGCGCGAGGAGTGTGAACGAGTCGATCGCATAAAGTTGGCCGAGCAAGTGATTTCCTTCATCGCGGGTGGCGACTACGCCCTCGTGCGCTCAATCGAAAACTTTGAAGATCATCCTGAATACGGCGCTCGGCAACTTCACGATCTAGGCTTCGGCGCCAACGATCTTCTCATCGGAACGAGCGAAGGTGGCGAAACACCTTTCGTCATTGGTGCCGTCGAAGAAGCGGCTCGCGTCTCCAAACGCAAACCATTTTTTGTGTTCTGCAATCCCGTAGAGCTTCTGTCAAAAACAGTTGAGCGCTCCCGGCGGGTGATCGAAAATCCCAACGTACGCGCATTTGATTTATTGACGGGCCCCATGGCGCTTGCGGGATCAACGCGCTTACAAGCGACGACCGCCCTTATGCTCGCGGCGGGCGCTGCACTTTTTCCTTATCTTGATCGCCTTCAAAGACCTCGCGCGTTCGTGGCGGAATTTATGACCGCCCTTCGCTCGACGGACTTCAGTTCGCTCGCACCGCTGATTGAAAAGGAAGCCGAGGTCTACCGCGCCAAAGAATATTGCGTGCATCGAACTTCTCGCCACGGCATCACCGTTGTCACCGACACCACCGAACGCTCGCCTACTTTTAGCTTGCTCCCATTCGAGTCGGCTCTTGATCCGACGGCTCCGCTTTCGTGGACTTATCTCTGTCATGCGGAAGCTCGCGACTCTGCGCATGCTTGGGAACTCACCCTCGGCCGCAAGCCTCGCGCACTTTCATGGGAAGGTTTTAAAGATCGTTTTGGTGAAGCAAGTTTATCGGCCTTTGATTTTAGTCCGCAAACACTCGCCCGCAGGCAGGAGCGCGTGAACAACCACATTCATATTTACGACATCCACGCCGGCGCCCGCGATTTTGAACTTCGCTTCGATGGCGAGATCGCGCGCTTTCAACGGCCCGCTAGTCTCCTTTGCGACCATCTTCTTTTGAAGTGTGCGCTCAACATCTCATCAACTCTCGTCATGGGCAGGCTCGGCCGTTTCAGCGGCAATCTCATGCTCTACGTGCGGGCCGCAAACAATAAACTTGTCGACCGCGCCATTCGCTACGTACAGATCTTGTTGGAAGATGAGAAAATCTCCTTCTTTACTTACGAAGAGATCTGCGCGGCGCTCTTTGTCACCAGTGCCAAGTTGGCGGCCGACGAACCGGCTGTTTGGCGTACGTTTGAACATCTAAAAGCGGCGTCTGGCTTAAGTCGCTTAGCGACGGGCAAGTGACCCTGACTCTGAGCCCGGCTAACAAATTCTTGGCCGGGTCTTGTTAGACAACCGCGCGGACTTCGTGTTAGTTCCATTCAACGCCGAACCTTCCATCGACTTCATCTGACTCTTTTGAGGTGCGTTCATGAAACTCTTTGTGCCCGCTTCTATTCTCACGTTCGTATTGGCTTTCGTAATCCTGACTCCCCTCAAGTCCCACGCTTGGGGAAAACGGGGACACTCGATCGTCTGCCAGACGGCCGCGTACTTGGCATCGTCGGATGAAAAAGGCGAGTTCTTAAAATCGCACAGCTTTGATCTCGGTTATTACTGCAACGTTCCCGACATCACTTGGAAAAAACCCGAAACTTACGATCTCGAGTCCTTCAACCACTTCATGGATATGGAGATTTTCGAGCGGGAGTTCAAAGACTCAGGCGTTGCGAAGCCCTTTGAAATGGATCGTCTCGCCTTCAACGCGGCTTTCCCGAAGATTGAAGACAAAGCCGGTCGCGCGTTCTGGCGTGTCCGCGAGTTGATGGACGGTCTCACCAAACTCCGCGACGATCTTGGCAAACCAGATCTCACGCGCGAGGTGAAACATGGACTTCAAGCCGATTGGCTTGTGCACGCCGGAGCTATCGGTCACTACGTAGGTGATCTCGCACAACCGCTTCACGTCACCGAGAACTACGACGGTCAACTTACGGGTCAAAAAGGATTACACGCCTTTTACGAAGACGACGTGGTTGATGAACTCTTCCAAGGCATGGGCACAAGCCTTGAGAGCGACGTGATGAAAGCCGCGCAGAAAAAATGGAAGCACACAGCGACGACGCTCGAGAAGAAATCAACTCTCCAACTTCTCGAAGATCTCGCAAACGATTCGAATCGGGACCTCGCAAACGTCTTAAAGCTTGATAAGAAAGTCGGCAGAAAAGACATCAAGAAAGCGGCACTCACCTACCGCGCTGGCATCGTAGATCGCATGGCAACAGGTGCCGTGGCTCTCGGCGTTCTCTGGAAGCGCGGGCTCGGCTGGGCGTACGACGGAAAACGTTTCTACACCTTCCGCGGCGAGCCCGCATTCATCGCGCCTCCGCAGGCACCGAAGACTTCGCCGACTCCCGCCAAGCAGTAAGGCTCTTCGCCTGCGCGCGGATCTTTCCCGCAAGCCCACTCCACCTTCTCTCGAGGTGGGGCTGAGCTCGCACCGCGAGTCGAAGTGACTCGCGGTTTCCGACGAGCACCACAAGCTTCTTCCCTCTCGTAATCGCCGTGTACACCAAATTCTTTCCTAGCATTGCCGCACTCTCTTCATGCAGCGGAATGACGACGGCCTCGTACTCCGAACCTTGAGCTTTATGAACCGTGATTGCAAAAGCCAAAGACAAAGCATCGAGCTCCGCAAAATCAAAATCAATTCGTCTCCCTGGTCGATCGCCAACGGCGTTTAGCTCGACGCGAAGACTTGAACGCTCGCGCTCAATCTGCACGATGCGGCCGATATCTCCGTTGTAGACGTCTTTGTCGTAATCGTTAGCGGTGATGATGACCTTATCGCCCACGGCCAACACTTGGCCAAAACGCTCGATCGTCTCTGGCGGCTCGGGATTTAATGCGGCTTGCAGTCTGCGGTTCAAACTTCTTGCCCCGACTTCACCTTTGTTCATCGGGCAAAGGACTTGAACATCTTTTTGCGGATTTAAGCCAAAGCGTTCGGGAATTCGCTCTTTCACCAGACGCACCACGCGTTCAAGACAAGCTTCGGGCGTTCGCGCTTCGACAAAGTGAAACTCTTGATCGGGACGAATGGACGTGAGCTCGGGAAGTCGCCCTTCCAAAACCTCGTGCGCGGCCCGAATGATGAGACTCTCTCTTCCATTTGCTTGGCGAAAGACTTCGCTTAAATGCGCGTGCGCGAAAACTCCCGAATCGAGAACGGAGTCGAGGACTCGCCCCGCTTGCACGGAGGGGAGCTGATCGCGATCTCCGACTAACAAAAGGGCCGCGTGAGGCGGCAGCGCTTGAAGGAGCGAATCCATTAACTCAAGACCGACCATCGAAGCTTCGTCGACGATCAAAAGATCCGCGCGTAGCGGAAACTCCGGGCGATAACGAAAGCCGTGCGTTTCGGGATCCCACCCGAGGAGGCGATGAATGGTCTGCGCTTCAACACCTGCAGCTTCCATGAGCCGTTGAGCTGCGCGACCCGTCGGAGCCGCACACACGACGTGCCAGCCCCGCGCGCGAAGCTCGTTCGAAATCGCGCGGATCAACGTTGTCTTTCCAGTTCCGGGTCCGCCGGTGAGAACACTCAGTTTTGCATTCAGCACGGTGCGGAGCGCTCGCTCTTGAGATTCACTCAAACGAAGTCTTGCAGTCCGCGGAGCTTTCGATGGATCAAAGGGCGCATCGAGAAACGCGGCAGAAATCCACTGCGGCTTTCGCGAAGCCAAACGAACAAGGGACTGCGCCACCCTCATCTCTGCGGCCGCAAGCCCAGAAGGAAAAATGCCGTCAACTTCTTTGCCTTCACTTCCGAAGGCGGCATCCATTGGCTCTTCAGTTAAACGACCCGATTCGACCTCTGCTTCAAGTGCCGCAACCAAACGCTCTGGCGGAAAGCCTACTTCTTTGGAGGCTTCCCGCAACAACGCTTCGGCTGGATAAGCACAGTGTCCCCGCGCGATGGCTTTTTGCAATCGATCATGGATCGCGGACGCAAAACGTTCTTCCGAGTCGGGCTCAAGCCCCGTGTGCCGTGCAATCAAGTCCGCACTTTTGAAACCGATGCCGGGGACTTCGCGCGCAAGACGGTATGGATTATTTTCGATAATGGAAAGCGCGTCGGGACCAAACGTCCGCAAAATGCGCGGAGCTTTGGTTGCACTTAAGCCGTGCGAACCAAGAAAATTCATGACATCTTTCAGCGCCATCTGCTCGGACCACGAACGACGAATGCTTTCCACACGTTGAGGACCAATGCCCTCTACATCGCGCAAAAGGTTTGGAGCTTCCTCGATAATGGAAAACACTTCGGCGCCGAAACGCTCAACCAAACGATGGGCGAGCTGCGGGCCGATGCCTTTGACGAGACCTGAACTTAAATATTTCTCCGCGGCACCCGCGGTGGAAGGCAGAGTTGTCCGCATGGTCGAAGCGATCAAGCGCTCACCGTGTTCGGCGTGCTCGGTCCACTCACCTTGCGCTTCGATGGTTTCGCCAGGAACGACGTAAGAAGAATGGCCGACGACGGTCACGAGCCGTCGTCGGCCTTTGACTTTCACTTTCAGCACGCACCAGCCGTCGTCGGGATTGTGGTACACAATTCGCTCGACGCGGCCGGTGACGGCTTGGCTCTCAGTGACCTCTCGCGATGGCGAGGCGGTCAATGCTTCTCAGCGGAAGCCGTTGCGCGGCCTTTGTTGCCGGCGGGCTTCGCCGCCTCTTTCGTTTCGTTCAAGAAACGTCCGAGAGCGACTTTCAGGAAGCGAGCTTCCTCGGACAAAGGCAGGCCTTTTTTCGAAGCGTTCTCTTCGAGCCACTCCATATAGCCTTCAAGCTCTTGGCGAGGGATCTCGCTGAGCTTCATGCCTTTGTACTTCTTCCCGAAAGTGATGCGGTAATCGCCCGCCTCTTTCGGAACGCCTGCGCTTTCGCTTGCTTCAGGTGCATCGAAGCTCTCGTTTGCGTTGAAACGAGGAGCACTCGCTTGCGGT
>SXGS01462724.1_pt1 | contig 19720 bp, 15 predicted proteins | sample 3174681 | NCBI WGS metagenome assembly SXGS01 (sample SAMN11356861, study PRJNA531348) | freshwater metagenome | isolation source: freshwater sample F1-80 | place: China: Fuxian Lake, Yuxi | collected 2017-12-25 | reverse complement strand
TTCTCGACTTCTCAAAGATCGAGGCTGGCAAGCTGGAGCTCGACTCCGCCGGCTTCAACCTTCGGGACACGCTCGAGGACGCCCTGCTCACCGTCGCGTTGCGTGCGCATCAGAAGGGCCTTGAACTCGCCTGCCATCTGCCGCCGCGAATCCCCTCGCATCTCGTCGGTGACGCGGGCCGGTTGCGCCAGATCATCCTCAACCTCGTCGGCAATGCGATTAAGTTCACCGCCCAGGGCGAGGTCATCCTCGATGTTGCGCAGGAGAGCGAGGAGGACAATTCGCTCATCCTTCACTTCACCGTCTCGGACACCGGCATTGGCATCCAGATGGAGAAGCAGGCGATGATCTTCGAGGCTTTCACGCAGGCGGACGCGTCCACCACCCGGAACTTCGGCGGCACCGGCCTCGGGCTCGCCATCTCGACCCAGCTTGTCCAACTCATGGGCGGGCGCATGTGGGTGGAGAGCGAGCCGAATATCGGCAGCAAATTCCACTTTACGGCGCGCTTCACCGCACAGGCCAACGCCGGCCGGACCAGCCACACCGAAGTCACCCTGAAGGATCTCCCGACGCTCATCGTGGATGACAACGCCGTCAACCGGCGCATCCTCGACGAGTTCCTGCGCAAGTGGGGCTTGAAGCCGGTGCTGACCACCGGTGCCGAGGAAGCCGTCATCGAGCTCGAGCTCGCCGCCGCCGCGCAACGCCCGTATCCGCTCGTCCTCCTCGACGCGATGATGCCCGGCACCGATGGCTTCAGCCTGGCGCGCAAAATCAAGTCTGCTCCCGGCCTCGCCAACGCCGTCATCATGATGCTCTCGTCGGCGGATCAGATCTCCGACGCCGCCCGGTGCCGCGAGCTGGGCATCTCCGTTTATCTCACCAAGCCGGTTCGTCAGTCCGAACTGCTGGATGCCATCATGTCCGCGCTCGGTAATGCCCGGTCACCGAGCGAATTGCCTGCTGCGTCCGCGCCCGAGCCGGTTCTCAAGGCATCGCGACCCCTGCAAATCCTGCTGGCGGAAGACAACGCCGTGAACCAGCGCCTGGCCGTCCGCATCCTCGAGAAATGGGGCCACACCCTCACCGTCGCCGGCAACGGCCGCAAAGCCGTTGAAGCGTGGGAATCGCAGACCTTTGACCTGATTCTCATGGATGTGCAGATGCCCGAGATGAGCGGCCTTGAAGCCACCGCCGCGATTCGCGAACGCGAGAAAGTCCTTGGCCGCCGCATTCGCATCATCGCCATGACCGCCCATGCCATGGAAGGCGACCGTGAAAAATGTTTGTCTGCGGGTATGGACCATTACGTAACCAAGCCGATAGATCAGAAAAAACTCTTCGATGCCATTGAATCCCAAGGTCCAAGCCGCACCGCGCCCGAACAACCGACCATCATGTCCGACCCAACCACCGAGCTGGTCTTCGACCCGAGCGTCATCGTCAAGCGCGTGGACGGCGATCGCGACCTGCTCCGTGAAATCACCGGCCTCTTCTTTGAGGACACACCCCAGTCCATGACTGAGATTCGCAACGCCATCTCCCGCGCCGACGCCCACGCGCTCGAACGTTCCGCCCACGCGCTGAAAGGCTCCGTCGGGAACTTCGGCGCGCGGCGCGCCTTCGAGCTGGCCTTCAGCCTCGAACAGATGGGCCGCAAGGGCGATTTCGCCCATGCCAATGAAGTTTTTGAACAACTCGAACAGCAGATCAGCCTCCTCGGCCCTGCGCTCGAAAATCTCCGAAAGGATCAGGCCGCGTGAAAATCCTCATCGCCGAAGACGACGCCATCTCCCGCCGCCTGCTCCAGGCCGCGCTCGCCAAGTGGGGCTACGAAGTCATCGTCACCACCAACGGCAAGGAAGCCTGGGCCGCCCTCCAGCAGCCCGACGCACCATCGTTGTTCATTCTCGACTGGCTAATGCCGGAGATGGACGGCGTCGAGGTCTGCCGAGAGGCCCGCAAACATCCCGCCCTCAAATCCGCCTACATCATTCTCCTGACCTCACGCGGCAGCAAAGAGGACATCGTGCAGGGCCTCGAAGCCGGCGCGGATGACTACGTCACCAAGCCCTTCGATCACGGCGAACTCCGCGCCCGCGTCCAGGTCGGCTCCCGCGTCATCACGCTACAGACCGCCCTGGCGGATCGCGTCACGGAACTCGAGGAGGCCATCGCCAACGTCAAGCAGCTTCAGGGACTGCTGCCCATCTGTTGCTACTGCAAAAAGATTCGTGACGACGGCAACTACTGGCACCGGGTCGAAAGCTACATCACCGGCCACGCCAATGTCCGCTTCAGCCACGGCATCTGCCCGGACTGTACCCAGAAGATGAAGGCCGACCTTAACATCTGACCCTGCTCCCATACTTCTCACCACCCATGGAACCGGGCACTCACTTCACCATCGATCCTTCAATCGATCCGGCAGACTCGCTGCTCGCGCCGAACTCATCGACGTGCGTTGATCTTGCGGCGTTCTTCCAACTCTCCGCCGATCCCTGCCTGGTGCTGGGATTCGACGGCTGGCTTCGGCATGCGAACTCTGCTGCGCTCGAGACTTTCGGGCGCACAGCGGAATTCCTCTGCTCCGCTCCGTTCCTCCACTTCATCCATCCGGACGATCGCGCAACCGTTGCCGCGAAGTTCCAGACCCTCGCCAACCATCCGGCTCCCGCGCGCTTCCAGTGCCGCGTTCTGCGGGCGGACAAACGCGAGCTTCGCGTCGAACTCGCCGCCATGTCGCATCTCGCCAGCTCAACCGTCTTCCTCGTTGCCCACGAAGTCGCCGCGCCCGCATCCCGTCCCGAGACTGAGCCGCCGCCGTCCATCTCCGTGCTCGCCGCGTTCATACAGGCGTCGATGGACGGCGTGCTGCTCCTGGACGATTCCGGCACTATCGTGAACCTGAACAGTGCCGCCGAACGCGTCTTCGCCACCACGCGCGACGCCGCCATCGGCCGGCCGATGACAGACTGGGTTCACCTCCCGGCTTCCCGGACATCCGCCAATCCTAACCGGCGCCTCGAAACCCTGGCGCATCGCCTCGACGGCAGCCCGTTCCCCGCCGAAGTCACCATCGCGCGGCTTGATTCGCCGAATGAACCAGCGCTCGCCGTGACCATTCGCGACCTCACCGATCGCCGCCGTGCCGAAGCTGAGATCGAGAAGCTCGCCTCCTTCCCCCGCTTCAACCCCGAGGCTGTTCTCGAACTGAATTCAGACGGGGCCATCACCTACTTCAACGCCGCCGCGCTCGAACTCGCCCGCTCGCTCGGCCACCAACATCCGGCGGCACTGCTGCCGACCGACGCGGCAGCCATCGCTCGTGGTTGCCTCGCGCTCGGCCAGAGCCGGCTGCGTCAGGAGACCCAGGTCGAAGGCCGCACGATCGCCGTCTCGTTCTTTCCCGTCACGCCGGCAGGCGTCGTCCACTGCTACGCCAGCGACATCACCATTCGCAAACTCGCGGAGGACCGCCTCGCGCAACAGGCCGCCCTGCTCGACGAAGCCTCGGACACGATTCTCGTTCAGGATCTCGACCACCGTGTCCTCTACTGGAACCGCAGCGCCGAGCGGCTGTTCGGTTGGACCAGTGCCGAAGTTCTCGGCTGCGAGGCTGTCGAGTTCTTGCTCAAGCCTTCGCCGGCGCGTGAAGAAGCCCGCCGCGCCGTCCTCGCTCGTTCCGAGTGGAGCGGCGAACTCGAATGCCTTACCCGAGACGGCACCGTGGTGCTCGTCGAAAGCCGTTGGACGCTGGTGCGCGATTCGGAAGGCCGGCCCAAGTCCATTCTGACGCTCTGCCACGACATCACCGAGAAACGTCGCGTCCAGGATCAGTTCCTCCGCGCGCAACGCCTCGAAAGCATCGGCACACTCGCCAGCGGCATCGCCCATGACCTGAACAACATCCTCTCGCCGATCATGATGTCGGTGAACCTGCTTCAGGAACGCTTCACGGACGAGCCCAGCGCGCGCCTTCTCGAAACGCTCCGCGTCGGGGTCCATCGCGGCGCGGACATGGTGCGCCAGATCCTCGCCTTCACGCGCGGCCAGGAAGGCTGCCGTTCAAGCGTCCACGTCAAGCCGCTCGTCTCGGAGATTGCGAAGATCCTTGGCGTGACCTTCCCGAAGAATATCACCCTCCGAACCAACGTCGCCCGCGACCTCTGGTCCGTTGAAGCCGACGCCACCCAGATCTACCAAGTGTTGATGAACCTCTGCGTGAACGCGCGCGATGCGATGCCCAAGGGCGGCGTACTCCGCATCGACGCCGCCAACGTAACGCTCGACGCCGGTTCCAGCCTGCTCCAGGAAGGCTTCACCGCCGGCCCCTACCTCGCACTCACCGTCGCCGACACCGGCGAAGGTATTGCGGAAGATCTGTTGAAGAAAATCTGGGAACCATACTTCACGATGAAGCCCTCGGGCGTCGGCACCGGGCTTGGCCTGCCGACCGTCGCGAAGATTATCAAAGCCCACAACGGCTTCATCCACACCAGGAGCGCGCCCGGCGAGGGAACGACTTTCGCCATCCATCTCCCGGCACAACCCGCCGCCACCACCACCCTCGAGAAGGACGCGCCCGCCGCGACGTTCCAAGGTTGCGGCGAACGCATCCTCGTCATCGATGACGAGCGGGCGTTCCAGGAAATCATCCGCGCAATCTTCGCGAAGTACGGCTATCGCGTGCTCACCGCCAGCGACGGGACGGAAGCCGTGGCACTCTTCGCGCAGCACCGGGACGACATCGATCTCGTCGTCACCGACATGGAGATGCCACACCTCGACGGCCCAGCGACCATCAACGCGCTGCGCCGCCTGAACCCGCACGTGCCGATCATCGCCGCCAGCGGCTACAGCGAGAAGGAACGCCAGGCCGAACAGCTCACTGGCGCGGAGTTCCTGCTCAAACCCTTTACCGCCGAGAAGCTGCTTGCCGTCGTTGAGCGCAGCCTCCGCGCGCGCCAGTCCACCGCCGCCCATTTCTGACATGCAACGAATTCTCGTCATCGACGACGAACCGCTCTTCCGCGAAGCGACCACCACGTCGCTTCAACGGAAAGGCTTCCAGACCATGGAAGCCCCCGACGGTCTGCAAGGCGAGGAACTCGCGCGCCGCTCGCTGCCGGACCTGATCATTTGCGACATCAACATGGAGGGCATGGATGGCTACACGCTCCTCGAACACCTCCGCAAACACCCGGCCACCTCCACGATTCCGTTCATCTTCATGACCGGCATGGGCGACGCTGAGACGATGCGCAAGGGGATGAACCTCGGCGCGGACGACTTCCTCTCCAAGCCCTTCACCTCCCAGCAGCTTCTCTCCACCATCGAAGCGCGGCTCGGGCGGAACAAGGTGCTGCGCGACAACGCCGAGAAGAAGCTCGCCGACCTGCGCGCGAACCTCAGCCTCGCGTTGCCGCACGAGATGATCACGCCGCTCAACGGCATCTTCGGCCTCGCGCAGGTTCTCTCCGAATGCGCCGAAACGCTTTCGCCGACGGAAGTCGCCGAGTTCGGCACCAACATCCTCCAGTCAGCCGAGCGCCTCCATCGCACCGTCCAGAACTTCATCCTCTTCGGCCAGCTTGAGATGCAGGCGGGCGACCCTGACTACCTCACCGCCGCGCGCGAGAAGTCCACGAACAACCTCAACGCCGTCACCGAATCGCGCGCCCGCCATCTCGCGGAAAAAGCCGGCCGCCTCGCCGACCTCCAGTGCATCGCCGAGGACGGCACCGCCGCCATGTCACAGGACTACTTCACGAAGGTGGTCGATGAACTTGTGGACAACGCCTTCAAGTTCTCGAAACCCGGCACCCCTGTGCGCGTCGAAGGCATTCCCGGCCACGGTGAGTATCTGATCAGCGTCAGCGACAAAGGCTCCGGAATGACGCAGGATCAACTGGCCGACATCGGCGCCTACTCGCAGTTCGATCGCAAAGCCCGCGAGCAACAAGGCTCCGGCCTTGGCCTCGCCATCGTCCGCCGCATCGCTGAACTGCACGGCGGCCAGTTCGAGATCAAGAGCGAGCCCGACGCCGGCACCACGGTCATCCTCAGACTCCCGTCCTAGCCGTCGCTCAGTTCCACCACAGTCACGCCGGGATTCATGCGATTCCAATCCCGGTCACCGCGCACCGACGGGTGCCGCTGCGCGAGTTCACGGCCCTCATTCGTGTCCGAGGAAAACCGTTCACCCGCGACGACAAGCCGGGCGCGGCCTGCCTGCACACGCAGTCGGAGCGATTTGCGGATGGCCGGCCCGAGCTTCCCACCTTCACCTGAAGAGCCCCAGCCGTGAATGACCTTCAGCACCTTCGCGCCGCCGCTGCGGGCGCGATCCATCTCCGCAAGCAAACGCCGTCGCGCGTCATCGACGGTGGGATGGCCCGTTTCGAGATTGATCGTCAGCATCCGAAGAGGGGAATGGAATGGACCGGCTTCTGCAAGGAATGAGACACGAGGCTCAAACAACTGGAAAACCAGAGCCTTCTAACGTCATCTGCTACGGTTTCGACTCGGAAAACGGCGTCGACTCTCGAACGACCGCATGGAAACAGGCACTGACAGGCATGCGCCTGGAGGCATCCCTGGAAGGTCTGGAAAAGCCGGTCCAGCCAGGCACCGCGGCGGAGTCAGCCCTACGGCCGGCGCAGTTCACGAATCTCGCTCAACGGCAACCATCGCCAGCCAAGCGTCGGCTCGCGCAGCTTCACTCCCAGCGGCGAGATCGCCAGATCGGAACCGCGCCACACCGAGCCATCCACCAGCCGCACCTCGCACGCGGCCGGAGCCGCATCGCGTCCCGCCCGCAGCACCGCCACCACAACGTCGCTTCCGATGTCATAGCGCATCACGCCCAGCGGAACGGAACTCAACACCAGCCGGCCTTCTTCAATGCTCCGGCAGTCGCCATCGATGAACTCGCCGCTCGCGAGCAGCACGCCCGTCCGTCCCGACTTCAACTCTCGCGCCGCCCGCGCCGGCAGCGGCTGAAAACGGATTTGCGCCACGCTCCCGAGCGGAAGCGATTCCGCGCCGTAGCGTGTGGAGAAGTTAATACTGCGATCGTCCATCGATTCGACATGACCTGCCTTCATCGAACCGCCCGTCAACTCCACCTGCGGCACCGACCAGCGATTGCGCAGGAACACGCCCGCCTCGACGCGCTCGAACACCGCCTCGTTTACCAACGCTCCGTTCGCGCCCGCAACCGCCAGCCCCGCGTAGCAATCCTTCGCCATCGGTAGCGTGACGCGCTCCACCAGCGTCCACTGCCTCCCACTGCGTGACTTGAAGGCCGTGAACACGTCGCCGTCCCGCTTCAACTTCAACCACCAGCCCGGAGCCACGTTGGCATCAAGCGACACCTGCGACTCCCCGCCGAAACGATCCCGCCAGCTCACCACGCCGCCGCGCGCCGCCGACACCGAGACGAAGAAGTTCCGCGCGCCCGCCGCCGTTCCCTCGCGGATCATCAAGCCTGCACGCGCCCACGGATCGGTCCGCCGCACGCGCGCGGCTCGCGCCACGATCTCAAATCGTTCTCCCGCCGGCTTGAAGGTAAAATGACACGAGTCGAGTGTCCCGAGCGCGTTTGTCCCGGAGCTGCGGACCCGCGTCGTCGCCCCGCTCCATTGCGACGCGCCAGCGAACCGCGCCTCGCCGATGTCGTCATCGATCCAGGACTCCCCCGGAACCTCCGGCACGCGCCCCGCCGGCAAGCGCGCGTCAACCAGTTCGTCGTCACCAGCGAAAATCACGAACTCCACAACATCCGCCGCCGCAACCTCGGCCCGCTCGACCCGTTCGACATCCGTGATGATGACGGCGTTGGTTCCGAATCGAAGCATCCCCTCCAGCACCGCGCCCGCCCGCGTGCGCACGTAACCCTCGGCCGCGCCAGCCGGGCATGTGATTCCCAGCAGCAACGTGAGGAGAAGTCGGGCGGCTCGCATGTTTGGCTATGACTGCGCGCACGATAGCGTGGGTAACGCCAATTGCGAATTCGTTCTGGTCCACGAGGGGCTCGACTTCGACCGGTCGCGCGCCAGACTTCCCGTCACGGGAACGGGCCGTTGCCCTCCCCTTCCCTCATCGCGACCAATGCCCGCAGACGAAACCACATTGCCTCGCCGCAACAGGCGAACGACTCGCGCCCGATGACCGCTCCGGCATATATCGAGCTTCACGCGCGCAGCGCCTTCAGCTTCCTGCGTGGCGTCTCCGCACCGGGCGCGCTCGCCGCACGCGCGGCGGAACTCCACTTGCCCGCCCTCGCCGTTTGCGACCGCATGGGCGTCTATGGCGCGCCGCGTTTCTTCAGCGCCGCACGCGAGCTCGGAGTGCGGGCGATCATCGGCGCGGAACTCGCAATGGACGATGGCTCCGCGCTCCCGGTGCTCGTGGAATCCCGCGCCGGATATCGCAACCTCTGCCGGCTCCTCACCCAGGCCCATCTGCGTGCGGCCAAGGGCGCGGGCGTCGTGCGCTGGGAGGAACTGCCGGAATTCGCCGTCGGTCTCGTCGCGTTGACCGGTGACGAGGAAGGCCCGTTGCAACGCGCCCTCACCTCCTCTTCATCGACGACGGCGACGGCCGTGACCGCGGAAAAAATTCTGCAACGGCTCGTCCGCATCTTCGGAAATGGCGGCGTGCAAGTGGAGCTGCAGCGGCACCTGCGCCGTGGCGAGGATCGTATCCGGCAACAATTGATCGCGCTCGGACGGGCGCACGCACTTCCGTTGCTCGCGACGAACAGCGTCCTGCACGCACGGCCGGAGGAACGTCCGGTGGCGGATGTCTTCAGTTGCCTGCGGCATCACACGCACCTGGACGCCGCAGGCCGCCGGCTGGAGTTGAACGACGAACGGCACCTCAAAACCGCGCGGCAGATGGCCGCACTCTTCGCGGACGTGCCGGAAGCGGTGACGAACACCGTGCGCCTCGGCGAGCGACTGCAATTCACCCTCGCGGATCTCGGCTACGAGTTCCCGAAATTCCCCGTCGGCAACGGCGAGACGATGGCCGGCGTCCTCCGCGAGTGGACGCAGCGCGGCGCGCGCGGACGCTACCCAGCCGGCGTGCCGGAGAAAGTTCGCGCGCTGCTGGAGAAGGAGCTCGCGCTGATACACAAGCTGAAGTTCGACGGCTACTTCCTGATCGTCGCGGATCTCGTGCGGTATTGCCGCGAGCACGGGATCATGGCGCAGGGCCGGGGCAGCGCGGCGAACAGCGCCGTGTGCTTCTGCCTCGGCATCACCGCAGTGGATCCCGTGCGGTTCAACGTCCTCTTCGAGCGGTTCCTCACCGAAAGCCGCAAGGGCTGGCCAGACATCGACATTGATCTGCCCAGTGGCGACCAGCGCGAGCAGGTGATTCAGGAAGTTTACCGGCGCTACGGCCCGCACGGCGCGGCCATGACGGCGAACGTGATCACCTACCGGGGCCGCAGCACGGCGCGCGAGGTCGGCAAGGTATTGAACCTCCCGGCGGACGTGCTGGAGCGGTTCTCCAATCTTACCGGCCACAGTGACATGACGTCGGAGCCGGAGATTCTCGAACACCTCGAACGGGCCGGGCTGGCGCGAACACATCCACGCGCCGGTGCCTTCGCGGGCTTGTGCTCGCGCATCAGCGGACTTCCGCGGCATCTCGGGCAACACTCGGGCGGGATGATCATCTGCGAGAGCGAATTGAGTTCGGTGATGCCGCTGGAGAACGCCTCGATGCCCGGCCGCGTCGTCGCGCAGTGGGACAAGGACGACTGCGAGGATCTCGGGATCATCAAGGTGGACCTGCTCGGCCTGGGCATGATGGCGGCATTGCAGGAGACGGTGACGCTTTCGGCGCAGCGCGGCCGGCCGGTCGATCTCGCGCAATTGCCCGAGAACGATCCCGCCACGTACGCGCTGCTGCAACGGGCGGACACCATCGGCGTGTTCCAGGGCGAGAGCCGCGCGCCGATGGCGACGTTGCCGCGCTTGAAGCCGCGAACGTTCTACGACCTCGTCGTGGAGGTGGCGATCATCCGGCCCGGGCCCATCGTCGGGAACCTCGCCCACCCGTATCTGCGCCGGCGCAACGGCGAGGAGCCGGTGACGTATTACGCGGCGGAACTCGTACCCGTGCTCGAACGCACGCTGGGCGTGCCGCTGTTTCAGGAGCAGATGTTGCAGATGGCGATGCTGATGGCGAACTACAGCGGGGACGAAGCCGAGGAGTTGCGCCGCGCGATGAGCTTCCATCGTTCGGACGAACGAATGTGCCGCGCCCAGGCGCAACTGCGCGCGGCGATGGGCCGCGCGGGTGTGGCCCCGGATATCACCGAACGCATCGTCGAGTCCGTCGGTTCCTTCGCCCTCTACGGCTTCCCGGAATCCCACGCGATCAGCTTTGCGCATCTCGCCTACGCCAGCGCCTATCTCAAGGTGCATCGCGGGCCGGAGTTCTTCTGCGCGCTGCTCAACCAGCAGCCGATGGGCTTCTACTCGCCAGCCACACTCGTGCGCGACGCCAAGCAGCGCGGTGTGCAGGTGCGACCGGTGTGCGTCGCGCGCTCGAAGTGGGAATGCGTCATCGAGCCGGATGACTCGATCCGTCTGGGTCTCGTGCAGGTCGAAGGCGTCCGGCGCGCGCACGCCCAGGCGATGTTGCAGGCGCGGGCGGAGAAGCCGTTTGGTTCGCTTGATGACTTCAAGGCGCGCACGCCGTTCGGCCGCGAGGAACTGCGGACGCTTGCGGAGATCGGTGGATTGAACACACTGGCGGAACACCGACGCGCGGCGTTGTGGGAAGTGGAACGTGTGCGGCGCGAGGATGATTTGCTCACCGCTCCGGATGGTGCCAGCCCGTTGCGCGCGATGACCGACGCGGAGCGGTTGCGCGCGGATTACAACGGCCTGCGCTTGACGACAGGGCCGCATCCCATGGCCCTGATTCGCGAGCGATTACCGGATGTGACGCGCGCAGCGGATCTGGCGGACCTCCCGAATGGCCGGCCCGTGCGCGTGGCTGGCCAGGTGATCTGCCGCCAGCGGCCGGGCACGGCGAAGGGGATTTGCTTCGTGAGCCTCGAAGACGAGAGCGGGATCAGCAACGCCATCGTCTCGCCGGAGCTGTTCGAGGCCGAGCGGCTGACGATTACGGGCGAGCCGTTCCTGATCATCGACGGCGTGGTGCAGGCGCGGCACGGGACGATTCACATCAAGGCTCGCAGTGTCCACCGGCTGGACCACACGGGGCTACGCGCGTCGGAGTCGCACGACTTCCGCTGAGACGGAACGCCTAAAGCTTCACTTCCTTGCCGCTGGCGGCGGAAGCGTAGAGGGCGTCGAGGGCTTGCTGGACCTTGAGAGATTCCTCCGGGAGCACGAGCAGCTTCTTTCCGTCGAGCACGCTGTGGACGAAGTGATGCACGCGATCCTCGGGATGCGGGAGCTTGGCGGTGGAGTTGTATTGCAGCGTCTCCTGCGCATCGATGGTGTTGCGGTAGAGCTTCGCCGGAAAGAGGCTCAGGCCGGCATTCGTGCCGTAGAGGTCGATGCCGTATTCGCGCGCGTCCTGGTTTTGGAAACACGCCCAGCCAACCTCCATCGAGATCGTCCGGCCGCTCTTCAGCCGGATCAACGCCACGCCATAATCCTCCACGTCGAACGGGCGCTTCGGATCGACATCGCTGCGGCCCCACTCCATTTCGCCGAGGCCGCGCGGGCCGAACTTCGCATATGTCTGCGCGGAGATTGTCGCGACATCGAACTCCTTCATCAGGTGCAGGCAGGTGTCGAGCAGGTGGACGCCGAGGTCATACATGCAGCCGCCGCCGGCCGTCTTCTTCTGGGTGAACCAAGAACCGATGCGCGGAATGCCCGCGCGCCGCAGCCAGAAGCAACGGATGTGATACAACTCGCCGAGATCGCCGTGGTCGAGCACGAGCCGGGCGACCTGCGTGTGGCGGTTGAAACGGAAGTTCTGCGCGACCATGACGGTGCGCTTCATCGCCTTGGCGCTCTCAATGATCTTCGCGGCTTCCTTCGCGTTCATCGCCATCGGCTTTTCCAGCAGCACATGCTTGCGCGCCTTCAACGCCTCGATGGCGACCGGCGCGTGCAAGTGGTTCGGCAGCGCAATGGTGACGGCGTCGATGTCGGGCTGTTCCAGAAGTTCGCGATAGTCCGAGTAGCTGCGCGGGATGCCGTGCCGGATGGAGGCTTCGCGGGCGCGCTGGGGGTTGGACTCCGCGAGGGCCACCGCTGCGGCGCGATGGCAAGTGTTGAGACTGTGGAGATGGTCCGCACCGATGCCGCCCGCTCCGATAACCGCACAGCGTAGCTTATCTGCCATAGCGCCCTGGGGATTGATGAGTTTACTGCATCCGTTGAAAGCAGGTTACTTATAGCGACCCCTCAAGGGTTTGGTCAACTGGGAAGCTGGAAAGGGGCGCATCTTTTCATCGTGACCGGATGCGGAGTCCGCCCGTCCCCGGGCACAGAAAGGCGATGGAGTCCGCAGGCCACGGACACCATGAAGCGCCCCAGCCCGTCCAGCGTTTCTGCGGCCCAGGACGGCCGCACTCGGCCCCACCATCGCCAGCCCTTGGCAACCACGATGAAAAGATGCGCCCGCTGAACGCTTCGTCCAGCCTTTGGGCTTGCGGCCGCGGCACCCGCGGGATTACCAACAGCGCACAACCTATGAGCCTCGTCACCGTCTTCTCTTCACTCAATCCGATGGATGCGGAACTCGCCTGCTCGCGACTCGAAGCAGCGGGAATGCACCCGGAAGTCGCCAACGAAGCATCGGCGATGTTCACAGGCGCGCCGCTTGCCTCCGGCGGCATCCGCGTGCAAGTGCCCGACAGCGAGGAAGCAGCCGCCCGTGAATTGCTCAACGCTCCTCCCGTTCCGCCTGACACCGCCGGTCAATGAATCTCAAGTCGTGCCTTGCGCGGCTGCGACGCCGCCTGCCCGCAGACGAACTCCACACGGACGCCACGTTCTGCCGCGAGTTCGCCGGCGACAAATGGTTCGCGGCGCACCAACCCGACGCGGTCGCCCTGCCCCGTTCCGCCGAGAACGTCGCGGCAATTCTCCGCGCGGCTCACGAGCACCGGGTTCCCGTCACCCCTCGCGGCGCGGGCCATGGCTATGTCGGCGGCTGCGTCCCCCAACGCGGCGGCATCGTCCTCTCGCTCGAGCGCATGCGGCGCATCGTGGAGATCAACGCGGATGATTTCGTCGCCGTAGTCCAGCCCGGCGTAATCACCAAAACCTTGCAGGATGCGGTAGAGAAGCAGGGCCTGTTCTATCCGCCCGATCCGGCGAGCCGCGCGGATTGCAGCCTCGGCGGCAACATCGCCACGAACGCCGGCGGGCCGCGCTGCCTGAAGTACGGCGTCACGCGCGACTACGTGCTCGGGCTGCAAGTGGCGCTCGCCGACGGCTCGCTCATCCGCCTCGGCAGCCGCACGCACAAGAACAAGACGGGGTTCGATTTGCACCGGCTGTTCGTCGGCTCAGAGGGATTGCTCGGCGTGGTAACGGAGGCGACACTGAAGCTGATTCCCCTACCACCCTCGCGCGCCTGCCTCGCGGTAGGGTTTGATTCCACACGCGCCTCCACGCGGGCGTTGAAGCAAGTGTTCAAGGCCGGCTACCTCCCGTGCGCGCTGGAGATTGCCGACGCGTTCACGCTCGCCGCTGCGCGCAAGCGCACCGGCAGCAAGCAACTTGAAGGCTGCGGCTCGCTGTTCATTGTGGAACTCGACGGCCACGCGAAATCTGTCCGCTCCGAGATCGCCGACTTGGAGAAGCTGCTGCGCACGGAGAAACCGTTGTTCATCGACCGCGCGATCGGACACGAGGCTTGCGAGAAGCTGTGGCAGATCCGCCGCGAGTTCTCCTATTCCCTGCGCGACACCGGCCTCACAAAGCTCAACGAGGACATCGTGGTGCCACGCGGCCGGCTGGAGGATCTGTTTCAATTCGCCGCAAGGTTGCAGAAGAAGCATGGCCTGCCTGTCGCGGCGTTCGGGCATGCTGGCGACGGCAACATCCACGTGAACATCATGCTCGACCTCGACGTGCCTGGCGCACAGAAGCGGGCCGACGCGGCGCTGGATGATCTCTTCCGGCAAGTCATCAAGTGGAACGGCGCGATCACCGGCGAGCACGGCATCGGCCTGGCGAAGAAGCGCTGGTGGCCACAGGCAGCGGATGCGCGTGTCCGGCAGTTGCATCGCGAGGTGAAGGCGGCACTGGACCCGCGCGGCATTTTGAATCCAGGAAAATTTGTGTGAGTTGTCCGGCCAAGGCTCCGGCTTGCAGGTTTTCCGTTGGTGGCTACTTTGCGCGCGACTTATGACAACGAACCGCTGGCAGGAATCCTTTCGCACCGTCTTCGACAACGGCATCTCCGCCTGGAAAGCCGGCCGCAAATCACCGGACACAATGTTCGATGCGGCGGCGGTGGAGTTCCTCAAATCGATCGGCTGCTCGACGCAGGAGCTATTCGACTTCGTGGATGACAACCAGCGCTACGGCGAGCCGGACTTCGCCACGACGCTCGCCGTCACGGAGATTCGCCGCGATTACTTCCTCGGCGAGCTGCGCGGCCAATCCACCGGCCTTGTCGCGTCGATGAGCGACCTTCCCGCGAAGTCAGACGCCGTGGACGGGATCGCATGGCTGCCGCGGTTGATCGAGAAGGCCCGGTTGAAGTTGCGCGGAGAAATGCCGGCGGACCTGATGTACGGCTGCGCGGGGGACAGGCCGTTCCTGCGCGAGATGAAGATGGATTTGCCGCAGTTCCTCGCGCTCGTGAGGGAGAGCGGGAAGGACAACCGCCGGATTATCGAAGCAGTGAAGCGGTCTGCCGGAAAGGTGTAGGACGTTCGCGGCCAGTTGCTCCGTCCGGCGTGGCTATGCCGCGTCGAACTGGAAGTAGGAGAGTTCCTTGAACTCGCGGCGTTCGACCAGCGCAAGTGTTTCGCGGCATCGGGCCGGGTGGGCGACCAGCAGCTCCGGGAGTACGGCGGACCAGCGTTTGCCGGGTAATTCACCGAATTGTTCACAGACGCATTCGCAGAAGTGCCGCGTGGCATCCGTGAGGAGGATGTAGCAGTCCGCGTTCGTCGCGTAGGAGTCGCCCCCGAAGCGAGCTGGGCCGCTACGAATCAGTTGCAGCATCGTGCAGGCATTGGTGATGACCTGCCGCCATCGGCTCAAACGTGCTTCTACTGCGGGCTTGTTGCTGGGTTTCATGAACGTGAGACGGGCTTCTCCCGATGCGAGACTGGAACGTCACACGACGAAACATCAGCGTGCGACCGGCAGCTACAGAAACAGGAGCAGACGCATTTCACGCCAGCGCGAGGCCAGGAACAATGCAGAGTTATCCAAAGTTCTCCTCACGTTGTTCACAGGCGGAGGGGCCGCATCCCAGGCAGACGACGCGCAGCAGGTCAGAGCCGCTTCAGCCGCACGTTGCGCAGCGCGGCGGCCGTGGACCAAGTGGCGATTCCCAAGGGCTTCGAGTCTTCCATTTCGAGGCGGATGGAGATCGCACGATCCTCCGTCGGGCAGTCGATCACTTTGTCGGCGTCAATCCAGGCCTCGATCTTCCCCGGCGTGACGCGCAGGCGGATGGCGTACCATTGCCCGGTCTTGAAATTCATGAACTTGGTGGTCTCGTTGTTCGCCGCGTCCTGGCTGTCGAGGCTCGACAAGCCAACCACTCCACCGCCCCAGCCGCCGACGATGAGGCTGCACGGATCCTTCGCGACCGGGAAAGTGAGCCCGCAAAAGAAGTCGCTGCCCTCGACGCGTTTGGCTTCGAGCGAGATTTCGTAATTCATCCGTGGCACATCGTTCGTCCATGTGATGCCCGTCATCTGGCCCATCTCCAGCAGGATGGTGCCGTCCTTGGCGGACACCTCGCCGTGTCCGGCGAAGTCCGTGACCTTCCAGCCCGCGAGCGATTTGCCGTCGAAGAGGGATTGTTCCTTGGCAGCCGCCTTGGGTGTCGATGCCTCGGAGCCCTTGGGCGCTGAGGGTGCCGGCTTTGTTTCGGCTTTCTCAGCAGCAGACATTTCCACTGCGACGAACATCGCGAACAGAACCGGCAAGACCACGCTACGGTAGCGGAATGGCGTCAGGCCAGAGGAGGTTTGGGGCGAAATCATGAGCGAAGGTTGCCGCGTTCAGAGCCGCCCGGCAAAGGCAAAGTAACGCACCGCCGGTTCCGGACGGAAAAGATTCTTTGCGGACATTCGGGCCGGGTTGCGCATGTCTGAGAGTAATCAATTTCATGGCCACTCTGGGCTTACTTTTGGAAGACGGCTTGGGCTGCCGCGTGAGCGGGCCCACCGGCTTCCCTGTCGATTTGGGGCGGCGGGAGGCCGCGCGTTATGGGATTGGTGACCGCAAGAACTCGCGTCGTGTGTTGACGCCGGCCTGCAAGCCCCCGCCGCCCCAAATTCCAGTTCAACGGGTTCCGAAAGCCCGAAGCCCTGCCGCACCCAGCGATGTACAATGGATTCGCCGCGTCCGAAAAGGCGATGAAACCGCCGCCCAAGATCTGTTCATCCGCCTGCACCCCGTCGTGGCCAGCATTGTCCGCGGGCACCTGCCGCGCCGCACTTTGGAGGAAGATTTGATCCAGATGATCTTCACCAAGATATTCTCCAAGCTGCATCAGTTCTCCGGCTTGGTTCCGCTGGAACATTGGGTTTCGCGCATCTCGGTGAACACCTGCCTCAACCAGCTCAAGCACGAGAAAATCCGCCCCGAGCTGCGCATGAGCGACCTCGGCGAGGACCAGGAAGCCGTGGTGCAACAAATGGCCGCCGTTCCCAGCGACCCCGTCACGGAAAGCTCGCGCCACGCCGGCGAAGTGGTGACGGACTTGATCGCCCGGATGCGTCCCGAGGAACAACTCGTCCTCCGCCTGCTACATCTCGAAGAACGCAGCGTCGAGGAAATCAGCCGCCGCACCGGCTGGTCGATCTCCTGCGTAAAAGTCCGCGCCTTCCGCGCCCGCGCCCGGATGCGCAAGCTCTGGGAGGAACTCTACGGCGCGGAAATTTGGTGAGTTGCAAGGCCCGCTCAAGAATCATCCTGAAGGAGCGGTTCAACCACGGATTGGCACAGATGAACGCAGATGGGAAGGCATTGCGTGTTCATCTCCCGTCATCCGGATGGATGAGCAGGGAGTTGTAAAACCATCCGTGTTTATCGGTGTCCATCCGTGGTTAACACTTCTGCCCGCGTTCCAACTGCTTCCCCAGAAGTCACCAGCCCCCTGCCCCTCCGTATTTTTCCGGCACGCGGAAATTCGGGAAACCCCTTTACTGTTCCGCCACCAGCCGATAACCAGTGTGCATGAACTTCGACATCGGCACGATTTCCTGGGTTGTTGGACTGGTCCTTCTTGGCCTCGTTGTCCAGATGAGCTTCGGTTACCTCGCCCCCGAGGTTCGCGAACGCCGCCGCCGCCGCAATCACCGCAAGGTCATCAGCCGCGCACGCCGTCCCGTCGTGATGTTGAGCGCGCGCGTTCCGAAGTCCTGACCGCGCCTTCGCTCGCATCATCTGCCTGCGCGAAGCGCGTCAGGCTTTACCCCGGACGCATCCCGTCGAATAGCTGCGCCTAAGCCGGCGTCGGTTTCCCTGCCCATCCGCCCAACCGGTCCGGGAGGGTTTTGAATCCGCCTATGCAACGCCACATGAACAGAACTGTTCCCCTAATAACGGGGTTGCTGCTGGCAGCGCTTTTCCTGACGAGTTGCGGGCAGTCCTTGGATCCACTTGCTCCAGTCAAAAAACTATTCAAACCATCCCCGGACACCGATGTGACGGCATCGCCTGAATTCAACTTTGCATCGTTCTCCGGGAGCGTGTGGACGACAAAGGTTGAAACGGCAGTCGCTGACCTAAAGCGATACACCGGTGCTCGCGAACTTACACTGCTACCTCCTGATGGTTTCGATGCAAAACATCCCCGATACAATCCTCCGAGCGATCTGAAGCTAGTGGCTACCTTACCGATAGGCACTCGGATACGAGTCATGCGGCTAATGAAAGACAACGGCGCATGGGGTGGCGTTCATGTGACGGCGGACGTGGAAGTGGGAACCAATGCTCCAGCATCCGTGTTTCTTGAAAGAATGTTTTTGGCCGACAACGTCCACGTAAATCGCGGGCCGACCACATCCACAAATTGGGACGTGAACCCCGACATGTTGGAAAAAGAAAAATGAGAAACTGACGGCCAAATGTTCAGCCGGCGCATCCGCTTTGAAACACCACCCATGACGCTCCATCCATTCGTCCGCCGACTTACCCGCGTAGCCGCCTTGGTGCTGCTGCTCGGCACTGTCGGCGCTCAAGCCGCCGCTCCGGTGGACGCCGCCGGCAGGAAGCTCTACCGCGAGCACTGCGCAAGTTGCCACGGCAAGACCGGCGATGGCGTCAAAGGCAAATACAACGAGGCTCTTCACGGCGATTGGTCGCTCGAAAAACTCTCGCGCTACATCGACAAGAACATGCCGGAGGACGATCCGGACAAACTCGACGCCGCCCAGTCCGCCGTCGTCGCCCGCTACATCGACGACGCCTTCTACTCGCGCGAAGCCCGCGCCCGGAACAATCCCGCCCGCGTGGAACTCGTCCGCCTGACCAACCGCCAATACGTCAACACCGTCGCGGACCTGCTCAAATCCTACACCGGAGACGACACCGTCCGCCCGGACGCCGAACGCGGCCTGCGCGCCAGCTACCGCAGCCGCGTGCCGAAGAAGGACGGCTCGCGCAAAGAAGTGGATCGCATCGATCGCCTGATCGAGTTCGCGCCGAAACCCGGTTCGCCAGATCACGACACGTTCGGGCTGACGAACGCCGGCGTGGAACTGAACATCTCCTGGCGCGGCTCCATTCGCGCCGAGGATTCCGGCGACTACGAAATCCAAATACAAACTCCGAACGGAGCGCGCCTCTGGCTGAACGACGAAGCCGATCCGATCATCGACGCCTGGGTCGCCTCCGGCACGGACGCTCAACACACCGCGAACGTGCGCCTGCTGGGCGGCCGGAGCTACCCCATCCGCATCGAGTATTTCAAGGCCGCGAAGGACAAGGACACTTCCTTCCGCCTGCGCTGGAAACCGCCGCACTCGGTCGCCGACGAAATCCCGGCCCGCAATCTCACCACCGTCCGCACCACGCCGACGTTCGTCCTGCGCACGAAGTTTCCCGCAGACGACAGCAGCATGGGCTACGAGCGCGGCATCTCGATCTCGAAGGATTGGGATGAAGCCACGACCGACGCCGCGATCGAAACGGCCAACCACGCCCTCAAACACCTCGATCAATTCAGCGGCTCGAAACCCGCGGACACCAACCGCCTCGCGAAACTCGAAGCCTTCGCGCAGTCCTTCGTCGCAAAGGCCTTCCGCCGACCGCTGACGGTCGAGCAGCAGCGCGACTACCTCACGGCGCACTTCAAGACGGCGCCGAAGCCCGAGGACGCGATCAAGCGCATCGTCCTGCTCGCACTCAAGTCGCCGCGCTTCCTCTACCTCGGCCTTGATGACCGCAAGCCAGACGACTACGAAGTGGCCGCACGCCTGTCGTTCAGCCTGTGGGATTCCGTTCCCGACCGCGAACTCGCCCAGGCCGCTGCCAGTGGCACGCTCCGCACCGCCGACGCCATT
>SXGS01081933.1_pt1 | contig 19721 bp, 17 predicted proteins | sample 3174681 | NCBI WGS metagenome assembly SXGS01 (sample SAMN11356861, study PRJNA531348) | freshwater metagenome | isolation source: freshwater sample F1-80 | place: China: Fuxian Lake, Yuxi | collected 2017-12-25 | reverse complement strand
GCCGGCCGATGTGGCCGCAGACTCAGGCACACCCGGCCACTGGGTGATCGTGGCGGTCGAGGCCCGGGCGCCCGCGTTGGTGGCGGGCGACCCGGTCACGGTGTTCGCCGCGGGCAGCGCCGTGTGCGACGGCACGGTCGACACGGCGCCCACGCCCGGCGACCTGGCCGCCGTCGTGGCGCTGGCCGTGCCGCCTGAGTGCGCGGCCACGTTGAGCGCCACCCGCTTCGACGGCGACCTGCTGGTCGGTCGCCGCCCATGACACCCGGGGCGATCGGCAGCGCCACCGCTCACTGACCCGCACCTGGCCGCCGGCAGCACGCGGCCCGCGGCGGCTCGTTCGAGTGCTTCTGGGCATGCCCAGAAGCACCCCCGGGCCGTTCTGGGCATGCCCAGATGCCGGAGGAAGGGCGCGGACTCAGGCGGTGAGCGCCTGCTGCAGGTCGTGCCAGATGTCGTCGACGTGCTCGATGCCCACGCTCATGCGCAGCAGACCGGGCGGCACGTGCGCATCGCCGGCGTACTTCTGGCGGCGCTCCATCGAGGTCTCCACTCCCCCGAGGCTGGTTGCCGCCACCACCAGCTGCACGGTGCGGCACGCACGATCGGCCGCCTCGGCGCCGCCCGCCAACACGAACGACACCATCGCACCGAACCCCGGATACCGCACCTGCTCCACCGCGGGGTGAGCGGTGAGCCGTGCCACCAGTTCCTGGGCGTTGGCCTGTGCCCGCTCGACACGCAGGGGCAGGGTGCGCACACCACGCAGCGCCAGGAACGCCTCCAATGCGCCCGGGGTGGTGCCGGCCAGCAGACGGGCACGCCGCAACCGCTCGTGCACCTCGGGATCGGCGGTGACGGCGAGACCGATGAGCAGATCGCTGTGGCCGCCGATGAACTTCGTGCCGCTGTGCAACGACACCGTGGCACCCAACTCCAGCGGGCGGCAGCACACCGGAGTGGCGAACGTGTTGTCGACCACGACCTTCGCGCCGTGGGCCGCAGCGGCCGCAGCGATGGTGGGAATGTCGGCCACCTCGAGCATCGGGTTCGTGGCGGTCTCCAGCCACACCACATCGGCACCGGGGATCGCCGCCACCACCGCGGCAGTGTCGGCCGTGTCGACCCAACGCACCTCCAGCGACTGCTGCTGCTCCAACTCGCTCACCAGATCGCGCATGCCCATGTACGAATTCGACGGCAGCACCAGCACCTTCGGCGCCAGGGCGAACAGCACCCCCGAGCACGCGCCCATGCCCGACGAGAACGACACCGCAGTACCGCCCTCCAGCGCACCGACGGCCTGCTCGAGGCCGTCCCACGTGGGTGTGCCGATCCACCGCGAGTAGTCGCCGGCCTCGCCGCGGAAGCTGCTGGCGAGGACGACGGGATGGTTCAGCGGGGCACCGATGCCCTGCGGGCGACCGGAGGCGACGGCGACGGTGGCGGGATGCATGGCCCCGTGTCTATCGGATCGAGCCGCTGGTGGCTTACCCTCACCTCATGAGCGATCACGAACACCACTGGGGCCGCGAGGTGCAGGCCGGCCTGGCGCCGCTGGCACGCGAGCTGCGCGCCGAGATCCCCGGCGTCATCCAGGCATTCGGCGACCTGCACAAGGCCGCCATGGGCGCCGGCGCGCTCGACGTGAAGACGAAGGAGCTCATCGCACTCGGCATCGCCATCACCGAGAAGTGCGACGGCTGCATCGCGGCGCACGCACGCGGTGCGGCTCGGGCGGGCGCCACGCGCGCCGAGGTGGCCGAGGCCATCGGCGTCACCATCCTCATGCAGGGCGGCCCCGCCACCGTGTACGGGCCGCGGGCGCTCGACGCCTACGACGACTTCGCCGCCACGCCGCCGTCGGCCTGAGCCGGATCGATGCCCGGCCGTTCGATGCGACCGTTGGCGTGCCGGGCGAACCGTGCCGCATCGGCACCGTGCACCGGATCGGGACGATCCCATGGCCAGCCACCGAACCCGGTGGCGCGGTAGTCGCGAAACGCCTGCTCGATCTCCTCCTTCGTGTTCATCACGAAGGGGCCGTACTGCGCCACGGGCTCGCCGATGGGCCGGGCTTGCAGCAGCAGGATCTCCGCACCGTCGGCACCAGCCACCAGCGGCGCCGGCGCCCCGGCCTCCACCACCACACCGGTGTCCTTCTCGGCGGCCTCACCGTCGACGGCGACACCACCCTCGAACACGTACAGCACGCGCACCGTGTCGGCACCACGCGCGGGCGGCAGCATGAGCGTGGCACCCGGCTCCATCACCACGTGCCAGATGGCCACGTCGGCCTCGGCGCGCGACGCCCACGAAGCCGGCGGCGGCGAGTGCGGCGTGAGCCCCTCGTACACACCGGCGATCACCGTCACCGTGGATGCCGCACCGGCGGGGTCGACGTGCCGGTGCTGCGGGATGTCCTCGCCCCAGAACATGGTGAAGTGCGGCTCGACCATCTTGTCGGCGGCCGGCAGGTTCATCCAGATCTGGAACAGCTCGACGGTGTTGCCCTCGGTGGGCGACAACAGCGGGAACATCTCGCAGTGCACCACACCCTTGCCGGCGGTCATCCACTGCACGTCGCCACGCCCGAAGCGAGCGGCGGCACCCATCGAGTCGCTGTGGTCGATGAAGCCCTTGCGCGCGAACGTGATGGTCTCGAACCCGCGGTGCGGGTGCTCGGGGAACCCGGGCACGGTGCTGCCGTGGTACATGCGCCAGCCGTCGCGCGGCTCGAAGTCGTTGCCGATGTTGCGACCGGCGAGCGACGCCTGCGGACCGAACTCGGCGTTGCCCGCCGGGTAGTGGTCGAGGTGGTGCACACAGAACAGGAACGGATCGGCCGTGGCCCACTGGAACCCCAGCGGCACGGTCTGGAGGACGATCGACATCGGGTCAGCGTACGCCGGTGAGCATGAGCGTCCACACGAGCACAGCCACACCGATGCGGTAGATCACGAACGGCGTGAACGTACGCGTGCGCACCAGCTTCAACGTGCCCCACACGGCGAACCAGCCCGAGATGCCGGAGGCGGTGATGCCCACGATCATCGGCACCAGCAGTCCCTCGGGGATGCCGTCGACGAACAGCTTCAGCAGTTTGAACGCCACAGCGCCGGCCGTGACCGGGATGGCCATCAGGAAGCTGGCCCGGGCGGCCGAGTCGCGGTCGAAGCCGAGGAACCGGGCCGCCGTGATGGTGATGCCACTGCGCGACGTACCCGGGTTCAACGCCAGCACCTGCGCGACGCCCACCTTCAGCGAATCGCCCGGTGTGTACTCCTCGAGCTTGCGTGCCCCGGCGCGCCGGTCGGCCCACCACAGCAGCAACGCGAAGAACACCATCGAGGCCGCGATGAGGCCGGGCGTGCCCAACTTCTGGTCGATGGTCTTCTCGGCCACGGCACCCACCGCAGCAGCGGGCAGCGCCGACAGCACCAGCAGCCACGCCAGCCGACCCTCGGCGTTGACAGGCTTCTCCCGCCGCACCACCAACCGCAGCCCTTCGCGCACGTAGACCACCAGGTCCTTGCGGAAGTAGGCACACACCGCCACGAGCGTGCCGAGGTGCAGCGCCACGTCGAACGCCTTCTGCACCGACGGGTCGGTGAAGTCGTTCCATCCGAAGATCCACGGCACCAGCAGCAGGTGGCCGCTCGACGAGATGGGCAGGAACTCGGACAGACCCTGCACGAGGCCGAGCACGATGGCGTGGATGATGGGCACGGGTGTCTGTTCTACTCCGTCGACACACTCGGCAAGATGCGCGGGCTCCACGGCCGGTGCTGGTCCCAGTGGTGGCCCACCACCCGGCCCAGACGCAGCTTCGCCAGGAAGTCGGCAGGGCCGTCGAAGTCGGGCATCTCCACGTACGCCGCGCCCAGCGCATCGGGCACGTGCGCGTCGCTGCCCGCACCGGCGGCCAGGTCGAACTCCTCGGCGAAGTGCCCGGCCCGTTCGTTCAGGCTGCGCAGCGAGGTCTTCGCGTTCAGCACCTCCACCGCGTCGAGCAGACCCGCCTGCGCCAGTTCGTACAGCGCCGGCTCGGCCATGTTGCGCCGCATCGGGTCGAACGGGTGCGGCACGTACACCACACCACCCTGCTCGCGAATGGCCGCGGCCGCGGCGGCGGGCGGTGTGCCCATGGGGATGCGCTCCGACAGGAACAGCCCGATGATCTCACCGGCGTGCGTGCGCAGCTCCTCGCCGATGATCACCCGGCACGACAGCTGCGACGCCAACTCCACGGCACCACGGATGGCGTTGTGGTCGGTGATGCACAGCACGTCGAGCCCGCTGGCCACCACGGCCTCGGCCACCTCGTCGGGCGTGGTGGTGCTGTCGCCGCTCCACATCGTGTGACTGTGCAGGTCGACCCGCACCCAACCCGCGGGCAACGCGTCGCCCAGGTGCGGGTGACGTTCGAGGGCGGCGGCGGACGGTGCGGGCACGCGAATGGATCAGGCGCCGGAGACGGTGACGTCGCGGATGACAAGGCTGACGCCGGCGGCTCGCATGGGCAGCCAGTCGATGTCGCCACCCACCTCCACCACGTCGAGCAACATGCGCTGCAGCGTGGAGGCGATGGTGAACTCGCGCAGCGGCGCACCCGGCGTGCCGTTGGTGATCTGCAACCCGGAGGCGCCGACCGAGAAGTCGCCGCTGATGGGGTTCACACCCGAGTGCAGACCCTGCACCGCGGTGATGAGCACGCCGTCGTCGACATCGGCCACCAGCGCGGCCTGGTCGCGACTGCCGGGACGCAGCTGCAGCGCCAGGCACCCCACACCGGGCGAACCCTTGAAGCCGGCGCGCACGGCGTTGCCGGTGCTCTTCGCACCCACACGGCGAGCGCTGTAGCTGTTGTGCACGAAGCCCTGCAGCACGCCGTCGGTGATGAGCTCGTTGCGGCGCGCCGCCAGGCCCTCGCCGTCGATGTCGGTGGCGGTGTACGCCAACGGGTTCGTGGGGTCGTCGACCAGCGTGAACAGCGGGCTGGCCACCTGGTCGCCGACACGGTCCTTGAACAGGCTGCGGCCCTTGGCCACGGCCTCGCCGTTGAGCGTGCTCGACACCACGCCCAGCAACATCGCCGTGACGTACGGATCGAACACGACGGTGGTGCGACGGCTGGTGGGCTTGGTGGCACCGAGCAGGCGCGTGGCACGGTCGGCCGCCTCACGCGCCGCCTTGCCGAGATCGAACTCGTCGGGCGAACGGCCGACACTGAACCCGAACCCGGTCTGCGTCTCGTCGCCGTCGTCGGCCATGGTGCTGACGCTGACGTAGCAGCCGTTCTCGCGGCCGGCCCGACGGATGCCGGTGGTGGTGGCCACGGCCGACTCCACCATCACGTCGGCGTAGTTGGCGTCGTCGATGCGCACTCGCGTGTCGGTGGCCAGCGTGAGCCGCTCGAGCTCCTTGGTGAGCGCGATCTTCTCCTCGGTGGAGTAGCCAGCGAGCCGCTCGCTCCACAGCTCCTGCGGCACCACGTCGACACCGTCGGGGCTGGCGAGACCGGCCCACTCGTCGGTGGTGCCGAAGGTGACGTTGTCGCGGGCCTCCGCCAACACCTCTTCGATGGCCGACGGGTCGAGCGTGCCCGCATACGCGAAGCCGGTGCGGCCGTCGCGGATGATGCGGATGCCGATGCCCTCGCTCTGTGCGCTGACGAAGTGCTCGACCTCGCCCTCGTACACGCGGATGTCGGTCTCGTGGTCGCGCGACACGAACGCCTCGACCTGCTCACCCGGCTGGGCCTGGGCGACGATGCGGTCGGCGAGTTCCTGCAGTTCCTGACTCATGCTGCGGTGCCGCCGATGGTGAGCGACTTCACCCGCAGCGTGGGCTGACCGTCGCCGACGGGCACACCCTGGCCGTCCTTGCCGCACGTGCCCGGGTTGCCCATCGCGAAGTCGTTGCCCAGCAGGTCGATGTCGCGCAGCACCTCGGGGCCGTTGCCAATGAGGTTGCCCTCACGCAGCGGCTCGGTGATCTGGCCACCCTCGATGAGGTACGCCTCGGTCATGCCGAACACGAAGTCGCCCGACGCGGTGTTCACGCTGCCGCCGCCCAGCTTCGCGACGTACACGCCGTACTCGGTGGCCCGCACGATCTCCTCGGGGTCCTCGGTGCCGTTGAGCACGTAGGTGTTGGTCATGCGCACCATCGGCAGGTGCTGGTAGCTCTGCCGACGGCCGTTGCCGCTCTGCGCACGACCCTCCTTGCGGGCCCGCAGGTAGTCCCACATGTAGTCGGTGAGCACGCCGTCCTGGATGAGCACGTTGTACTGGCTGGCGTGGCCTTCGTCGTCGTAGCCGATGGCACCCCACTCGCCCGCCATCGTGCCGTCGTCGACCAGGGTGACGAGCGGCGAGGCGACGAGCTCGCCCTTCTTGCCCTTGTACACGCTGCCGCCCTTGGCGACGAGGTCGGCCTCGAGGCCGTGACCGCACGCCTCGTGGAACAGCACGCCACCCGAACCCTGCTTGATGACCACCGGCAGCGCACCACTGGGCGCCGGCCGGGCCGTGAGCTTGGTGAGCGCCTGCCGGGCCGCATCGCGGGCCAGGTCCTCCACCGACACCTGGTCGAACAACTCGAACCCGATGGTATGACCCAGGCTCTGGTAGCCGGTCTGCATGCCGGTGTCGCCGTCGGCCACCACGCTCACGCGCACCAGCGAGCGCACCTGCTCGTCGGTGACGAACACGCCGTCGGTGTTGGCCACCAGGATGTGCTTGCGGCTGTCGCCGTAGCCGGCACTCACCTGCACGATGGCACCGCCCGCGCTGCGCGCCGCGTCGTCCATGCGCTGCAGCAGCGTGACCTTGTCGGCCTTGCGCACGTCGTCGGGGTACTGCGCCACCGGGCTCACGGTGCGGGCCGGGCCGCGGGTGAGCGCGATGGTGCGGGTGACGCCGTCGCCCTGGCTGGCTGCTGCGGCAGCAGCCTCGGCGGCGGCACGCAGGCCCGCCTCGCTGAGGTCGGCGGTGTGCGCGAAGCCGGTGGTGTCGCCCTTCACGACGCGGATGCCGGCACCGCGGTCGCGACCGCTGGTGACCTGTTCCACCCGGCCGTCGTCGAGACCCACCGACGTGGACCGCTTGTCCTCTGCATACACCTCTGCGAAGTCGGCGCCCGTGCGGACCGCCACCCCCAACACCCGTTCCAGTACGTCGCTGTCGATCACGCGCCGCAGCCTACCCAGCCACAAGATCGCCGTCGCTCGGGGCCAGGGGGTTAGCCTGTCCCTCCGTGAGTGCAGTCGTCGGCCTCAAGGGCCTCGCGACCATGGAGGTGACGGTGGCCGACACCGCACTGGCCATGGGGTCGGGATCCGTGGAAGTGCTGGCCACGCCGCGCATCGTCGCCCTGCTCGAACAGGCCACCTGCGCCGCCCTGGCCGGGCACCTCGCCGAGGGGTGCACCACCGTGGGCATGCGGGTGCAGGTCGATCACCTGCAGCCCACCCCGGTGGGCGGCACGGTGGAGGCCGAAGCACTGCTCGAGAAGATCGAGGGACGACGGCTCACGTTCATGGTTTCGGCGTCCGATACCAAGGGTGTGGTGGCAGCAGGCAGAGTCACCCGAGTCCTGGTGGAGGTCGACCGATTCATGGACAAGACCAAATGACCCGGCGCCGAATCGCCACGCTCACCCTCGCCACCGTCGCCGTGCTGTCCGCGGCCTCGGCGTGCCGTCCCGTCGACGCAGAGACGGGTACCAACGCGATCAACCAGGCCACCGAACTGCAGTGCAACGACGCACGCCGCACCCTGCAGCAGGCCATCGACAACTACGAGATCCTCGAGGGCAAGCTGCCGCGCGACGAAGCGACACTGGTGCCGGGCTATCTCATCATGCAGTCACCGCTGATGGACATCGACGCCGACGGCAACGTGATCCCCGCCCCCGGCAGCGGCTGCCGCTAGCTCCGCCGGCTCGCGGCGGATACGGGTGACACCCACCGCCGCGACCAGACACGCCACCCCGGCGAGCACGAACGAGATGCGATAGCTGCCCGTGGTGTCGTGCAACGCGCCTGCACCCCACGCCGCGAGCGCCCCACCCACCTGGTGACCGGCGAACACCCAGCCGTACACCAGCGGGCCGCGGTCGCGACCGAAGTGCGCGAGGCACAACGCGATGGTGGGCGGCACCGTGGCCACCCAGTCGAGGCCGTAGAACACCATGAACCCCATCAGCCCGCCGCCACCGTGGGCCAACGCCGGGTCGAGCACGAACAGGCTGAGCCCGCGGAACAGGTAGTACGCCATCAGCAACTTGCGCGGATCCCAACGGTCGGTGAGCCAGCCGCTGGCGATGGTGCCGATGATGTCGAACCCGCCGATGAGTGCCAGGTACGTGCCGGCCGACGTGTGGCTCATGCCGTGGTCGTGCGCCGCGCTGATGAAGTGCGTCTGCACCAGGCCGGTGGTGCTGAGGCCGCACACGGCGAAACTGCCCCACAGCAGCCAGAACGTGCCCGTGTTCCACGCGCTGCGCAACGCTGCGAACGCATGCGCGATGGGGTTGCCCACCATGGTGGTGCTCACGTGGTCGGGCGGCGCACCGTAGGGCAGCAGCCCGACGTCCTCGGGCCGGTTGCGCATGAACAGCAGCACCACGGGGATGACCGATGCGGTGGCGACGGCCACGGTGATCGACACCGATCGCCAGCCGTTGGTGTCGGCCAGAGGGGTGAGCAACGGCAGGAACACGAGTTGGCCGCTCGCGGTGGCGGCGGTGAGCACGCCGGTCACCACGCCGCGACGCGCCACGAACCAGCGTGAGGCCACCGTGCTGGCGAACACCGTGGCCATGCAGCCGGTGCCGACACCGACCACGAACCCCCACAGCAGGTACAGGTGCCACGGCTGGGTCATCTGCGTGGTGAGCGCCGCACCGGTGGCGATGGTGGCCAGCGCGATGACCGTCACCTTGCGCAGGCCGTACCGGATCTGCAGCGCAGCGGCGAACGGCCCGATGAAGCCGTAGAGCAGCACGTTGATGCTGACCGCCAGCCCCACCGTGGCGCGGCTCCACCCGAACTCCTCGCGCAACGGGTCGATGAGCACGCTGGGCGTGCTGCGCACGCCGGCCGCGCCGAGCAGCACTCCGAACGCGGCAATTGCCACTACCCAGTGGTACGAGAACCGCCGAGGGCGGTGGGCCACCGACGACACGCTCAGCCGAGGTTGCTGGTGCGGGGATAGATGTCGGCCGGATCGGTGAGCACGTTCACCAGGTACGGCACACCCGACGCGAACGCACGGTCGAGCGCCGGCCCGATCTGCGACGGGTCGCGCACCGTCTCGCCCGCACCGCCGAGGGCCTTCACCACGTCGTCGTAGCGCAACTCGGGCTGCAGGTCGCAGGCCATGTCCCAGCCGTCGTAGATGAACTGCATCGGGTGCTTCTCGAGGCCCCAGATGCCGTTGTTGCCCACCACCATCACGACGGGCAGCCCGTGGCGCACCATCGAGTCGACGTCCATCAGGCTGAAGCCCGCGGCACCGTCGCCGAGCAGCAGCACGATCTGGCTGTCGGGGCGCGCCACCCGGGCCGCGATGGCGTAGCCGGGACCGTTGCCCAGGCAGCCGAACGGACCGGTGTCGAGCCAGCACCCCGGCTCGAACACCTCCACGAACTTGCCGGCGTAGCTGGCGAAGTCGCCACCGTCGCAGATGACCACGGCGTCGCGCTCGAGCCGCTTCGCCAGCTCGCCGTAGATGCGGCTCGGCTTGATGGGCGCGCTGTCGGCAGCCAGCAACACGGCATCGGCGGCGCGACCGGCCTCCTCTGCATCGCGCAGCTCCGCGATCCAACCGGTGTGATCCACCCGCGGGCCGGTGTGGTCGGCCAGGGCGCGCAGCACCAGGTTCGCGTCGCCGGCAACGGTGAGCACGTCGACGTGCGCGGCCTTCTGCTCCACCGAATCGACCACGTGCGCCACCGTGGCGTTGCCGAACTTGCCGAAACCGAGGCGGAAGTCGAGCGGCGTGCCGAGCACCACCACCAGATCGGCACGGGCCTTCAACAACCCGCGGGTGCGCAGGAACGCCAGCGGGTGGTCGGCGGGCAGCGTGCCGCGACCCAGGCCGTTGAAGAAGCACGGCACGCCGAGGTGTTCGGCGGCGGCGCGCAACGCCTCCCATGCACCGTCCCAGTACACGTCGCTGCCCACGATGAACGCGGGGCGTGCGGCACCGGCGACCGCGGCGGCAAGTGCGGCCACGGCCTCGTCGTCGGGCGCGGCGCCCAGGCCGATGCACGAGTCGGGCTGCGGCACGTCGACCGACGCCGGCGTGAAGATGCGGTCGAACGGGAAGTCGAGGAACACCGGCCCGCGGTGCGGCGTCACGGCCGTGGCCGCGGCGGCATGCACGGCCGCGGCACCCTGCGCAGGGTCCTTCACCGTGGCCGCGTGCTTGGTGATGGGCGACATCACCGGCACGTGGTCGAACTCCTGCAGCGAGCCGCTGCCCCACCGCTCCTCGGCCGCACGCCCGCCCAGCACCACCAGCGGCGTGCCGTTGAAGAACGCCGACGTGATGGCAGACGTGCCGTTGGTGATGCCCGGCCCGGCCGTCAGCGCAGCCAGACCCGGCGTGCGCGTGAGCTTGGCGTAGCCCTCGGCAGCGAACGTGGCGGTCTGCTCGTGGCGGGTGTCGACCACGCGCATCCCCTGGTCGCGCGCCCCTTCGTAGAACGGCCAGATGTGCGCCCCGTTGAGGGTGAACATCGTGTCGGTGCCGAATGCCTTCATCGCGGCAACGGCCTGCTGACCGGCGTGACCGTCGACGTGCTGGGGTGCGGGTGCGTCCATCCCCTCAGCTTCGCGCTCGGCGAGGCTTGCGCCAGCCCTCGAACGATCTGCGCACCTTCACCAGTTCGTCGGCCAGGCTGAGCGCGTACTCCTCCGACCGTGCCGCCGTGTCGCGCAGGAACTCGTTCTCCGCGCGCAGCACGGCGACGTGATGGTGCGGCAACGACGGCGGCGGGCCGTGCAGCAGGGGAAACGGGTCGCCCGTCGACACGCTGACGGTTCGTGCGTCCATCAGGCAGGTGGTGAACGCTCGCCGAGGTCCATCGGTGGGATTCACCCCTGAGCGATGGATGACCCAGTTGTGCAACAGGAAGAGCTCACCAGCTCGCGCGGTGATGTGCCGCACCGATTCGGGCGGGCAGTGGACCGATGCCAGTTCGGGCGGCACCGTGCTGCCGTACGGGGTGAGCAGGCCGAGCCGATGGGAACCGGGCACCACCTCCATGCAGCCGTTCTCGGGCGTGGCGTCGTCGAGCGCGAGCCACAGGGTGACCAGCGGATCCCGATCCAGTCCCCACACGTCGCCTGCGTCCTGGTGCCACGGCAACACGGTGCCCTGGCCGGCGGGCTTGTTCATCACCATCGCCCGGAAGATGGAGACACCCGCGTGCGCGCCGTACATCCGCGCACAGACCTCCCGCACCACCGGGAGACGCAGTACACCCGCGAACAGGTCGTCGTGCTCGAGTCCCTGCACCTTGCGATAGTGCAACGAAGGTGCGGGCAGCACAGCAACGGCGCCCGGCAACTCGTCGTACTCGCCACCCGTGTCGACCTGGAACACGATGGCCGGATTTCGCACTCGGCCGAGCGCCAGGTCGTCGACCCGTGCAGCCAGCGCAGCGACCTGCTCAGCATCGAGGACTCGACCCAGCGACACGTACCCGTGCTCGTCGAATGCCGCCCATGTCGAATCGTCGATGAGCATCGACGAACCGTAGCCCAGGTCGGCGTCGCGTTGTCGGAATCGTCTGATAGGGCGTGTCGGACTGCTTCGGAATGGCCGCGGCGCAGCGTCCCACCGCTTACGCTGTAGCCGGATGCACGGGTTGACGATCGTTGCGCGGAACTACCTGCCCCAGGCGCGGGTGCTGGCGGCGACCTTCCGCGAGCATCACCCCGGGGCCACCTTCACCACCCTGGTGATCGACGGCACCGAGGCCGACCGTCACGACCCGGCCGGCGCCATCCTGCTCGTCGACGACCTCGGACTGCCGCGCGCCGAGTGGCGACCGATGGCCGCGATGTACACGGTGATGGAGTTCGCCACCGCGTTGAAACCGGCCGCACTGCGGCACGTGCTCCGCTCGGCGGAACCCGGCGAGGCGGTCGCCTACATCGATCCCGACATCCAGGTGATGCAGCCGTTCACCGACGTCTTCGAGCGCGCCGCCCTGCACGGCATCGCACTCACGCCGCATCTGTTGCAACCCATGCCTCGCGACGGCCACACGCCGGACGAGTCGGTCATCATGCACGCCGGCATGTTCAATCTCGGGTTCATCTGCGTGGGCGCCACAGCGATGCCGATGCTCGACTGGTGGCACGAGCGGATGCGTACCGACGCCGTGGTCGACCTGCACCGGGCGTTGTTCACCGACCAGCGGTGGATCGACTGGGTGCCGTCGCTCTATTCGCACACGGTGGAACGCGATCCCGGGTTGAACGTCGCGTACTGGAACATCCACGAACGCCCGCTCACCGTGGACGCGTCGGGTGTGGTGCACGCCGCCGGCGCGCCGATTCGGTTCTTCCACTTCAGCGGCTTCGATCCCGACGTTCCGTGGCGACTGTCGAAGCATGCCGGCCCGCGGCCACGAGGGCGGCTGAGCACCGACCCCGTGCTGGCCGAACTGTGCGCCGGGTACGCAGCGCTGCTCGACGCACAGGGCTTCGGCCGCCGCGCCGGCACGTACGGTTTCGACCGCGCCGCCAATGGCAGCGCGCTGCATCCACTCGTGCGCACGGCGTACCGGCGCGACTTCATGGCGGCCACGACCGCAGGCAACACCCCGCCCCCTGACCCGTTCGATCCGGCCCAGGCCGACGACTACACCGACTGGCTCACGAGCAGCACGGTGGGCCCACCCGACGCAGCAATCAGCCCGTGGGAGTACAGCCTGTACCTCACCCGGCCCGACATCTCCTTCACGTTCCCGGCCATCCACGCCGCCGATGCCCATCGATACCGCGACTGGCTCGACATCGATCCGCACGCGGTCCAGGTGCGGCAACAGGTGGGCGCGCCGAGCCGAGCGCGCACCACCCGCACCACGCCGGCCGATCGACGCGACACCTCGGGCTGGAACGTGGTGGGCTATCACGCGGCCGAGCACGGCGTGGGCGAGTCGGGCCGACGCATCGCCATGGCGGTGCGCCACCTGGGCCTCCCCACGCACGTGGTCGGCGTGCACGCCGCAGGTGCGCGACATCAGCACCGACTGCAGCACGCGGCGGCGGGCGAGTTGCGTCACCGCGACACGATCTACTGCGTGAACGCCGACGAGACCGAGCGGGTGGTGTCGGTGCTCGAACATCGAGACCTCCGTCGCCACGACGCCCGTCGCATCGGGTTGTGGTTCTGGGAGGTCTCGGTGCTGCCGCCCGAACATGCGCGTGCTGCGGCCCTGCTCGACGAGGTCTGGGTCACCAGCGAGTTCACGCGCGACGTGGTCACCGCGGCGGCCGACGTGCCGGTGCGCATCGTCCCCCTGCCGATCACTCCCGTCACCCACCCGACCTCGTTCCGGCGCGAACACCTCGGTCTGCCCGGCGGCACGCTGTTCACCTTCTCCGTCGACTTCAACTCGGTGTTCGAACGGAAGAACCCGCTCGCCACGGCGGCCGCCTACACCGCTGCATTCGGACCCGACGATGGCGCCTCGCTGTTCATCAAATCCATCAACGGGCACCGTGACCCCCTGGCACTGGAGCGACTGCGGTGGGCCGTACGCGATCGACCCGACATCCACGTGGTCGACGGCCACTGGCACGAGTTCGAGATGCAGGCACTCGTGGAGCTGAGCGACTGCTTCGTGTCGCTGCACCGCAGCGAGGGCTTCGGATTGCACCTCGCTGCGGCCATGGCGGCCGGCACACCTGTCATCGCCACCGGCTACTCCGGCAACCTCAGCTTCATGCACGACGACGTGGCATTCCTGGTACCCCACCGGCTGGTGGAGGTCGGCCACGGCCACGGCCCATATCCGGCACACGCCGTGTGGGCCGACCCCGACATCGAGGCCGCCGCAGCGTTCATGCGCACCGTGGCCGAGCAGCCCGAGATCGCGGCGGCGAAGGGCGCTGCGGCGCAACGACACGTGCTCGACGTGCTCGGTCTCGACACAACCGTGGCTGTCATGGAACCCGTGCTCGTTCCCGAACTGAAGGTGGTCTCATGACACGAGCGTTCCTGCTCATCGGCGACATCGGCGACGACGTGTACCACGTCGGCGACGAGGCGATGTTCGAGACCGCGTTGGCAGAGATCGCCAGCCGCTGCGACGCCGACATCACGGCCGTCACGTCGAACCCGACCGTCGTCCACGATCGATACGGCGTGAAGGCCGTCCCCCTCCTGGGCTTCGACCATCGTGTCGGGTCGGCGTACGACACCAACCGCGAGCGCCGCCTGCAGGAGATCCTCGACGGAACCGCCGCCGACCCGGCCGCGGTGTCGATGCGCATGGCCGTCGCCGACGCCGACGGCGTGCTCGTGTGCGGCGGCGGCAACCTCTCGGCGTCGTGGCCCCACCTGCTGTACGAACGCCTCACACTGCTCGCCCTGGCGGCACAGGCCGACATCCCGGCCGTGCTGGTGGGCCAGACCGTCGGCCCCACGCTCACCGGCCGATCGGCGGCGAGGTTGACCGATGCCTTCGGCGGTGCCGCGTTCGTGGGCGTGCGCGACATCCCTTCTGCGCAGTTGGTGCGCCAACTGTCGCCCGAGGCGCGCGTGCTGCACCACGAGGACGATGCGGCACAACTGCCCAGCGCCGCGCGACCGCACGAGCTTCCCGATCGGTACGTCGCCTTCACCGTCCACGGCAACGGCGCCGACGACCGCGTGGTCGAGCGCTACGTCGACTTCGTCGGCCACCTCCACGCCGCCACAGGCCTGCCGGTCGTGCTGGTACCCCACACCGGCGTGCTCGTGGGCCCCGGCGTGCCCGGCACCGACGCCGACCTGATGGCCACGATGGCCAAGCACCACCCGGAAGCAGCGTGGCTGCATCCACTCCCCGTGCACACCAGCACCGTCAGTGCCGCGGTGCTGCGACACGCGGAGGCCGTGGTGAGCGCACGATTCCATCCCATCGTCTTCGCGCTCTCGAGCGGGGTGCCGTGCATGGGCCTCGCGTCGGGCCACTACACCGACATCAAGCTGTCCGGCGCGCTGGCGCATCATGGCATGGCCGACTGGCGGTTGCCGATGCAGTCCCTGGGCACCGGTGCCGCCGAGGCACTGTTCGACGAGCTGTGGCAGCGGCGCGAGGAACTCCGTACTCACGTCGCCGTGCGCGACTCCGAACGACGCGCCGCACATACGGCGCGATGGGACCTGGTGGTGCGATGCCTGGAAGGCCACGTGCCCGAGCCCGACGACCTGTCCGATCCGCCGATGGTGGCGGCGTTGTCCCCCGACACCGTCAACACCGACGCGGCGCTCACATGGAGCGAGCAGATGCAACGAACGATCCAAGAATACGAACTGCGCGCCGACCGTTCCGAGGAGTACGCGCTGTCCCTGCGCGACGCACTCGATCAGGAGATCGACGCCCGGGCACACGACCGGCGCGAGGCCGAGCACGCGCAGGCGCTGCTGCACGCCGAACTGGCGGCCGCTCGCGACGAACTCGCGCAGGCCAACTGGTCGGCCGCAGCGGCACGTGAGTTGGCCGGCCGCCTGCGCGTCGCGCTCGACCGAGGGCCCGCCGTGGCACCGCCGCCGACGTCCGATGCCGCGGCTCTGCAACGGGAACTCGACGCGATGCGGAACACGAAGCTGTTCCGCTGGACCGCACCAGCCCGCCGTCTGTACGGCCGGATCAGAACGAGTGGTAGCCGCCGTCGATCGTGATCACGTCACCGGTGTGGTAGCTGCTCGCTCGTGAGGCGAGGTACACCGCGAGGCCGGCGAAGTCGTCGGGGGAACCCCAGCGGCGCATGGGCACTCGCGGCAGCACCTTCTGCACGAACGTGTCCCAGCCGAGCGCCGGCGCGGTCATCTCGCTCTCGATCCAGCCGGGCAGCACGGCGTTGCAGCGAATGCCGTGGCGAGCGTGCTCGACGGCGATGCCCTTCATCATCGAGATGAGGGCACCCTTGCTGCCGCCGTAGTGCTGGCCGCGTTGCTGGCCGTACAGCGCAGAGCCAGAGGTGGTGAACACCACCGAGCCACCCTGCGGCTGCTGGTCGACCATCCGCTTCACGGCCTCCTGCGCGGTGAAGAACGCGCCGTCGAGGTTGACGCGCATCACGCGGCGCCATTCCTCCTCGGTCATGCCCACGAAACTGGGCGCCTGACCGCCCACGCCGGCGTTCACGAAACACGAGTCGAGCCGGCCGAGGGTGTCGACGGTGTGCGCCATCGCGGCGATGACCGCATCGTGGTCACCGACGTCGCACACCACGTCGAGCACCTGGCCACCGTGTGCACGCAGCCGTTCGGCCGCGGCAGTGTTCTTCGCCGGGTTGGTGCCCCAGATGGCCACGGCCGCGCCGTGCGCCGCCAGTGCGTCGGCCATGCCGAGACCGATGCCGCTGTTGCCACCGGTGACCAGGGCCACGTGACCGGTGAGATCGAACAGGCTGCTCATGCGGAGGCTCCAGGATGTGCGAAGGCACCCATGGCGGCTTCCATGAGCGGGGTCAGGTTCGGGCCGCGGCGCAGCGTGTGGCCGCCGTCGACCGACAGGCACTGGCCGGTGATCCAGCCCGATTCGGGGCCGAGCAGGAAGCGCACCGAGGCGGCGATGTCGTCGACCGTGCCGAGGCGACCCACCGGCATCTGGTCCATGTAGTCGGCCACGATCGACTCGGTGCTCGTGAGACCCACGGAGATGTCGGTGGGCACCAGACCCGGGCGAACCGCGTTGGCGCGGATGCCCACCGAGCCGAGCTCGTCGGCCGCCTGCTTGATCAGCATCTCGAGCGCCGCCTTGCTGACGCAGTACGGCGTCATGAACCGGTGCGTGAGCGGCGCCGCGATGGACGAGATGCCGACCACCGAGCCGCCGCCGTTGCGGGCCATGTGGTCGGCCGAGTGCTTGATGGTGAGGAACGCACCGGTGACATTGGTGTTCATCACCGCGTTCCAGTCGTCGAGCGACGTGAGGTGCAACGGCCCGGCCGAGCCGGTGCCGGCGTTCGCCACCACCATCGTGAACCGGCCCACGCCCGCGGCCACCGCGCAGGCCTCCTGCACGGAGGCTTCGTCGGTGACGTCGCAGACCACGGTGTGCACCGATGCGCCTGCGGCCTGCAGACCCGCTGCCGCCGCGGCGAGCTTCTCGGCGTTGCGACCCGCCAACACCACCGTGGCGCCGTCGCGGGCGAGGTGCGTCGCACAGGCGAGCCCGATGCCGCTGCCGCCACCGGTGACCAGCGCCACCTGTCCGTCCAACTGATGAGTGTCCATGCCCGACCTTCTACTTGATGGCCAACGCGTTCGGCGGACTGGCCACACCGTTCGGCAGGTTCAGCGGCGCCGAGGTGAACAGGCACTCGTAGCGGCCGTCGGCGGCGCAGTCGGCCGCGAGCGCCTCCAGGTTCCACATCTCGCCGAGCGGCAGGCCCAGCATGGGCAGCAACAGCGTGTGGGTGAAGATCTCGTGCAGGCGGCGACGATCGGCGCGCACCTCGGCCTCGGTCTCCGGCGTCGCCAGCGCGCCGGGCGGCCACACCTCGACCGCGGGGTTGTCGCAGCCGATGGCCGCGATGTGCAGATCCCACAACACCTCCGCCAGACGCTCACCGCTGCGCAGCCCGGGTGTGGCCAGGCCACCGGGTTCGGCCAACGCCGCGCGACGTTCAGCCGTCTGCGCCTCGTACCCGCCGATCCACCCGGTGCGCATCAGCAGCACGTCGCCCTCCTGCGGCACCGTGCCCTGCGCGGCAAGGCACTCGGCCAGTTCCTCGGGCTCGATGGGGTCGGGCGCGTCGTACTGCAGCGGCCGGCCCTGGGCCTCGCGCCAGCGACCGATGTCGGCCAGCACCGCGCGACCGACCAACCCGCGGGACGCCCAGTGGTGCATGCCGTGCTCGTCGTCGGCCACGCCACCGAAGTGGCCCGTGCCCTCCTCGTCGTGCAGCGCGGCGTGGTTGCGGATGTGACGGAACCCGTCCCACTGCGAACTGCTCTGCGTGTTCCACCCGTGCAGCACGTCGTCGTGGCTGGTGCTCTCACCGGCCCCCGTCACCTCGTGGGTGTACGGCTGACGGCCGAACAGCGGCGGGTTCGGCAGTCCCATGCTCCAGTTCAGGGCGAACACGCTGCCCTTCTGCACCAGACGTGCGGCGGCCACCACCCGCTCGGGCGTCAGCATGTTCAGGCACCCGAGCACGTCGGCATCGGTTCCCCACAATCCCCACGCGGCGGGCAGACCGCCGCGACGTGGCAGGTCACGGTACGAAGGCAGGCTGGTCATCGCCGCACGGTACCCGAGTGTCGGGCTGGTGCTGCTCGTCGGACCGACCGGGGGTAGCGTTGGCATGCCATGGCCCTCCACGAGATCCGGCAGCCCGCCGACCTTCGCGAACTGAGCTACCCGGAACTGGCCGATCTCGCCGGCGAGATCCGCGACTTCATCGTGCAAGCGGTCGCCGAGAACGCCGGTCACCTCGGCAGCAACCTGGGTGTCGTCGAACTCAGCCTCGCGCTGCATCGGGTCTTCGAATCGCCCACCGACGCGGTGCTGTGGGACACCGGCCACCAGGCGTACGTGCACAAGATCGTCACCGGTCGGCAGGCCGCGTTCGAGCGTCTCCGTCAGGCCGGCGGCCTCTCGGGCTACCCGAACCGTGAAGAGAGCCCGCACGACTTCATCGAGAACAGCCACGCGTCCACGGTGCTCAGCTACGCGTACGGCCTCTCGGCCGGTCGCGAACTCGGCACCAACCACTTCCGCCACATCGTGGGCGTCATCGGCGACGGGTCGATGACCGGCGGCATGGCGTACGAAGCGCTCAACAACATCGGCCACAGCAAACAGCGCGTCATCATCGTGCTCAACGACAACGGCCGCAGCTACGCACCCACCATCTCCAACCTCACCGCCGGCGTCACGCCGCGCGAGCAGGCCGAGATGGAGCACCCCAGCCTGCCCGATCGCATCACCGAGAAGCTGTCGCACGCGCTCACCGACATCCGTCTCAACCCGGTGTACGTGCGCCGCCAGCGCCGGCTCGAACAGTTCCTGCGCGACCTGCCGTACGTGGGCAACCAGGCCGAGAAGGGCGTCGAGGCCATGAAGGCCGCCGTGCGCGAGTTCCTGCAGCCGCCGTCGTTCTTCGAGGCGCTCGGCGTGCGCTACGTGGGCCCGGTCGACGGCCACGACATGGAGGCGCTCGAGGCCACGTTCCGCAACGCCGTCGAACTGTCGGCCGAGGGTCCCATCGTCGTGCACGTGCTCACGCAGAAGGGCCGTGGCTACTCGCCCGCCGAGGACGACGACGAGAAGCACCTGCACGACGCCCCGGTGTTCGACCCCGCCGTCGGCCCGCCGCCCGCGGTGGTCACCGGCTACACGCAAGCGTTCGCCGAGGCCGTCATCAAGGAGGCCGAGCTCGACAGCCGCGTGGTGGCCATCACCGCGGCGATGCCCGGTCCCACCGGCCTGCTGCCGTTCCAGGCCCGCTTCCCCGACCGGTTCTTCGACGTCGGCAT
>SXGS01345253.1_pt1 | contig 19724 bp, 16 predicted proteins | sample 3174681 | NCBI WGS metagenome assembly SXGS01 (sample SAMN11356861, study PRJNA531348) | freshwater metagenome | isolation source: freshwater sample F1-80 | place: China: Fuxian Lake, Yuxi | collected 2017-12-25 | reverse complement strand
GGTCGACGGCCCGACCGGCCTCGGCGCGGTGCTCCGCGCGCTCGGCGGCACGGCAGCGCCCCGCGTGCCGCACGTCGCGATCGTTCGCGCGACCGGCGCCGTCACCATGGCCGGCGGCTCCGCGCTCGGCGGCGGAGAAGGCATCAGCCTTCGTCGACTCGGCCCCATCCTTCGCCGGCTCGCGGACGACCCGCTGACGCAAGCGGTCGTGCTGCGCATCGACTCGCCCGGTGGCTCCGCGCTCGCATCCGACCTCCTGTGGCTAGAGCTTTCGGACCTCCGTGCGAAGAAGCCCGTGGTCGCTAGCATCGGCGGAATGGCCGCGAGCGGCGGCTACTACCTCGCGTCGGCGTGCAACAAGATCGTCGCCGAGAAGACCAGCATCGTCGGCTCGATCGGCGTTGTCATGGGCAAGCTCTCGATCGCCGAGAGCCTCGCGCGATTCGGGGTGCACGTCTCCGTCGTCGCACCGCGGGAAGGCGGCGGAACGCGCGCGCTCTACGGATCGCCATTCGTGGCTTGGGACGATGCGACGCGAGAGAGGCTTCGCTCGACCACGAAGGAGATTTACGATCTCTTCGTCGAGCGCGTGGCCGAAGGGCGTGGCAGCTCTGCCACCGAGCTCGCGGACGCTCTCGAGGGCAGGATCATGAGCGGCGACGTCGGCCTCGCTCGTGGGCTCGTCGACGAGGTGGGCGGATTGACGCACGCCATTGAGCTCGCCGCGTCGCTGTCCGGGCTCGGGGAAGGCGCGCATACCGTCGTCGTGAGCCCGCCGGCCGGGCTGCTCGGGCTGCTGGGCGCCGAGCGCGCCGACGCGAGCGGCCAAGCCCCTTCGATCGAGCGCGCAAGCGTGCACCGTGCCGTCGAGCTGGCCGCCTCGGAGCTGCTCCCCTTGGGCGATGAGGTGCGTTCGTTCGCGTCCGCCTTTGCGCCGATCGTCCAGGGCGAGCGCGTGGTCCTGACGCTGCCATTCGCGCTCTCCCTGCGGTGACCGATGGAACGCCTTGTGGCAGATGGCACGCCGGCTCGTGCCGCTTCAGGGACGCTCCCCCCCCCGGACGCGCAGGTCGATCGTGAGCCACGAGCGCGCGCCGAGCTCGAGGCCAGGCTGCGCGCCGCGTTCGCGACCGGCAAGCGTTCCGACGAGCGGTTGCTCGCCGTCGCTCTCTCCGAGCACCCGTTCGTGACACCGTTCGAAGCGGCCCACTACCGTGCGCGCGCCCTCGAGCTCGGCGAGGCCGATCTTGGCGATGAGACGCAGCTTCGACAGCTCCGGCTCATGCAGGCCGCACATTGGGTCGTGGCGGGCGACGTTGACGCGGTCGCCGCGGCGGTCATGCGGCTCCGCCCACGCACCGACGCCGATGCGTTTGCGCTCGTCCTCGCGTCGGGGGATCGTGCCGCGATGAGCGGCTCGCCGAGGGCGCGTGAGCTCTACGCCGAGCTGGCAGAGCTCGCGCCCGCGGACCCGCGACCGCGTCGACGCATCGCGGAGCTGCTGCAGGCCGCTTGCGAGCACGGCAGCGCGGTCGCGGACGCGTGGCTCGAAGCGTCGCACCGCGCCCCACCGAAGAGCCGCGACGCGCTCGTGGATGCTGCGCGCGCGTTCGAGGCTTGCCCGAGCCATCGCGGCGCCGCAGAAGCGCTCGCCGGAGAGCTCGAGCGCCAGGGACGCTTCGATGCAGCGGACGAGGTCTGGCGCACCCACGGCGCGAACCATGGGGCGAGCATCGAAGTCGCCCGCCTCCGCTTCGAGAATGCACTGCGGCGCGCGGACCTCGCTAGCGCCTTCTGTGCCGCGATCGACGTAAGCATCGCCGAGGAGGCGTCGAGCGCGCCGGTGGACGACGCGATCGCCACGCTCGTCGCGACTCCGGAGGCGATCGCTGAGCTTGGCTTGGATCCGGACGCCGGGCGCCCGTTCGACGCGGCGTTGACGGCAGCCGGGCGGACACGAAGCGCCATGGCGCGGGCGGACGCGTTCGCAAAATTCGCGGCGCGCGTACAAGGGACGGCTCGCGCGATCGCGCTCACATTCTCCGCCGAGGCCTACGCCAGCGCCGGGAGTGCTCAGCGCGCGGTGCGTGCGGGACGGCGCGCCTGCGCGCTCACGCCGTGGCTGCCGCGCGCCCATTCGGCGTTGCTTGCCGCGGCGCGCGACGGCCTCTCGGCCACGGAGGTCGAAGCTGCTTGCGCTTGTCTACCACCGAGCGTTTCTCTCTTTCGCGCGGCCGGCGAAGCGCTCTCCCGCGAAGGACGCCTCATCCCGGCACTCCTTGCGTGGCGCCGCGCCGCGGAGCTCCGCCCGACGGATCCCGACATCGCGCGCGCTTGCCTCGATGCTGCCGTCAAGGCCGGCGACGTTGAGCTCTTGCGCGCCACCATCGCCGCGAGCATCGCCTTGCCGACGCTCGCAGTCGCCGTCGAAGCGCCCGTCGCCGACGCCATCGACCGCTTGGCTGCGCTCGCGCCCGCGCACGCGCTCGAGCTCGTCGAGGCCGCCGGCGCGACGCAAGCCTACGCCTCGCGCGATGTCACCGCTGCGATGTTGCGTAGCGCCGAGCTCGCCAACTCGCCGGCAGCCGCGAGGACCCTCCTCACGCTGCGAGCGATCGCAACCCACGAGCGGGCCGAGCGCGCATCGGTCTGGCTGCGCTGCGCCGAGCTCGCGGTCGAAGAGGGCGCCATCGGCGAGGCCGCCTACCATGTCGCCGGCGCAGCGAACGAGGGCGCGCCGAGCGAGCGCCTCCGTGCACTCGTGACGCGGCTGACGAGCGGGACTGCCGCGCTCACTGGAGTCGACTTTATCGACGCACGTCTCGCCCTCGCGACAGCCGCTGCGCGCGTCGCCGACGGCGCAGCCCAGGACGGAGACGGCAGCGCGAGCAAGGCGGCAGCGGCGCTCCGCGAGCTCGCGGCGCAATCCTGGACCCTCAACCAAGACGCGTTTGGCAGCGAGGAAGCGCTCTTCCGGGCATACCTCCATGCGGCCACCCGAGCCCCGCAGGCGGCGGCGCGCGCCTACTTGAGAGAGCTTCACGGGAACATCGGAGACGAGGCGCTCAGGCTCGTGACCGCGCGCATCAAGAGCCAGCGTGCGGACGATGGCCACGCGAGCGTCGCGCCCCTCCTCTCGGCCGCGGCCGAGCTGGCGCACGAGCTTGGCAATTGCGCCCTCGCCCTCGAGCTCGCGGTAGACGCCGTCAAGAGCGACCCCTCGAGTGCGGACGCCGTCGAGCTCGTCGACAGTGCGGCCAGGGGCGCAGGCGAGATCGGTGTCGCCGCGCTACACGCAGTCTACGATGCCCTCGCATCAGCGGCACAGGGCCGCTTTGGCGTTCATGCCGCGCACTACCGCTGCGCGCGCCGCATGGAGAGCGTCGGAGCCCTCGAAGACAGCCTCGCGCACGCGCTGCTCGCCGAGGAGTCCATCCCCTCGCCCGCATGCGCCCGCCTCATCGAGCGGCTGAGCCCCACTCGCGCTAGCGCAAACGACGACCCGACGGCGCTGCCCCGTGAGCGGCGCTCACGGCGCTCGCCGGAGCGCGAAGCGCCCAACCTGGACGAGGCCGCCCGCTTCCGACAAGGCGCGGTGCGCCACGAGCGAGACGGAGCGTTTGTGGACGCCGCCATGGGCTGGCTGCGCGCGTCCAAAATCGCCCTCAACCTCGATGAGAAGCTCGCCGACATGCAACGAAGCTGCTTGAACTTGATCTCCGGCGGCGACCTCACGCGCGCACAGAAGGTCCTGTCGATGCTCGAGGCGGTGGCGCGCTCGGACGATACCGAGCGCCTCCGCGCGCTGCTCGAACAGCGCCGTGCCGAGCCCGCCGCCTCCTGATCCCTTCGATGACGTCCCCGACGCCCGCCCCCGTGTGAGCCAACCATCCGCGACATCCATGCCAGAGTCGAACCGCGGCGTTCGCGTGTCATCGCGCGGTTGCGCAGCGGCACGGGATTGGCTCTTACACCGTGCCGTGCGCGCGCTCGGTGCCTTGTCGCTCGCGGCCTCGCCAGGCTGCCTCGTCATCGACGACCCGGACTTCACGCCGCCGCAACGCACCGCCCCGATCCTCTCCCCACTCACGCCGACGACCAGGCTCATTCGCGCGCTCCTCGGCGACGGCAACTTCTACGATGTCCCGCCCTTCTCGTTCGCCGTCGAGAGCGAAGACGTCGGTGACGACCTGCAGGTCGTGCTTTTGATCAACTACGGTATCGACGGCCAAGAGGGTCCGTACCGCGCTGCCACGTCGGTCAAACGCATCGCGGCAGGTCACGGCGGCGAGCAGCGTGGGCCGATCGACATCTCGTGGAAGGCCGCAAAGGCCACGTGGAACCCCGAGAACGGCGAGGTCAACACGAGCTGCAACACCGTGACGTTGCTCGTGACGCATGAGTTCCGCGAGGACTCGCCAGGCGCAAACTGCCCGGCCGATCCGGCGGATTCTGACACCGCGACCTGGGTCGTCTCGCTTTGCAACGACGACCTCTCTCAGTGCACCTTCGACGATTGCCCGACGGCGACCGCAGCGTCGACCGCGCTCGCCTATTGTGATGCCCCCGCCGGCGGAGGCAACCCGTGAGAGCTATCGCTGCGTTGCTCTGTGCGGCGACTGTCGCGTGCTCGATTCCACGGCTCGAAGACGCTCCGGCAGTGACAAACGAGTGTGCGTCCAACGTGGACTGCGGCGCGAGCGGGGTCTGCATCGATGCGATGTGCGTCGCCACGAACGCGGAGCTGCCGCGGGTGCTCCTCGAAATCGACGCGCCCTATGCCGCAGACGGCCAGCGCCTCGGCGCGATCGTGGATCTGGCCGCCCAGGGGCTCTCGCTCGAGGGTGACATGCCGCTCGGCCACGTCCACGAGCTCTCCCTCGTCCCGCAGGTCGCCGACGTCACCGCGAGCTTCGTGCTCGAGAGCGCGTTCGGTGGGTGCACCGCGATGCCCGTGCCGTTTGCGCTCGAGCTTTTTCCAGCGCTCGACGTCACGGGGATCCCACTCTTGCCCTACGCGGCGGAGTCGAGTGAGGCGCCCGGAGCGACGCCCAGCCTGCGCGTGCCGCACGGCACGTACGACATCTACGCGCGGGCCACGCTGCCAGAAGAGACGCCGAGCGAATGCCAGATCCCGCCGATCCTCTTGCGCAGCCGGGTCCTCGCGAGCCAATCCGTCGACATTCAGCTCGCGGTCAAGAGCTCGCCGACCGAGCTCACCGGCAGCATCGACGCCGACCTCTCGGACTGGACGATCGCGCTCATCGACAACCAGGATGGCCGACTCCTCTCGACGCCGGCGAGGCTCGAGAGCGAACCATCGCCCGTAGGGTCGACGACGTTCTCCCTCTACGCATGGCCCGAGGTGTTCGCTCCGAACTCCTTCGACACCGTGCTGAAAATGACTCCACCCGAAGAGCAGCGCATTCAGGGCAAGCCGACGCTGCTGTGGAAGCTCGAGGCGATTCAGCCCGGGTCGATTCCCCACGTCGAGCTGAAGACGCTCGGCCTGCTCGACCAGCCGGCGACGCTCATCGAGGGGTCGGTCATCGCACCGAACGGCGCCGGGGTTCCCGCCACGGTCGCCATCCGAAGCAACTCGCTCGACGCCGAGGCGGGCAGCATCGCGGCCTTCCAGACGATCGTCGTCACGGACTCCGACGGGTGGTTTTCGGTGAAGCTCAGGCCTGGCCTCTACGAGGTCGTGGCGGCGCCCGCTGCCGGCAGCGACCTGGCGATCACGCGCACCGATTGGACGATTGCGGTTGGCGACCTCGGCGGTGGTCGCTCGGTCGAGCTCTCCCTGCGCCCGAGGCTCATCGGGCACGCGACCCTCGAGAGCGGCCTTCCGGCGTTGTTCACCGCGGTGTTCGCCGAGCCGGCAGCAACGCACGCGACGACGTACCTCGAAGAAGAGTTCGACGTGCGAGCATCGCCGGTCGCTTCCCTCGGCGGCTCGACCGACACAGATGCGTCGGGATATTTCGAGCTGCCGATCGATCCAGGTCAGTTCGATTTCTCGCTGCGGCCCGCCCCCGGCTCGCGTCTGCCGTGGCTCGTTCGCCCGCGCGTCGCCGTGTCCGACGCGGGCCCGTATGCCGCTGACCTCGGCGACATCACGATCACGCATCCCGTGGTACTGCACGGCGCAATCGCGGCACCGGACGGCCCGCCGATCGCGCACGGCGCCGTTCGAATTTGGCTCGCGCCGAGTACGGACGTCGGAGCCGCAGCCCCTGCCGCCGTGCTGCTCGCCGAGACCCACACCGACGACGCGGGCGCGTTCTCGTTGCTGTTGCCGTCGGGCGTGTCCGAGTGACGCGGAGCGCGGCGCGCTGCCGCAACACATCGCGTGCGATGAAGTTGACGCGTGCCGTTTGTGTCGTCGGTCCTCGTTTTTTTTAGGTGGCGAATCGCTGTTTCGCCACACTAGGCTGGCGCGGTGAGCCTCCGCACGCCGGCCGCGCCGAGCGAGATGTCGTCCGACGAGCTCGCGACCACGGCGCACGAGTCCGCGAATGCGCTCACGGTCGTCCTTGGCTGGCTCGAGCGCGCCAAAGAGGCCAGCGACCCTGGGGCTCTGGCCTTCGCGCTCGAACGCGCGGAGAACACGGTTCGCTTGGCGCGCGACGTGCTCCGCCGCGATCTTGGCGAGACAGCACGGTCGCTCCCGCGCATGAGCGTCGAAGACCTCGCGCGACGAACACTCGACGACGTGGCCCTCGAGGCGCGTCGCGCCGGCGTCACGCTCGAGCTCGACGCGCCAGCCGACACATGCGGGATGGCGTACGCGCCAAACGCCGCGTGGCAGATCCTCACGAACATCCTCCTCAACGCATTGGAGGCGAGTCCGCGTGGCGCGACCGTCAGGCTCCGCCTCGCACGAGCTCCGGGAGACTTCCTCTCGTTCACCGTCTCGGACGAAGGTCCCGGCATTCCGTCCGAGCGGCGAGCGGGGCTCTTCACGGCGGGGATCACGACACGCGCGGGCGGCGCCGGGATCGGGCTTCGTCACGCGCGTCTACTCGCGCGCGAGCACGCCGGCGAGCTCACGCTGCTCGAGCGCCACGACGGGGCACACTTCGAGCTGACATGGCCGCTCGCGCCTTTGAAGGAAAACCCCGACGCCCACGACGACGCCATCTCAGGGCTGCGCGTGTTGTTGCTCGAGGACGACGCGTCGATCACCAAGCTCTTGGATTTTGCGCTCACGGCACGGGGGGCGAGTCTCACGTCCGTTCGTGACACTCCCGCGCTCGAGCAGGCGCTTTCGAACGAGCGCTTCGACGTGCTGCTGCTCGACCTCTCGCCGCTCGGATTCGGCATGCGAATGGATGCCGCCGCGGAGCTCCGACGCGTCGTCGAGCTCGGTCGCGCGTCGTCCCCCGGAGTAGCGGCTCTCGCCATCAGCGGCAGCGCCGTCGTGCCACCGTGCAGCGGGCTCGCTTCGCTACGAAAGCCCTTCGCGCCGCGCGAGCTCGTGGCCGCGATCGCCCGGTCGCGCGCAGCAGGAACCGGAAAGCCTGCCGAATTGGCCATCGCCGGCACGGGCCACGACCAGGGGCCTGCCGTCGATGATGCGTCGTGCGCGGGTCCCGCGCTGGCCCTGCCGCGCGCGAAGCCCCCTTGACTTCCGCGCGGCCCACGGTAGTGTCCGCGTCCCTTCGCGAAGGTGGCGGAATGGCAGACGCACTAGCTTGAGGTGCTAGCGGGTAACACCGTGGGGGTTCAAGTCCCCCCCTTCGCACTGCTCGTTGCCAATACGGGGCGCCGATACGGAGCGCTTCGATTGGCTTGGCCACTCTTCTTGGGCCACTCTTCTTGGGACGACGTGGCGAACGTGAGGCGACGCGCGATCCGCGGTATGCGTCCGCGCCATGCCTTCCGTCCTTCGGTCCGCCGCGCTCGCTTGGTGTTCCGCAGTTCTCGCCGCGGCTTCGTCCGCTAGCTGCGGCGACCCGCCATTGGAGCTCTGCTTCGTCGCCGGAGACGAGGACGAGAACGGCCTCGGCGACTGCGCGGATCCGGCGTGCTGGCGCTCGAACGGCGCGTGCGCCGAGGTATGCGATGGCACGGACGACGAGGACGCCGACGGCGACATCGGGTGCGCCGACTCCGACTGCTGGACACCGGAGGCCGGCTGCCCTGAGGTGTGCGAGTCGCCGGATGACGAAGACGGCGACTCGACGTCCGATTGCGCCGACTCCGACTGCTGGGTCGCGGGCGGCAACTGCGCCGAGCGGTGCAGCGGCGGAAACGATGAGGATGCCGACGGCGCGCTCGACTGCGACGACGCGGATTGCTTCACGCCCGACAGCGGCTGCCCCGAGCTCTGCGCTACCACCGTCGACGAGGACGGTGACGGAGCCGTCGATTGCGACGACTCCGACTGCGCGGCGGAGCTCATCTGCGCGCCGACGTACACGGACGACATTCGCCCGATCTTCACGAGCCGCTGCGGGCAGTCGAATTGCCACTCGGCCGCGGCGGGCTCGGGCGCGCTCAACGTCGAAATCTACGACGATTTCCCGAAACCCTCCGTGTACTGCGATGGGCTGACCAAGGGCGCGTGCACAATCGTGCGAATCAAAGACGGCTCGATGCCCAAGAACTGCTTCGACTGCGTGGCGCCGAGCGAGATCGCCCTCATCGAACAGTGGGTCGACGCCGGGCTCCCGAAATAGCGCTCAAGCCGAAGCAGCGCTCAAAGCGAAGCAGCGCTCAAGGCGCCCCGGCCCGTCTTCGCGTCGCCACCGACGCGACGGCGAATGCGCCGAAAATCAGCCCCCAAGCATCTGCACGCGGCGCACGCAGGCCCGGCGCTCCTACGGTGCACGCGACCACGCCGAGCAGCCCCGCGTTGTCGTACGCATCGACCTCGCCGTCATCGCCGTTTTCGAGGCCATCGTCGCTCGGCGGTGCGGCCGGGTCGTCCCCCGGATCGCCGGGCGGCACGTCGCTCGGCGTGCAATCGGGATCGGTCATGCCGCACGCGACGTGGCACTCGCCATTCGCTGCGCAGCAATCGGAGTCGAGGGCGGGGCAGTCGAGTCGACACGTGTCGCCGCCGAGGCAGCCCGCGCAGTCTGGATCGCTGGCGAGGTTCGGGCACGCCGCCGTGCACGCTCCGTCGGCCTTGCACGCGCAGTCCGGATCGCCACCAGGACAGCCGGGCACGCAGCGTCCGTCGGGTTCGCAACTACCCGGGTCGTGCTCATCGACGTACCCGGTGAGCCACGCGATGTACGTGTTCGTCGTCGCCGCGCCGTCCCATGGTTGCCCGCACTCGGTCGTGCCGAACGAGGTCGCTGCCACGACGTGCTCCACGCCGTTGATGGTCATGAAGTTCGGCCCGCCGGAATCCCCGTAACAGGTCGATGACCCCTCGCCACCCGAGTACATGAGTCCATGCTCCACGCTGTCGAGCACCGTGGTGCCGCCGCGCTTCGAGCCGGAATCGCTCTCGTACTCGCCCGTCACGCCGAAGCCTACGATGCGTACCGTCTCGCCGATGTGCGGCGTCAAGTCGTGCGAGTTCATCGGGATCGGCGTCGTCGGTCCGTCTTGCGCGAGCGTGATCATCGCGAGATCGCCATCGCCAACGCACTGCGAGTTCGGCAGCACCTCGTGGTGCACGGAGTCGATCCACTTGCCCGGGCCGGAAGCGTCGCTCCCGAAGAACACCGAGACCCCGCCGTAGACGCCCTCCATGCAGTGGCAGGCGGTGAGCACGACGCGAGGCGACACGAGCGTGCCGGTGCAGCTTCCGCCGCCGAGGTCGATGTACACCGTCGCCGGGTCGCCGTTCGTGGGCTGGCCGTTCACGATCGGCTGCGGGGAGTGGGCGATCGATTCCTGGATCGCAGACAGTGATTCGGCCGAGCAGCCAAAGACTCCGCCCGCCGCAACGACCACGCCGAGCACGCACGAAAGACGACTGAACATGGGCCTCACCTCGTCGCTAGACTGTATCCAGCATCCTGCAGTCGCACCATCAACTTCGACCGGCTGGCCGGTTTTTTTACGAACCGTCCGCCGCTGCGGGCCGGCGCCACGCGACGCCCCGCGAGCGGCACCGCGCTCGCGAGCGACTTTGGGATGCGCTGCTCTTTGATCCTCGATTCTCGTGAATCAAGGCACTAGGGTCGAGGCCCCGACGTTGAAGCCCGAGCACCTTTCCCTCGTGGGCCATGAGGGTCTGCGCATCGCCGCCGATGCCATGGGGCCGCTCGACGCGCCGCCGGTCCTCATGCTTCACGGCGGAGGACAGACGCGCCACGCGTGGGGTGACACCGCGATGCGCCTCGCACGGGCTGGCTACCGTGCGGTTTGTCTCGATGCGCGCGGGCACGGCGAGAGTGAGTGGGACCCAGAGAAGCGCTACGACCTCGAGTGGTTCGCGCGCGATCTCGTGGCGATCGCTCGCGCCTTGCGACGCACGCCTTCGCTCGTGGGCGCGTCCCTCGGAGGCAGCACCTCCCTCATGGCCGTCGGTGCGCTCGGCCTTCAGGTGTCGGCGGTCGTGCTCGTCGACATTGCGCCGAAGCTCGAGCCGGCTGGCGTGAAGCGCATCGTGGACTTCATGCGCGCGCACCCCGACGGCTTCGCGACTCTCGACGCTGCGGCGGACGCGGTCGCAAGTTACCTCCCCCACCGCACGCGGCCGCGCGATCTCACGGGGCTCAAGAAGAACCTCCGAGTGGGCCCCGATGGCCGCCTCCGCTGGCACTGGGACCCGGCATTCCTCGAGGCCGTCGCGCGGATCGAGCGCTCGATACGCGACGACCAGCGCGAAGCTGCCGCCCGCAAACTCGTGGGCCCGACGCTGCTCGTGCGCGGCATGCTGAGCGACCTCCTGAGCGAGGAGGGCGCGCGACATTTCCTCACGCTCGTCCCGCACGCCGAATACGTGAACGTCTCCGGCGCCGCGCACATGGTCGCGGGAGACAGCAACGAGCGCTTCGGCGATGCGGTGCTCGAGTTCCTTCAGCGCCACGTGCCATCAGCACGCGCACCATCGCCGCACGACGATGCGATGGCGTCGCCTGCCGCGGACGGCAACGACGGGCGTCCGGCCGCGCGCGCGAACGATGCGCCTCGTGCCTCGAACGCACGCCCGCCGGGACACGATGCCGTGTGACGCCTCCGATCGGTGGCGGGTCGCATTCATCGCCGCTGCTGCACGCCTCGCGGTCGTTGTGTTCGCTTGGGACCGCTTCCCACCCGCCGCCGACGGCGTCTACTACCACGAGCTCGCGAGGCGCATCGCCGAGGGTCACGGCTACACCTGGCTCTGGCCCGATGGTGTCGTCACCGCCGCTGCACACTACCCGGTCGGTTACCCCGCGCTCGTCGCACCGCTCTACGCACTCTTCGGCTCTCGGCCGCTCGTGGCGATGCTGCTCAATGCCGCGCTCGGCGCGCTCGCCGCACCCGCGGTTCACGCTCTCCTCACGCACACGCGCTCGCGAAGGATCGCCTGCCTCGGCGCGCTCGTCGTCGCGCTGCATCCGGCGCTCATCGCGTACACGCCCGCGCTCATGACCGAGGGCATCACGGCCGCGCTCCTTGCGTGTGCAGCCGCCCTGGCCGCGAGCTCTCGCGCAAGTCGCGCGCGTTCGCCGCGAGGTCGGATGCCGTGGCTCGTCGCCGCCGCGTGTGGTCTCGTCCTCGGCCTCGCGACGCTCGTGCGCCCCCAGTGCCTCGCGCTCGCCCCGCTCTACGGGCTCGCCGCGCTGCCGCGCCGCACACGCGTCGTCTCAGCTCTCGGCACCTCGGCGCTCGTCACCGCGATGACTCTCGGGGTGTGCGCGCCGTGGACGCTCCGCAACTGCCGCGCGATGGGCGAGTGCGCGCTCGTCAGCGTCAATGGCGGCTGGAACCTCCTCATCGGCACGAACGCCGACGGGCGGGGCGCCTGGGCTCCGCTCGTCGTGCCGCCCGAGTGCAAGCACGTCTTCGATGAAGCTCAGAAGGATCGCTGCTTCGCGCGAGCTGCGCGCTCAAGAATCGCCGACGCCCCGACCGCCTGGCTCTCGCTCGTGCCCGCGAAGCTCGGCGTGACCTTCGACTACTGCGGCGCAGCCGGCTGGTACCTCGAGACGAGCAACGCGAGCGCGTTCGGCGAGCGGAGTAAGCTCGTCCTCGGCGCCATCGAGACCATCGTCTCGCGCGCCCTCCTCGGACTCGCGCTCATCGGCTGCCTGCCCTCACCGCGCGCGTCGTGGCGAAGGGCGCGTGTCGCGCTGACGCGCTCAGTCGTGTTCGCCGGGATCGCAGCGGCATTCTCACCCTACGGCGCCGTCGCGTTCGCCGCCCTTTGTGTCGCGCTGGTCGCATCGCGAGCGACGAAGAGCGCGCTTGCATCGACATCGCTCGCGGCGCTGGTGGTGACCGCCCTCACTCACGCGACGTTCTTCGGTGCGGGGCGCTATCAGCTCGTGGTGCTGCCGTTCGTCGCGGCCTTGGCCGTTCGGGGCGCGGTTCGGCTCGGTCGTCTTCCGCGGCTCGCACCACCGCGCGCTGCTACCATCGCCCCATGACGCGCGACGCGAAGGACGATGCCAATAGGACGAGCGCCCCACAATCCTTGGGCGTCATGTTCGAGTGCTGCCACATCTATCGTCGCATCTTCAAGCGCCCGGACGGGTCAGCGTACGAGGGACGGTGCCCGAAGTGCGGGCACCCAGCGCGCGTGCTCGTGGGCGAAGGCGGCAGCGCCAGCCGCGTGTGGCGCTCCACCTAGCACGATGAGCCGCAGCTTCGCGACGTGACCTACCGAAGCGCGAACTGCTCGAGCGCCTCGACGACCTCGCAGACGGGCAGTCCGATCACGTTGGTGTGCGAGCCCACGAGGCCCCGCACCAGCATCGCGCCGATCCCCTGCAGCGCGTACGAGCCCGCCTTGTCACGCCCCTCACCTGTGGCCACGTAGCGGGCGACCGCGGCATCGTCGAGCTCGCGAAACTCGACACGCGTCCTCACGGTACGAGCCACGACGCGGCCCGAGCCTTCGCTGTCGTCAAGGGCACCACCCGCGGCAAGCGCGAACCGAGTCGCGACCTCGTGCACGGCCCCGGCGAGCGTGCGAATCATCGACCGTGCGTCGGCGTCATCGACCGGCTTGCCGAGGATCTTCCGCTCGCCGTCCGGGCTCGCGATGACCACCGTGTCCGCAACGAGCACCGCGCGCGCCGCCCTGGCCTCGTCGAGCCCAAGCGCAGCCTCGAGCTTGCTCGCCACGATGCGCTCGATGTATGCCGTCGCCGCCTCGCCGTCGCGAACGGACTCGTCGATATCGACCGCCCGCACGACGAGCGGGACCCCGAGCTCCGTGAGCAGCATGCGCCGCCGCGGCGAGCCGGACGCGAGGAGCAGGGCGTGACCCGTGCCGCTGTTCATCGCGCCTGCCATAGCACAGCCGCACGAGCCAGAGCCGCCTCTGCCGCCGGAGCTTCGTGCTATTCGGGCGATCGTGATCCCGCGGATGGCCAAGGTCGCGTGCACTGCCACGGCGATCGCGCTCGCGGAGCTCACCCTCGCCGCGCCCGCGCAAGCCTCCGGCGCATGCCAGCCCGAGAGCGGTCTGTCCGCCTGCATCTCGGCCGACAACTGGTGGCCGTCACCGACCGGCTCCTTTGCGTGGCTCGGCCCCTCGCGCACCGTCGAACGCGGCTCGGCGTCGTTCGCCCTCGCCACGACCTATCTGCACCGCCCGGTCGGCTTGAGCGTCAGCTCGGCCACGCCCGACGGGACGACCGTCTGGGCCGTCGAGGACGCCCTCCGCGCTTCGCTCGGTGCCGCGGTCGGCGTCACTTCCCGCCTTCAGCTCGAGGTCGCGCTGCCAGTTGCGGTCTTTCAACGCGGGGCGGGGACCTCACACACAGAAGGCAGCGACGTGTCGCTTCCGACGAGCGCCATCGGCGACGTTCGCTTCGGTCCGACCGTGGCTCTCGCCAACGAGGACTTTGCAACGTCGAACCTGGCCGTCGCCGCGCGCCTGCTCGTGACGGCTCCTACCGGCGATCCCGACGCCTTCGTGTCGGCGCCCAGCGCCGTGTTCGCGCCCTCGGCAACGACAAGCTACCGGCGGGGCGCGTTCGAAGCGGCGATCGACGTCGGCGCTCGTGTGCGGCGCCACGCCGAGCTCGGCGGCGCGCTCATTGGCAACCAGCTCTCGCTCGGAGTCGGCGCAGGCTTCGATGTACTCCGCGACGCGTGGCTCACGCTCGGCGCTGAGGCAGCATGGCTCTTCACGCTCGAACAGCAGCTCGTCGAGGTCGCCGACCCGGCCGCTCTCGAACCACGCGAGGCCCCCGCGAACGTGCCACACATTCCCGCCGAGTGGCTAGTCACGGCGCGCACGAACCACTTCTTCGAGAGACGCATGCGACTCTCTGTCGGCGTCGGTGGCGTGCTGCCCACGAGCCTGCCGACCGACGTCACCGCCCCGGCGTTTCGCGCGCTGGCCACGGTCGCGTTCACCGCAGCGCTCGCCGACGTCCGCTGACCGCAGGCGCAAGGACACACGCTCGCGGGTGCGCCCCGCAAAGGCCGCACGCACGTTCGGCTCAAAACACCCGCGGCGGCACGTGAATGGTGTCGCCCGCCTGCAGCGGTACGTCGGGGATCTCGTTGTTCGTGATGGCGTCGTAATCGACGGTCACGGCCAGCGTCTTTCCTTGCGCGCTGCGACGCAGCACGATGGCATTTTTCCGGGCGAGCGAAGTTAGCCCGCCGGCCTCCGACACCGCGCGCACCAGCGTCATGCCTGGCTCGAGCGGAAGGGCACCGGCGTTCTTCACCTCGCCGGTGACAACCACGCGCTTCGAGTTGTACGCCTTGACGCTGACGACGACGCTCGGATCCGTGAGGACCTGCGCTTCCATCAGCCTGTTGCGCACGAGCTCGCTGATCTCCTGCGGCTCGAGGCCCGCGATCTTCAATCGCTGGACGTAGGGCACGTCGACCGTCCCGTCCGGGGCCACCGTGAACTCCGTGGGCAACTTGTCCTCACCGACGATGTGCAGCACGAACACGTCGCCAACGCCGACGCTCGTGGCCTCGACCGGGGGCGGCAAGACGACGGGCGCGGGCCGCTCATGACAGCCGACGGCCGCGCTTCCAATGGCAAGCATCAGCACCACCGCGAGCAGCACGTGGAGCCGTGACGCGAGCCGTAACGCGACGGAGCCCAAGCGCGTCTCGCCTACATGAACCAGCGCGCACCGACGAACGCCGCGATGTTCTGGTACGCCAGCCGATCGAGGCCCGTCACGTTAGGAAACGCGAGCGCGGTGCTGCTGAAATAGCCCGTGTAGCTGAGCTCGGCGTCGATACCGACGTAGTCCTTCACGCGGTACTCGCCGAAGAGGCGCCCATCGACGCGGAAGTCCGTCCAACCCGCGGGCTGCCCGAAATCGGGGTTCGACTGCGCCGGAAACACGACGGCGCCGGCGGCGGCCTCGGCGAGCAACAAGAACGCCCCGCCGAAAAGGTAATTGAACCGCACGTACCCTTGATCCTTCTCGGCGTACGTCCCGAGGTAGCTGTCCTGAAAGTCGCGCGCAAATCCGACGGCTAGGCCGGACAAGAGCGGGGACACCTTCATCGGATCGCTCGTCGCTGCCGGCGTGAAGAACCACTTCAACTCGGCCTGGGCGATGACGCTATCGAAGTCCTCGTCTTGCCCGCTGTAGAAGCTGGCGCCCCAGCCGACCATCGCGAGCGCGCCGAAGGACGGCGTGATGAGGCCGTTGACGCCGACGCGCGTGCGCAGCGGGTTCGAGTTGGTCTTGGCCGTCGCGCCCGTGGCCGACGGGTAAGAGACGAACCCGATGCGGGCGTCGTAGATGAGCGCGGTGCGCGGCAAGAAGCGCCAGCGGCCCCGCGTGGTGACGTCGTTCTGCAGATTGTTGAGCCCCGAAAAGTCTCCGTCTTCGAAAAACGTACCGCCGAAGGCGTAGCCGAGGCGCCAGTCGAGCAAACCGCTCCCCGGTGTCCACACCAGCTCGACGCCGGCGTCCGGCGCGATGCGGTTGAAGCTGTCGGCAGCGAGGCCTTCGTTCGTCGGCCGGACGGCGCGCGTCACGCCGCCAAACACCCGACCGGACCAGGTCTCGCCCTGCAAGATGTCCAGATTGAGTCGCGCGAAGCCGGACAGATGGCGGTTTTCTTGCAAATTCGCCTGCCCGAGCTCGCTGCCGGACACGGGGATGAACTCGTTGTACGTGACGCCCGTGTCGAGCCGAAACCCGAACTGCGGCGGAGGCGCGTCACCACGACGCTGGGCGCCGAGCGTCGCGATCGAGAAAGACGGCGACACGCGAAGTCTCAAAGCTCCGATCGGATCTTCGGTCGCCTCACGGTGAAAGAAGTTCGAGTCGTAGCCGAAGTCGACGGCCACGCCGGGGTGAAGCTCGAAGTCGCCGAACAAAAAGCCCGCGCCCTCCCGGTACTGGCGGTCACCGAGCCACACCGGCTCCTGCGCCCCCGCGGTCGTCCCCAAGAGCATGCATGCCGCGAGGCCAGCGGCGATCGGTAATTTGGTTTCCATCAAGACGGAGCCCGGCGCGAGCTTAGTCGCAGGGCCTACGACCTTTCAAGAATCATTCAGACCGAATCCGCGCGAGCGCGATAGTGCGCGGCAGGCGGCGTCACTCGAAGCAAGATGCGCAGGTGGGAGGCTCGGTGATGAGCGGCGGCGTGGGGAAGGTCGTAGTCTGCTCCTCGCCTGGCAGATCCCCCTCGATCTCGAGCTTGGTGTCGCTGTCACCGACGGCCACGATCTCCTTGCCGATGCACTGGCGCGCCTCGGCGTCGAGCTGGAGCGCGCGCTGGTGCAAGACGGAGATGATCGTGTACTCGTGCCCGCTCAGCTCGGAGTCGCCGCGCTCGACGGCCACCTGGAGAGCCTTGACGCGGTCGAGCACTTTGCGCAGCGCGACATCGAGCTGGTTCAGCTTGTCGTCGAGGCACAAAGTCTTGACGACGTCCTTCTTGTTGCGGGCCTCCGAGAGTTCGCGGCTCACGGTGTCGCGAATTCGCTCCATGGCGGCGACGAAGGTGTTCGCCTGCTCGAGTTGCTCTTTGGGCGCAAGGCTCACGGTCTTCGCCGCGCCCGTGGCGTCGATCAGCGGCTCACCGGTCCCGTTGTCCTCGGCGGTCGCAACGCCGTGGCCGACGAAGGCCACGAATGCGCCAAGAATCCAAAATGCGACGGCTTTTTTACGCAACATGCGCCTCGGTCTTCCCCTATGGCCCGACTATAGGCCGCAGCTTGAGGAACTGTCAACGCGGCCACCGTGCCGCATCGTGTATCGGGTGCTTGGTCGGCGCCGACCGTTCACGCCGCCGCCTCTCGGCCATGCTCACTGCGTGTGCCGACTGCGGCTCGACGTGCACGCGGGCGGCAAGCTGAAGAGCGTTGACGTCCGCCACCCGAACCTGCCCTGCGCTACTGCTTGACGAACGTGATCGGGATCGAGACGATGGCGGAGCCGCCCTCGGGGGGGCTAAATCCTCCGCCCGAAACCACGCCCTTGAGGCACCCAACGATGGGCCCAAGCGCGCCGCCGCCGCCACTTACCGATTTCACTTCGCCGTTTGCTCCAATTTTTGCGACCAGCGTCACGCTGCCTGCCATCTCGGGATTCGAGTTCAGGCCCGTCTGGTAGCACTGACGGAACCGTCCCTTCATCCTCGCCACGGTGGCCGAGGCGTTGGCGACGTTACCGCCTGCGACGCCCGCGCCGCCGACGCTCACGCTGCCGGTCGGACCTTTCACCTCGGTCGTCGTGCCGGCTCCGGTCGCAGGACCGCCTTTCCCAGTGCCGCGGTCGCCGATATCGCCGAGGGTCCGGCCGTCCGCGGCGCCGAGCGGCCCGGTGCCGCCTCTGCCAGTTCCGCCGAGGCCCCTGAGCCCACCCGGATCGCCTGAGCCCGCGCCTGCTTCGGAGCGCGCAGCTTCGTCGAGCATGCCGGCCGGAACTTCGCCGGTTCCGAGCACGCCATCGGTCGCGACGCCACCTTGGCCAAGCGCACCGAGCGTCTGAACGTCGAGCTCGGCGAGCGCCGATGCAAGCTCGGAAGCCTTGGCGTCAGCGGCGGCCTTCGCGGCCTCACCGGGTTTCGCGTCACCGCCGGCAGCGGGCTTCGCGCCGGCGCCACCAGTCGATGCCGCCTGCTGCTTCGGTGCGTCGGCGGCAGCCGCTGCGGTGGTGGCGGCCGTCGGCTTCTCGTCGCTCACCTGCTTCTCGGCTGGCGGCGGAGGCGGCAGGCTCTTCACCGACTCGATGAGCTGGTTGACCACGGCGTCCTCGTCGGGAAGGACCGGATCCATCCAGTCCGAATACACGAGCGCCACGAGGAAAAAATGCAGCAGGAACGAGAACGCCGCGACGATGGTCGTGAACCAGTCGATGTCGCCGGCGACGCCCTTGCGCACCGAGACGGGCAACTGCGGCTTCGGCTGTGCCGGCGGCGGCACCACGAACTGGAACAGGAACGTCGTGTCACCTACGACGACCTTGCCGCGCGAATCGTCCGCGATCGCGATTCGGTGAAAGTTCGCGCCCTTGTCGGAGACTGGCTTGGCCTGCGCCTTGAGCCCGGAGAGCTCGCTGATCCCGGTCTTCAGCGCGACGCGGCCCCCCATGCCCTCGATGAAATTGAGGTGATACTCGCCGTTGATCAGCTCGAAAAGCTTGAAATTCGGCGGGATCTTGCGGCTCGGAACGACGAAGGTGTTCTTCTCGCTGGGTCCGATGGTGACGTCGGCCCGCAGCTTGATGAGCCGCTCGTCCACCACCTTGCCGCCCTGCACGACGCCGATCCGTAGGATTTTCGGGCCCGCCTGCTGCGAAACCGCACGCATCACGGCGGTCATGCGGCCGGGGCGGCCTGAAGGGCGCAAGCTCTGTGATTGCTGCTGCATCGACGGTTCCTTTGCGGCGCGCGCCATGTCGTGCCGACCGATAGAGATTCGGGAGCCTACACGGACGGTTTCCCGGGGTCCAGCCCACGGCACCGCCTCGCGTCGGACGTGCCGGTTTCGCGGAAGATTTCAGCCGTCGTCGCCATTCGCGCTCAGCGCACGCCTTCGACGCCCGCTCCGTCGCTCTCGCCGCTCTTGGGTGCGGCGCCGCGGCAGCTCGAGCCCGACCTCGCCGAGCCCAGCACCGAGCGCGTCGACGACGCGGTTGACGAGAGCGCGGTGAGCGCTGAGCGCCGCCGGCAGCGCACGCCGCGCCCCGAGAGCGATCCCGGCGGCCACGAGCGCCAGCGGGACCGCGGCGTACGTGGCGCGCAGCCCGCCGGTCACGAAGCCGAAGACCATGCTCATCGTTCCGCCGGCGAGGGCGACCCCGAGCCCAGCCCGCGGCCACGCCTCGAGGGCCCTGAGCTCACTCTCTCGCTGCGCCACGGCTTCGTTGATCGCCGCCAAGCGCTCGCGATCGTCGCGCGCCGCGAAATACGCCTCGACGAGCTCACGAAGCCAGCGCGGATCGCCCGCCGCGGGAGTGCCGCTCGAGACGAGCCCGCGCAAGGCCTCGACCGTGAGCGGCTCGCCAGCCGGAAGGTCCATGTGCAAGGCACGGCGCGGGACGCGGGAGATCGCCCACGTAATCGCCGTCACAAGGCCTGCTGCGACGCCGCCTGCGATCATGCCCAGCGTTTATGCCCAGCGTTTATGCCCAGCGTTTATGCCCAGCGTTTATGCCCAG